>ODAK010004518.1_pt1 | contig 14229 bp, 14 predicted proteins | sample 1539591 | NCBI WGS metagenome assembly ODAK01 (sample SAMEA3539303, study PRJEB22396) | soil metagenome | biome: tundra; feature: field; material: soil | place: USA | collected 2010-05 | depth 0.15 m | reverse complement strand
CCTACAAATTCAAGTTCAAGTTTTCCGGCTGCCCCAATGACTGCATGAACTCGATTCAGCGTTCCGACATGGCGATCATCGGCACCTGGCGCGACAACATCCGCACCGACGAGACGCTCGCCCGGAAATGGTTTGCCAGGCACGGGCTGAACGAATTGGTGAACGACCTGGTCAGCCGCTGCCCGACCAAGGCAATCACGCTGAAGGAAACCAAAGCGGTACGCAAGGACGCAAGCATTTCAGGCGTGGCGGTGAACGACACGCAATCGCTCGAAATCGACAACCGCGACTGCGTGCGTTGCATGCACTGCATCAACGTCATGACCGGTGCCTTGGCACCCGGCAAGGACAAGGGCGCGACCATCCTGGTCGGCGGCAAACGCACCCTCAAGATCGGCGACATGATGGGCACCCTGGTGGTGCCGTTCATGAAGCTTGAAACCGACGAGGACCGCGAAAAACTGGTGGACCTCGCCAAGCGCATCGTCGACTTCTTCGCCGAGAACGCGCTCGAGCACGAGCGCACCGGTGAAATGATAGAGCGCATCGGGCTGGTCAACTTCCTGGAGGGCGTCGGCATCGAGATCGATCCCAACATGGTGTCGTGTCCGCGCACCAATCCGTACGTGCGCACCGACGGCTGGGACGAGGAAGTGGCGAAGATCAACGCGAAGAAGGCGGGAGTCCAACCATGAGCCAAATGCGCGCGCGGATCGAGAGCGGAGTTCCGGACAACAAGCAGTTCCTGCACCCGCTGCTGCTGAAGAACTACGGCAACTGGAAATACCACGATCGGCCGCGTCCCGGCGTGCTCCACCACGTTGCCCGCAGCGGCGACGAGATCTGGACGGTGCGCGCCGGCACGCAGCGCCAGATGGATGTCTATACTGTCCGCAAGCTATGCGACATCGCCGACAATTTCGCCGACGGCCGCGTGCGCTTCACCATCCGCAGCAACATCGAGTTCATGGTGGCGGACCAAAACAAGGTTGCGCCGCTGATCGCCGCGCTGCAGAAAAACGGTTTTCCGGTGGGCGGCACCGGAAATTCCGTGTCCTCGATCGCGCACACGCAAGGCTGGCTGCACTGCGACATCCCCGGGACCGATGCCTCGGGGGCGGTGAAGGCGCTGATGGACGAGCTGTACGAGGAGTTCGTCAGGGAGGAAATGCCGAACCGGGTGCACCTGTCCACTTCGTGCTGCGAGATCAACTGCGGCGGCCAGGCCGATATCGCGATCGTCATGCAGCACACCAAGCCGCCCAAGATCAACCACGACCTCGTTGCCAACGTGTGCGAACGCCCGACGGTGGTGGCGCGTTGTCCGGTGGCGGCGATCCGCCCGGCGCTGGTGAACGGCAAGCCGTCACTGGAAGTGGACGAGAAGAAGTGCATCTGCTGCGGCGCGTGCTACCCACCGTGCCCGCCGATGCAGATCAACGACCCTGAGCATTCCAAGCTCGCAATCTGGGTGGGCGGCAAGAATTCGAACGCGCGCGCCAAGCCGACGTTCATGAAACTGGTGGCCTCCGGCCTGCCGAACAACCCGCCGCGCTGGCCGGAAGTGTCGGGAGTCGTGAAGAAAATCCTCTACACCTACAAGGCAGACGCGAGGCCGTGGGAGCGCATCGCCGACTGGATCGACCGCATCGGCTGGCCGCGTTTTTTCGAAAAGACGGATATGCCGTTCACCAAGTACCTGATCGACGACTGGCGCGGCTCGCGGGCGAATCTGAACGCCTCGACCCATGTCCGGTTCTGACGCCGCATAGGGGCCAACGATGAAGTTCGGACTGCTGGTAAACGAAGGGCCTTACACCCATCAGGCGTCGGATACCGCTTACAAATTTGCGACCGCGGCGATCGAGAAAGGGCACCAGATCCACCGCGTGTTTTTCTACCACGACGGGGTCAACAACGCGACGCGATTGACCGAGCCACCGCAGGACGACCGCCATATCGTGAAGCGCTGGTCGAAGCTCGCCGAGCAGCACGGCATCGATCTGGTGGTGTGCGTGGCGGCCGCGCTGCGGCGCGGCATCAAGGATGAGATTCTGGCCAAGGGTTTCCGCATTTCCGGCCTCGGGCAGCTGGTGGAATCGGCTATCCAGGCGGACCGCCTGGTGGTATTCGGCGACTGACGGAAGCGCAGCGTGAACCAGACGACAGGCGGGATCGACGTGCAGGAAGAAACTTCCGGCAAGGTCAAGAAGTTCATGTTTGTCAACCGCAAGGCGCCCTATGGCACGGTATACGCGCTCGAAGGGCTGGAGGTGGTGCTGATCAGCGCGGCGTTCGATCAGGATGTCAGCATGGTGTTTATCGACGACGGTGTCTACGAACTGGTCAAGGGCCAGCAGACCAAGGCGATCGACATGAAAAACTTTTCGCCGGCGTACCGCGCGCTCGAGGGTTACGACATCGAGAAACTTTACGTGGACGAAGAATCGCTCAAGGCGCGCGGCCTGACCACGGAACGCCTGCTGGTGTCGGTCGAAGTGTTGAACTCGGCGCAGCTGGCGGAGCTGATGGATCAACAGGACGTCGTGATCAGTTTCTGAGGACCTATGCTGCATATCGTGAACAAATCTCCATCCGAAAGAAACTCGCTGGAGAGCTGCCTGCGTTTCGGCAGGAGCGGCAGCGCGGTGCTGCTGATCGAGGATGGCGTCTACGCGGTGACGCGCGGCAATGCCGCGGAACCGAAGGTGAAGGAGGCGATGCGCCAGATGCAGGTGTATGCGCTGCGGCCCGACCTGGAGGCGAGAGGCATGCACGATGCCGTGATCGACGGCGTCAAGCTGGTCGACTACGGCGGCTTCGTCGATCTGGTGGCGGAACACAACACCGTGCAGTCATGGTTATAGTGGCGAATATTTTACGTTGGCAAGGAGACCGGTAATGAGCTTCGAATTGAATGGCAGGACTTACGAGACCGATGAGGAAGGCTATCTGGTCAATCTGGGCGACTGGAACGAGGACGTGGCTGCCTTTCTGGCGAAGCAGGAAAAGATCGACATGGCCGAAAATCACTGGCAGGTGGTCAACTTCCTGCGCGAGTACTACAACGACTACCAAATCGCCCCGGCGGTGAGGGTGCTCACCAAGGCGATCGGCAAAAAGCTCGGGGCGGACAAGGGCAACAGCAAGTATCTGTACGAATTGTTTCCGTACGGCCCGGCCAAGCAGGCGTGCAAAATCGCTGGTCTGCCGAAACCGACCGGCTGCATTTAGTCACCGCGGCACGGCATTCAGCGGAAGTCAGTGCGCTGAATGCCGCGTCGGTGAACCCGGGACGCGCATGACTTTTCTGACCATCGGTTACGCGTTGATGTTTTATGCCGCTACAGCGTTGCTGCTCGGCGGGCTCGCCTGGAAGATCGCCGGCTACGCGCGCACTCCGGCTCCGCTCAAGATTCCCATCGCGCCTGCGCCGGTAAATACCCAGGGCGTAGTGGTGCGCATGGCGCGCGAGGTAGTGTGGTTCGACAGCCTGTTCAAATCCAACAAGTGGATCTGGGGCCTCGGCTGGCTGTTCCATGTGACGCTGGCGGTGGTATTGGTGCGTCATCTGCGTTATTTCACTGAACCCGTGTGGTCCGTGGTCGCGCTCGCGCAGCCGTTCGGCGTTTACGCCGGTATTGCCTTGGTCGCGGCGCTCGCGGGCTTGTGGGCGCGCCGCGTGCTGGTCGAACGCATACGCTATATTTCGACGCTATCCGATCACCTGATGCTGGTGCTGCTGATCGCAATCGGCGTCACCGGCCTCGCCATGAAGTATGTCACCCACACCGATATCGTCGCGGTGAAAGCGTTCATGCTGGGACGGCTGTCCTTCGACTGGCAGCCGCTGCCTGCCGAGCCGGCGCTGCTCGTGCATCTGGCCCTGGTCGCGGCGCTGATGGCGATCTTCCCGGTGAGCAAGCTGTTGCATGCCCCCGGCCTGTTCTTCAGCCCGACGCGCAATCAGGCCGACGACGCGCGCGAGCGGCGTCATCTCTCACCGTGGGCTGCGGAACTCGAAAAAGCAAAACCATGATCAGGTTGAGGAAAAACCGTGGCCGTCGCCGAATTTGAAACGCCCAGACTGAAGGAATACCCGGTCATTCCGATCCTGCAGGCCGGCGCGATGGCGCACAGCAGGCCATTCGTCGCGGCAGCGCCGATCCAGAAGGCGCTCGGTTTTCCCGGCGAATTGGTTGAGAACTGGCAAGAGAAGGCCATCGCCAGGATGGGCGAGCTGCTCGGCAAGTACCGCTCGCTCAAGGTCTATCTCGACGCCTGCGTGCACTGCGGAGCGTGCGCCGACAAATGCCATTATTTTCTCGGCACCGGTGATCCCAGGAACATGCCGGTCGCGCGTCAGGATCTGATGCGCAAGATCTACCGCCGCTATTTCACCGTGGCCGGCAAGTATTTTCCGAAGCTGGTCGGCGCTGCCGACCTGACGCGCGAAGTGCTCGACGAGTGGTACATCTACTTCCACCAGTGTTCGGAATGCCGCCGCTGCTCGGTGTTTTGTCCGTACGGCATCGACACCGCCGAAATCACCATGGCCGCGAGGGAAATCATGGACTCGATCGGCATGGGGCAAAAGTACAGCAATGAGATCATCGGCAAGGTGCACAAAATCGGCAACAACCTGGGGCTGCCGGGACCCGCGCTTGAAAACACGCTCGCCGGGCTCGAGGAAGACATCAAGGACGACACCGGGGTCGACGTCAAGCTTCCGCTCAACGTGCAGGGCGCGGAGGTGCTGCTGGTCACGCCTTCCGCCGATTTCTTTTCCGAGCCGCACGTCGAGAGCCTGATCGGTTACGCCAAGGTATTGCATCAGGCCGGCATCAGCTGGACGCTGTCGACGCACGCTTCCGAGGCTGGCAACTTCGGACTGTTCATCGGCAATTACGAGCAGATGCGCAAAATTTCGATGCGCGTGCGCGAGGCGGCACTCGATCTCGGCGTAAAGCGCGTCGCGGTCGGGGAGTGCGGGCACGCCTGGCGCGTCGCTTACAGCTTCTGGAATACGCTGATCGGGCCGTTCGATTTTCTGGACCGGAATTACCCTGTTCCGCAGCACATCTGCGAGGTCACCTACGACCTGATCCGGCGCGGCGCGCTCACGCTCGACAAGGAAGCCAACGACCACCGCATCGTCACGTTTCACGATTCGTGCAACGTTGCGCGCGGTTCGCGCATGGGCAGCATGCCGCGCGGCCAGTTCATCATCCCGCGCGAGATCATTAAGGCCTGCGTCAACCATTTTTTCGACATGGCGCCGGAGACGATCAACGAGAACACGTTCTGCTGCGGTGGCGGTGGCGGTCTGCTGACCGACGATCTGATCGAACTGCGGGTCAAAGGCGCGCTGCCGAGGATGGAAGCGCTCAAGCAGGTGGTCGATGAGCATGGCGTCAATTTCATGGCGACCATTTGCGCGATCTGCAAGGCGCAGTTCAGCAAGGTGTTGCCGTATTACAAGTTCGACATGGGCATGGTGGGCGGCGTGCACCAGTTGGTGAGCAGCGCCATCCGGCTGGGTGCGAAACAATAAGGGTATTGGAAATGTCAGGCACATCCGGCGATACGAAGACGAAACTCACTTTCCGGCGCTACCGGGACGGCGATGAGGAGCACCTCCCATGGCAGGAGGAGATATTCGACGCCGGTCATTCGCACAAATGCCCGACCTACGTGCAAAGTGCGCCGCCGTGCCAGGCGAGCTGCCCGTCCGGTGAGGACATACGCAGTTACCTCAACATCATGCGGGGTGTCGAGAAACCCCCGGCTGGCGTACCCGCTCCCGAATACGCGTTCCGGCGGCTCACCGAAGCCAATCCGTTCCCGTCGGTGATGGGCCGCGTGTGCCCTGCGCCGTGCGAATCGGGCTGCAACCGCAACCAGGTCGAAGGCTACGTCGGGATCAACTCGGTCGAGCACTTCCTCGGCGAGTACGCGATCGGGCGCAACCTGAAATTCGTGAAGCCCGCCGCGAGCACGGGCAAGAAGATCGCCGTCATCGGCGGCGGCCCCGCCGGCCTGTCGTGCGCCTACCAACTTGCCCTGAAGGGCCACAGCTGCACGATTTTCGACGAACATGAGCACCTCGGCGGCATGATGCGCTACGGCATCCCGGGATTTCGCACGCCACGCGCAGTGCTCGACGCCGAAATCCAGCGCATCCTCGACCTCGGCATCGAAGTTCGGCTGCAAACGCGGGTCGGCCGTGACATCGCCATGGAGAGAATCGAGCAGGAGTACGACGCGGTATTCATGGGGCTCGGCGCACAAAGCGGCCGTCCGCTGCCGGCGCCTGGCGCGGAAGCGCCCAACTGCGTGACCGCAACCGCGTTTCTGCGCGCGTTCAACGATGGGCGCTTGCGCCATGTCGGCAAACGCGTGGTGGTGGTGGGTGGTGGCGACACTTCGATTGACGTCGCGACGGTGGCGCGCCGGCTCGGCCATATCACCCAGGTGCATCAGACAGATCGTCCCGAATACGTGATTCAGGGCCGCGTCGCCCACGACGTCGCTGAGATTTCCGCCAAGCAGGGGGCCGAAGTGATCCTCACCTCGTTGTTCCCAATCGACCAGATGCAAGCCAACAAGCACGAGATCGAGCAGGCCCTGGCCGAAGGCATCGAGATTCGCTGCGGCATCACGCCGGTCGAGGTGGTGCGCGACGCCAGCGGGCGTGCCACCGCGCTGCGCCTGGCCGAGTGCGAGGCCTCGTTCAAGAACGGCAGGCTCGACATCAAGATTAAGCCGGGTACCGAGCGCGACATCGAAGCCGACCTGATCGTTTCGGCGATCGGCCAGGCAGTGGATTTCACCGGCCTGGAGAGCTTCGACAACGGCGCTGGCATGATCAGTGCCGACAAGAACTACCAGGTTCCCGGCAAGCAGGGGATATTTGTCGGCGGCGACGTGATCCGTCCGCATCTGCTCACCTCCGCAATCGGCCAGGGCTGGATCGCGGCGGATGGCATCGACCGCGATCTGCGCGGCGAGCCGCTCGACAAGCGGCCGAAGATTGATGCGCACGTCTTCGACCTCACACGCAAAATGATCGAAAAGGGCCTGCCGCTCGAGGCGGCGCCGCACGCCAGCATCTGGGGCACCGACAACAGCAGCGTCGCAATCCACAACTACGAGAACCGCTCGCAGAAATACGTGATTCCGCATAACGAGCTGTTTCTCGGTCATTTTCTCTACACACCGCGCAGCAAGCGCAAGATCGTCACGCTGACGAAGGAGCAGGCGCTGGGGAATTTCCAGGAGCGGCTGGAATGTCTCACCGACCCGGAGGTGGTGGCGGAAGCGAAGCGCTGCATGAGTTGCGGCCTGTGCTTCGAATGCGACAACTGCGTGGTGTACTGCCCGCAGAAGGCGGTGTTCAAGGTCAACAAGGCCAAATCCACCACCGGGCGCTACGTCGACACCGATTACACGCGCTGCATTGGCTGCCACATCTGCCGCGACGTGTGCCCGACCGGCTACATCAAGATGGGGCTCGGGGAGTAGAGCGTGAGGAGTGAGGCGTGAGGCGTGAGGCGAAAAGCTGCAGGGCCCCATACCCATGCCGGCATTCCGCTGTCGGCAAAGGGTTGCTGCTGCTCGTCGCTGCGCTGGCATTCGCGGCGCCGGTGCTTGCTGCGGACAGTAGCCGCGTGCCTAAGCCGATGATCGAGGCCGGCAAAGGCGAGCAATGCGTCGAGAGCACCGATTTCATGCGCAGGAACCACATGGAACTGCTCAAGCACCAGCGCGATGCAACGACGCACCAAGGCATACGCATCAGGAATCACAGCCTCAATGGCTGCATCGAGTGCCACGCCAGCCGCAAGAACAACAGCGTGGTCGGCAGCGACCAGAACTTCTGCCAGAGCTGCCACAGTTATGCGGCGGTGAAGCTCGATTGCTTCGAATGCCATGCGAGCAAGCCGAAGGCGTCGGCTGAGCGCGCGGCGTTCAGGCAGGCGGGAGTTGCGCCAATGGGAATAGAACAGGCGGTGAAATGAACGGGCCCGAGCGTTCTCCGGGTCAACCCGAAGCGATGAGCCGCAGGCAGTTCATCGGCTGGGGCGCGGCCGCGGTCGCCGGATTGGCGATCGCGCCCGGCGTGACGCTGTTCGATCTGGCGCACGGCCGTCCCGTCGCCGAAGCCGCTTCGAACAAGGTGCGCTGGGGCATGCTGATCGACACCAACCAATGCAGCGCGGGCTGCAACGACTGTGTGACTGCATGCAGCACGGAGAACCATCTTTCCGGCGGACTCAAGGAAACCGATTCGCAGTGGATCCGCAAGCTCGAACTGAAGGATGCGCGCAGCGGCAAGACCCATTCGCTGCCGATGCTGTGCCAGCACTGCGAACATCCGCCGTGCGTCGACGTCTGTCCGACCGGCGCGTCGTTCAGGCGCGCCGACGGCATCGTGCTGGTCGACCGCCATATCTGCATCGGCTGCCGCTACTGCATGATGGCGTGCCCGTACAAGGCGCGCTCGTTCGTGCATGCGGACGTCACCGGCCAGAACCCGGATGTGCCGCGCGGCAAAGGCTGCGTCGAGTCGTGCACGTTGTGCGTGCACCGCATCGACCGCGACCAGAAGCCCGCGTGCGTCGAGGCCTGTGCTGCGGCTGGCCGCAACGCGATGATTTTCGGCGATCTCAATGATCCACAGAGCGAGATCTCCCGGCGCATTGCGACCTATGCAACGACACAGGTGCGCGCCGACCTCGCGTTGAATACCGCGGTGCGCTACCAGGGGATTTGAAGTGAAGGGTCAAGGGGCAAGCGGCAAGGGGCAAGATTCAAGGGTGAAGGAGCGAAGGAGTGAGCGTGCCATCCATCGCGTTACGTGAGATCGAAGGCCGGAGCGGCGGCTACTACGCGCTGCTTGGCGCGCTCGGCGCGCTGAGCCTGGCGGGTCTCGCCAGCGCGCTTTACATGGAGCATCACGGGCATATCGTGACCGGCATGACCAACCAGATCGTGTGGGGCGTGCCGCACGTGTTCGCGGTGTTCCTGATCGTCGCCGCATCCGGCGTTCTCAATGTGGCCTCGATCGCCTCGGTGTTCGGCAATGGGTTCTATAAGCCGCTCGCGCCGCTTTCAGGCTTGCTTGCGATTGCCATGCTGGCGGGTGGCTTGATGGTGCTGATGCTCGATCTGGGCCGCGCCGACCGCCTGATCGTCGCCATGACCTACTACAATTTCAAGTCGATATTCGCGCTCAACGTGTTCCTCTACATCGGCTTTTTCACGATCGTCGCCGTTTATCTGTGGACCATGATGGAGCGGCGCATGAACGGCTACAGCGGGCTGTTGGGACTGCTGGCGTTCATCTGGCGCCTGGTGCTTACCACCGGCACCGGCTCGATCTTCGGCTTCCTGGTCGCGCGTCAGGCGTATGACTCGGCGCTGCTCGCTCCGATGTTCATTGTCATGTCCTTCTCCTATGGTCTGGCGGTCTACGTCCTGGTGCTGATCGCGGCGTACCGCTGGAGCGAAAGGCCGCTCGGCGACGCGGTGCTCGCACGCCTGAAGAAGTTGTTGATCGTGTTTGTCGCCGCAGCGCTGTATTTCGTCACGGTACATCATCTCACCAATCTGTATGTCGCGAAGCAGCAGGATTTCGAGAATTTCATTCTGCTGACGGGCGGCGTATATCCGGTTCTGTTCTGGGCCGGGCAGGTTGCTCTCGGCAGCCTGGTGCCGATGGTGATCCTCGCTCATCCGGTGCTCGGTAAATCGCGCGCGTGGATCGCCGCGGCGGCGCTGTTGGTCGTGTTGGGCGCATTGGCGCAGATGTACGTGACCATAATCGGCGGACAGGCGTATCCGCTGCAATTGTTTCCGGGAATGCAGGAGTCGAGCAGCTTCTTCGACGGCGTGGTTCACCCGTATGCGCCGAGTGCACCTGAGATCATGCTCGGACTGGGTGGTGTTGGGGTGGCTGCGGTCATCGTATTGCTTGCTGTCAAGCTGCTGCAATTCCTGCCGGAGAGGCTCGACTCGCCGCTGGCCGAAGCGGAGCACTGACATGCGCCGTGAGATTCCAAGGCTGCTGATTTCAGCAGCACACAAGTCCTCCGGCAAGACCACGATCAGCATCGGCTTGTGCCAGGCGCTGCGCGACCGCGGCGTGGGCGTGCAGCCGTTCAAGAAGGGTCCGGACTATATCGATCCGATGTGGTTGTCCGCCGCCGCCGGCAGGGCCTGCCGCAACCTGGACTTCAACCTGATGGGGCGCCCTGAAATCGCCGCCTATTTCGAGCGCCACGCGACCGACGCCGATCTCGCGTTGATCGAGGGCAACAAGGGGCTCTACGACGGGCTCGACCTCGACGGCAGCAACAGCAACGCGGCGCTGGCGGCGCTGCTGCGCGCGCCGGTGGTGCTGGTGATCGACGCGCGCGGCATGACGCGCGGCATTGCGCCGCTGATCCTCGGTTTCGAGGCTTTCGACCGCAGTATCAACATCGCCGGAGTGATCCTCAATAATCTCGGCGGCGCGCGGCATGAGGCCAAGCTGCGCGCGGTGATCGAGCACTATACCGACGTGCCGGTGGTGGGCGCGGTGCATCATGATGCGCGCATCGAAATCGTCGAGCGCCACATCGGCCTCATGCCGAGCAACGAGAGCGCCGAGGCCGCCGCAAGAATCGGCGAGATCGGCGCCGCGGTGGCAAGGCAGGTGGATCTCGATCGCGTGCTCGAAGTTGCGGGCTGGCGGTCTTCCACGCGCAGGCGTGGAAGCGGCAGAGCGGCTGCCGTGGCGGCGTTTGCGCCGGCTGCCGACGTGCGCATCGGCTGGGCGCGCGACCGCGCGTTCGGCTTTTACTACGCCGACGACCTGGAAGCGTTCAGACACGCGGGCGCGCATCTGGTGCCGATCGATACGCTGCACGATTCGCGGCTGCCGGCGCTCGACGGACTGTTCATCGGCGGCGGATTTCCCGAACGCCTGATGCGGGAACTGGAGGCGAACGCTGCGCTGCGGGCGGACATCCGGCGCGCGGCGCTGGGCGGACTGCCGGTCTATGCCGAATGCGGCGGACTCATGTATCTCGCGCGCAGCATCAGCTGGAACGGCGTCACGCGGCAAATGGCGGGCGTGATCCCGGCGGACGTGCTGATGCACGACAAGCCGGCAGGTCGTGGCTACGTGCGCCTGCGCGAGACGGACTGTCATCCTTGGCCACAACTTGCCGTGGCCGGCAGCGGCAGCGAAGTATCCGCCCACGAGTTTCATTATTCGACGCTTGAGAACATCGGAGATGACGTCGACTTCGGCTACGAAGTGCTGCGCGGGTATGGTATCGACGGCCACTGTGACGGCATCGTGTACCACAATGTGTTCGCCTGTTATGCGCATTTGCGCAGCGTCGGCGTGCACAACTGGGCGGCACGCTTCGTTGCGTTCGCGCGGCGCGTCAAGTCCGGCGCCCGGAAGTCCGCGGCGGCCGCCGTGAAGCGCGAGCCGGAACTGATTTTCTGAAGATGAATTCCCGCCCCGGCTTCCTGAGGCCTGCTCCACGGCAAGCGCCGGCGCAACGCGGCACGGTGTATCTGGTCGGCGCCGGCCCGGGCAATCCCGAACTGCTTACGTTGCGCGCGGCGCGGCTGCTCGAGCACGCCGATGTCGTCGTCTATGACAATCTCGTCGCGCCTGCGATCCTGGAACTCGCATGCGCGGACGCCGAACTCATCTTCGTCGGCAAGCGCTGCGGGCAACACGCCATGCCGCAGCAGGCGATCAACGCCTTGCTGGTGCAGCTCGCGCGACAGCGCAAACGGGTGGTGCGGCTGAAAGGCGGAGATCCGTTCATCTTCGGCCGCGGCGGCGAGGAAATCGAAGCGCTGGCAAACCGCAATATTCCGTTCGAGGTCGTGCCTGGCATCACGGCGGCTTCGGGTGTTGCCGCATACGCGGGCATCCCGTTGACGCACCGGGATCATGCGCAATCGTGTGTGTTCGTCACCGGCCATCTGAAGAACGGCACTGCGAATCTGGACTGGGACGCGCTGGCGCGCCCCAACCAGACGGTAGTAATTTACATGGGACTGCTCGGCCTGCCGATCCTGTGCGCGCAACTCATCGCGCATGGGCTTGCCGCCGCGACCCCGGCCGCGATCGTGCAGCAGGGAACGACTGACAGCCAGCACGTGCTGACCGGCACGCTGCAGACGCTGCCGGCGCTTGCCGCTGCTGCGCAATTGGCGCCGCCAGCACTGCTTATCGTCGGCAGCGTCGTCAGCCTGCGCGACAAATTGTCGTGGTTCCGGACGGAAAGTGAGCAACTGGGTTCCGTGGTAACCGAAGAACAGCACGGTTAGCCGGAACGTATGTGCCGGGCATGGCACGTAACTATGTCGGCGGAAGTCCGACAGCCAGGTTATCGCGGAGCCGAAGGCTGGGAGAAGGGCAGGGGCGTCATCGTAAGGCGTGGTTTGAAGGAAGCCCAATTGGGCGAGGCGAGAGCCGAATTGAACGAACGGCAGAACGCTGCAGAGGGTGTAGTAGGGGGCTGAAGGTCCGCTTCAACCCTCACCCTTGACCCTTGACCCTTCACCGCGAAGCCCCCTACCATAGGGCAGGTATTCAGGTTCCCCAGAGTTCTTCCTACCTGCCGAGCGCGAATTTCCTCGAATGGCATGAGGATCAGGTTTTCAAGAAACCTGGAAGAGATGCCAATTAAAGAAACCGGGCTGCCCCCATCAATAGCTCAGAAGCAAGGGCGACCACCAATGCGCAGAGTTGCCCGGCTTTCGTGCCTCCCGCCCTCCCGGCTTCATTGCCTCCTCAATCCTGTTTTCCCCCTCTTGCACGCTGTCTGCTAGACTTCTCCTCCCAATCCCATGCAAATCCACGGAGAACGAATCATGAAAATCTCTATGTACCAGGCTTCGGTACCGGTGCTCAAGCGCATGCTCGGCAATCTGGCCGACATTCTGCAAAAAGGCGCGGCGCACGCCGAGGCGAAGAAAATCGATCCGGCGGTGCTGATCGCGAGCCGGCTTTACCCCGACATGTTCGCACTCGCGCGCCAGGTCCAGATCGCGAGCGATACCGCGAAAGGGTGCGCGGCGCGGCTCGCTGGCGCTGAGATCCCCAAGTACGAGGACAACGAAGCGACGTTCCCCGAGCTCATGGCGCGCATCAGGAAGACGATTGCCTTTCTGGACACCTTCAAGCGCGAACAGATCGACGGCACGGAGGACAAGAGCATCACGCTGCAGATGCGCAGCGGCGATCTCAACTTCACGGGACTATCGTATCTGTTGAACTTCGTGATGCCGAACTTCTACTTCCACGTTACAACCGCCTACGACATTCTCAGGCACAACGGCGTCGAAGTCGGAAAGAACGATTTTCTCGGAAAGCCCTGAGTCGCCTTGCGGTCGAACCAGCAGTGCACGACCTTCAGGTTTTCAAGAAACCTGGAAGAGATGCCAATTGAAGAAACCGGGCTACGTCCGCGGTTTCCGCAGGGAAAGACGCTCACGATCGAGCGCTTTGATAATCTCGGTCGCCAGAATCGCCTTGAACTGCCTCAGGTCGGAGTTGTCTTTCCCGAGATCTCGATACACGTTGCCGCTGCCGCGGATCACTTCGAACTGTTCGCGTTTCATCTCAATATCTTTACCGCTATGTTGTCACTGTTTGAGATAGCGTACGACTTGCTTGTTTTTGAGCAGTTTGGCGAGGTAGTCGCCCAATCCGAGCCATACTACAAACTAACCGAGTAAAATTCGTGGGGAGAACGTGAATGGAATCGAACGGGCAACCGAAGGACCGTGACATAGCCGGTTCAAAAGCTGCGCTGACGCGCGCTGCGAAGCAGGCGCTTGCGCTCGCGCGCCGCACCGGAACCCCCTGCTGGGTGATGCGCGACGGTAAGCTGGTGGATCTCGCCAAACGCCGGACGGTTGTAGCTCGCTAACTGCGCCTCACGCTCTCCCGGCTTTACCTGACCCTCCCGTCCTCCGGCCCTCGCTGTCGTCAGTCGCTCTTTCCGCTTTCCCTACCCGAGCGCCCGTACGGAGGCGTGGTGAGTTTGCGCTCGACGGCGAATACCGCGGCTTGGACGCGCGAGGACAGGTTGAGCTTGGTGAGGATGTGCCTGACGTGCATTTTGACCGTGTCGTGGCTGATGTTGAGCGCGCGCGCGATCGTCTTGTTGCTCTGGCCCTGAGCGAGGTGCGACAGGATTTCGCGCTCGC
>ODAK010004515.1_pt1 | contig 14233 bp, 14 predicted proteins | sample 1539591 | NCBI WGS metagenome assembly ODAK01 (sample SAMEA3539303, study PRJEB22396) | soil metagenome | biome: tundra; feature: field; material: soil | place: USA | collected 2010-05 | depth 0.15 m | reverse complement strand
GCGTCGCAAATCGTCGAGCAATGCCGCGCCCAAGGCGTGAAACAAATCCACGACAGCGGCGTCTGCACCGCCTGCCATCCCGATCTTTACTATTCCTATCGCGCCGAAAAAGGCCGCACCGGCCGCATGCTCGCGCTCCTTGGTCTCAGGTAGGGACGGCTCTCCGAGCCGTCCGTCGAACTTTGATGGACGCACGCTCGGGATCCCGGCCTACTTCTTTAGATCGACATCTCGTCGTCAGAACAGCGTCGATACGGACAAATTCCGCGCTTCTTTGCACGCGCGACAAAATCGAAAAATTCCCGCGCGGGCGCGCCGAGGTTCATAGTTGCCGCCTTCTCCAAGGCTTGTGAAAGATTCAGTCCGCTGGTGTAGAGCAGCTTGAACGCATTCTTGATTTCATCGCGATCTTTCGCGCTGAAGCCGGCGCGTTTTAGACCGATGGCGTTGATTCCGAAAATGGAATTGCGTTCGGCTGCGATCGTGAACGGCGGCAAATCTTTCCCGAAAGCCGAGCTGCCTTGCACCATCACCAATCGTCCGACATGCATGTGTTGATGAAAGGTGGATCCTCCACCGAGGAATGCTTGGTCGTCCACGATCACGTGACCGGCGAGCAGGCAATTGTTGGCAATGATCACGTTGTTCCCGATCTCGCAGTTGTGCCCGACGTGAACTCCGACCATTAGAAAATTCTTGTCGCCAATTTTGGTCGCACTTCCTTCCGGGCTACCGCGATGAATCGTGCAGTATTCGCGAATCACGTTCTCGTTGCCGATGTCGATCCTGGTTTTTCTTTCGGACGAAAAGCCAAGATCCTGCGGAGCGCCTCCGATGATCGCACCGTGACCGATGAAATTATCTGTGCCGATGGTCACATCACCTTCGAGGATGACGTGCGATCGAACGACCGTTTTGTCGCCGATCTTCACGTCAGGTCCGACCACAGAGTACGGTCCGATTTCAACATCGGCGCCGATTTGCGCGGCAGAATCAACAATCGTAGTTGAATGAATCTTCACAGCACGCCCGCCTCCTTAAAACTGAAATAACCGGCGCCTTCCTTGGTCGGCGCGCCAATGATGATGTGATCGAGCAGCTTGATTTGCAGAAGTTCGGCCGCTTCCGCCAATCGTCTGGTCAGGCTGTGATCGGTCTGGCTCGGGGACGAATCGCCGGAAGGATGATTGTGCACCACGATGACAGCGTAAGCCGAGGAAACGACCGCGGGGCGAAATACGTCGCGCGGATGCGCGATACTCTCGTTAACACTGCCAATCGACACTTCCTCGACGCGAATCAAGTGATAACGCGTATCGAGCAGGATGACGCGCAACGACTCTTTGTGCAGTCGACGCATCTCCGGGCCGAGCAACTCATTGACCAGTTCCGGCGAATCGATCTTTTGCTTCGACAGCGTTTCACGTGCAAGACGCTGGCCAAGTCCGAACGCGGCGACCAATTGCACCGCTTTCGCGAAACCGATCCCGCGAGTCTTCGCCAGTTCGTCCACCGTGCAACGGCCCAGTCCGGCAAGCGATCCAAATTGCTTTAACAACTCACGCGCTACTTCCACCGCGTTTGCACCGACGACTCCCGTTCGCAGAAGAATGGCGATCAGTTCCGGATCGGTCAGGGCTGATGCGCCGTGAGCGGCGAGTTTTTCGCGCGGCCGCTCGTCCGGCGGCATCTCGCGGATTTTTAGCTGCGGCATTGGGGGGATGCGCGTTAGATCGACAATCGTTAGCAAAAGTTTTTCAAGATCAGACGCGCAATTGGTCAAACATTTCCCGCAACGCATCGCCGAGCGAGAAAAGCGCGTCCGCGTATGGATTCGAACCCGCTTTTTCGAGCGCGTTTTGCGCTTTGCGAATCAGTTCGCTGCCGGCCGAAATCGATTCATTCAGCGCGCCGTTGGTTGCGCCGTTTTTCAAAAGCTCGGTCATTTCTTCGCATTTTTCTTCGAGCACCAATCGGCAACAACGTTCCCGCTCGAACTCCGAAGCGGATCGCAGAAAAATTAGAACGGGCAGGGTGAACTTACCTTTGCGCAAATCGGTCCCGAGCGTCTTGCCAGTCACGCTTTCGCTGCCAGCGAGGTCGAGGCAATCGTCGTAAATCTGATAAGCGGTGCCGATCTGCATCCCGAAAATCTTGAACGTTTCGATCACACTCGGATCAGCCTCGCTGATCGTCGCCGCCAATTCGCCCGCGGCCGAGAAGAGCGAGCCGGTTTTCATTTCCACGATCCGCAAATAATCCTCGACGCTAAGTTTCAAATCGAACCGGCGCTGGGTCTGGATCATTTCGCCCGAGCAGACCATCGTCGCGGTGCGTGCAATGGTCCGGCCGATCCCCGAGTTTTCGAAATTCGTCGACAAATTTAGCGCGTGCGCGAAAAGGCAATCGCCCAACAACACACTGAGCGAATTTCCCCAGCGCGCGTTCAACGTCGGTTGCCCGCGCCGCCGTTCGGCTTCGTCCATGATGTCGTCGTGCACGAGCGTCGCGACGTGAATTAGCTCGACGATGACGGCAAGATCGACATGGCCGGAATTGAGTTTGCCAGTCGCACCGCCCGCCAGAAGCGCGAGAATCGGTCGCAAACGTTTTCCGCGCCCGCCAATAGCATAAGAGACATAGCCTTCAATCGCCGGATCGAACGCGGCCGCTTGCTGCGCGATGCGTGCTTCCACCTCTTCCATCTGCGACTGGACGAGTTGCGCTACTCGCGCCAGCGGGCCGTGAGTAGGAGCGATTGTCGCGGAGCGTGCAAAAACTTCCACGAAGCGAGAATGAAGGACGGCTTGCAGGTTGTCAAAGCAACACGTTCGGAGGGGGCGAAAAATCTTTGCTTGCTGTTGTAGCGACGCTCGCCGCGGCGAGCGCTGCTACAACTGTAACGAAGCCTTAACGCCTGTGTAACCAGGCGGTCGTTCCGTATTTTTCTTTTGCGATTTGATCCGCCCGATCGATCAAAATCGCGCCTAATTTCCGGCGTTTACAGTTTTCAGTCATGTGGGCGGCAAATTTGTCACCAAAATCTTCCGTTAACGCAACCTGTTGAATGCTGCCTTGTTGCAACAAACCCGCCCGCGTCCGTCGCTGCGCCGCTCCGGCAACCTTTTGCCCATTTACCAGCACATCTGCGCGAACTGGGTTTGCAAAGCAGTGACCGGCGTTGTAGCCGCGGTCGCTGACCGCGGTGCCGGTGTCAACGACACCGGCTACAGTTGCCAACTCTGCACGCTTCCCGCTGGCCACGAGCGCGCATCGAATGCCTTCGTGAATCGCGGCGTAGATCGACATCGACGAATTGGCGAAGGACGAATCGTGCGCCGGGATGACGAGCGAATAAGTCAGATCGTCGCCGTGAAGCACAACCCCGCCGCCGGTCCAGCGACGCACCAGGTCTCGCTCCGATTGGTGCGGCGCGACGTCGAGATACCGCCCAAAATATCCGAAAGAAAGCGCGGCATGGTCCCATCGATAAAACCGAAGGGACGGAACTTTTGCGGATTCGAGCAGCGACTCGTCGATCGCCATGTTCATCGCTGCCGAACGCGGCATGCCGTCGTGATAAACCTCCAGCGCGGCGAAGAGGGACATGTGAACTTCGTTAGCGCTCGAGCTCGTCCAAAACCTTTACCACCGCCTGGCGCGGATTCGCGTGCGCGGTGATCGGCCGGCCAATCACCAAATAGTCCGCGCCGGCGTCGAACGCTTCGCGCGGAGTCATAAACCGTTTTTGATCGCCCGCGTCCGACCAACTTGGACGAACGCCGGGTGTCACGATTTTGATATTGTCGCCAAATTCGTCGCGCAAAGTTCTCGCTTCAAAAGGACTTGCCACGAGTCCGCCGATTCCGGCCTTTTGGCCGAGCCGGGCCAGTCGCAGAACGTGGTCGTTGATTCTTTCCGAGACTCCAACTTGGTGAAGCGCTTCTTCAGTCAGACTGGTCAACACCGTCACGCCCAAGATCAACATATTAGCCGGGCGCGCAGTGGCCGCCGCGCGCAGCATCGCTTCGCCGCCGCTCAGATGAATCGTAAGCATTTGCACGCCGAGAGAAGCGGCAGACTCCACTGCGCGCGCCACGGTGTTCGGGATGTCGTGCAACTTTAGATCGAGAAAAACTTTCGCGCCCGTTGCTAGTATTTCGCGGACGGCTTCCGGCCCGGCCACCGTGTAAAGTTGGAGCCCGATTTTAAAGAATGAAATCTCCGGCGCGAGTTGCTTAACCAAGTCGAGCGCCTCGGCTTTCGCCGGGACATCAAGCGCGACGATAATCTTGTCGCGAGCGTCGGACCGAGAATTCATCCTGTTCTTCTTCGGTTTTGCTGAACAAATTGCAAGTTATGCAAGTTTTCGCGCCGGCGAAGATCAATCTTTCGCTAAGGATTTTGAGCCGCCGTGACGATGGTTTTCACGAAATCGAAAGCTTCATCACGCCGATCTCATTGTGCGATGAGATAACGATCGACAAGAAAGCAGGGCAGGGGATTGATTTCCGCTGCGACGATTCCTCGGTTCCGCAAGGCGAAGAGAATCTCGTGGTGCGCTCGGCGAACGCATTTTTCAAAGCCACGAAATTGAAGCCGTCCGCCTCGATCGAGTTAAAAAAGAAGATCCCGCACGGCGCCGGCTTGGGTGGAGGGAGCAGCGATGCGGCGACGACATTGCTTGCGCTCAATCAGCTCTTCGAAACGAATTTGCCGCGCGAAGCATTGGCGAAACTTGCAGCGGAAATCGGATCGGATGTTCCGTTCTTTCTTTTCGAATCGGCTGCGCTTTGTCGCGGACGGGGCGAACTCGTGGTTCCAGAAAAACTACGAGACAAATTGTCGATCTTGTTATTGAAGCCGGAGTTCGTGGTGTCGACCGCTTCCGCTTACAAGCGCTGGGAGGATTCACGGGAGATTCCCGGAGTGAATTACGCCGCGCAGGAATTTCGGGGACATCGTTTCGTCAACGGCTTGGAACGTCCGGTATTCGAAAAATTTGTCTTTCTCGCGCAAATGAAAACGTGGTTGCTCAAACAGCCGGAGGTGGGCGCTGCGCTGCTTTCCGGCTCGGGGTCGACGGTATTCGCTGTGGTGCATCCAAATGTAGATGTCGATCTTGTGGCGAAGCGGGCACGTGCTGAGTTAGACCCGCGTCTTTGGACGTTCGCTGCGGAGACACTCTGATGTTTAGGTAGGGACGGCTCTCCGGGGCGTCCGACTCGCTCTGCTACGAATGGTGATCTCGAAATTCGACGGACGGCTCGGAGAGCCGTCCCTGCCTATTCGGCCCCGCTCGTGTGCCAATTAGCACGGATGTATTCGCGATTCAGCTTCGCGATGAAGCTGGCGCTGATCTCCGCCGGGCAAACCGCTTCGCATTCGTAAGTGTTGGTGCAGTTGCCGAAACCCTCCGCGTCCATCGCGTTTACCATTTTCAAGACACGGCTCGTGCGCTCGGGATTTCCCTGGGGCAACAGCGAGAGATGCGAAACTTTGGCAGCCGTGAAAAGCATGGCGGACGCGTTGGGACACGCCGCCGCGCACGCGCCACAGCCGATGCAAGCGGCTGCTTCCATCGAAAGATCGGCATCCTGCTTCGGAATTAGAATCGAGTTTGCCTCCGGCGCGGAACCGGCGCGCGCGGAAATGAATCCGCCCGCTTGCACGATCCGATCGAGCGCGCTGCGATCGACCACCAAATCTTTGACGATGGGAAACGATCGGAGGCGAAATGGTTCGATGATGATCTTCTGGCCGTCCCGAAATCTTCTCATGTAAAGCTCGCAGACCGCGCCGGGATGATCGCAACCATGAGCTTCGCCGTTGACGTTAAGCGAGCAGGTGCCGCAAATGCCTTCACGGCAATCGGAATCGAACGCGATGGGCGTTTCACCTTTAAGCAAAAGGCCCTCGTTCACGATATCTAGCATCTCGAGCAGCGAAGCGTCCGGCGAAATGTCGCGCGCCTCGTAATCGACCAGCTTGCCCTTCGATTGTCGGTCTTTCTGTCGCCAGATTCGCAATTTAAAATTCATTTATAACTTCGCTGGGTAAGGTGCACGGTTTCGAAATGAAGCGGCTCGCGATGTAATTTTGGCGCTGCGATCTGGCCGTTGCCTTGAAATTCCCAGGCAAAGACTGAGGCAAACTTGTCGTCGTCGCGCAGCGCTTCGCCTTCGGGCGTTTGATGTTCCTCGCGGAAATGTCCACCGCACGATTCGTCGCGTTCGAGGGCGTCGAGGCACATCAGCTCGGCGAACTCGAGGAAATCGGCGACGCGTCCGGCGCGCTCCAGCGATTGATTGAAGTCTGCGCTGTTGCCCGGGACACGCACGTTGTTCCAAAATTCTTCGCGCAGTTCGGGGATTTTGCCGAGCGCTTCGCGGAGGCCGGTTGCATTCCGGGCCATTCCACATTTGTCCCAAAGAAGCGTTCCGAGCTCGCGGTGGATGGAATCGAGCGAGCGTTTGCCATTCACTCTGAGGAGCCGGTCGATTTTGGCGCGCACGTCGCTCTCCGCTTTTTTGAATTCCGGGTGATCGACCGACGGCCGTTTGCCGGTTTGACCGGCGAGATAATTTGGGAGTGTGTAAGGCAGAACGAAGTAGCCGTCGGCCAGGCCTTGCATGAGCGCGCTAGCGCCGAGCCGGTTCGCGCCGTGATCGGAAAAGTTTGCCTCGCCGATGACGTGCAGGCCGGGAATGTTGCTCATCAAATTGTAATCGACCCACAGTCCGCCCATCGTGTAATGCACCGCCGGATAAATTCGCATCGGCGTCTGGTAAGCGTCTTCGCCGGTGATCTTATCGTAAATCTCGAACAAATTTCCGTAACGCTCGCGAATCGTGTTTTCACCGAGCCGTTTGATCGCTTCGGCAAAATCGAGATAAACACCGCGCCCGCCCGGGCCGACACCGCGGCCTTCGTCGCAGACTTCCTTGGCGCTACGCGATGAGACATCGCGGGGCGCGAGGTTTCCGTAGCTCGGATACTTCCGCTCGAGATAATAGTCGCGCGTCGCCTCCGGAATTTCTTTCGGCGACTTGCCGCAATCTTCTTTGCGCTTCGGAACCCAAACCCGTCCGTCGTTGCGCAACGATTCGGACATCAACGTGAGCTTCGATTGATAATCGCCGCTTTGCGGGATGCATGTGGGATGGATTTGCGTGAAACATGGGTTGGCAAAGAGCGCACCCTTTTTGTAGGCGCGATAAGTGGCCGTGACATTGCAGCCGCGCGCGTTGGTCGAGAGATAGAAGACGTTTCCGTAGCCACCGGTGGCGAGGACCACGGCGTCCGCGGCATACTTGTCGATCTTACCGGTGCGCAAATCGCGCGTAATAATTCCTTTGGCGTGATCGTCCACAATCACGAGGTCGAGCATCTCGGTTTGCGGAAACATCTGTACCGTGCCGGCGGCGATCTGGCGACAAAGCGCTTGGTAACAGCCGAGCAACAATTGTTGGCCGGTTTGGCCGCGAGCATAAAATGTTCGTGAAACTTGCGCGCCGCCAAACGAGCGATTGGCCAGAAGTCCGCCGTACTCCCGCGCGAACGGCACGCCCTGTTCGACGCACTGATCGATGATCAAATTGCTGACTTCGGCCAGGCGATAGACATTCGCCTCGCGCGAACGGAAATCGCCGCCTTTGATCGTGTCGTAAAACAAACGGTAAACGCTGTCGCCGTCGTTCTGATAATTTTTTGCGGCGTTGATTCCACCTTGCGCCGCAATCGAGTGCGCGCGCCGTGGCGAATCCTGAAAGCAAAAACATTTCACGCGATAGCCGAGCTCGCCGAGCGTGGCCGCGGCCGATCCCCCGGCGAGTCCGCTGCCGACAATGATGATCTCAAACTTCCTGCGATTGTTCGGACTGACGAGGCGCGAATGATCGCGATGGCTCTGCCATTTCTGGGCGAGCGGACCGGACGGAACTCTGGAGTCGAGCGTGCCGATCATAGTTGCTGCGCCGGTTTGATCAGTCCGAGCAAAATCGCGACCGGGATCGAGGCGTAACCAATGAAAAGCAGCCAGGCGAAGATGCGGCCCCCGAGAGCGAGCCGTGGTTCCAGCTTCTTGTTATTCAGACCGAGCGATTGAAAAAAGCTCGACGATCCGTGACTCAAGTGCAGAAAAAGCAGGAACAGCGCGAAAACATAAAAGCCTGAGACGACATAATTTTGGAATCCGTAAACCATCATCGAGTAAACATCGTAGCGATTGAGTGGATCGAGTTTGAGCAATCCGAAACGCGGATCGGTTTTGCGGAAGGTGAAATGGGCGAGATGATAAATGATGAATGCGAGCACGATTAATCCGCTCATCACCATGTGACGCGAGGCGAAGGTGGCCTTCACGTTTTCCTTGTCGATGTATGACTTTGGGCGCGCGCGCCGGTTAGCAATCGCCAGGCGAATGGTCACGTAAATGTGAACGATAACGGTTGCGAGCAGGAAGATTCGAATCGCCCAAAGAAGCGGTCCAAGCTCGCGCAGATGTTCGGAGTAACTGTTGATCCAATCGGGGCCGAGAAAAATCTGGAGATTGCCGAGCAGATGTCCGACAACGAAAAGAATTAGAATGATGCCGGTGATCGCGACGATCATTTTTCTCCCGATCGATGAGCTGTAGAAGGCGGAGATGGCGTTCACAATTTGGTCGCCGCGCAATGCCGCGACGTAATTGAGAGTATAAATGCAGCTTCGACCGTCAAGATGTCGCTCATTCCTGGGTTGTAGACGCGGTCGGTGATCGCGGGGCCGGTATCAGCGACGCCGGCTACAGGCTCCCGGGTTTGATCGCCGGAATTTTCGCGAGATCGGCCGGAAGCTTATCCGCTTCAAAGGTCTCGACGTTCATTTCAATCAGGCTGACGAACGGACAACCGAAGTCCGGTTTGTCTTGGTCGCTTCGATCGACAATCACACCGACGGCGGAAACGATTCCGCCGTGTGCGCGCACGATATCGATGGTCTCCTGGACCCGGCCACCGCGCGTCACGACGTCCTCGGCCACGATAAAGCGTTCGCCTTTGTCGATCTTGAATCCGCGTCGCAGAACGAGTCCGCCGGCTTCTTTTTCGACAAAAATGTGACGCTTGCCGAGCGCTCGTCCAACTTCCTGGCCGACGATAATTCCGCCAAGCGCCGGTGAGATGACTGTATCGCAGTCGCATCCGCGCAATTGATCGGCCAGCATTCCGCAGACGCGAGCGGCGACGTCAGTATATTGAAGAAGCAACGCGCACTGGAAATACTGCCGGCTGTGCAAGCCCGAGCGCAGAATGAAGTGGCCGTCGAGCAGCGCGCCGGTTTTTCGAAAGAGAGCGAGAAGATCTTCTGACATGAAGATATCGATCTTAGCCGGAAGTATCGCCGACCGTTTTTCCCCGCGTGCCTTCGTCAGCGACGGCGATCACTTCAATTTCGACATTCGCACCCTTGGGTAGAGCGGAGACTTGAACGGTCGAGCGCGCGGGCGGCGCCTGATTGAAATAGGAGCCGTAGACTTCGTTTACCGTTTGGAAATCGCCAAGATCAGTCAGAAAGATCGTCGTCTTGACGATGTTTTCGAACGTCAATCCTTCCGCCTTCAAAACCGCGGTGACGTTGTCGAGCACGCGCCGCGTTTGCACATCGATGCCGCCGGAAACGATCTGGCCGGATTTGGGGTCGAGCGGGATTTGTCCGGCACAGTAAATTGTCGATCCGACGCGGACGGCTTGCGAATACGGGCCGACGGCGGCGGGCGCGTCGGCAGTGGAAATTATCTTTTTCATCGCACGAGATTAACCGGAAAAGCAGCTCGCACAACGGCCACAACGGAAAGGGTTTCAGAACCGTTGCGACCTTTGTGGACGTCGTGTGAGGTCTGCTGGACTTCAAAATAAGTCGGACGACTCGGAGATCCGTCCCTACCTGGAATTGATAGTGAGAGAAATTCGTCGATATTGAAAACGAAATGGTTGGCTGGATTTTAAAGAAAATACTCGGATCGAAGAATCAGCGCGAGCTCAAGCGATTGATGCCGACGGTGCGGCGTATCAATGAGTTTGAAGAGCAGCTCAAAAACTTGTCCGACGATGAGTTGCGGGCTAAGACCACCGCCTGGAAAGAGGAGTTGGCGAAGATTCCCGATACCGAAGAGCAGTGGATACGGCTCGATGAAATTTTGCCGGAGGCTTTCGCGGTTGTGAAAAACGCGGCCCGCCGGCTGACCGAGCGGAAACACACTTTCACGGTCTGCGATCAGCCGATGACGTGGAATATGGTGCACTTCGATGTGCAACTGATCGGCGGGATGGTGCTGCATCGCAGTCGCATTGCGGAAATGGCGACGGGCGAAGGCAAAACGCTGGTGGCGACGTTGCCGCTTTATCTCAATGCGCTGGCTGGACGCGGCGCGCATCTCGTGACCGTGAACGATTATCTGGCACGCCGCGACGCCGAATGGATGGGGCAACTTTACAATTTTCTCGGGCTAACGTTTGGCTGCATCGAACACGATCAGCCGCCGGATCTGCGTCGCGAGCAATACGCGATGGACATCACCTACGGAACGAACAGCGAGTTCGGCTTCGATTATCTGCGCGACAACGGCATGGCCACGACGCGCGAACAGCAGGTCCAGCGCGGTTACTACTACGCGATCGTTGACGAAGTCGATTCGATCTTGATCGATGAAGCGCGCACACCGCTCATCATCAGCGGGCCGGCGACGGTCTCTACCCATCAGTACGACAAATGGAAACCGCTGGTCGATCAACTCGTGCGCAAACAGAACATGCTTTGCAACCGGATCGCGAGCGAAGCGATGGAGAAATTTGAAAAAGGCGAAGTCGAAGATGCCGGCATCCTGATGTTCAAGGTGAAACTCGGCCAGCCGCGCAACAAGCAATTGCTCCGCATGATGGAAGATCCGGACAAGCGGCGCGCGATCGATAAAGCAGAGCTTTCGTTTTATGCCGACACACGGAAAGAAGAACTCTTCGCGTTGAAGGAAGAGCTGTTCTTCACCATTGACGAGAAGTCGAACGAAACCGATTTGTCCGAAGAGGGCCGTTCATTTTTGAATCCGGACGACCCCAACGCGTTCGTGTTGCCGGATTTGATCAGCGAATTCACCGAGATCGATCTCGATCCATCGCTGCCCGACACGGAGAAGGACATCAAAAAGACCGAGCGGCAGCAGCAATGCGACGTGCAAGCCGAGCGAATTCACAACATCTCGCAATTGCTGCGCGCCTACTGCTTGTTCGAGAAAGACGTCCAATACGTCATCGAAGAGAACAAGGTCGTGATTGTCGATGAATACACCGGCCGCAAGATGCCGGGGCGGCGCTGGAGCGATGGCTTGCACCAGGCGGTGGAAGCGAAAGAAGGGGTGCAGATCGATCGCGAGACGCAGACCCTGGCCACGATCACGATTCAAAATTATTTCCGTCTTTACCAAAAGCTGGCCGGCATGACCGGTACCGCCGAAACCGAGGCGGCCGAGTTTCACGACATTTACAAGCTCGACGTCAACATGATCCCGACGAACCGGCCGATTGTGCGCAAGGATTCGAACGATCGCATCTACAAGACTCGGCGCGAGAAATACAACGCCGTTATCAATGAGATTAGAGAATGCCACGGCAGACAACAGCCGGTGCTGGTCGGTACGGTGAGCGTGGAAGCGTCTGAGTTGCTCAGTCGAATGCTAAAGCGTGAGAAAATCCCGCACAACGTGTTGAACGCTAAATTTCACATGCAGGAGGCGGAGATTGTTCAACGCGCCGGGCAACCGGGCACGGTCACGATCTCGACGAACATGGCGGGCCGCGGCACCGACATTAAACTCGGCGAGGGAGTCGCGGATCGCGGCGGGCTTTACGTTCTCGGCACCGAACGGCACGAAGCGCGCCGGATCGATCGACAATTGCGAGGGCGTTGCGCGCGTCAGGGCGATCCGGGCGCATCGCGGTTTTACGTCAGCTTCGAGGACGATCTGATGCGCAACTTCGGCGCGGCCGATCGCATGACCAGGATCATGGAGCGTTTCGGATTGGAAGAAGGCCAGGAACTAGAGCATCGGTGGTTGAACAAATCGGTCGAGACCGCGCAGAAACGCGTGGAGCAGCGCAATTACCTCGCCCGAAAGCGCACCCTCGATTTCGACGACGTGATGAACAACCAGCGCGAAGTCGTTTACACCTATCGCAACGAGACCATCGATACGGAAGAGCCGCGCCCGCTGATCTACGAAGTGATCGATGAAGCGGTACCCGCGAAAGTTAAGGAATATTTGGAAGGGAACGAACCGAACTACTCGGGCTTGATCCACTGGGTCAACACCACGTTTCCGCTCGGTTTGACCAAAGAGAAGGCGCAATTCGAGACGCGCAGCGTTGAAGAAAACGTGCAGTTCCTGATCGAAAGAATCAAGGATGCCTACGAACGCAAATCGAGCCACGAGGAACCGGCCGCGGTCAAAAGTCTCGAACGTTACATCATTCTCAACGCGATCGACCGGCTCTGGCAGGAGCACCTCTACGCCATGGACGCGTTGCGCGAAGGCGTTTACCTCCGCAGTTACGCGCAGAAAGATCCGCTCGTCGAATACAAGACCGAAGCCTACGACATGTTCGTCGAATTAATGGCGAACATTAAGAACGAAGTGCTGCACAATCTTTTCCGTAGCACCTCGAACTTGCAGGCGTTCGAAAATTTCCTGGCGACGCTGCCGCAGTTCTTAACCCGCGAGCACGCGCCAACTGCCGGTGCACTCGCACGCCAGCCGCAGCCCGTTGGCGCGATGGCGGCCGTTGGCGAGAATGGCGACGGAGTTGGCGAAGTCACACTCGATCTTCCCATTCGCCGTTCGTTGCCAAAAGTTGGTCGCAACGAACCGTGTCCCTGCGGCAGCGGCAAAAAATACAAGAACTGTTGCGGACGGATCGCCTGACGAGAACAAGGTCAGCTGCATCGCTTGGTTAGATGGCGGCGTGACCCTCGGAGAATAAGGTTCGAGCCTAGTCGTTATCTTCTTTCTTGTTTTTGTGGAATCCGGTCTTGTTGATCTCGCGCAGGTCAAAAGAAAATCTTTTGCTGGAGCAATCGAAGATAAACCAGAAGCCGTCGAGCGAATGCTGTCCAGACTCGTGCCCGGATAATACACCAAGTAACTGGTGATCGGTTAGCCAAGTCTCCGCGTAGCAGTAGATGTGATCAAAGGCAGGGGCCTCTTTGAGCTCTTGCTGTCGAGCAAACAGCTTTAGCGCCTCTTTCTCAAAGTCCACGTCCATCTTCTGGTACGAGCCGTCTCCGCGACGGGTAAACACAAACAACAGTCCGAGATCACTCATCGCGTGTTGATTGATGGCGATACTTTCGCCATCAAACGACACCAATGCTGAAGCGCGATTAGCGCCTTCCCACAGTAGGAATCCGTCTGGTTCTGAACTGTCTTTTCGAAACACGCGAAATTGCATTGATCCCAGAGACTCGGATGGATTTCGGTAAACGCGGACAATGGTGTCTCCTGTATGAGACTCGTACTCCTGGTCCTGCTTCACGAATCCCGCAGGAGGCGGTGAGGCGATTGCACTGACAGCGACAACTACCGACAAAGCGAGGCGAGGCGAGGTGTGCGAGCCATCTAACGAGAATTAGGCCCAATTATTGGGCATTTAAAGGCGCAAATTTTCAATCTAATCCACGTCCGTCTCCATTAATCGCTTAGGGGCGGGCGGACCCGCGTTTCTCTACTTCGTAAGTTGTAATCTCAAGTTTATGGCCGTCGGGATCGCGGAAGTAGATCGAATGTGAAATTTCGTGGTCTTGAAAGGTGAATTTGATGCCGCGCTCTTTTAGTTCCTTCTGTGCTTTGAGAAAATTTGCGTGATCGGTGCGCAGGGCGAGGTGAAGTATCCTGATTGAGTCAGATCGCGCCGCTGTTCCTGACTCCTTCTCACGCACAGGAAATATGGCGAGCGCGGTTTCGCCTTTGCTGATAAAGACTGGAATTCCGCCCCACATTCCTTCGTAACGCTTTTCAAATCCCAGAACATCGATGTACCATTGAACGGAGCGTTCGACATCGCTTACGGAAAGCGCGACGTGATCGAGTCCTTCGTGCTTAAACATCGAGCGGAACCTTGGCACGCGAGATTGCCCTTGCAAAGACCGCGTCTTTCGCTTGCGTATTCGCCTCATGCGAGTCCTGGGATTTTTGGCGTTGGCTCTC
>ODAK010004512.1_pt1 | contig 14239 bp, 11 predicted proteins | sample 1539591 | NCBI WGS metagenome assembly ODAK01 (sample SAMEA3539303, study PRJEB22396) | soil metagenome | biome: tundra; feature: field; material: soil | place: USA | collected 2010-05 | depth 0.15 m | reverse complement strand
GCAACCGTGGCAGGGGGGAAACCGGTCATCGCAGGCGCATTCTAGGCGCCGGTCCGCTCACGGCCGGCGATGCAGCCACACCGGCGCGTCAGCTTCAGCCGGTGTTCTGGAGACCGGCCGCGATGCCGTTGACCGTCCGGAGGATGGCCCGCAGCAAGGTCTGTCGTGCCGGGTCGTCCTCGGCAGAGCCGCGGTATCGCCTCAGCAACTGGGCCTGGAACACCGACAGAGGGTCGATGTACGGATCGCGCAGACGCAGTGCCGCACGCAGCGCCGGCTCCTTGTCAAGGAGGTGGTCGATGCCGCAGAGGCGCAGCACCGCGTCAACGGTGCGCTGGTGCTCTGTGCTGATGAGCGCCCACATGCGCGATCGCAGCTCCGCGTCGTCGACGAGGTCGAGGTACCGCCTGCCCACCGCCATGTCGACTTTCACCAGCACCATCTGCAGGTTGTCGACGAGTGACCGGAAGAACGGCCAGCCCTCGTACATCTCGGTGAGCAAGTCCCAGCGCGGCTGCCCGGGTTGCGGCAACGCAGCCGGGGCCCCGACGTGAGCTGTGGCCGCGGTCCCTTCCACGAACGCGCACAACGCCGACCCCACGCCGTACCACGAGGGCAGCATGACCCGCGTCTGGTTCCACGCGAAGACCCAGGGAATGGCACGGAGGTCCTCGATTCGCTGCGAGCTGTGATGCCGGCTCGCCGGCCGCGACCCGATGTTCAGCTCGGTCAGCTCACTGATCGGGGTGGCGGCACGGAAGAACGCCGCAAAGTCGTCTGTATAGACCAGGTCGCGGTAGTCCGACCGGCTGGTTTGGGCCAGCACCGACATGACCAATTCCCACGCCGGTTTCGCAGCGCCGGCATCCCCGGTGCGTCGGGAGCTGGCCTCCCAGGCTGCGGCGACGATGAGCTCCATGTGGTGCGCGGCAACGTCGCGGCGCGAGTAGCGGAAGCGCAGCACCTCGCCCTGCTCGGTGAGGCGCACGCCTCCCTGGAGCACGCCCGGTGACTGGGCGAGCAGAGCGAGGTGCGCCGGACCACCACCGCGGCTCACGCTGCCGCCCCGCCCATGGAAGACGCGCAGTCGCAGGCCGGCTCGGCAGCACGCATCTGCGAGCGCAGTGTGAGCGCTGTATAGCTGCCATTGCGACGCCAGGTAGCCGCCGTCCTTGCTGCTGTCGCTGTAGCCGAGCATGACCTCCTGCACACCACCGCGCGCGTGAACGTTCATGGCGTACAGCGGGACGTCGAGAAGAACGGTCATGGTGCGCGCTGCCCCGACCAGGCTGTCCATTGACTCGAGCAGCGGCACGATGTCAACGCGGCTCGATGCGATCCGGCCGCTCGACCACGTCACCAACCCACTGACACTGCACAGCCACAGCGCCGCGACGATATCGACCGCAGACTCGGTCATTGAGACGATCAATGTTCCGCATGCGTCGGCGGAGATATCCCGGCCGGCCGCGTTCATCTCCCCGAGGGTGGCCATCAAGGTGGCGTCCTCGCTGCTCATGCGCGCGTCGCTCACCGTGGGTCCACGCAAACGGCAGCGCGTCGGTGACCAGGCGCAGCGCCGTGGCCTCGTCGATGTCGTCGAGCGTGCCGTCGATCCAGCCCATGGAGCGCAACAGCGCGGATGCGGCGCTGCGGACTCGGTCGCGGTGCTCGCGCACGTCGATGGCGAGCCCGCAGAAGCCGAAGACCGCGACCTGGCGGCGCAGTGTGAGCAGGGCGCCTCCGGCCACAGCGGTCAACCGCGCCCCGCGCAGCGTGGCGTCGATCACGTCGAGGTCGGCGGCGAAATCCGCAGCACTGCTGTAGGGATGTTCGGCAGGGCCACCGTGGAGCGCCGTCATCGTGGCCTCGAGCCGACGGTGCACGAGGAAAGTCTTGCGGCGCAACGCCTCGTCCGGCGGTGTCTCGAGCACGTCGACAGCGGCGCGGGGCATGGCGGCCTCGTCGTCACGGATCGACTGCTGCAGGCGCGCCCCCTGCCCGGACCACCACGTGCTGGCGCTGAGTTCGGTGGCCAAGGAGCGCACGGCGCGTCGGTAGCGACCCAGCACCAGGTCCTTCTGCGCCACCAGTGTTGAGCGCAGAACGCCTGCGTCTGCATGAGGATTGCCGTCGCGGTCGCCGCCCACCCACGAACCGATGCGCAGGAAGGGACGCAGTGGCGGGAGGGGCCGCTCAAGCTGTGCTCGCCACTGCCGGTCAAGCTCCGCGTAGACGTCGGGCACCGCGTCGAAGAGCACCTCGTCGAGGTAGAAGCGGATGTTGCGTGCCTCGTCGACGATGCGCGGGCGGCTGCTTCGCAACTCCTCTGTCTGCCAGAGAAGCTCGATGCGAGCGCGCATACCCTCGATGAGCTCGTCGCGCCGGCGCTCGGGAAGCGCGGGGTTGTCCAGCAGGCCCATGTCGGTCGCCAGGGCGGTGATGTGGTTGAGGACCGAGCGGCGCGACGCCTCCGTGGGATGGGCGGTCAGCACCGGCACCACGCACAGGTCGGCGAAGGATGCCTCCAGGCCGTCGATGCTCACCTCGCCGGCGCCTGCCCGGGCCAGCAGGGCCGCAAAGGTGCCCACCGCGGCTGCAGGCGGTCCCGCTCGATCCTTCTCGATGCGTCGGGCGAGGTGCTCGAGCTCGGCGAGATTGCTGAGCTGGAAGAAGAGCGCGAATGCGCGGATGCGACGCACCGCGGTGGCGAGGTCAAGGGCTGCGAGCCGTTCGTCGAGGAGCTGCTGCTGGCCTGCGCTGTGGGCGCGGCGCAGGCCCGTGGTCATCGCCCGCACCTCCTCCTCGAGGTTCAGCAGCGAGCTGCCCTCCTGGCGGGTGAGGACGTCGCCGAGCAACTGCCCGAGAAGGCGGACCCGCGCCCGAAGGGGACGGTCGGGTGTCGCCTGCCGGCGCGTCGGCGCGTTCGTTCGCGCATGGCGAGGCGGCCCCTCGCGCCCGGTTTCTTCACCGCGGTTGGGGAACACGGGCCGTGAGCGCTCCAGTGTCGGGGCGAGAGCGACGACACGTACAGCGCGCCGCGGGCTCCGATCAGACCACAGTCACGAGCCACGACGTCTTCGCGGCTTCCTGCCTGGGATCGACCGCGCCGCCGCCGCCGCATCGTTTGACGGGGAACCGAGAGCTCTGTTAGCGTCGCCGCCCATGAACGGCGCGGAATTCGGGCTTGCACGTTGCCTCTGGCTGGACAACGGTCGCTGCGGAACCGCCATCTGTCGTCGTCGGTAGAGAACCTCGGCGCGCGCACCTTCGAGCGCGCGCCTCGCGCGGCGATCACGAGGTCGCCGACCTGTCTCAACCCGATACACACACTGAGGTCTGTCATGTCCGTCACCGACCAGCTCCTGGAGAACAACGCTCGATTTGTCGCAACCTTCGACAAGGGCGACAAGCCGATGCCGCCGGCCCGCAAGGTCGCGGTGGTCGCATGCATGGATGCGCGCCTGCACGTCAGCGCGCTCCTGGGCCTCGACATCGGCGATGCGCACGTCATCCGCAATGCCGGGGGCGTGGTCAGCGATGACGCGGTGCGCTCCCTGGTGATCTCTCAGCGCCTGCTCGGCACTGACGAGATCATCCTCATCCACCACACCGACTGCGGCATGCTCACCTTCCGCGACGACGACGTGAAGGCGCAGATCGAGGCCGACACCGGGATCCGTCCCTCCTTCGCGCTCGAGGCGTTCGCGGGCGTCGACGAGGATGTGCGCCAGTCGCTCGCCCGGGTCAAGGCGAGCCCGTTCATCCCGCACCGCGACAACGTTCGGGGCTTCGTGTACGACGTCAGGACCGGACGCCTGAACGAGGTCTCGGCAGCCACGTGACGGCCGTCGCGGGGGGGCGCCGTGCGCCCGCCAGCGAGGCCGCGCCCGACGGTGGTACGGTGACCGCTCGGCCGGCGTTGAACGCCGGGCGTTGAGCTGCCGCGACACGGCGCGAGACAGCATGGGACGAGCCATTCAAGGGGACCGATGGGGGGTAGCTCGGGAGATCGCAGAGGCAACACGCGACTGGCGGCCTACCGCCGCCGTCACGGTCTTGACCGGGGGTGGGCGTTCCGGCCGCGGCACGGTCTGCTCCCGCGCATGGGGCTCGCCATCCTTGGCCTGACCGGTACCCTGGTGGTTGCCATGGTTCCCCTGGGCCGTTTCGCGGCCTCCGGGGCGACCATCGGCGTGGTTCAGTCGTTCGGGACCGCCAACAGCACGCCCACCGCCACCCTTTCGGTGTCGCCGGCTGCCGCGACGGCGCCGGGTCACCTCCTCGTCGCCACCATCAAGGACCGCGACACCGCAGGCACCGAGACGGTCATCGCGGTCACCGATTCCGCCGGCAACATATGGACGCCCGCGAACCGCTTCGCCCAGGGTCGCCAGGCCGACGAAGAGATCTGGTACGCCGCCGCCGCTGCGAGCATCGACACGTCGGGCGTGATCACGGTCGCCGTGAGTGGTCCCGCCGCGCTCGCGGTGACGGTGCTCGAGTTGACCGGCGCCAACTCGACCCCTCTCGACTCGGCCACCAGCGCAGGCGCCTCGAGCACCGCCGCCTCGACCGGGGTGTTGATTCCCCCCGACACGACCAGCCAGATCGTGATCGCCGATGTGGGCTGGAACGCCAACGTGCAGCCCAGCGCCCAGACCGCCGGGTTCACCACGACCGCCATACAGCAGTCGACGGCGACGGGCAGCATGACCGGCGAGCAGGCAGCCTGGGAGGTGACCGGCGGTGCCGGGACGCAGATCTACGGCGCCAACCTCAGCGTCCCTGTCGTCTGGACGGCGACGATCGCCACCTTCGACGCGGCCGGCACGCCGCCGCCGACGCCCACGCCGACCCCGACGCCCACACCCACGTCCACACCGACAGCCACACCGACAGCCACCCCGACGGCCACCCCGACCCCGACCGCCACCGCCACTCCCACCCCGACCGCCACGCCCACGCCGCCGCCCGGCGGTGCGCACGTGCTCGTGGTCATGGAGGAGAACAGGGGATATGCCGCCACCCTCGGCGCCTGCGCCAGCGACCCCTACTGGTGCTCGCTCGCGTCCCGGTACGCCAGCTACACCGCATGGTCCGGTCTCACGCACCCGTCTCTGCCCAACTACCTCGCCTTCATCAGCGGCGGCACCCAGGGCTGCGCGTCGGACACGTGCCCCGGTCCGTTCACGGCCACTTCCCTCGGCGGCCAGCTGACCGGCGCCGGGGTTCCCTGGACCGCGTACATGGAATCCATGCCGTCGCCGTGCGACACGCAGGGGTCGAGCGGTCTCTATGTCAAACGGCACAACCCCTTCGTGTTCTTCAACGACGTGCTCAACAATGCCTGCACCAGCCACGTTGTTCCGTACGCCGGCGCCTCGTCGCTGGTGTCCGACCTCACGTCCGCGGGCGCGCCCTCGTTCGTGTGGATCACACCGAATCTCAACAACGACATGCACGACGGCAGCGTGCAACAGGGTGACGCGTGGTTGCAGTCGAACCTCGCGCCGGTGCTGTCGTCGAGCTGGTTCACCAAGTTCAACAGCACCGTCATCGTGACCATGGACGAGAACGACGCACAGTCTTCGCCCGCGGGAGGGCAGGTGCCACTCGTGGTCATCTCGAACGACGCGTTGGGCGGCGGTGCCATCGCCTCTGTCGGGAACCACTACGGGACACTGCGCGCCATCGAGGAGGCCTTCGGGCTGGGGTATCTCGGAGCCGCGTCCGGCCTTGTGAATGGCGACCCGTTCGGGACCTTCTAGGGCATCAGCCGGGGAAGACCGCGTGTCGCGTGGATCGTCCACGAGAGTGATCCGAAACCCCAGATGACGCGCACCGCGTACAATGGTGTTGTCGTCACACCTGTTGGTCTGATCATCGGCGCGTGATTGTGGCCTGACAAGGAGGACTTCTCTGGTGCCGTGTGGCGCCACCCAATAACGTTATGGCGTCATTGTTTTCGATCGATACAAAGGCCGCAAGCGCGATTGTCGACCTCCCGCGCGGCGATGCCGCGCAGCGCCACGCGGAACAGCGTCGTGGGCCGCTTCCATCGTCGATGCGGCTGCACGTGGCCATGATCGCCCCACCCTGGTACCCGGTGCCGCCGAACGGCTACGGCGGCATCGAGATCATGGTGTCGCTCCTCGTCGACGAGCTGCGTTCGCGCGGCCACCAGGTCACGCTGTTCGCGGCGGCAGGATCCGAGGGCCGCGCGGTTGTGCGTGCGCCCGCCGAGTGGAACGCCGACCTCGGTCAGCACGCGGAGCGTCTTCGCGAGCTGACCTACGGCGCACGCGTGCTCGCCAGCCTGCGCTCCCGCGGAGACGTGGACGTGGTCCACGACCACGTCGGCCATGGCACGTTGCTCGGCGTGGCGCAACTGTCCGACGTCCCCGTGGTGCACACCGTTCATGGCGCTCTGACTGAGCCGGAGCGCACCTTCTACGCGGCGCTGACCGGCACGGTGAACCTGGTGGCGATCAGCGCGAGTCAGAGGGCCGGCGCCGATGAACTGCCCTGGATCGGGACCGTTCACAACGCGGTGCCGCTCCACCCGGTCCGGGAGAGCGACGGCGAAGGAACATCGCCCTACCTCGTCTGCCTGGCACGTATCTGTGCAGACAAGGGGCAGCACACCGCGATCGAGGTCGCCCGGCGCACCGGCCTGCGCCTCGTCCTGGCCGGCAAGGTGGAGAACACCGAGGCCAGCCGCGAGTACTACGAGACGCAGGTCCTTCCGTGGATCGATGGCGACCGCGTGGTGTACCTGCCCAACGTCGTCGGCGACGACAAGACGCGGCTGCTCGGCGGCGCCACCGCCCTGCTGGCGCCGATCACCTGGGACGAGCCGTTCGGGCTGTCGGTGGTGGAGGCGATGGCAGGGGGCACCCCGGCGATCAGCTTCCCCCGGGGGGCGGCTGGAGAGGTGATCGAGGACGGGCTCACGGGGTTCCTGGTGCGCGACGCCGATGAGATGGTTGCCGCTGTGGCGCGCGTCGACGAGATCGACCCGGCGCTCTGCGCAGCCGTGACACGGCGCCGTTTCAGTCCGGAAGCCATGGCCGACGGCTACCTGCGGATGTATGAGCGCGCCGAATCACCGGCGGCGACGGACGCAGCGCAGGTGACCGCCGGCTGAGCCGCCCAGGGCGCAGCTCAGGCTGACGGAAGCGCCAGGCGCGGAGGCGCGCCGCGCACCACGGTCAGGGCCGACCCGCTGCTGTCGACGGTGACATCGTGCGTACCGTCGCGGCGGCGCGACGCACTGATGCGGAAGCGGTCCGCGCCGATGCGGACATTGTCGAGGGTCAGCGCCGGGCACCACGGCGGAAGCATCGGGTCCACGTAGATGCGTCCGCTCGGCACGTCAGGCTCCACGCCGAGCAGGGTGCGAATCACATGGAAGATGCTGCCCGCCGCCCACGCCTGCGGCACATTGGCGCCATCAAACGGAACGGGCACGTCGGGGTGGCGCCGCGTCAACCCGCTGAACAGCTCGGGCATCTGCAGGCCGTCGAAACAGCTCACCGCGCTGAGCAGGCCGTCGATGAGGCGCCAGCTGTCGGCGGCGCGTCCGTAACGGCGCATCCCGGCAGCGCCAATGACGGTGTCGTGGGGCCATACCGACCCGCGCTGGTAGGAGTGCGGGTCGTACGACGGATGTTCGCTGGACAGTGTCCGCAACCCCCAGCCACTCTCGATGTCCGGGCGCATCAGGCGATCCGCTGCTCGCTGGCCGCGATCGCCGTCGAGCATGCCAAGCCAGAGCACATGGCCCGGGTTCGACGTGGCGGTCCGCACCGGTCGCTTGAGGCCGTCAAGCGCGAAGGCCACGGTTCCGTCGGACTCCAGCCAGAAGGCGTCGATGAAGCGGAGACGCAACTGCTCAGCCTCGTCACGCAGAGCCGCGGCACGGCGGCCGTCTCCCCACGCCTCGAAGAGGCCGGCGATTGATCGCTTGGCCTCGTACACGTACGCCTGCAGCTCGCAGGTTGCGATCGGGTGCACTGGAAAGCCGCCGCGCTCGTCGAGCACGCCGTCCTCGGCGTCGCGCCAGCAGTGGTTGCGGTACCCGGTCGGTGCGCGCGGCGCGTATTCCTGGAACCCGTCCCCGTCGCGATCGCCGTGGCGGTCGATCCAGTCGAGGCAGCGCTCGGCGGTGCCCTGGAATCGCTGAAGCCCTCTCGCGTCGCCAAGCCAGCGGTGGGTTTCGGCGAGGAGCATGAGGTACAGCGGCGTGGCGTCGGCGGTGCCGTAGTAGGGCGTGTGTGGAATGGTGTGGAAGTGCGCCCATTCCCCGACGCGCATCTCGTGGCAGATCTTGCCGGGCTCAGAGTCACGCACGGCGTCGTCGGCAGTAGCCTGCAGGTCGGCAAGCTTCTGCAACGTCGCCACCGCGAAGCCCGGCTGGACCGGGAGCGCCTGCAGGGACGCGATGAGCGAGTCGCGTCCGAACACGGCGGCGAACCACGGGATGCCCGCCGCCGGCACCCATGCATCGGCTGGGGAGTCCCTGTCGTACAGGCGAAGCGCGCCGAAGTCCTCCGCCGCCTGCCGGTACGCCGGCAGAAGCCGCGCGTCGGCGGTGACCAGTCGCGACACGGAACGCTGCCAGCGCCCGCCGCGCGTCTCGGCGGGGTGCTCGGCGCCCGGACCCGTCGGGCAGGGAAGCAGCGCCGGCCGCGCGCGCATCGATGTGAGCAGGTCGTACTGCAGACAGACGCTCCACGAGCCGCCTGGAGCGAGGTCGATGGGAAAGTGCAGCTCACCGTTGGCGCGTGCGGCCACGTGCTCGCTGCCGCTGCGAATCAGGCACCGTCGCGCGAAATCCGCGCGCTGGTAACGGTTCTCCAGCCGCTGACCCTCCCATAAAGTGGCCAGTTCGCCGCGTCGCTGCCAGCGTTGGGTGCGCACCTCGAAGAGATCGGCGAAATCGCTGGAGACCACCATCTCGAGCAGCAACGGCGGCGGCTGACCGCCGTACGCCTGCACGGTGATGTCCTCGTGGAGGCGCTGCGCGCTGATGATCCGGTCGAGGGTCACCGTGATGCGGACGCCGGAAATGTCACCGTCGACAGAGCCCGGCGACATCGCCATCAGCGTCCATCGCGCGTGGCGGGGTGAGAGCCGGGCGGAGGCGGCGACGCCGAGCAGCCGACCGTTGAGCCGCAACCGGTGCCGCGAGACATAACGGGTGTCGTCGGCGTACAACCCCTGACCCTGCTCGGCAAGCGACTCGATGGAGCTGTCAGCCGCGCACACAAGGAACGTCGATCCCTCGCTGATCGTCACCAGGGCCGGCGCTGAGCGAAGGTTGCGACCCGTGACCAGCGACAGGCCTGTCTGGCGGGCGCGGTCGTCCCGCGAGATCATGCGCATGACCCGGCGGGCGCGGTCACGGGGTGGATCAGAACTCCAACTCTCCCTCGCTGACGCCGAGAACATTGGCCAGGCGGCGGCGATAGTACGGTCGTGGCACGGCGTCGCCGGCCTCCCAGGCCTTCACTGAGCGTACGGATGCTCCCACCTTCTGGGCCAGCCCCGCCTGGGTCCACTGTCTGGGGTCGGCGGCGTCGGCCTGCCGCTGGCAACGCAACTCAAAAACCATGCTGTGACCCAAGGGTGTGCGCAACTTGCGATCCTGCACCATACTGCCCGATACTGTCGGAACAGGTGACCCGCTCACCTGGTTGGAGGCGACCTCGATGCAGACTGGTTTCACGGGCGCGACACAGCTCCCGGCCCAGCCCGGCCGGCGAGGCGGCGCGTCCTCGGGATCGGGCCCCGGGCCGACCCCGAGATGAGCCAGCCCCCAGCGGACTGAATCCGCTGCTCGTCGCCCCCCCCTTTACGGGCGCCCCAACGATCGCGCAGCGGGGCGCCTTCTTCTTGCCCGGACGCTTGTCACGTCAACGTTTGACGCTTTTGGCGGGTTGCGCTAGAGTCTTGTCACCGGGGTGCAGGAGCCGACAGATGTGAGGGGACACCGGGCTTGCGGCCGAGCCGCTGCCTGGAGGGGAGGGGCTTCCTAACAGCCGGTAGCGAGACCCTGCCGCCCACTCCGGTCGTCGGAGTTGGGCGGTGGGTCCCGCGCCAGGGACCCCACCGTGCCACTTCGCCGATGCACCGCGCCGACCGGAGGCCGGGCCGGGGATCATGCGCACATGAGCGCCGGGCACGCGGTGGTGGTGGGGGCTGGGCCGAGCGGCGCCGCCACCGCGCTCGTCCTCTCGCGAGCAGGCCACATGGTCACCGTCGTGGACCGTGCCCGCTTCCCCCGCGACAAGGCGTGCGGGGAAGGACTGATGCCGCCAGGCGTGGCCGTCCTGCGCCGTCTCGGCGTCCTCGACGCCGTGCTTTCCACCGGGGCGCCCCGGCTCAGGGGCGTGCAGTACAACCAGCAGGGACGCGCGGCCACCGCCTACGCGCGCTTCCCGGAGCCCCCCGGCGGCGGCGAGCCCTGGGGCCTCGGAGTGCGCCGGACCACGTTTGATGCCGTTCTCGTCGACGCTCTTCGCGCGGCGTCCGGGGTCACCTTGGTCGAGGGCGTGCGCGCCACCGGGCTGATCCGCGATGGATCGGGTCTCGTGAGCGGCGTCACGACCAACCACGGACCCGTGCTCGGCGACGTGGTCGTGGCTGCGGACGGGCTGCACTCGTCGCTGCGTGCGGCGGCGGGATGGACGCCCCCGCCCAGGACAGCGGGCCGCTACGGGCTGGTCGGGCACTGGCATCTCGACGTGCAGCACGTCGATCGGATCCAGGTGACCCTCAACCGAGGGCAGGAGTGGTACCAAGCCCCGGTCGGGCCCGGCCTGCTCCTCGTGTCGACCCTGGGCGGGCGGACACGGATCGGCGCCACCGCGCGCGCCTACGTCACGGCCGCGCGCGTCGCTCTGCCCGTCCTGCGCGATGCTCACCCAGCCGTCGCTCCACTCGCCGCCGGCCAGTTCCGTCAGCGCCCGCGCACGGTCGCGGCAGATGGTCTCTTCCTCGTCGGGGACGCCGCCGGTTACGACGATCCCACCACGGGCGAGGGCATCGGGGTGGGCCTCCTCCTCGCCGAGCAGCTCGGCAAGCACCTTGCCGCACTCCTCGCCGGGCAGATCGACCGCGGCGCCGCCGAGGCGGCCTACCGCTCTGCCCACGCGGGCCTCTGCCGGGACCGCAACCGGGTCACCGCTCTCGCGCTGCTGATGGCCCGGCGCCCCCGGTTGAGTGGCCGTGCCCTGGCACGCGCCGCCACGCGCCCCCAGGCGCTGGAAGCGTTGCTCGGCGTCAACTGCGGTTACTGGGGCTTCGGCAGGCTCACCGCTGCCGACTGGCTGAGCCTCGGCGGCTTCTGACTCCGCCTGCCGGGCAAGGGCAGGAAGCGCGGCACCCCCGCGAATGCCTCACGGTACCCGGGCAGCCCATCGAGGAGCGCCTCCTCGGCGCGGATCCGCGGCCACAGCACCATGGCGTCGCCAAGAGACAGCCACGCCGCCGCTCGCGGCGACCCCACCGCGACCGGCAGGCATGCGAACTCCAGCATCACCGCCGTGTAGTTCGGGTGGCGGACCCAGCGGTAGGGCCCGGAGGTGACCACGTGAGCGGTCGGTGACACGTGGGCGGTCACGTTCCATTCCGGCCCAAGCGCGCGGATGGCGCTGAGGCGCAGGAACAGCGCAGAGGCGAGGCCGGTCAGCGCGCACACCTCGGTGATCGCGGACGCGCTGCTTCGTCGTCGCGTGAAGGCGCACCGGACCAAGAGGGCGACGTGCACCGCCACCATCGCCGGGTATGTGCGCGGCGACGCGGCCACACCGTCATGGGCGCGGGCGCGGTTGCGCGACGAGTGTTGCAGCTCGAGGAGGCGCTGGGCGGCAAGAGCCACCACCAGCGCGGTTCGTCCGCGCCGGCTCAGCAGCCCCACGTGATGTCCAGGAGCTCGACTGTGAGGCCGGGACCGATCCCGATGACGAGCCCGCGGCCGGCCGGGGCAGGTGGGGACGCGCGCAACTCTTCAAGCACAAAGAAGATCGCCGCGGAGGACGTGTTGCCCCGTGTCCGCAACACCGACCGCGTGGCTGCCAGCTGTGCCTCGCGCAGCCCCAGGCATGACTCCACCGCGTCGACGATCGAACCGCCGCCTGGGTGCAGTGCGATGGCGTCGAGAGTGGTGGCGACGCCGGTTCCCGAGAAGTCGTCCACAAGTGGCGGGAGCGCGGCGGCCAGCAGGGCGGGGAGCCGTCGAGACAGGATCACCCGGAACCCGTCATCGGCCAGGTCATAGCCGAGCGCCCCGACGCTGCCCGGCACCAGGACGCTGCGCACGCGGCCGACCTCAAAGGAAGCGTCCGTGGCAGCGCCGTCCGACTCGAGGACCGCCGCTCCGGCGCCGTCGCCGAAGACGAGGGCGCTGAGCAGGTTGTCGATCGAGCGGTCGCCGGGCCTGAAGGTGAGCGACGGCAGTTCCACGGCCACCACCAGGGCCCTCTTCCCTGGGTGTCCGCGCGTCCAGTCGGCAGCGCGCGCCAGGCCGCCGGCGCCACCGGCGCAGCCCAGTTGGGCGATCGGCAACCGCCAGGCGTCGGCGCGCAGCCCCAGCATGGGAACCAGGTGCGCGTCGAGGCCGGGGAGCATGAAGCCGGTGCAGGAAGCCACAACGACCAGCCCGATGCTGTCGCGATCGACGCCGGCCGCGGTGATCGCCCGCTCGGCGGCCGTGGCGGCGAGGGCCGGCGCAGCCTCCGCGTAGCGGGCGGTCTGCTCGCCCGGCGACAAGGCGTCGACCATCTCTGCCGGCGCGCGCAGAAGATGGCGGAAACCGTCGCCGCGAGGGTCGACGAGCTGCGAGGTCCTCCGTGCGAGGTCAGGCCAGATTCGCGGCAGCACGTCGGCCACCTCGCGACCGCTGACCCGGCGCGGAGGCGTGGCTGTGCCGATCCCGGCGATGCGCACCGCGACGGGCACCTCGCCCGGGTCCGCGGTCTGGGGCGAGCCGCGCCAGGCGGGCGCAACGGCGGTCATGGCGACTGTCATAACACGTCCCGGCGGCGGGGCCACCGCCGCGGCCGGGTTTGACGCAGCCGAGTCGATGACGCCATCCTCAGCGGGTGAGGCTGGCCACCTGGAACGTCAACTCGTTGGGCGCTCGCCTGCCCCGGGTTCTCGAGTGGCTGGAGAGCACGCGCCCCGACATCCTGTGCCTCCAGGAGACCAAGGTCGCCGACAGCCTCTTTCCGCGTGCAGAGCTGGCCGCGCTCGGGTACGAGGTCGCCGCTCACGGCATGGGGCAGTGGAACGGCGTCGCCATCGTCTCCGCGATCGGGCTCGAGGACGTACGCCGGGGGTTTCCCGCGGAGCCCGGCTTCCCTGAGCCCGAGGCTCGGGCGCTGGCAGCGACCTGCGGCCCGCTGCGGGTCTGGTCCGTCTACGTCCCCAACGGACGCGCGCTCGACAGCCCGCACCTCGCGTACAAGCTCGCCTGGTTGGGCGCGCTGCGCAACGCCCTCGCCGCGGAGTCTTCGGCCGGCGCCCTGGCCGTCTGCGGAGATTTCAACGTCGCGCCCGGAGACGTCGACGTGTGGGACCCGGCTGCCTTCACAAACTCCACCCACGTCACTCCGGCCGAGAGAGCGGCTGTGGCCGCGCTCGTGGACCTCGGCCTCATTGACGTGCGGGCGCGCGCCCTCAAGGGCGACCACCCGTTCACGTACTGGGACTATCGCGCCGGCAACTTCCACAAGGGGCTGGGCATGCGCATCGACCTCGTTCTCCTCAGCCGCGCCCTGGACGGGCGGGTCTCCGACGCTTACGTCGACCGTGAGGCGCGCAAGGGCAAGGCTCCCTCCGACCACGCGCCGGTCGTCGTCGACATCCAGATGACACCGGGCTGGGTCAGGTCAGAGCAGCCGGTCGGGGCTTCACGTTGAGGGTCAGTGCTCGGCGGCCAGCTGGAGGAGGTGGTAGACGAGGATCAGCTGCGTGACCGCGAGCGGTTCGTTGCGGGTGCCGTTGATGGCGCCGAGCCCCGAGGGCATGCCCGCGTCATGGCCGAGGCCGAGGCCGCGCCACAGGGCCTCCTCGACCTGGTGCGTGAGCTGCGGTGGTGCCTGGCCGTGCACGTGGAGGGCGTCGACCGGCTTGCCGTCGTCGTCGCGGATCAGCTTCATGTGAATGGCGCGCCGGTTCTCCTCGGTCAGCACCGACGCCAGGTCGGGGGGCGAAACCGTCGGCCGGAGCA
>ODAK010004510.1_pt1 | contig 14241 bp, 11 predicted proteins | sample 1539591 | NCBI WGS metagenome assembly ODAK01 (sample SAMEA3539303, study PRJEB22396) | soil metagenome | biome: tundra; feature: field; material: soil | place: USA | collected 2010-05 | depth 0.15 m | reverse complement strand
GCGCGGCATAAGCTTGCTCGATGACGAGGGATGCGGGGGCTTCGTCGCCGACGCCTGCGAGCCGCCGCAACCGGCGGCGGACGCCGAGCTCCGCCCGGCGGTTGACCGGGCGTCCGGTCGACTCCATCTCGGCGAGATCGGCCCCGGTCCACACCCCGGCCGCGGTTGGCAGGTCGTGGGTGGTCAGCGCCGCGAGCGCCTGCGCCGGGTACTGCTCCGGCGGCTTCGACTCGAACCACGCCAGCCGGTACGACAGCAGTCCCCGCCTGCGCAGCTCCGGACGGACGCCGGTTTCGACGGTGCCGAGATCCTCGCCCACAACCCCGCAGCCGGCGCGAACGCTTTCAAGCGCCAGGATGTCGAGCAGTTCACTCGCCGGGTAGCGCACGTAGGCTCCTGCCGCGGGGTCGCCGGCGCCGAGCGGCACCCACCAGAGCCGGAAGAGGCCCATCACATGGTCGATGCGCAGCCCGATGCCCGCTCCCATCATGCGACGCATCGTGGCGATGAGCGGCGCATACCCTGCGTCGCGCAGCCGGCCGGGGTCGAACGGTGGAACGCCCCAGTCCTGCCCGGCGGGATTGAAGTCATCGGAGGGCGCGCCGATGCGCGCGTTGGATGCGACCACGTCCTGCCAGAGCCACGCGTCCGCTCCGTCGGGCGCGAATCCGACGGCGAGGTCGTGCACCAGTGGCAGCATGCGTCCGGCGCGAGCGAGCTGCGTGTCGAGCAACCACTGCAGCCAGCGGTGGAAGTCGACCCGCGAACGATCACTCCGTAGCAGATCCCGCACCGCCCTGTGGTCGGCACGCCGATACCGGGCCGGCCACGACGTCCACGGCCCCGCGTGGCGTTCCGCGAGGATGCAGAAGCACGCGTAGCGCTCGAGCAACAGGCCCTCGCGAGCGACGTAGGCGTCGAAAGCCGCGTCCCCGGTGAACCGCGACCAGAGCGCCTCGAGTGCGCGCAGCTTGGTCCCCATGACCAGATCGCGATCGATGATGGTGGCGTCGCGCAGGCGATCGGCGTCGCGCGTGAGAGCGGCCACCAACGCGTCGTCGCGTGCGCCGGGCACATCCTGGATCCGCAGGTACACGGGGTTGCGATAGAGACGGGTGGACGGGAAGTACGGGCTCGACTCCTGCGGGGTCCCCGGCCGTACCGCGTGGAGCGGGTTCACGAGCAGCATCGCGGCGCCGCCGGCTCGTGACCACGACCCGAGGCTGCGGAGGTCGCCAAGATCTCCGATCCCCCACCCGCCCCGAGACCGGACGGCATAGAGCTGCGCAGCCCAGCCCCACCCGCGCAGCGAGTCGGGAAGCGCGCACCTGCCTGGGCTCGTGACCATCGGGAGCGTGCGGCCGTCGCGCAACACGAGCCGGTGATACCCGAACGGCGCATCAGGGCTGAGGACAGTGCCGCCCGGCAGCTCGCCGCCGTTCTCGAGCTCGACGCTGCGCACCCCCCGGGGAAGCGGCGCTCCCGGCCGCACGAACACTGGCGCGGCGCCGCCGCGGTCCGGAGGACGCAGGCAAGCCTCGACCGCGCGCACGTCCTCGGGCCTCACCCTCCGACGAGTGCCTGCCGCATCCACGTACTCTCTCTGGACGCCCCACGCGGGCTGCCCGTCCCGCCGCCTGGCGCCGGTCACGTCGGGAGCCCGCGATCAGCCATCCGAGTGGAGCCATGACTGTCCCAGAGCCTTCCGCCTCCGGTCGCGCGCCCGGCAGCCGTGCCGCATGGCCGGGCACCGATGCCCCCCTCGGCGCAACCTGGGACGGTTCCGGCACCAATTTCGCGATCTTCTCGGAGAGCGCCGAGGCGGTCGACCTCGTCCTCTTCGACGAGCGCGGCGCCGAACTTGCCAACCATCCCCTGGTCGAGCGGACGGACCTCGTCTGGCACGGCTATATCGCCAATGTCGGACCCGGTCAGCGCTACGGGTTCCGCGTGCACGGTCGCTACGCGCCGCATGAGGGGCTGCGCCACAACGCCGCCAAGCTCCTCCTGGATCCATACGCCCGGGCGATCGCCGGACGCTTCCGTCACGGACGGTCGCTCTTCGGATACCGCCTCGGGAGCGATGACATGCGCATCAGCGGCGTCGACTCCGCGCCCGCGATGCCGCGCTGCGTCATCGTCGACCAGTCCTTTCCGTGGGGCGACGACCGCCGTCCGAACACGCCCTGGTCGGACACGATCATCTACGAGTTGCACGTCAAGGGCTTCACCAAGTGCCACCCGGATATTCCCGACGCGCTCCAGGGCACCTACGCCGGCCTCGCGCACCCCGCGGCCATAGAACACCTCACCCGAGTCGGGGTCACCGCGGTGGAGTTGATGCCGGTGCATCACTGGTTCGACTCCCAGCAACTCGTGGAACGGAACCTCGTCAACTACTGGGGCTACGACTCGATCGGCTACTTCGCGCCCGAAGGGCGGTACTCGTCGTCCGGGACGAACGGCGAGCAGGTCCGCGAATTCAAGGCGATGGTGCGTGCCCTGCATGCCGCGGGTCTCGAGGTGATCCTCGACGTGGTCTACAACCACACCGGCGAGGGCAATCACCTGGGTCCGACGCTCAGTTTTCGCGGCATCGACAACCCCGAGTACTACCGGCTCAGAGACGACGACGCTCGCTTCTATTTCGATGTCACCGGCACGGGGAACAGCCTCAACGTCCGCAACCCGCACACGCTCCAACTCATCATGGACAGCCTTCGATACTGGGTCATCGAGATGCACGTGGACGGGTTCCGTTTCGATCTGGCGTCGGCGCTCGCCCGCCAGTTCTACGACGTCGACCGGCTCTCCGCATTCTTCGACATCATCCACCAGGATCCGGTCTTATCGCGCGTCAAACTCGTGGCCGAACCCTGGGACGTCGGCGCGGGCGGCTATCAGGTCGGCAACTTCCCGGTTCGCTGGGCGGAGTGGAACGGCGCCTTCCGCGACACGGTTCGCGACTTCTGGCGCGGCGCCACCGGTATCCGCGATCTCGCCTACCGTCTCACCGGTTCGAGCGACCTGTACCAGGGCGACGGCCGCCAACCGTCGGCGAGCATCAACTTTGTCACCGCGCACGACGGCTTCACCCTCAGCGATCTCGTCTCATACGACGAGAAGCACAACCTTTCCAACGGCGAGGACAACCAGGACGGGACCGACGACAATCGCTCGTGGAACTGCGGGGTCGAGGGTGAGACCGACGACCCGGCGATCCTCGAACTGCGCGCGCGCCAGCGGCGCAATCTCATCGCCACCGTCCTGCTCTCCGAAGGATGCCCGATGCTGCTGGGAGGCGACGAGATGGGACGCTCGCAGCATGGCAACAACAATGCGTACTGCCAGGACAACGAGGTGTCGTGGATCGACTGGGAGCACATCGACGAGCCCATGCTCGCGTTCGTGGCCCGGATCGTGGCGCTGCGTCGAAGCGACCCCGTGCTGCGGCGGCGAAACTTCTTCTCCGGTCAGGCGGTGCACGGGTCCGGCCGTAAGGACATCGCCTGGTTCCTGCCATCGGGGCGCGAGGTCACCGATCACGAGTGGTTCGACGAGCGGCAGCGGTCGCTCGGGATGATCCTCAACGGCGACGAGATCCCCGACCGCGATCCCCGCGGCCGGCGCATCCGTGGCGGCACGCTCATGGTGCTGCTGCACGCCGGCGAGGACGAGGTCGGGTGGACGATCCCGAGTGGGTGGGGCGATCTGTGGTCGGTGTTCGCCGACACCAGCGATCGCGACGTGACCTCGTCGACGCGGCATCACCATGCCGGTGAAGAGATCACCGTGTCCGGGCGATCGCTGATCGCGTTGCTCCGGGTCTGAAGGTCAGCCGCGCTGGGAGCGCTGCCAGGTGATGTAGTCGGCGGTGGTCGCTCGCTCCATGGCTCGTGACGCGACCTTGAGCCACTCCGGCGATCGCTGAGCAAGATCTCTGCTCACCGCGGCGATCCGGCTCTTGCCCGCCCCGATGTGGACGTTGGCGGTCTCGGCGCCCATGGCGCGGAGCAGGTCGGTCTGATCGATGGCCACGCGCGCAACCGTGAACTCGATCCGGCAGCAATCGGGCGCGAGACGGCGCAGCACCCAGCGGCCCCGGATCTGCAGGAACGGATCGGCGCAGCGAACTGCGCGCCGCACGATCGTCGGGTAGTGGATTGGGACCGATCCGGTCTTCCCCTCTGCCCAGGCGACCCCGGAGGTGACGAGTTCCTTGGCCTCTCGGGCAATCCATCCACCCGAATGCTCGGCGATCGCAACGATTCGGGGATGACCCAGGCTTCCGAGCCCCGCTCGCCGGCTCACGTAGCGAGGCTCCTCGGCACCGCGAATCTGACGCCGAAGGAGCGCGATGGCCGCCGGGACGGGGCGCGTCGCCGGCGGCAGGTCGACCATCGCCGTCCAGAAGCGCACCGGGTCGCGCAGCTCCGACAGGGCGTCCCGGCGAAGCACGCGGTGCTCCTCGGCCAGGACGAACGGCCTGCCCCAACGTTTGATCGACGATCGGTACCCCTCGAGGATCGCGTTGCACGCAGCGCGAGGGGTGAGCACCATCGTTCCCGCCGAGATCGAGAGGCGCGCAGATGTCGCGAGCCGGACCAGGTCGTTCGTGTATGCCATCGGATAGGCCTCGTCGAAGTCGTTGATCCCCCAGATCAAACGGCCCTCGGTGTCCCGCCACGTCCCGAAGTTCTCGGTGTGCAGGTCGCCAACGGCCAGCACAGTCGGGGCGCTGGCGAGATCGGGGCAGTTCGACTCCCACAGCTGCACCCATCGATAGAAGGTCGAGCGAAGGAATGGGAAGGGCGCGAGCGCCATCTGCTCGTGCTTGAAGGCCAGATCCGAGCGCACCAGCGGAACCTGCCTGCCGACCCACGCCTCGTAGCTCCGCGTCGCCGCGACGATGGACACGAGCGCCGGATTTCGCGGCATGATCTCGCGATGTTCGCGCAGCTGACGATCCTCGTGCTCGCCGGCGTCGCCGGACCGCTGCTCGCCTTCGGGAGACGCGGGCTGATCCCGGTGGTGATCGGCGAGCTCGTCGCCGGCTCCGTGCTCGGCCACACCGGATTCGGGGTGATCAACTCGGCGACCCAGCCGCTCCCCGTCCTGAGCGCGATCGGCTTCGCGATGCTCATGTTCAGCGCCGGAACCCACGTCGACATCGGCTCGCCGGCGATCCGCCAGGGATTCGCCCGGGGCCTGCTCGCGCTTGCCGTCGTCGCGGTCACAGCGGTGCCGATCGGCCTGCTGCTCGACCATGCGCTCGGGGTGGGCCATCCCGCGTTGATCGCGGTCATCGTCACCGGAAGCTCGGCAGCGATCGCGTTCCCGATCATCGAGGAGCGCAACCTGGCCGGCCCGAACCTGGCGTTCCTGATCGCGTGGGTCGCGCTCGCCGACTCGGTGACGGTCGTCCTGATGCCCCTCACCCTTGCGAAATCGGGCAACCCACTCGAGGCGATCGGTGGCGACGCGGCGATCATCGCCGCCGGCACGCTCGTCCTCCTGGCGGCGAGACGGGCACGCCACCAGCGATTCGTGCAGCAGATGCGCGGCGAGTCGCTCCAGCGCGGGTGGGCATGGCAGGTGCGGATCTCGTTGGTGCTCCTGCTCGGGCTCTCGGCGATCGCCCAGGAGACCGGCGCGAGCACCCTGGTCGCCGGGTTCCTCGCGGGAATGGTGCTGGTGCGGTTGCACGAGTCGGATCACCTTGCGGTGCAGTTTTCAGGCGTCGCCAACGGCTTCTTCGTGCCGCTCTTCTTCGTGCTGCTGGGAGCAGAGTTGAACCTGCGCGCCCTGCTCACCTCGCCGTCGCGCATCCTGCTCGCGATCGGACTGGCCGCGGCGGCGGTGGTGACCCACGTGATCGCGGCACGGGTCGCCGGTCATGAGCGATACGTCGCTACCGGTCTTGCCGCATCGGCTCAGCTGGGCATGCCCGCCGCGGCGGCGAGCCTCGGCTTGAGTACTGGACTGCTCGGGCCGGCCGAAGCCGCCGCGCTGGTGGCCGGAGGCTGTCTGACGCTGATCCCCGCGACCGTCGGATCGCTCCTACTTGCGCGCGGCTCAAAGGCCGCCGCGCCCGCCCCTCGCACTGGAAACGCACCCGCGCCGTCAAACTGAGCGAGAGTCAGCGCGGGTGCTCAGATACCTCGATCCGATACCGCCGCGCGCGGCCGTGAGCGACGCTCTTCAGGTGCCCTCGCGTGAACGCCGGCCGGCTTCGTCGGCGCGATCGCGTTCGAGCTTCTCGCTCTGGTCTTTCCGGCGCCGGTCGTCCGCCTGACCCTGTTCCTTCGTGGCCTCGTCCTCGGGCTTGGGTTTCTGCTGCTCGGTGCTCATGTTCCGGTCAGCATAGGCTCGTCCTCGGACTCCATGCCGATCGCCCCCTCCGGTCATCCGCTAGGACCAGAGCCCGTCGAGCATGACCCCGACGCGCTCGGTGGCATCGACGCGCGGCATCGATTCGACTGAGTCCGGTCGATGGCTCCGTTCGGTGAGCACGTCACATCGGGAACGCACGCGCTCGGAGAGAAACCGCGAGGGTTGCGCCCAACCGTGGCGATCGTCATGCCCCTTGGGGTGATGGTGGTAGCGCTCGGGGACGTACAGGTGCAGGGCGTGGCGAGCGCGCGTGACCGCTACATAGAACACACGGCGCTCCTCCTCGAGCCCTTCGGGCGAGCTCAGCGCCATGTCCGAGGGGATGTTGCCGTCGGTCACGTGCAGGACATGGACGACATCCCATTCGAGCCCCTTGGCGGAGTGCACCGTCGAGATGACCAGCCAGTCCTCGTCGATCAACGGCGGCCCGGCCAGGTTGCCGGTCGACCGGGGTGGCTCGAGGACGTGATCGGCGGCAACGTCAGAGAGCCGCGCGACCTTCGTGCTCGCCGCGACGAGCGTGTCGAGGTCCGCAAGCCTCGCCTGCGCTTGCGGGTACGCAGCCTCGACGAGCGGCGCGACGGCGACGCGGAGCCGTTCGGCATGGGTCGGAACCGATTCCCCGGGGTGCGGAGCGAAGGCGGCGATGAGGACCGCGGCTGCTGGTTGCACTGCCTCGGGCAGGAGCACTGCTGCGCCCGTCCACGATGCGAGGATGTCGTCGGCTCGCGGCGGATCGTCCGATTCGAGCAAGCCCAGCGCCGCCACCACGCGGTGCGCGGTTGCCGGGCCGACGCCGTCGAGCAACTGCAGGAGGCGGAACCACGCGACCACGTCACCGGGGTTGTCGGCAAGGCGAAACGCCGCAAGCAGGTCCTTGACGTGCGCCGCTTCGATGAAACGGAGTCCGCCGTACTTGATGTATGGAATGCGTCGAGCGCCGAGCTCGAGCTCGAGCAGCGCCGAGTGGTGCGCGGCGCGGACGAGCACCGCCTGCTCATGCAGCGCGACGCCGGCTTCGCGGTGCGCCAGGATGCGGTCGCAGACGGCGTCCGTCTGCGTGTCCTCGTCGGCGCAGCGGACGAGCTGCGGACCCGCACCCGGGGTGGTTCGGGCTGCCCTGAGGACAGCCCAGAAGCCGGCGGTCGCGTCGGCACCCACCGCGTTGGCGACGTCGAGGATGCGCTGGCTCGACCGGTAATTCGTCTCGAGCATCACGGTGGTCGATCCGGGGAACACTCGATCGAACTCGAGGATGTGCCGCGGTTCCGCGGCCCGGAAGGAGTACAGGGCCTGGGCGTCGTCGCCGACGACGGTGATGCGCGGATCCGCCCGGCGCAGGCCGCTGAGGATGTCGACCTGGAGCTCGTTGACGTCCTGGTACTCATCGACGAGCACGTGGTCGAGGGCTCCCGCCAGACGTGGCCCGAGTCGATCGTCCTGCACCGCGGCACGCCAGAAGAGCAGCAGGTCGTCAAGGTCGATCAATCCGGCCGATCGCTTGCGGCGCACATAGCCACGGCAGATTTCCGATATCGCATCGATGAAGTCCTCGGCCCAGGGTGCGATCTCGGGGACGACCGATGACAGCGGCCTGCCCGTGTTCACCGTCGCCGAGTAGAGATCGACCAGCAGGTGCTTGCGCGGAAAGCGCCGGCGTGTTGACGCGGCGTGCCCCTGTTCATCGCGAACCATGTCGATGACGTCGGCGGCATCGGCAGCGTCGAGCACCGAGAAGGCCTCCGGAATCCCCAGCGTTGCGGCGAAGCGGCGGAGCGTCCGATGCGCGATCGCGTGGAAGGTTCCGCCGACCACCTGGCCGGCCGGTGGGCCGGTGCCGCGACCGGCGCCGGCAGGAACAGCAAATGCGGCCGTCCGAGCGAGCATCTGGCGCGCCGCACGTCGCGTGAACGTGAGCAGGAGAATCCGCTCGGGCGGCACTCCGGTCGCGAGCAGCCACGCGACCCGGGCGGAGAGCGTGGTGGTCTTCCCCGTGCCCGCCCCCGCGAGGATCCGCAGCGGGCCACCCTCATGGGTCACGGCGGCGCGCTGAGCTTCGGTCAGGGAATCCAACCAGTCGAACATTCGTTCGATGATACCGCCGGGCCGCCGGTCATGCGCGCCGTCGATCGACGGCGAGTGCCGGCTATTTGGTCAGCAGGGTCGCGATCACGTTGATCGTCGTCGCGACGACGACAACGCCGAAGAGGTACGACAGCAGGGCGTGGCGCAACGCCGTCATCCGAATTGCCTTCGCGTTGAGGTCGGTATCCGATACCTGAAACGTCATGCCGATGGTCAGCGCGACGTAGAGGAAGTCTCTGAAATCGGGAGGGACATCGGAGTGGAAGTCGATCCCTCCGTCGTGCGCGTAGTAGAGACGTGCATAGCGCAGCGTGAACACCACGTGCACGGCAAGCCACGAGAGCACGACGCTCAGGACGACCAGTGCCGTGATCCCGGACTTGACGATGCCGTGCGTGGTGCTTGCGGCGATGAGCGCGAAGGCGACACCGACCAGGCTCGAGATGCTGGCACCGACGAGGATCGCTTCGGCGGCCGTTCGAGAGTCGTCCTCGCCCATCGCTGCTGCCCTGGTCGCCGCGCTGTCCTTGCCACGGCTGCCGATGTAGACAATCGCGATGAAGGCGGCAGAGTTGACATCCCAGCCGGTCAGGATGGCCACCTGCCATTCGGTGAACGGAAAGGTGACAGCAAAGCCGATGAGCCCGAGAGCGAGGCAGATCGCGAGCCGGCTCCGAGCGTTCACGCCGCCGAGTGTCGCACGAGGCCCGCGAACGTGAACGCTCCCGGGTGCGCGGATCGTCGAGCGCTTCCGCACTCCAGAGCTGCTCCTTCAGCTCCTTGTCCACCCCGGTACGGGAAGGTAGGCTGTGCGCCAACCAATGACTGACGAGCGCGGCCAACTCCCTTACGAGCCGATGATCGCCGCCATCGAGGAGCTCCCTGGACTCGAGAGCCTGAGCGAGGTCCTGGTCAAAGCGCTCGATCCGATCACGAGACGTCGAAAGCTCATGGACCTGCTCCAGGGTCGCTGGCTCGGGCATGCGCTGCATCCGGCTTTGAGCGATGTGCCCATCGGCATGTGGGCGAGCGTGCCCGTGCTCGACATGATCGGCGACGAAACCGGCGCCACCCTGCTCACCGCGGTGGGATGCCTTGCGGCGGGCGCGACCGCCGCAACCGGAACCGCCGACTGGTCGGTCACCTATGGCCGCGATCGCCGCCTCGCGCTGGTGCACGGGCTCGCCAACACAGCGGTGCTCGGCCTGCAAGTCTGGGCGCTCGGCGCGCGACTGCGCGGGCGCAGAGGACGAGGACGGTTGCTCTCGGCGGCTGGGCTCGCCGCCGCCGGGGCCGCCGCCTACCTGGGCGGCGAGTTGGTGCTCGGCCGCGCGCTCACGGTCAACCACACCGCCTCGCTGGCCGGCCCCACCGAATGGACCGATGTGGCCGGCGACACCGACGTGCAAGAGGGCGTTCTCACGGCGGTGGACGTCGAAGACCGGAAGGTCCTGCTGACTCGTGTGGCCGGAAATGTCTGCGCCCTGGAGAACACGTGCAGCCACGCGGGTGGTCCGTTGAACGAAGGCACCATCGAGGATGGCGTCGTCGTCTGCCCCTGGCACGGTTCCCGGTTCCGGCTCAGGGACGGCGCGGTGATGGGAGGTCCCGCGACATTTCCGCAGCCACGGTTCGAGGCACGCAACGTCGCCGGACGAGTGCAGATTCGAGGGCGCGAAGGCTAGACGGTTGCGACCCACCGGTGGCGGTGGTTGCGGCAGGCAGCGCGAGGTGGTAGCGTGCGTCGCGCTCAGGAACGATAGGAGTGGACGTGCCTGAGGGGGGCTGGTCTCTCCGGCACCTCCATGACCTCCACTCCATGGAGGACGTCATGGTTCACCCACGATGGAGATTCATGGCCTCGGTCTTCGTGGCAGCCCTGGCCGTGCCCGCCGCACTCGCCGGTGGCGGGCTGACGTCGGTGGCCTCGTCGGCCGGAGCGAAAGCGCCGACCCACATCGACTGCAGCGACACGAACCGGTTCATCTGTACCGAGGTGCGCGACTCGGAAGCCGTCTTCGGCCACTATGTCGGCCACGACGAGCCGAGCGTCCTCTTCTACTCCAACCGGAGCGGTTCGGGAAACGAGATGGAATACAGCGGCATCCTGCCCACGGAGCCGTCGCCGACCAACGTTCCCGGCAAGCACGTCTACAGCTTCCAGTACGCCCCTGCCTTCTGGTTCGGCATGGCGATGTGCGACACCCAGTCGTACCCGGAGCTGGTCGACTCGTGCGTTCCAGACAGCAATGTCAACATCGTCAATCCGGCGAAGAGCCCGTACCATCCCGGCGCGGCGTATATGGAGCTGCAGTTCTATCCGCCCGGCTACGTGCAGCAGTGGAACGGCTTCAGCTGTTCCCCCACGCAGTGGTGCGTTGCGCTGACGATTGACAGCCTCGCGCTCAACTCGTTGACAGGACAGCAGCTCAACCCGGCGTGCGAGGGCCTGGTCGGTGAGGAGTACGTCAACTTCGCCTATCTGACCCACAGCGGTAAGCCTCAGGGACCACCCAACCCGGTGCAGTTCCAGCCGCTCGCGTCGGGAACGCCCAACCCGCACAAGGTGGAATTTCTCAACCAGGGCGACAGCTTCGCGGTGACCCTGCACGACACCTCGAGCGGTCTGCAGGCCGTCGTCAAGGACACGACCAACGGGTCGTCGGGATCGATGACGGCGAGCGCGGCCAACGGTTTCGGCCAGGTGAAGTTCGCACCCAGCCCATCGACGCAATGCAACAACATCCCGTACAACTTCCACCCGATGTACGCCAGCTCCACCACCGCGACCACGGTTCCCTGGGCGGCGGCAACGTACAACGTGGCGTTCGACACCGAGATCGGGCACTTCGACTACTGCAGCGCGGTCGACGCCACGACCGGAACCTGCACCGGGAACGAGGGCGTCGGTAGCAACACCGAGATCTGGGATTACGACGACGTCGGCTGCTTCCCGGGCTCGGCCTCCGGCCTCATCAAGATCGGTGGCTGCGAAGGATCCAACGTCGGGTACGACGGGACCTCGTATCTGTCGGATTGGCCGAACGGCAACTCGTCGCGTCCGACGAACTTCATCTTCACCAGTCCGCTCACCGGGCCGCACTACAACGCCAACTACTCGTCGGTCGGGTTCAACACGGACCTGCCCGCGATCGAGGGCGACCTGGGCACCTGCAACAACACCACGGGCGCAGGCTGCACGATCATCCCGCCCACGGACGACGGGACCCCGGCGCAGTTCTACCCGTACTACTCCACCGGCACCGCCCTGGGCGGATGCGCGTGGACCGTTGGTCAGGACTATCCCGGCTTCAGCACGAATAACTATGGTGCGCACCATCAGTTCGGCACGCTGCTGAAGGTTGCCTACTCCGGAGCGGGAGGCGTTGCCTCGTACTCGTACGAGGACTACCAGAACAACCTGGTGAACAACCCCTGCACTCGCTGACGACCTGAAGTGTTGGGAGGAGCCGCCTTCGGGCGGCTCCTCCCCTCTTCTGCCGTTCCGCTACGCAGCGGCCACCTTCGCGAACGCGTCCAGTCCCTTCTGCCACCCGTCCGCTGCGCCGACCGAGTCGCGCATGGGCTCCCACCCGTCTCCGTGGCGGTCCAGCTTGCGATGGTCGAGCTCGACACGCGTACGGTTCGCACCCTCGGCAATGAAGGTCACCTCGACCTCGCTTGTCTTCTCGGGATCGGTCTCGATCTGCCACTGCAGGCTGATGTCCCAGCTGAAGACCAGGCGGTTCGGCGGGTCGTAGGCGAGGACTCGAGCCCAGTGCGACTCGTTCCCGTTGGTCGCGCGATCGTAGATCTGACCCCCGACGCGCGGCTCGAACACGATCTCACTGAGCTCACCGTCGAGGATGTGATGATCGGGCGGCCACCAGCTCCCCATGCGCTCGGTGAACACCATGAACGCGTGCTCGATCGGCGCCTCGACCAGGACCGATGCGCGAACCGATGTGCCTGCAATCTGCGTGGTCATGACTCCTCCTCCTTGGGTGCGGTTTGTTCGGCTGCTGTCTGAAACGCGGTGAGCGCCTGAATCCAGAATCGTTCGAAATACGCGCGCAGCTCGGCGATGCCGCGCTGATCGATGCTGTACATGCGTCGATTGGCCTCGGCGCGATCGCGCACCAGCCCGGCGTGCTTCAGCACACGCAGGTGCTGTGACACCGCCGGCCGGCTGATGGGCAGGTCTCGAGCAATGGCGCCGACTGCCATCGGGCCCGCAGCCAGACGCTCGAAGATCGCGCGCCGAGTTGGATCTCCCAGGGCGGTCAGGGGTTCTAGGTTAGCTACCACTTACGGTAAGTGTAGACGCACACTAAGTGCGAGGTCAAGCACCGCCAGAGGCCCTCGGGTAGCAAGCGCCGCACGACCATAGGCGTCTCCGCACACGACCTACACTTGGGGGCGCTCACCAGCCTCGAACCGCGAGGAGGACGCCTGCTTTGACCGGGTCAGCCGACTCCGCCTCGGGTCCCGTCGCGCAACCCGTGCTCAGTCCCCACACTATGGCGGCGATCTTTCTCGTCGTCACGGTCGACGCCGGCGGCGAGGCGGTTGCCCGCGACCTGTTGAGCGACTGCGCCGCCCTCCAGCGATCGGTCGGCTTCAGGATCCCCGACGGCGGCCTGACCTGCGTCTCCGGCATTGGATCCGACGCCTGGGACCGGCTGTTCAGCGGACCCCGGCCGGCTGAGCTGCATCCGTTTCGCGAGATCGCCGGCGCGAAGCATCACGCGGTTGCAACCCCCGGCGATCTGCTGTTCCACATTCGAGCCGTCCAGATGGATCTGTGCTTCGAGCTCGCGGGCCAGATCATGAACCGGCTGCGCGGTAGCGTGACCGTCGTCGAGGAGATCCACGGATTCAAGTACTTCGACGATCGCGACCTGCTCGGCTTCGTCGACGGGACCGAGAATCCCACCGGCCAGGCCGCCTTGACGCGGTGACGATCGGCGCCGGCGACCCGCGGTTCGCCGGGGGAAGCTACGTCATCGTGCAGCAGTACCTGCACGATCTCGAGGCGTGGAACGCACTCCCGGTCGAGGAGCAGGAAAGGGTGGTCGGCCGCACCAAGCTCGCCGACATCGAACTCCCCGATGCGGTGAAGCCGAGCAATTCGCACGTCGCACTCAACGTGATCACCGACTCCGACGGCACCGAGCTCGCCATTCTGCGAGACAACATGCCCTTCGGCCAGGTCGGCCGTGGTGAGTTCGGCACGTATTACATCGCCTACGCACGAACGCCGCGGATCACCGAGCGGATGCTCACCAACATGTTCATCGGCGACCCGCCCGGCAACTACGACCGGATCCTCGATTTCTCCACCGCGGTGACCGGCGCGTTGTTCTTCGTGCCCTCGCAGGATTTCCTCGAAGCGCTGCCCGACCCTCCCTCTCCCCCTTCCGGTCACTGAATCCCCGGCGTCAACCCTGGCGAGTCCGCAGCTTGACGTGCCCGCGGTTCAGCTCGGCAAGGCTGCGAACGCCGAGGAGTTGCATGGTTCGACGCATCTCGCGCTGCAGGATGGTGGTGGCTCGCTCGACCCCCTGCGCGCCACCGGTCATGAGTCCGTAGAGGTACGCGCGCCCGACCAGCACGGTCCGGGCACCGAGCGCGACTGCCGCCACGATGTCGGCTCCGCTCATCACACCGGTGTCCATCCAGACCTCGGTCCTGTCGCCGACCGTGTCCACGACCTCGGGGACGAGGCTGAGCGGCACCGGCGCGCGGTCGAGTTGACGGCCG
>ODAK010004508.1_pt1 | contig 14246 bp, 20 predicted proteins | sample 1539591 | NCBI WGS metagenome assembly ODAK01 (sample SAMEA3539303, study PRJEB22396) | soil metagenome | biome: tundra; feature: field; material: soil | place: USA | collected 2010-05 | depth 0.15 m | reverse complement strand
TCCTGCCAGCATAGGGTAGTAAAGCGAAGCTATGATGTATGCTACTACCAGAACATTTATGCTTATTATTACATTCACAAGAATACTCATCTCAGATTTTCCTCAGCTTCCGACACCTGTTTCTAACAGTGCATCTCGAGTATAAATATCGTTAAAGATAGCCTTATATGTCAAACAATAATGGCAGCGAGCTACAACTTAGGCGTGTAGCTTAATACGTCACAGCATTATTGACTTTACTTATTTTGAAGGGTTGGCCAAAGCTAGAACTCCTCAGCCGGCCGAACGCGTAAGTAGCCCAAGCTAATCTGCGCTCGATCTTTTTTCGATTTCAAGCACGTAATGGGCTCTGTTCACGACCTGACCCAAGAAGGCAAGAGTGACAGGATAGGACTTGTTAAGCTACCTCTCGCCTCTTGCATAAGCGTATGTAATTTAAAACCAATAACTGCTCAAACGGAAGTCGGAGGCGAATATGGTGACGAAAGGGTGGTGCGAAAGTTGTCAATTCCAAAACCGCGACGGTGTGCTGTATTGCTCTCAATGTGGTGAGGAACTGCAAAATAAGTCACAAAGAGGACGCCAAATTATGGCCGTTGTGTTAATCTTGATTATTGTAACTGGTTTGATTCTAACCGTATGGCGTCCTTTTTAATCTCGCTTCAATCAATGGAGAGTAGCGTTATATAAATCAACGGCTAACAGTAACTGTTCACTCGAAAGTGGTTTACATATTTGCTCAGCATCTGTAGCGTTTTTTTGAACATCCTCCTTGTCCAACGGAGAGAGAGGTAGATGTTCACGCAAACGCACCAGAGGTAAGTACCGAGAGTTTGTCAAAAGAGGAAGAGGTAAGATTATGAGTGCAGATTATGTGAAGGTTGCTGAAACGTGAGCGGTTCCAGTCGGCACCATGAAAGAGGTTGAGGTTGAGGGCACACAGATTTTGATAGCAAACGTGAACGGCAACTACTATGCCATTAGCAATAAGTGCAGCCACATGGGCAACCCCCTTTCGCAAGGCGTTTTAGACGGCAATATTATGACATGTACTGGGCACAATGCACAGTTCGACGTCACTACTGGCAAGGTGGTTACTCGTCCGAAAGTGGCATTTTTACATCCAAAAATAAAGGATGTACCGTCCTACCAACTAAAGGTTGAAGACGAAAACATCATGGTCAAACTCTAATGCAAGCAACACGATTGAGTTAGTCCGCATATCAGGGAGAGATATAGCGCGCTCAGTTTTATCTCTCCTTAACTCCTAGCTCGTTATTTCTTTTTTCGATTTAAAGCCAGTAGCGTGCTTCTTTTTTCGAGTGCTGCAGCAGCTAGGAGCAATCCCATCGCGTGGGGAGATGGCAAAAAGCGCAGCGTACTACAAGGGTAAGGAAGTGAGGGGGAAAAGTAGTCTGGCACAAACTCTTTTTTTTAAGCCATAACGGAAAAAGAAGCTATTGAACCGGAGCCGAAAGATTGGTAGAAATCACTGGAGAACAAATCAGGGAATTTGACTATGTTAAGCGCAAACTGGCAACATACACATAATCATTGAGATTATTATCCTCCGGGTTATCAAATATAATTTCAGTTTCCTTGCCAAAATGTTCTGCACCAAGTTTCAAGTGATAAAGACTGATTCCCACATCCATGGGGGGATATTTTTTGATTAAAAGTCCCGGGATGAAGCTTGGTTTACGGTAATATGCATGAATCAAATGTTCATCACCTGTAAAAAACCACTCCTGTGCATTACGTGCAGAAGGAGCAAGACGCGCTGTTTCCAGTAAATCATCTGCACCTTTAATGTCACTTATTTCCTGGAGTGATTTTCTTTTGAATTGGGACGTTTTTGTTCGGTGTAACGTTTCCTGGGGCTTTCCAAAGGGCATTAAAATGATGAATTTCAGACGTGAACTTGCCAAACCTTCTTTTTTGAGAGTAGGGATCCCCTGCCAGCAACTACCCAATCCATTAGCAGAAAAAAATAGATCCATCTGCTGTAGCATGAACCCTACATGGCTTAGATAGCCCTCTTTTACCTCTGAAAAAACAGCTAAATAGTGCGGTGCTTTTCTCATTGTCCTTCTTATAACAACATCGGGGGATAAAATCTTAAATTCAATTTTAATGTCCTTATGCAACGATTTTAAAGTCTGAAGATGATCTCTGATCTCCTCTAATGTATCTTCATCCAGGGGGTCTAAATCGTACTTCCTAATGGACTTCCGCTGGAATATGGTGGCGTACAGGTCTTTTTCTTCCATTTTACCAAGATTTAATGTATTTTCTTCCATTTTATTGTGTATCAGAATAATCTCGTGATTCTATTTACATTATATTTTTTCCTTTCAGATCATTTGCAAAATTCCACGTCAGCGCAGGACTATTGAGGCTCCAACTTACTTAGCAACATCTGAACGCTTTGTTGACGAATTTGACACAGTGACGGAGTCTAATACGGGCTCCGACTCCAGAAGCAATATGTGGGGGCTCTATTGAGGCTCCGACAGGGCGGCGTTATTCGTCGTCGTCCGTCAAAACTCCGGCGGCATGTCTAACTCAGCTCTTACTAAATCCATCACCGCCCGCGCCCATAGAATCCTAAAGCGGAGCGTTCCTGTGTATCTATCAGTATCACTGCGTAAAATATCATCTATCTCGCTTATGGCGTCGGATAATACGTCGCTTATGTTTGAATGTTTACCCATATTTTTTACCCCCTTATTCTTCTTAGACAAATTATGACGCTTATTGATCGCGTCGTCGGGATATGAACTTAAAGAAAGCATCGCGCGCCTTTAAACGTTTCGCGCAGTCGCCGCAAAACTTAGAAGTAGTATCTGTAGCGGTGTGACGCGCTGCGCAGCGTTTATAGTGCCCATTGGCCCAGATAACGCGCGGGGCTTTTCCATCAATAACGGGGTCGCGTTCGCTTCCGAGTGTCATAATTTCTTAGCTCAGTCGAACCATAATTCTATTACGTGTATTAGCTCACCCTCGCGTTGTGTCACGTGAATCGTGTAGCTATCCGCTTTAAGTCGCTCCATCTCTATTTTATTCGGCTTCTTTAACGCCGTCGTGCCATTCGGAGGATAAATGAAGATACCGACGCCATACTCTCTACTAGGTAAAAAGTACGCTTCGGGATACATACTGGTTAATAGCTGAATCGTCTTACTGCCGTCAAACTCGTTATAATCCGGTACGACTTTGGGCATAATGACGAGCAGCTCCGACGCGCTATAGAGGGTATCGGAATACCAGATTAAAGCCCGTTGTTTAGCGTTTCGCTCCTGCCTATCATAATCAGAGTCTTCTTCGTTATCGGCAACCGCTTCTTTAAACTGCGCTATGTCGTACTCACTAGGAGGCGGCGCTTTTACATTCGTTAAAGCTTCGTCGCGCATAGCGTGAAACTCGTCTATATTATCTATGTTACAATCGTCGCGTTCGATCCCGCGTGTCATTATTCTTATCCGCTACGCGCGCAACGTATTAAGCGTTTTTAGTGGATTCGTGCCCTAAATCATCTATAAGCCGCGTATGCTACAACATCGCTGTGTAGCCAGTAAATCCTTGACTTTACTAAAGTCCCGAAGTAAAACAAGATGGAAAGATGGGACAAGCGCGGTCACAGTCCTTGATCAATTCCGCGCTTTCAAGAACTTCCCCCGAGACCCAGCATGGGGGGCGCAGGTTGAAAAGTGGATGAACTTCACGGACCGGAGCAGAATGTATAACATTTTTCATTTCCGCGTCTAGATTCCCCCGGTCTAACGAGTAAAGAAAACTGTAGTTCGAGAAGGCTGCAGCTTTCAAAAAAGAAATAACACAGAGTCGAAAACAGAGCCTACATACTGCAGTGGGATCAATCAAACAAGCACTATCTACTCACGCACGGCGTTTCTGGAGTCGATTGGCGATTCTACAAGCATCCGCTGCCGGAGCACGTTTTTGACGTTTATATGGAGTACTGGGCGGATGTGCGGTTAGCGTGCGGCACGGAGTTGACATAAGGCGCTAACAGGTGCTTGGGCATTCAAACATTAATACAACTGCAGTTTACCTGAAATTCAACGACCAGGACTTGCAGGATTTGTATGCAAACGTGCCGTTTTAGGTGGAAAAACTGCAGTTAAACGAGCAAAACCGATTAGCTTAGATAGTTATTACAATAAATAAGTGCCCGGATAGGCATTAATTTCGTGCAAGTGCGTGCTGATTGAGGAAATAGAGCGGCATCCTAAGAGCACGGAGTAAATGGTGACAAAAAATGGCTGATACAGATAAAGATGTTCTTAAACACGTGTTAGAACTTTGCAAGGAAGGAATTGAACAAGCTCAGAAAGAAGAAATAAAGTCTGTTGGAACCGCTGCTTCATATGCTAATGGTCAGGCTGTTGCGTATATGAAAGTTGTTGAGCTAATAATGACTATGAAGCAGGAAGTAGTCCTCGACGATAAAGAAGCGTGGGATTCCCTAGTGAACACTATGCACACCAAAGCAATAAGAGATGAATGGGGCGGCAAAAAATAATAAGTGCCGCAACAACGAAAACAACGACAGCAAGTACCTATGTGTAGTTACTTCAGCAAAACCAAGGCCTTTAGATAGTTTTTATTACAAAGCAGTTGCCCAAAACCCAAGGAGGAGTAGGACATTTATTTAGCGCAGATGTGTTTGACTTGAGTAAATAGAAGCGCCGACGCAATTTTTAAACAGGCTCTGCTACTTAAAAAAAGAAGGAAAGGAAGCGCGAACGCTCGCTATTTGCGCGGAATTACCGCTTCATTGATTAAACATTGCCTTTTACAACGCAGCTTTCAAAACTTACTGGGGTGCCCCCGAATCTATCAAAAAGCCCTCGAAAGAGTTCTTGCTTTTTTTGTTATTCCAGTAGGTCTGGCTGCTGGAGACAGGGCAAAGAACGCAGGTCGCCAGACGAAAACGAGATAAGATTATCCGCGATGCATATTTTCCAATTGAAGTAACGAAAATTCAATCGTGATTGAAGTGACAGGACCGCGACATGAGAAAAAGCGATGCAGAAATAAGCGGCATTGGAATAGCCCTTACTAAAAACTGCAGACAGTGCGAAAACGATGCGCCTAATAAAAGATAGTGTAGAGGCGCCAGTGTATCCAGCTGGTGAGTGAGAAATGACCCCAGAAGAATTTTTAGAAAGATGCAAAAAAATATACAGTAGAGAAGGAGATCGCGTCTACGAATTTGAAAACGATTGCGAAGCCGCCCACGTAATGTTTGATCGATTATGTTGGGAAGCACTAAAGGACGCCGGGTTCGAAGAGGGAATTAGTTACGTACTAGAATATGTAAAACCTGCAATGCGGTATGCATAGGTGATTAAAATGGTATGTGTAGAATGTGAAGACTTCTTTGCCAAAGGAATCATTGCTGCACTTGAGTTTTTTGAAGTGAACAAGCTCTATGGTAAAGAAGAGATTAAGTTTGAAAACATGAACGACTTAGCGACGAGAATCTTTGACGCTACTTGGAACAATATAGACTGGAGTGAGAAGGGAATAACGACGTGCGGGGATCTCGTTAAAGAGATCAAAGAGTTCTGCGAGAAAGGCTCGATCCAAAGCGCTAAAGACAGCCGGGACTCAGTGGACAGTGCTGCTTCGTTTGCCAACGGCAGGGAGGTTGTCTTCTTGAAAGTGCGGGAGATGATCGTTGAATACGAGCGGGGGGCTAAGGTGTGAAGAAACAGCTAATGCTTTGGCGCCTCGAGGTTTCTCTTCTTCATCCTTTTCGACTGTGAGCCTGATGGTGGGGTAAATCTGAAGCTAAAGTGTTAAAATTAGCAAGGTGAGCAATCAAGATGAGTCGAAAGGAGACTAATTTATGGCACAAAACATTAAATTGATCGTTTATCCGGTTAAAGATGTAGAAAAAGCTAAAGCATTTTATGGCACGTTTCTTGACATAGAACCGTATGTCGATAGCCCCTACTATGCAGGTTATAGAATTGGTGACCAGGAAGTAGGATTAGACCCTAACTCTAAGATTGGGCCTATTGCTTATACGGACGTTAAGGATATTAAAAGCAGTCTTCAAACAATGGTTAAGGTCGGAGCTGAAGTTGTGCAAGATGTTAAGGAAGTAGGTGGTGGTTTGTTGACAGCTCAGGTCAAGGACATTGACGGTAACGTGGTTGGGCTAAGACAACAATCTTAAATGAGTAGGCACTTTTTACGGACGTTACTGTGGTAATGACGTCTTTTCTCCTTACCAGGCTACGTTTTGCATTCCAAAGACGCGAACAAGCCTTAACTATCTAATACCGTTCTAACACTGAGACACGCCGCACCTTAAGTTCAGTTTCGCACTGTGCGCGGCACGGCTTTTTTTGCGTTGTTCATCGAGAGATGTATTTATCATGAACTGCGCAAGGTGGCGTCGTTCTTCGAGAGATACGCCGATGGTCAACTGCAAAAAGTGCGGCAACTTCATCCAGTGCAGGCTGCGCGGCAACAGAAAGTACGTTCCTTATTGTGTGGCATATCGTCGCTCCCAGCCTATTCAGAGCTTCTTGTGGTAACAGGCCGTGGTCGTTAAAACCGTAAAACAAACGCGTTAGTTTAGCAGGCTCTTCGTTTCTATGTAGCGCGTGGCTACGTCAAATGTGCCGAAACTGGTGCTACTCTTTATCGCAAGTAACAACGTCAACCGGCTTTGTTGCAAAACCGCCTTCTGTTGCAAAAGTAAGACTTGTGCCACAACATCTATGTGGTTATTCATGAGATATGTGAGTTGAGTGTCGAACCAAGTATACTACTCCTCTGGTCGCATTCCAAAGAAACACGACGCCTTTTTTAGCCAAGTTACAGACTTGTGAGTAAGCCCAGTAGCTCGTAGCGTCAGATACCCGCTAAGATCTTCGCTAGTAAATGGAAGCATAAGCTCAGACAAGGGGGTACGATGAGTTGAAAGTTTACACTCGAGTTTACACTCTTTTCCTGGCGGTGCGAAGCTCTGTTGCTTAGAAGAAAGCAAAAAAGGAGCGCCCGAGTCGGGATTTGAACCCGAGTCGGAGCCTCTAGAGGGCTTATTTAGGCGTTTTAACTGATTCTAGGCTTTCCTACGCCGATTACAATTCAAATGCAATCACATTCATCAAGTCGTAGCGGAGGCTCAACTGCATTGCCTAGTGCATCCGATTGCGATACACTAGATAAGCTAAAACTGACGTTTTCCAAAAACGAGTTAAGGGCTTATACTGACAGACGGGCGGTCGGACTAAGCAGACAAACGACAAACTGGCTGTGAAAAGGTGCGGAAACTCTTTGGAACTCCACAAAAGGAGAGATAAGCAATACGACTGTAGATGCACTGCGCCAATACGTGCTGCGTAAATACGTCGACGTATATGCCAAGCGGAAAGTCATCAACTTCTCGAAAGCATTTTTCCGCTATTTATCCAAGACACATTTCGATACGCGATACCAAGCGTTTGAACTATTCCTTGAACTGCCGAAAGTGCGTGAGGAGCGCAAGCACGTGACGAGCCGCATCATGACCAAAGAAGACGTTGAAAACGTGCTCAAAGCAATTGAACAGGCACATAACAACGGGCGAATTGACACCTGTCATTACCTCAACTAAAAGCCCTGGTGCTATTTGGCGCATTTACAGGACAACGGCCCTTGGCAACGATCGCACGATTAACGGTGGGGCAGTTCAAACAAGCTGTGAACATGAGGAAACCCGTCGTGGATATCCTGCCAGAGCAAGACAAAATACGTATGCAGCACCACTGCCCGCTTCATCCGCAAGTCGTCGAGGCAATATTGCCTGTGCTGGACGGTCCACGCGATGATGAGCCTATTTTTGAGCAACTATCGTTTCAACTGTGGCTTCGGTACATGAGGTTCAACTGAGATACGGGGGCGCTCGGATCGTTAACGGAGACCTGAGAAAATGCTGTGAGCAGCACGGTGACATCATCCAGTGGGATCAGTCAAATAGAGCCTATATAATGACGCACGGTGTTAGTGGAATCGACTGGATGCACTACAAGCATCCCTTGCCTGAAAACGTGTATGATGCATATATGAAGTAGTGGAAAAAAGTAGTGTTCACAAGGTGACGTCACATTCCCATCTTAAGTATCATTTCATGTAGAATGCTCGAAGATGAGCTCACCTCTATTCTTGCCGATGACGACGACGTCAAGCAGCTTGTTATCGTTGACAGCACAGAACAGCAGGAGCTAGCACGAAAACTACGATCACAGAACCGCCCTTTTCTTATTAAGGATCTTGAAGGGGCCTTTAACCTCGTTAAGAAGCATCGAAAGGGGGTGCATTCTGGCGGATATTTGACAAAAAGACATGGCGTTCTTCAGCAGCTGCTTCGCCGTCGAAGCGTAGACGATCTTGCTGTCGTTGTCCACGTTCTTCCGTTGGGGCTTCATATCGATAGCAAGCTCCTTAAGCAAGAGGTTTACCGCCAGATCGAGCGCATGTCAGACTTTTCAGACGGGATCTTTGTGCTCTATGGGATTTGTGATGCCCTTAGGACTCTTGAGCACGATTTCAACGGCAGTACATGTCAACTTTTCTTCCTCGCTGACGACAATGGGGCAACGGTTGATGACTGCATCGCTCTTGCACTCGGTGGGAATCAGGCATATGCAAACGTGCTCACCAACGACAACATCATGCTGTTTTTGACGCCCATGGTTGCTGCTCAGTGGCAAGATCTAAGCGAGGACTTCACGATGATGAAGCATGCGCGATTTAAGAAGATCGCCAAAGTGGATACCGGCCTTTCCTATGAACCAGACTTTGACGCAAACGTTGACAAATGTGCGAAGCACTTCAGCCTCTACCCCGTATTGCTGAGAGGCAATACAAACGTGATTCAAAAGAGTTATTTAAAGGCGAAAAAAGGAGTATGCAGAAACGGAGCCTCTCCTTAACGCTTCGATTATAAACAACAGCAACCTACACCTCAGCAGGAGCAACTGCTTTTTTATTGGGCTGCTGCATGCTCTTTTCATGACTTCAAGCCCAGCCGCCTGAGCACGTTTATGACGTGTATACAAAATATTGGCAAAATACCCAGCTAGGCAACTAAACTGTCGCTAACAGTTTTTGAATCAAATATCAACACTAAAGCGTAGAGAGTAAAACTATGGTCAACCTCTTTGTGAGGGCTCTTATTATCACTGCCATCATCATTGCTGTCACAGATGCTGTTGTTTTTTATGTTATTTGGAGTGGAAAAGCACAAATAACGCCACTGTTCGTCATCTTGGTCATCGTTATAACGATGATACCTATTGCGATCAATCTCTGGGTTCACATTTTCAGGCAGCTTAGCTAGGCACCTATATCGCAGCTCAGAGCGTTGGTTTGCGGCCCGCCGTAAATTCCTATGATTGCGTCGGGGAGAACACCAGTTTTAAAAAAAAGAAAAAAGAGGCAAATATATTGAGTGCGCCCACACACTAGGACGGGCAAAGAAGCCCATCGAATCGATAAATTCGACTAATGAAGAATGAGGGAGGTATCAGCAGTGTTTAGAGACATAGAACTTCTAGGTATTGATAACCTGAAAATCGAGACGATTCCAGGCGTAGGTAATATGGTGATGGTTCCGTTCACTCTGTCTCCGGCACCGTCGGAAGGATGGACACAATACTTCATCAGCAATGCTCCTAAAGACGCCGAAGCAAAGATTAAAGGCGACAGAGCTCTCTACAAATGTCCCAAGGACAAAGAGATAATAAAAGGAGAATGCCTGAACAGGGTGCTCAAGCTTGTCGATGATGCGAACCTGCATTGTCGTAAAATCAATGCAGAGCACGAGCGAATGCAGGCCGCAGAACGGCAAGAGCAACTTCTAAAGCACCGAAAACAAAAGGAATTTGACGAATGGAAACGTAATTGGTGAACACACGGCGGCCGCGGTTGCGGGCCTTATAGCGGCTCTTTGATGTTCCGGCTGCCGCACTCGTTACTCAGGACTTAACATGCTGTTTTAGTGCTGGAAGCATAGCGATTTTTGAAACGGAGGCGTTGTGGCGCTTCAGCATCCCACCCGCACTATCTAGAAGTTAGCGAGCCTTTTTTATATGTCGGAAGCGGGCCCCTATTAATACCTGTTTTTTTAAATGCCTTTTTAGGGGGTATGTTATTGATTAGGCTGCAAAAATGGCTTTTTATAGTGCAAACCTTGAAGCTCATAATCTTTGCATACTAAATTCCTCGGTAGATGAAAAATAGTGAAACAGTCATGCTGTGCGTTGGCAAACATGCGCACGATGAACTTTTTGATGTGGCCAACGCCCTTGAGAACGAATACGGGCGGCGTGTGACTGCCAGCGACGCGATAGAGATATTAGTCGCACGGGCGAAGGGGCAGAGCGACGTGGTGCCGACCGGCAAGCAGTATCGGCTGCGCAAGCCTGCAGTGACCACCCGCCATTGAAACTTTGTTAACGCTCGCGCATGCGGCTAAAATAGGAGGGCCTGGGCCTATCCATAACCCAGGCATTTGCTTCACCACTGCCCCTGCAACAATCTGCGGTGTTGCAATAGTAAAGACTCGCGAAGGCGCATAAATTTTACTGACGGTTAGTTTCCCACCGCGCGCGGATAGCCCTCTTTACTCTGGAGTTCACGAAATGCAAGCGTGATGAACAACGACTGCCTAGAAGTCGATGAGCTCATTCTCGAAATCGCAGACTACAAAAACGGCCTTGCCGATGCGGCTGCCGAAAAACTCTTTAGGAAGTGCTCGACCAGTTGGGGGGCTTTCCAATCCCTGCGGGACCGCGTGCACGACGCCTGGTTACCCAACAGCGCACGGCAACAGGTGCGACGAATTATCAAGAGGATTCAGGTGCACATGCATCAGTGTCGCGAATACGGCTATGCTTATGAGGGGTCGTGAGCGCGAAGCGCGAGCGGCGTAGCGTATTTTTTTTACCCGTTCCTTAGCTCATAACTGATTATTTCTTTTACCATTTGATACGCCGAGCGCTTCGCGCTCGGCTCATATTAGCTAGGCCTGCAGGCGCTTCTTTTGCACGTTAAGCTCGTGTATCGCGTTGCTTAACGCGCCGTAATCCCTATGAGGGCCTAGGTCTTCAAGCGCTTTTATAGCCGTATCAAGCTTTGCGAGTCTTTTAGCTGCAAATTTTTTATCTATTTCGTCTTTCGTTACCTTCTTAGCAGTCGTTTTCATTTTACCCCTACCTCTTGTTTAAATTCACCGATCGGCGTACCGACAGGTATCGGTTGCTCGGATCCAGACCGGCCAGCCGTCGCGATTCTACAATCTATAATGCGGTTAGTCTCTCTAGCGCACGAGACCGATGTTGAACCGCGTGCATCAAAAGTAGAGAGAACGATCAGCGACACGTACTAGCGATTGTCTTTACTTACTCCCTGATTGCCATCGCCAATAGTTAGCAATATCCGCTTTTACGAAAGCCGCTTTATAGGGGTTTTTTTCGCACCACCGATCGTAGCAGTAATCAAACCGTGGATTGCCAATCTGCACCGTTGAGCACGGTTCACACTCAGGGCGATCACGCTTTGCCTTAACAGCGGTTATCTTTCCAGTATGACAGCCATTGCATTGGTCAGGTGGATCCACTTCGTGTTTGTCTGAGTCTCCCGTTTTTATCACATCCTCACTAGTGACCTGTTTGCACTGCTATATCGGTCTTCGCTATAGAGGTATTGCTGAGGCACGAGCCTTCGCAAAGACAACCGACCGCACCAAACACCGTAACCTATCACTCACGCTCGCCCGATAGGCCGCTCTCGTTAGAATTTGCCGTCCTCGATGGCTAACTGAAGCCGCAGCCGTTCAGGAGGAGATAATCTCGGATCACGTGGGGCAATTCCAGTATTCTAGTATTCTAGTAGCATATTGCTTTTAGCTTCTCCATGCTCTCTAGCTTAAGCCTTTATAAACCAACAGGGAGGCGTATGGTTGAACCGCGGGACACTATTAAAATTGAAAATGTGGTAGCCTCAACCGGCATCGGAATAGAGATAAACCTCAAGCAAATCACGCTTGCGTTAGAGGGTGCAGATTATGACCCCGAACGGTTTCCGGGCCTCGTGTACCGGACCAAGGACCCGAAGACGGCAGCGTTAATTTTCCGATCGGGAAAAATTGTCTGCACGGGTGCAAAGAGCATAGATGAGGTTCATAAAGGCCTTGAAAACGTATTTCAAAGTCTTCGCAATATTGGAATCGACGTGAAGGGCACGCCGGAGATTAAGGTGAGCAACATCGTCGCGTCAGCAGATCTTCACTCAGTTTTGAACTTGAACGCAGTTGCCACCGGTCTCGGGCTTGAGAACATTGAGTACGAGCCCGAACAGTTTCCCGGCCTCGTCTACCGGTTATCGGATCCTAAAGTGGTGATTCTTTTGTTTGGTTCCGGCAAACTTGTCGTCACGGGCGGGAAGAAGCCCGAAGATATGGTCAATGCGGTCGATCGAATCGTTGAGGAGCTTAACAGCTTAAGCCTTATACGCTGAACGATAATCCCTGAATCAGGACGCTCAAAGGCACCGATTGTATCTGCGCCGAGCGTGAGAGTAGGGGTGTTCAGTATGTGCGCTCCTAGTCAGCGGATGACGATTCTAGCGGTATTTTAAGCCCATAAACCGCAGCGATCGATATCGATACCACGCTTCGAGGAAAGAGTCGCGGAAGCGGCTAATTGTTTACCTAAATGTGTTAAAAACGGTGCCGCATTTCGTAGCTAAACGACAACACTTAACTTATCACGCCGCCGTTTTTTTTACGTTTTTGATAACGCTTATAGATGAGACATAAGCTTGATTATCACCAATTAGGTGGTTTTAGAATGAATTACGACATCGATTGGCTAAATTTTCTCAAGGAATTTACTGATCCTCAAACGGGGACCGCCTCTTTAATTACGAACGTTATACCTGGCGGTACTGGCTTTCCGGACAGTGGAGACGACGATTTCTTCCTCTATTGGTTCCTTAGCACCTAGCGATCATTTTTCGAAGATCTGTTCGACTTATCAAACGTGCGTAGCCAAAAGACAACGCTTAAGCTGTAACGCTACGGTTTTACCTCTTTGATTCATTTTTCTCGTCAAGGGGGATTTGTATGGAAAAACAGCTGTTAGCCATCATCGTGTTAGTCATGATTGCTTCGCTCTCGGTAGCAGGTTGTACGGTCGGCTTCCCTAGTACCTCGTCTCCGACACCAACGCAGACGGCAACGACGCCAACTCCATCTGCTGATTTAAGCAGCTATCTTACCAATGCGTCGGAATCGGGAAATTTCATCATGGAACGGCCGTTTACGAAGTCGATTAATGAACGCGGGAACGACGTTTACAAGGGAGTCGGAAGAAATGCCACTCTTCCGGGGAGCAGCAGCGTCACCGTCGTTGTTGAAGTGACAAAATCGCAAGCCGAGGCCAAACAATTACACGACAGCCAAGTAAGCGGGAAACTCTCTGAGGGATATACACCAGACCCAACAGCTGCAGCAAAATACCAAGCGAACAATCCGGGTACTGTGGCGGCATGGGCGGGCACTTACGGTGCTGACAATTTCCTCTGCTACTACTACTACGATTACACCGCTAACGCGTAGCTGAGCTATCAACAATCATTTTCAACAACGCAATAGAGCTTCCAGTATTTTCTCTCAAGTTAGTGCGTGCCTTGAATAAGCGATGTTGAAGCGAGCGTCATCGACCAACGACGCCACAACTCCATTTATCCGATGTACGAACCTTCCAGACAGGTTATTATTCTATTAGCCCGAATGAAATCCCATTATCGCAAATCGACTAGGGGAATCGTTATGCATCATCTGGGAAAATCAAAGGTCACCAAGTTGAATGCCAAAGCAGGTGTTGTCTACCCGCTTATTAGGCTGCCAAAGACTTGTGCAGATGAAATTGGGAAGGTCGCCGAAATATTTGAGACTGAGCAGGATAACAGGCGGGCACTTCTGGTCACTTTTAATGATAGGCCTTCTGAAGTTATGCAACCGAATGCAAAAGTTATACAACTTTTGCCAGAAGTTATACAACCTGAGGGCCTAAACAACGTCGAATCTCGCTTGCAAGAACTCGAATCCGAGATAAAAGAGCTAAAATCACTTATCTTACTAAACGCAAGCTACATCGACGCCAAAAGCAAAAAAGGAGCGCCCGAGTCGGGATTTGAACCCGAGTCGGAGCCTCGACAGG
>ODAK010004507.1_pt1 | contig 14249 bp, 13 predicted proteins | sample 1539591 | NCBI WGS metagenome assembly ODAK01 (sample SAMEA3539303, study PRJEB22396) | soil metagenome | biome: tundra; feature: field; material: soil | place: USA | collected 2010-05 | depth 0.15 m | reverse complement strand
ATGGTGGCTCGGGAACCCCCGGATCAAACATGCGCGGCCGCTCGCGCGCAAAGAGCCCGGTCAGCGGACCGCCAGGGTGCGACGCAGATGGGGCGCATCGGCCGCGAGGCGGCTCAGCTTGGCTGCGAGCGCGTCGGCGTCCTCGGTGCGACCCTCGTCTCTCGCCCGGTGCATCTCGGTCGAGATGCTCACCAGGGCGCGCCGCACGCTCTCCTCGTGAATCATGCGAACGCAGTCGGCCATGAGCTGTTTGATCGCCTGCGGCTCGGCCTCATCCAAGAATTCAGGCACCTCACGAACCAGGAGGCCGGCCGCCCGTCGCTGGTCGCCCCCGCTGAGACGCCGGAGCGTGAACCCGGCAGGGTCGGTTGAGGCAGCGTCGTAGATGCGCCGTGCCGTGGGATTGGTGAACTCGTCCGGCCCGAGCCCGCTGTCTGATCGCAGCGCCGCCGCCAGCTCCGGCCGGATGAGGACAACGCGCGCGAGCTGGGCCTCCCAGATTGGCATCGGCTCGTCCGCTTCCACCGGCTCCGGCTCCTCGACCGTGCCGGCAGGTGGCTCCGCGGGAGCGGCGACGACGATCCTCGCCGGCCTTCGGACGCCATCGCGCATCGAGTGGGTGAGGTCGGTCGAGAGCGAGCGAGCACCGATGTCGAGCCGGCGAGCCGCCTGCTGGAGGTAGAGCTCGCGCGTGGTCGCCTCCGGGATCCTGGCAAGGACCGACACGGCCCGTTCCGCGGCGGCGCGTCGCGCATCGACGCTGCCGCCCTCGCCCGCCCCGAGCGCCGTGTCGAGCAGGACCTGCCACGCAGGAGGTGAGTCGGCCACAGCCTGGGCGAACGCCGCCGGATCGCGGCGCACCAGCTCGTCGGGATCCTTGAATCCAACCGGGAGGCGGCAGATCCGTGCCTGGAGACCCTCGGCGGCGATCACGTCCACCGCGCGGGTGGCCGCCGCCCTGCCGGCGTCGTCGCCGTCGAAGCAGAGCGTCAGCGTCTCCACGATGCGGCTCAGGCTGTGCACCTGCTCGCGGGCGAGGGCCGTGCCGCTGCTCGCGACCGTGTGCTCGACCCCCGCGGCGTGCGCGGCGATGACGTCGAAATAACCTTCGACGATGACCGCCGCATGCTCGCGCACGATCGCGGGACGGGCGAGATCGAGGCCGAAGATCGCCGCCGACTTGTGGTACGCGGACGAGTCCGGGCTGTTCAGGTACTTCGGCTTGGCGTCGCCGAGCGCACGAGCCCCAAATCCGAGGACGTCGCCGCGCTCGTCGCGGATGGGGAACACGAGGCGGTCCCGGAAGCGGTCCCGTGCTCTGCCGCCGCGCTGCGGGTGCACCAGTCCGGCGTCGGCGAGCTCGTCGACGGTCGCCCCGCCCTTCCCGGTCAGATATCTGGCAAGGGCATCCTCACCGGCTCCACCGGCCGGAGCGAAACCGATCCCGAACCGCCGGGCCGGCGCCTCGTCGACCTCGCGATCGCGAAGCAGCGCGCGTCCGGCCTCTCCCGCCGGGGTCGCCCAGAGCACGTGCTGGTAGTAGGCCTGTGCCTTGCCGTTGAGCTCGATGGACCGGCGGCGGCGGCGTCCGGCTCCCCGACTTGCCTGGGGGCCGGTCTCGAGCTCCACCCCGGCCCGGTCGGCAAGCATCTCGAGCGCCTGACGGAAATCGATGTGCTCGATCTGCTCGATGAACTTGAAGAGATCACCGCCCTCGTGACAGCCATGGCAGTACCAGACCTGGCGCTCCGGGCTCACCGTGAAGGACGGCGTCTTCTCCGCGTGGAACGGGCAGAGCCCGGTCAGCTCGCGCCCGGCGCGATGGAGCGTGACGTATCCGCCGATGACCTCGATGAGGTCAAGCCGCGACTTGACCTCCGCAACAGCATCCCCAGCCATGGCCCGCCAGCCTCGACCGCTCGCTAGCGGCTGAAGAACCAGCGGCGGCGCCGACCGGCGACGTCCTGTGGGTCGGGCATGCCCCCCTCCAGCTCGCCGATCCGGCGGTCGCGGTCGGCGAGGCGCCGATCCTTCTCCGCCTGGGCCGCTGCGTGCTCGGCGCGAGCGGTCTGGAGTTCCAGTTGCAGCTGCTTGACGAGGTTCTGGCGCGCGTTCAGCTCGGCTTCGAACCGCTGGCGCTGCTCGGAGTAGATCCGCTGCTCGAGGGTCCGCTCCCAGCGGTCGAGGAGCCCTGCGACGAGTTCGCGCGGATCGAGCGAGGTCATCGAGGCGACGTCGCGACGAGGCTCGTTCGAGCCGATCTCGATCATCGATCCGCCGCGCCCGTGCACCGTGTGCGCCTCCGCCGCAAGCTCCTCTGCGGGCGGCGGAACGACCTTGTCGGGCCACGACGACGGCTGTGCCGTCCCGACCACATCGACGCTCGGCGCCTCATCAGCCTCGATTTCGTGGTCGACGGCCTCAGGTGGCGCGGGCGGTGGCGGGGTCGCGACCATGTCGGTCACCGGACTCTCGATGCCGAGGTCGCCAAGACGGACCAGGTAACGCACGCCGTCCGGTCCCTCTTCGCGACGCGACGGGACGTCGCCCGCTTCGACGCGACGAAGCAGGATACCGAGCGGGAGATCCAATCGTTGCGCCACTTCCTCCACGGGAAGATATGGCTCGGCACCCGGCGCGGTAGTGGTGGCTGCGGGCATGGGTGTCTGCGGCCAGGACATCGCTATAAAGAGTAGGCGAAACGATATACCGCGTGGGTCATTGCCAGTGATCCGTTACGGGTGACCTAGCGTCCGACGACCTCGACCGCGTACTTCGAGTTGTCGGTCAGCAACACGATGCCACCGCGTTGCTCGGTGATCACCGCGCGCACCGGCGATGTTGCGAACACATCGGGTGCGTCCGCATGTTCGGTCACGGTACGGCGCACGGCATATGGCAGACCGGGCGTCGGGGGCGACAACTCGTCACCCTCGACGACGTGCCCGTCGTCGAGCATCTCGGGACGGCCGCTTCGGGTCGCGATCTTGCGGATCCGCACGTGCTCGGTCACCCGGATATCGCCTCCATCACAGTGGAGGGTAGCGAGACCGTGAGGTCGCGGGTCATGCGGACGTTGCCGTGTACCTGTGGCGCCGCCTCCCGCCCCGGCGTGGCGACTCCGCCGAGGGGGCGCCGCTCAGCGGTCTCGCTCCACCTGTGCCAGACGGGCATGCGCGGCCGCCAGGCGGGCAGCGGGAACCCGGAAGGGCGAGCAGGAGACATAGTCGAGTCCCAGCTCCTCGCAGAGCGCGATCGAGTCGCTGTCGCCGCCGTGCTCACCACAGATCCCAACGCTCAATGACGGCCGGACCGCCCGGCCCTCCTCCACCGCGAAGCGCATGAGCCGGCCGACACCGTCGCGATCGAGGGTCTCGAACGGGTTGCGCGGCAGGACCTTGTCCTCGACGTAGCGGAGCAGGAACTTGCCCTCGGCGTCGTCGCGCGAGACACCGAACGTCATCTGGGTGAGGTCGTTGGTGCCGAACGAGAAGAAGTCGGCAGACTGTGCGATCTGTCCAGCGGTCAGCGCAGCGCGGGGCACCTCGATCATGGTGCCGACGAGATACGACACCGTGGTCTTGGTCTCCTTGAAGACCTCCTGCGCAACGCGGTCGATCACCTCGCGAGTCCTGCGCAACTCCTCGAGCGTGCCGACCAGCGGCACCATGATCTCGGGACGCACGTCGACCTTCTTCTTCTTGAGGGAAACCGCGGCCTCGATGATCGCGCGCGTCTGCATCTCGATGATCTCTGGAAAGAGCAGGCCGAGGCGGCAACCGCGCAGCCCCAGCATCGGGTTCTGCTCGTGAAGGTTCTGCACCTCGGCGAGCAGGTTCTTCTGTGCCCGATACGACTTCTCGGGTTTGCCGAGCGCCTCCGCGCGTGTGACCTCGATGAGCAATTCCTCGAGGGACGGCAGGAACTCGTGCAACGGCGGGTCGATGAGCCGGATGATCACCGGGAGTCCGTGCATCGCCTCGAGGATTCCGTGGAAGTCCTCGCGCTGCATGGGCAGCAGCTTCGCCAGCTCCTTGCGGCGCTCAGTCTCATCCGGCGCGAGGATCATCTTCTGGACGATGGGAAGGCGTTCCTGCTGCATGAACATGTGCTCGGTGCGGCAGAGCCCGATGCCCTGCGCGCCGAAGCCGCGAGCGCGCACCGCATCGTGCGGGTAGTCGCCGTTCGCCCACACCTGGAGGCGGCGGAACGAGTCCGCCCAGCGCAGCACCTCCTCGAGCTCCCCGGAGATCTCGGCGTCGAGCATCGCCACCTGGCCGGCGATGACATTGCCCGTGGAACCGTCGATGGTGAAGGGGTCGCCCTCCGTGATCGTTGTGCCACCGGCGGTGAACTGCCGCTTGACGAGATCCACCTGAACCGTCTCGGCTCCCGCGACGCACGGCTTGCCCATACCCCTCGCGACCACGGCGGCGTGCGACGTGCGCCCGCCACGCGAGGTGAGCACCCCTTCCGCGGCGATCATCCCGTGGACGTCGTCGGGGTTGGTCTCGATCCGCACCAGGATCACCTTCTCGCCCTTCTTGGCCATCTCCTCGGCGCGGTCGGCGTCGAACACCGCCTTGCCGTATGCGGCGCCGGGTGAGGCGGCGAGCCCGGTTGCGAGCACTTTGACCTTCGCCTTCGGGTCGATGCGGCGATGGAGCAACTGATCGACCTGCGCGGGCTCGACGCGAAGGACTGCCTCACGCTTGGTGATGAGTCGCTCGCGCACCATGTCGACCGCGATCTTCACCGCAGCCTCGGCGGTGCGCTTCCCGCCGCGCGTCTGGAGCATGAACAGCTTGCCGCGCTCGATGGTGAACTCCATGTCCTGGACATCGCGATAGTGCCGCTCGAGCTTCCTCGCGATCTGCTCGAATTGCTTGTAGGCCTTGGGGAGATCGGTTGCCATGGCGGCGATCGGCTTGGGCGTGCGGATGCCGGCGACGACGTCCTCACCCTGCGCGTTGGTCAGGTACTCGCCGTAGAGCTTCTTCTCGCCGGTGGACGGATCGCGAGTGAACGCAACCCCGGTCCCGGAGTCGTCACCCATGTTGCCGAACACCATCGACTGGACGTTGACGGCGGTGCCCAGGTTGTGCGGGATGCGGTTGTAGTTGCGGTAGTCGGTGGCGCGCTTGTTGTTCCACGACTCGAACACGGCGCCGATCGCCGCGCGCAACTGATCCATCGGGTCCTCGGGGAACCCCGTGCGCGAATGACGCTTGACGATCGCGCGGTATTCGGTGATCAGCTCCTCGAGCGCGGGCGCGGTGAGGTCGGCGTCGGTCTTCGCCTTCTTTCGCTTCTTGGTGGCGTCGAGCGCCTCCTCGAAGAGCTGTCCGTCGATTCCGAGGACGATCTTGCTGAAGAGTTGAATGAATCTGCGGTGGGCGTCGAGTGCGAAACGGCGGTCCTTGGTGAGGGCGGCAAGACCCTCGAGCGTCGCCGAGTTGAGACCAAGGTTGAGGACCGTGTCCATCATCCCGGGCATCGAGAACTTGGCGCCGCTCCGGACGCTGACCAGGAGTGGGTTGCGCGGGTCGCCGAAGCCCTTGTCGGTGGCCTTCTCGACCACCTTGAGCGACTTCTCCACCTGCTCCCAGAGGCCCTCCGGAAGCTTTCCTCCCCTGGCATAGAACGCGTTGCACGCCTCGGTGGTGATCGTGAACCCAGGAGGGACGGGCAGCCCCGCCCGGGTCATCTCGGCGACACCGGCCCCCTTGCCACCCAGCAGGTCGCGCATCGAGGCGTTGCCTTCGTCAAAGCGATACACCCACTTGTGCGCGCGCGACCGCGCGGCGACCTTCGGCTTCGCCCCCCCGCGGGTTGCGGTTGCGCGCGGACGCGTTTTCGACGACTTCTTGCTCCGGGTGCTTACCGCCATTCGCCAGACCTCATCCTTGTGGTTGATGCGTGCGCGCGCCACGCAGAGCGTGAGCGTAGCATCGGGCCGCCGCGACGCCGAACGCGCGCGGCGGTAAGGGCGAACGGTGCCCGGCGAGGCCGGCTACTTGCCCTTCGCTGAGGCCTTCTTCGGGGTGTGGTGCGCCCGTGGCTTGCTCCACTCCGCCCGCTTTGGAGCGCCGGTGACCCCGGCCTTGTGGAGGGCCGGACCAAGCCGCGTCTGCATGAAGGCGTCCTGGTCCTCCTGGGACTCCCAGACCTCGACGACGATCCATCCGCCACCTTCGGTGGGGCCGGCCAGGTGGGTGTGCAGACCGGCCGGCCAGTCACCCTCCCCGGAGTCCATGTTGATCCCGAGCACGTCGTTGACGCGATCGTACGCATCGGCGCCGAAACCCTCGAATTCGAGGATGAATACCTCTGCCATCACACGCTCCCTGGTTCATCTGGAGGCCGCCACGGGCCCGCGAGCATCATGCCAAAAAGGAGGCAGCGGACTAGATGATGAGCATGGCGTCGCCGAACTCATGCCACAGGTATCGGCGGTCGCGGACCTCGGCGTAGGCACGTTCGAGCAGATCAGCATCGAGAACGGCACCGAGCATGTCGAGATGAGTCGCAGGTGGTTCGTGGAGACCGGTGAGCAGCGCGTCGACGACACGGAGATGGGTGCTCGGTGTGATCACCAAAGTCGTCCAACCGCTCATCGGGTGCACACGGCCTGCCTCGTCCGCCGCCGTCTCGAGGGTGCGGATCACGCTCGTGCCAACCGCGATCACCCGAGAGGCATCATTGACGCGCGTCGCCGCGCTCTCTCGCACCTGGAAGCGCTCCTCGATCAATGGCTTCTGCAGGTCGACGTCATCGTCCTGGAAAGAGCTGAGCCCGCAGTGCAGAACTATGTCGGTCACGTCGACACCCCGCCGGCGCAACTCGCCGAGCAACTCCCACGTGAAATGACGTCCGGCCGACGGTGTCTCCACGGAGCCCGGGGCACCGGCATACACGGTCTGGTAGTGCTCGAGCGGAACCGCATCGGGAACATACGAGTAGCGGATGGGCTCGCCGTCGGTGAGGAGCGTCCGCACCGGATCACCGCGCTCGACCGACATCCGCCACAGCAGCGGCGCGTCGCGCCGGGGTTCGAGGACACGAAGGCGAAGGCCACCGGGAGCGCGAAGCAGTTCACCGGCCTCGAGCAGGACGTTGCGGTGCGGCGGCGCCGTCTCCACCGCCAGCGCATCCCACTCACCGTCCCGGAGCGCGCCGGGGCGAAGCTGGACCTGCGCGGCACCGTCGCGGTCGACCCGCAGCGCTGCCGGCAGCGTGCGGCTCGAGTTGACGACGAGGAGATCGCCCGGGGCGAGGTGATCGCCGAGGTGCGCGACGGTGGTGTGGCTGATCCGGCGCGACGCCCGTTCGACCACGCACAGGCGCGCTCCGTCGCGGCGGAGCCCGCGAAGCTCTGCGGGCAGCGATGCACGCAGCTCGCGGGGTGCGGCGATCACGGGAGCTTCGACGCCTCGAAGCGGTCCTCGGCTGGAACGCGCCCGGCCAGAAGGGGAAGCAATCGCTCGGCGACGTCATCGGTTCGGAGCAGGTCTTCGGGGTTGGCCTCCGGGTCTGCGGCCATGTGCATCTCAGTGAACATGTCGCCGGGGTCGACGCTGATGATCCGCACCGCGGTGTGCTGCAGCTCCGCCGACCAGCTCCGGGTGAGGGCGTCGAGCGCTGCCTTGGACGCGCTGTAGAGCCCGAGCCCGGCAAACCCGATCAGCGCAGCGTCGGTGCTGATGTTGACAACGATCCCGCGATCACGCAGGAGCATTCCACCGATCACAGCCTGGGTCAAACGGAGCGGCCCAAGCACGTTGGCCTGGAACACGTGCTCAAGAGCGCTCGACGGCGCGTCGGTCAGCTGCGACAGGGGCAGCGGACCGAGTTCCGCCGCATTGTTGACGAGCACGTCGACACTCCCGAAGCGCTCCAGCGCGGTGGCGGCAAAGCGTTCGACGTCGGCGGCCAGCGACAGATCGGCGAGCACGGTCAGCACGTCGGCGCCCTCAGCACGGCACTCCAGCGCCACCGCCTCGAGTGCCTCGCCGCCCCGTGCGCAGATGGCGAGTGACGCGCCTTCGCGCGCTGCGCCTCGAGCGAGCGAACGGCCGAGACCGCGCGAGGCGCCGGTGATCATGACAGTCGTTTCGGAAAGGATTCCCATACCGTCAATCCTGCGCGTGCCCGATCCCGAGCGCGTCCGCCGGAGGATGCACCACCGCATCCGTCACTCGGCGGACCGTCAGTCGACGAGACCCTCCCGGATGGCAAGGACCGCCGCCTGGGTTCGGTCCGCCACCCCGAGCTTGCCGAGCACACGGCTCACATGGGTCTTGATGGTCTTCTCCCCGATCCCCAGCCGCTGTGCGATCTGCTTGTTGGCGAGTCCCTCGACCACCAGGCGCAGGACGTCACGTTCCCGAGCGGTGAGATCGCCGTGGGCGGGATGCGAAGACGCGTCCCGGCGCATCAGCCGCGATGCCACGAGCGGGTGCAGCGCCGGTCGGCCCACGTGGACGTCGCGGATACCGTCGGCGAGCGCCTGCGGATCGATGTCCTTGAGGAGATATCCGGCCGCCCCGGCCGCAAGCGCCGCGAAGATCTGCGCGTCGTCCGCGAAGCTCGTCAGCACGAGGACGCGGACGCCCGGCGCCGCCTCGAGCAGCCGCCGGATCGCGCCGATCCCATCGCCCTCGGGCATCACGAGGTCGAGGAGCACCACGTCGGGCCGCACGCTGCCCGCCACGCGTACGGCCTCGTCGGCCCCGGCGGCCTCGCCGACCACCTCGATGCCCTCCTGAAGGCGGAGGAAACCGCGCAGCCCCTCGCGAACCACCGAGTGGTCGTCAACGATGAGCATCCGGATCGGGCTCATCCCGTCATTCCACGGGCACGGTCACGGTGACCGTCGTCCCCCTGCCGGCGCGTCCATGTATGTCGAGCCGCGCGCCAATCTCATGCGCGCGTTCGCGCATGGTCGCGAGGCCGATGCCTCGTCGCGTCCGCGACAGCGCCTTCGGATCGAATCCTGGTCCGTCGTCATGCACCCGCAGGGTCACCGTCGAGGCTGCGGCGCGCAGCGTGACCCGGATCGACGATTCCGGCGCGTGGCGCATCGCGTTGTGCATCGCCTCCTGCGCGATTCGCAGGAGTGCATGCTCGGTCTCGACCGGAAGCCGCGCATCCTGCGCGGTCGCGTCGATGACGATGCGCGCTCCACTGGCGCGCAGCGCCTCGGCATGGTCGGCGAGGGTCGCGGCGAGCCCATCGCGCTCGAGGCTCTTGGGCCGGAGAGCGTGGACGAGGCTGCGCAACTCCTGGAGCGCGGACGCGGTGCGTTGCTCGAAGCTGAGGATCGCGGCGCGTGCCTCCGCATCGCGCGTGGACATGGCCGCCGTCCTGGCAGCGAGGACCAGGCTGAAGAGCGTCTGCGTTGCCGCGTCGTGGAGCTCACGAGCGACCCGGTTGCGTTCCTCCACCACGGCAAGGCGCTGCGATTGGCCGTACAGCTCGGCGTTGGCAATGGCGACACCCGCATATGCGGCGAGCGTTGTCAGCCGGCGCGTGTCGGCCTTGGTGAAATGCCCGGAGCTGTGCCCGCTCACGAAGAGATTGCCTCGCACCCGCCCGCGGTGCGTGATGGGGACGCCGACGAAGTCGGTGAGCGTCGGGTGATGCGCCGGGTAGTAGGAGAATCGCGGGTGGCGGCGGATGTCGTCGAGGAGGATCGGACCCTCTTCGAGCAGGGCGCCGAGGACGCCGTGGGTACGGGGCAGCTCGCCGATGGTCGCTGCCACCCGCTCGCTGATCCCCGAGGTGACGAACCGCGCGAAGCCGCCGCTGCCGTCGGGTACCCCGATCGCTCCGTATCGGGCCGACAACTGTCGCCGCGCCGCCCGAACGATCCGCTCCAGGACCGTGTCGAGGCCGGGCGCATCGCCGAGGGCGAGCAGATCGAGCACACCGGCGGCGACCGCATCGGTGTCGCTTCGAGCACTCACCACGCTGGGATGCTACCCGTCGTGTCCGCCGTTGGCTCGCTCGCGAGCACGGGTGCGGCCGGCCTCGAGTTGATCCCCGAGCGCCTCGCGCAGGCCCTCGATGGGCACGCGCACCTGCGACATCCCGTCGCGCTCGCGGATGGTCACCGCATGGTCATTCAGCGAGTCGAAATCGAAGGTGATCGCCAGCGGCGTGCCGATCTCATCCTGCCGGCGATAGCGCCGCCCGATCGCCTGGGTCTCGTCGTACATGGTCGAGAAATGAGGACGGAGACCGTGCTCGATGCGCCGCGCCGGCTCGGTGAGCTCCGACTTCTTCGAGAGCGGCAGCACGGCGATCTGCACGGGCGCTACGTCGGGATGCAGGTGGAGCACGACTCGCTTCTCGCCGCGCACCTCCTCCTCGTCGTACGCGTCGACAAGGAGCGTGATGAAGATTCGATCGGTGCTCACCGCCGGCTCTATCACGTACGGGACGTAGCGCTCGTTGGTCTCGGTGTCGAAATACGAGAGATCGCGCCCGCTGTGCTCCATGTGCGTCTTGAGGTCGTAGTCGGTACGATCCGCGACTCCTTCGAGCTCGCCCCATCCGAACGGGTACCGGTACTCGATGTCACTCGTCGCCGAACTGTAGTGGGACAGCTCGGCTTTCTCATGCGCGCGAAGTCGCAGGTTGGCTTTGCGCACGCCCATGACGTCGATGTGCCAGCGGAGCCGCTCCGTGCACCAGTAGTCGTGCAGCTCGCGGTCGCTGCCGGGCTTGCAGAAGTACTCCATCTCCATGAGCTCGAACTCGCGCAGGCGGAAGACGAAGTTGCCGGGTGAGATCTCGTTGCGGAATCCCTTGCCCTGCTGGGCAAGGCCGAAAGGGAGCCGCCGCCGGGTCGAATTCACCACGTTGGCGAAGTTCACGAACATGCCCTGCGCCGTTTCCGGACGCAGCCAGATCTGCGCCGCGTCCTCCTCGACGGGGCCGATGAACGTCTTGAACATGAGGTTGAACTGGCGCGCGCCGGTGAGGGCCCCGCCGCACTCCGGGCAGCCGGGCTCGTCGGGCGGCTTGCCGCGCGCTCGGCGCTCGTCGGCAAGATGGTCCTCACGCCAGCGCTTTTTGCAGGGACCGGTGCAGTCCACCAGCGGATCGGTGAAACCGGCAACGTGGCCGCTGGCAACCCAGACCTCCGGATTCATCAGGATCGCGGATTCAATGCCTTCCACATCATCGCGGAGTCCCACCATGGACTCCCACCAGCGCTCACGGATGTTCCGGCGCAAACGGACACCGAGCGGGCCGAAGTCGTACACGGCGTTGAGGCCACCGTAGATCTCGCTCGACGGGTAGACGAGCCCACGCTGCTTGCAGAGGGAGACGAGCTTCTCGATGACGTCCGGTTGCGCCTGATCCTCAGCCATGGCGGGTCAGTCTACCGGCACCCTGACGGCACCCCGTCCCTCGATTGCCCGGAGCACGTCGATCGATCGCAGGCGGCGGTCGAGGTGATAGGCAAGCTCGGACTCGACGATGCGCTCGAGCGTCTCGAGGGTTGGCGCGTCGAGCCGGAGCCGGAGCCAGAGGTTCTCGTCCCCCTCCGCTGCCGCTCGCAGCACCTTGATGACCCGCACCGTGCAGGCAACCGCCTCGGGATCGCCTGGAGCGCAGCCGGCACAGAGCAGGCCGCCGCCGGGAGCGCTGAACCACGCCAGCGCTTCGGGAAGGCGGCGCTCGCAGGTCGCGCAGTCGAGCAGTTGCGGCGCGTAGCCGAGCCGGTCCACCATCCGGCGCGCGAACCACACGATCGCGGCGCGCGGATCGCGATCAGGGTCCGCGCACGCGGTCAGCGCATTTGCCACCAGCGCGTAGATCTCCGGGTCGGCGTGGTGGCTCTCGAGGACGCGGTCGGTCAGCTCGGCACACAGAGAGGCGCATGCGGCGCGGCGCGCGTCACTCCGCAACGGCGTCGCCGCCACTGTCTCCGCCTGGGTGAGCACGTCGAGTTCGCCTCGCCCACGCGCGAGCTGCATGCGGCTGCGCGTGAAGAGGTCGGTGCGCGACGCGAGGCGGCTCTGACTCTTGCGGACCCCCCGAGCGATGACGCCGATCTTGCCGTGTTCGAGGGTCAGCACCGTGAGAATGCGGTCGGACTCGCCGTAGTCGATACGGCGCAACACGATCCCCTCGTCGCTGTAGGTCGGCATCCGACCATCATGCGCACTACTGACGGCGAGCGTGCGCAGGCGACTCCTCCTGAGTGTCCCGCGACTCCTCCCCATCGTGGTCGTTGGCGCGGGCGCCGCGGTCGCGTACCAGCGTCACCGGGCTGGTGATGCGCACCGTCTGAATGCTCTGCCGGCGGATCGCCTCAACCGTCAGCGTGGCGTTGCCGAGCTGGATGGTGGCGCCGACCTTGGGAATCTCTCCGAGCTGCTCGTACACCAGACCGCCGACCGTGTCCGCTTCGACATCCGGCACCTCGAGATCGAGGGCCTCCTTGAGGTCGTCGACCGGGAAACGCGCGCTCACCACCACCTCGTGGTCGGAAACGATCTGCAGCTCCTCGACCTCACGCATGTCGTACTCATCGCGGATCGGGCCGACGATCTCCTCGATGAGGTCCTCGAAGGTGACGATGCCGGCGGTCCCGCCGTGCTCGTCGACGACCACGGCGATGTGCACCTTTCGCTCCTTCATCTCGCGGAGCAGCTCGCCGACGTGCTTTGCCTCCGGTGTGTAGTACGGCTCGCGCGCTACCGCCTTGAGCGACCGCTGATCATCCCCGCTCACCCCGTAGCGAAGCAGGTCCTTGGCGTACACGACACCGACGATGTTGTCGACGTTGTCCTCGTAGATGGGGATCCGCGAGTACCCGTACTCGATGATCACCTTGATGACGTCGGAGATCGAGTCGGTGCCTTCCACGGCCACGACGTCGACGCGAGGCACCATGACCTCGCGCACCGTCTTGTCAGTCATCTCGAGGATGCCGTGGATCATCTCTCGCTCCTCCTGCTCGACGATCCCCTCCTGCTCACCAACATAGAGGAGCAGCTTCAGCTCCTCCTCGGTGACGAACGGACCGCGCACGGCGTGGCCCCTGGTCGCGGCGCGCACGATCAGCCGTGACATCGCGCTCAGCCCACCGACGAGGGGGCGGAGCAACCGGGTCAGGATCTGCACGGGCCCGGCGAGCACGAGCGCGAAGCGTTCATTGAATCGAAGTGCGAGCGACTTCGGCGCGATCTCGCAGAAGATGAGGACGACGATCGACAGCGCGATCGTGCCGACGGCCTGCGGGACGGAGTGGAGATAGCTGCCGATGAGCAACGCCGTTGCCGTCGACACCACGATGACGGCGACGGTGTTGAGGCTGAGGATCGTCGACAGATACCCGTTCGGATCGGCATGCAGGCGCGTGACGGTCCTGGCGCGCTTGTTACCGTCCTCGGCGAGGCTGCGCATGCGAATCCTGCTGACGCTCGTCAGCGACGTCTCCGCCGCCGCGGCGAACGCCGCGATGACGAGGCCGATAACGATGACGATGATGAGTGGGGTCATCGGCTCGAGGACGGTGGTGGGTCTGAGCCGCTCACCGGAACAGTTCGCTCACGCTCCGTCCCTCATGCACGCGCACGATCGCCTCGGCGATCAGCGGCGCGACGGAGAGGATGCGAAGCTTGGGCGCGTCGTCGAAACTGTGACTACCGTTGTGGTAAGGGATGGTGTCGGTGATGCAGATCTCGTCGATCGGCGCCGCGTGGAGCCGTGCGACCGCACCGTCACTGAGGACGCCATGCGTCGCCACGACGTCGACCGATTTCGCACCGCTGGCCAGCAGCGCAACCGCCGCGTTGACGAGGGTGCCACCCGTGGAGATGAGGTCGTCGACGATCACGCACACGGCGCCCTCGACGTCACCGATCACGTTGACGACCTCGACGGTATCGTCGCGCGGGCGGCGCTTGTCGATGACGGCGATCGGCGCGTCCAGGATGCGCGCGAGGTTGCGTGCCCGGTGCACGCCACCGGTGTCCGGCGACACGACGACCACGTCGTGCCCGTGGCGTTCGCGGACCCGCCGGGCGAGGATCTTGGTTGCGATGAGCGCATCCACGGGGATGTCGAAGAAGCCCTGGATCGCCTCGGCGTGGAGGTCGACGCAGATCACGCGGTTCGCCCCGGCGAGCTCGATGATGTTGGCCATCAGCTTGGCGCTGATCGGGTCGCGAGCCTGGGTCTTCTTCTCCTTGCGCTGGTACCCGTAGTACGGGATCACGGCGGTGATG
>ODAK010004506.1_pt1 | contig 14252 bp, 16 predicted proteins | sample 1539591 | NCBI WGS metagenome assembly ODAK01 (sample SAMEA3539303, study PRJEB22396) | soil metagenome | biome: tundra; feature: field; material: soil | place: USA | collected 2010-05 | depth 0.15 m | reverse complement strand
GCATTTAGCGTCAAAATATGCTGCACCTGCGTGCCCGTGGTTTTGCCCCTCTTACGTCACTTTCTGTGAAATCACTGTTTTCCCTGCTTTTCCGTGTTGGAGTCGTACGTGCCTGGTCCTGTTTCGATCCGGCCAGGCGTCAATGGTCATCGACCAATCAACCGGCACACGACAGCAAAGGGAACGATGACGAGACGCACTGAATTCGGTGACGCCAGTTCTTCGTCATCCCAAAGGCTCTTCTCTACAAGATTCACACACCCGGAGTTCGCCCGAATCGCCTGGGGCCGGCGGGACAAAAAGTCATGACGACCGGGTCCGCGGCCTGACCTGGTTGCTGAGCTTCAAGCGTGACGCCGGTCTCGCTCAGACTGTGTGTATGCCTCTGGGCGAGGCCCGAGCAAGACGCTTTGGATGCTTTCAGCCGCGTCCTGACGTTTGACCCATGCAACAACAGGCGGCCGGAGCGCGACGCGGCTCGCCATTCGACATATGGCCCGAAATCACACCGGGTCCTTCAACCGTTCCACCGCCCGCCGGACCAACGGATCCAGCGCCGCCGTGTCCAGTTCGTCCACGATCTGCTTTCGCATGCGCGGATCCCAGAACTTCCGTAGGTGGTCGTTGATCGATGCGACCGCCTGCTCCTCCTTCTGATGCGCGAAGAAGCGGCCAATCTGGTTGGCCATATAGGCGAGTCTGTCATGCGACATGGCGAACCGGTCCCGGCTTGATACGATCAGGGTGAGTGAAGACCTCGAACGCGTCGTTGCGCGCGACACCGACCAATGTCATGCCCGCCGCCTCGGCCACGCGGACGGCGAGGGCGGTCGGCGCGGAGACCGCGACAACGATGGGCGCGCCCAGTACCGCCGCCTTCTGCACCATCTCCACCGAAACGCGGCTGCTGAGCAGCACGATGCCGTCGCCCGCGCGGTGTCCCGACGACGCCATCGCCCCCACGAGTTTATCGAGCGCGTTATGGCGGCCCACGTCCTCCCGCAGCACCACGAGGCCTTGTCGCGGGGTCCAGAAGGCCGCCGCATGGACCGCACGTGTGAGCGCGTTCAGGCGCTGCGCCTCCGGCATCGAGGCCTGCGCGGCCTGGATCTCCGCCGCCGTGAATGCCAGGTCCGATACCACCACGGGCACCGGCCGGATGGCTTCCGCCAGGCTGTCCATGCCGCAAAGTCCGCAGCCGCCCGGTCCGGTGATCCGGCGTTGCCTTCGCGCCAGACCAACCCGCCGCTCCTGGACCAGGTCCATGCGCAACTCGATCCCGTCGTCGACCACGACAACATCCAACGCCTCGATCTCCGCCGGACGCCGCACAATCCCCTCCGACAAACTGAAGCCGAGGGCGAAATCCGCGAGATCGGCGGGGGTCGCCATCATGACCGCATGGGTCGCGCGGCCGTAGGTCAGGGCGATCGGCGTTTCTTCCGGTATGATCCGCGTCCCGGAGATTGGTGTCCCCGAGGCCGGCCGCCCCGAGGTCGACGCGTCATCGCGCCAGGTCAGGCGATCAACCGAAACAACAGGGGAAGGAACGGCCCGCATGGGCGAAGACCTGCGCCGCCTCGAGGTTGCCGTCAATCGTCGCGGTGCACGCGCTCCATGCGCTCATGCCGCTCCTGCGCCTCGATCGACATGGTCGCGATTGGCCGGGCTTCGAGTCGGCGTATACTGATCGGCTCACCAGTTTCCTCACAGTAACCATAAGTGGCGTTTTCGATTCGGCTCAGAGCCTGGTCGATCTTGGAAATGAGTTTGCGGGCGCGGTCGCGGGTGCGCAGTTCCAGCGCCCGGTCGGTTTCAACACTGGCGCGATCGGTGATGTCCGGTTCCAGAATGCCGCCCTGGGACAGGCTGGCCAGCGTTCCATCGGCTTCCTTGCGCAATTCGGCACGCCAGCGCAATAATTTTTGTCTGAAATACTCGGCCTGAAGAGGACTCATGAATTCCTCGTCCTCGGAAGGCCGGTAGTCGGGGGGTAGCGTTAGCAACATCGGCGCCGGTCCTGTTTATTCTGTTTCCGCCGCAAACAGGTGAGCGGCGGCATCCGGCCCTCGAAGCGCGCGACCCGGACGGGCGGGCTTATAGCGATGGCCTGGTGCGGCGCCAAGGGGGAAGAGTGATCGGGGAGCGTGATCGACAGGCAAGCCGTCATCGACCCGTAATAAAATGCCGCGACGCCGCGTCAGCCGGTTTCGCGCACCTCCGCCTGGCGTTCCCGGCGCGCGATTTCGACGCGCGATCGTAGCACGACCGCGCGCAGGATCGCGGCCAGACCAGGATCATTGGCGAGTGGTGTGTCGACGGTCAGTTCACTCATGACACGGAGCGCCATCGATGGGTCTTCCGCCGCGAGCATGGTCCGCTGCAGGTTGGTCAATGCGGCGATGATCGCGGACCCGCGCTTGCGCGCCGAACGGTCGCGCTCGACGGCCTCGTCCACCGCCTGGAGCGCCAGCATACTGTCGAGTCCAATGCCCGACACCGAGGAAGCTCGTGCGTTCTGATTAAGTGGCGCGGCGCCATCTTCGACGGAGAACTGTCCCGCCGCCGCTCTGGTGCTGTCGCGGGCCAAGGGCGCTGGTCCCTCGATGCCTCGCGCTCTTACGCCTTCGACCATATTTGTTGCTCCAACCAGGTCACCATTGCCGGGCGGCAAATCCTGCCTCGCGCCAACCCCGGAATGCCCGCGGTATCCCATGCTTCGCGCCTGGCACGGGATTTGCCCTGTTCACCACGTGGATCGGCGGATCAATGTGACCGCCAATGGTTGCGAAGTTCTTACCGGGAAGGCCAGCACGTGGCGTGGAGTCGTCTGATCGTCCTCATTGTCCGGGCATTGCTCTCGCTACAGTTGGTGGCGAGCTTGCTGGTGGCGGGCCCGTCCGCATACGCGCAGGTGCGAATCAAGGACATCACCGACGTAGAAGGGGTCCGCGCCAATCAGCTCATTGGCTATGGGCTGGTCGTCGGGCTCGCCGGCACCGGCGATAAGCTCGATAACGCGGTGTTCACCCGCGAATCGCTGATCGGCATGCTGGAGCGGTTGGGCGTGAATACCCGCGATCAGGTGGCGAAACTCCAGACCAAAAACCTCGCCGCCGTGATGGTGACCGCCGAATTGCCCGCGTTTACTCACAGCGGCGGCCGCATCGATGTCTCGGTGTCCGCGCTTGGCGACGCCACGAACCTGACGGGCGGGACATTGCTGGTGACACCGCTGCTCGCGGCGGACGGCGACGTTTATGCCGTGGCGCAAGGTGCGATCTCGACCGGTGCGATCGCGGCGAAGGGCGCGTCCGCCTCGGTCACGCGCGGCGTCCCCACGGCGGGCCAGATCGCCAACGGTGCGATCGTGGAGAAGGAGGTCGCGTTCCGGCTCGACAAGGGCGGCAATTCTCTCCGCCTCGGGTTGCGCAATCCAGACCTGACGACCGCTCTGCGGATCGCGACCGAGATCAATCGTGCCATTGGACCAATCAGCAAGGCGATCGACCCGCGCACCGTGGTGCTGGACATCATGGCCCGCGATCCGATCGAGGTACTGGGCAAGATCGAGAACCTGCGCATCCAGCCGGATAACCCGGCCATCGTGATCATCGACGAGGCGAGCGGCACCATCGTGATGGGCGACAATGTCCGGATCAGCACCGTCGCGATCGCTCAGGGCAATCTGACGATCCGGGTCACCGAGACGCCGCAGGTCAGTCAGCCCGGCCCGTTGTCCAATGGGACCACCACCACCGTGCAGCGCACGCAGATCCAGATCGACGACGGGCACGACAAGAAGCTTGGTATCCTGGAAAGCGGGGTGACGCTGCGGGACCTCGTCGCTTCGCTCAATGCACTGGGAGTTGGGCCGCGCGACCTGATTTCGATCCTGCAGTCGATCAAGGCCGCCGGCGCGTTGCAAGCCGATCTGCAGGTGAAATGATGTCAGGTGGAATGAACAGTATTGTCCCGCTGTCGTCACAACCGCCCCTGGGTGCGCCCCTGGGGCCAGTGACACGGCCCTCGCTGCCCATGGATCCGGCGAAACTGTGGAAGACCGCCCGGGACTTCGAGGCGATGGCACTGGGGGAGTTCCTGAAGCCGATGTTCGAGACGGTGGACACCACGAAAAGTTTGTTTGGTGGCGGCGAGGGCGAGAAAACCTGGAAGCCGATGCTGGTCGATGAAATCGGCAAGCAGATCGCCGCTTCCGGGGGGCTGGGTCTCGCGGGACCCATCCACGATGCGATGTTACGGATGCAGGAAGGAAAATCGTGATGGCCCGATCGTTGCTCCCGGTGGCGTTGCTCCCAGTGTCGTTGCACCAGGTGGCGGGGCGCCTCGCCGATGTGCTGGAGCGGGAAAACGCCGCCCTGAGGGCGATGGATCTTGTTCGAGCCGCGAGATTGCTGCCGGAGAAGACCGCCGCGATCGCCGAGCTGGCGGCGTTCGGTGAAACCGCGGTCCCACCGCCCAATCCGGCTCTGACCGCGGCCGCCCGGAGGTTGGATACTCTCACGCGAGAGAACCGGCAACTGCTCCGGCGCGCGATCGCCGCGCAGCAGCGGGTGATCGGTATTATCGTGCGCGCGGCCGCCGGGGCTGTCGCGGATCCGTCTTATGGAACCAAGGGCCGCCGGCCGCGGTTGACCGCCGCCGTGGCTTTGTCGACACGCGCCTGACTGGTTTCAGGCGGGCGACGCCTGACCGGCCCGGCGAGGTCCGGTAAAACCGTGCTGTTCCCGGGAATAAGCCGCCGCTCCAGGACGTATAGGAGAGGCGGCCGCGCCCGGAGGAACTACCGGCACCCAAGGCGGCGTGGTAAGTGCGCATCATGGATCATATCGTCGAAGCCTCTGTGCGGCCGGCGCTCGGTGACACCCGCGACCCATTGTTCGCGCCATTGCTCGCCCAGTTGCCGGCCGGGTGCTCGTTCGTGGTGGGGCGCATAGCGCAGTCGCTGGATGGGTATATCGCGACACGAGGCGGCGAGTCGGTCTGGATCAGCGGGCCCGACGATTTGCGTCACACTCATCAATTGCGCGCGATGTGCGACGCGGTGGTGGTCGGGGCGAAAACGGTGCGCGCGGATAATCCTCGCCTTACCACGCGTCTGGTGGACGGGCCCAGTCCGGTACGGGTCGTGCTGGACACGGACTGCCGGCTGGATGACGGGTATCGTGTCTTCAACGATGGACCGGAGACGTTACTGCTCTGCGCGCCGGAGATGGCGCACACCGATCGTCTTGGCACCGCGCTTGTGTTGCCGGTGCCGCGAGGCCCCTCTGGGCTGGACGTCATCGCGATCCTCGCCTTGCTGCGCGGGCGCGGCCTGCGGCGCATTTTCGTTGAGGGAGGTGGGGTCACGGTGTCGCGCTTTCTCGCCGCCGGGGCTTTGGATCGGTTGCATGTGACCGTGGCGCCATTGGTCATGGGCGGCGGCGTGCCGGCATTCCCGCTGCCACCGGTCGAGCGGCTGGAGGACGGACGGCGTTTCGCCTGGACCGCGCACCGGATCGGCGCCGACGTGTTGCTGGACATTCCCTTGGTGCGCACGGCGTGACGGCGCGCGCCTTTTGGACGGTCGGACCGGGAAAAGGCGAACTTCGGCCGGAATCGTTGCCCGAACCGGGGCCTGGCAATTCGCGGGTTCGTGCGCTCGCGTCTGGCGTATCCCGCGGTACCGAGGCCCTCGTTTTCGCCGGCCGCGTTCCTCCTGGGCAATTCGAGGCGATGCGCGCCCCATTGATGGGTGGAACGTTCCCGTTTCCGGTTAAATACGGTTACAGCCTGGTGGGAGAACGCGGCGACGGGCGGCGGGTTTTCGTTTTGCATCCGCACCAGGATCGATTGGTCGCGCCGGACAGCATGTGCGTGCCCGTGCCGGACGCGGTCCCCACACACCGCGCGACACTCGCGGCAAATATGGAAACGGCGCTCAATGTTTGTTGGGACGCGGTTCCCCTGGCCGGTGAGCGGGTCCTTGTCATCGGCGCCGGTGTCGTTGGACTGCTGGCGGCATCGTTGCTGGCCCGCGTGCCGGCCACCGCGGTGACGGTCGTGGATATCAACCCGGCGCGTGAGGCGCTCGCGGAGCGACTGGGATGCGCGTTCGCTTTGCCCGACGCCGCGCCGGCCGATCAGGAACTGATCGTGCACGCCTCGGCGTCCGAAGCCGGCCTGCGGTTGGCACTGGACCGGGCCGCGTTCGAGGGCCGGATCATCGAGGCGTCCTGGTACGGTGACCTCGCGCCCTCCCTGCCATTAGGCGAGGCTTTTCATTCGCGCCGCCTGCGGGTGATCGCTTCGCAGGTGGGTGCCGTTGCCCCAGGCATGCGCGGCCGGCGCACCCACGCGGAACGTCTGGCAACCGCATTCGCCTTGTTGGCCAATCCCGACTATGACGCGCTGCTTGAGGGTCCGACCCGGTTCGAGGACCTGCCGGAAGCGATGCCTCGCATCCTGGCGCCCGGCGGGTTATGCCATGTCATTACGTATGAGACATAAACGATGTACAGCCTGACCGTCTGCGACCACATCATGATCGCCCACAGTTTCCAGGGCGAGGAATTCGGACCCGCGCAGCGCATGCACGGTGCGACGTTCGCCGTGGAGGCCGAGTTCCGCGCGCCGTCACTCGATCATCATCAGTTGCTGGTGGACATCGGCCTGGCGAAGACCGAACTGCGGCGGGTGCTGGACACGGTCGATTACAGCAACCTGGACGAAAATCCGGTGCTGAAAGGCATCAATACGACAACCGAATACATGGCGTTCCATATTCATCGGCTGCTTTCCGCCGCCTGCCTCGACGGGCGGCTTGGCCACGGCGGCCGCGCTGTCACGTGTTTGAAAATCCTGCTCCGCGAAGCGCCGACCGCCTGGGCGGCGTTCGAGGGACCGCTCAATTCAGGGGAACCATGATGTCCGCCGTCACCGTCGAGAACAAAGGCGCGATTTCCGTCATTCGCATCAACCGGCCGGAACGGTTGAACGCGATCAACCAGGACGTCGCGGTGGAATTGCAGAAAGCGTTCAAGGCGTTCGACGCTGACGACAGCAAACGCGTCGCGGTGCTGAGCAGTGTCGGCGAACGAGCGTTCAGCTCCGGCGCGGACGTGTCGAACCTGCCGGAACTGTGGCGCGCGATCCCGACAGTTGGTTACGACACCGAAAAGCCGATCATCGCCGCCACCACGGGGTGGGTCATTGGCGGCGCGATCGTCATGGTGATGATGTGCGACCTGATGGTCTCCACGGAGAGCACCACGTTTTACTATCCGGAGGCCAAACTCGGCACCACGGCGGGCGGCATCAGTTCGCTCGTCACGCGCATGCCGCACAAACTCGCGATGGAAATCATGCTGCTGGGGTCGAAGGTGCCGGCGCGGCGGGCCTACGACGTCGGGTTCGTCAACCGTGTCGTTCCGAACGGCGAACATGAAACCGTCGCGCTGGAAATGGCGGCGGAATTGCTGGAGTCCGCGCCGCTGGTGATCGGCGCCCTCAAGCGGCTGGTCGCCGAGGTGATGCCGGTGGGCCCGATTGAACGCATGGTCGGGATCAGCCAAACCATCGCCCGTGTGCGGCAGTCCGAGGATATGCAAGAAGGCATCGCCGCGTACAAGGAAAAGCGGAAGCCCAACTTCAAGGCCCGCTGAGCCCGGCGTTTCCTCCCGCGCGGGCCCTGCTATGATGCCGGCAGGGTAAGCACCACGGGAGGACGCGATGGACCCCATCGTCGGCAGCGGCAACCACACCTACGACGTCAACGAAAACTGGGCTTGCGTTCCGGAGGGTATCGACATGCGGCCGGCGGCGGTCGCGGTCGACTCCCGAGACCGAGTGTTCTGCTTCAACCGATCCAACGAACATCCCGTGGTGATCTTTGATCGTGACGGCAATTTCGAGTCGTCGTGGGGCGCCGGATTGTTCAAATTCCCGCATGCCATCCGCTTCGATGAGCAGGATCGCGTCTGGCTGACCGATGAACACACCGGCCAGTTCATGCTGTTCACCAACGATGGGAAACTGCTGCGGACCATCGGCGTTAAAGGCCAGAAATCCGATACCGGCGTGCCCGAGGACGATTTTTCGTCCGTTGCCTGGAAGAAGGTGACGCACGGCGGTGGCCCGTTCAATCTGCCTACCGACATCGCGGTCATTCCCAGTGGCGAGATGTACATGACCGATGGTTACGGCAACGCACGGGTTCACAAATTCTCCGCCGACGGAAAATACCTGTTCTCCTGGGGCGAGCCCGGCAATGAACCGGGCCAGTTCAATCTGCCGCACGGGATCTGGTATGACAGCCGCGGCCGGCTGCTGGTAGCGGATCGTGAAAACGACCGCGTCCAGGTCTTCGATCTTGACGGCAAACTGCTCACGGTGTGGCCGACCGAGCTGATCGGTCCCGCGTTCTTTTATGTCGACGACGACGATATCGTTTATATCCCGGAACATAACGGCGGCATGGTCAGCATCCTGACCCTGGACGGGGAGCGGCTGGCGCGGTGGGGAGCGCCAATCCATCGGTCCATCCATGGCATCTGGGGTGATTCGCGGAAGAATATCTACGTCGTGCAGCCCGGCGAATGGGGTCGTGTGCGCCGGATCGTGAAATACACACGGCGCTAACCAGCCAAGGAGGACATCATGCCAAATACGAACCGGGTCGCGTTGATCACCGGATGTGGCAAGCCGATCGGGATCGGAGCCTCGACCGCGCGGACGCTGGCGGCGGCCGGGATCACGGTCGTGGTGACCGATGTCGCGCCGTCCGGGCTCGCCAACGAGCACAACGTTCAGGGCGACGTCGATCCATCGTGGCGCGGGGTCGATAGCCTCGTCGAGCAGATCGTAGCCGCCGGAGGGCAGGCATCCTCCGCGATCGGCGATGTCAGCCAGGAGGCCGACGCTCGCCATATGGTCGATGCGGTGATGGCACGTTACGGCAGGCTGGATATCCTGGTGAACAACGCCGGTGCGCCGCAGGGCGCGGATCGCAACGAAATCGAGAACGTGCCGGTCGAGGCATGGGACCAAACGATGGCGGTCAATGCCCGCGGCGCGTTCCTGATGTCGCGCGCCGCTGTTCCGGTGATGCGCAAGGCGGGGTGGGGGCGGATCGTTTGCGTGTCCTCCAAAGCGGCGTTTCGGCCCGGCCCCCGACGTGCGACTTATGCCGCGTCCAAAGCCGCGATCGTCGGATTCGTGCGGTCGTTGTCGCTCGACCTGGCGCCGCATGGCATCACGGTGAACGCGGTGCTGCCGGGCCCCATTCGCACCACACGGGCGATCAGCACCAACCGGCGAGAATATGGCGACGACCTGGAACGAGGCTTCGCCGAACGCTCCAAGGCCATTCCGGTAGGCCGGTTTGGCACGCCAGATGAGGTCGCGGCGGCGATCGCTTTCCTGGCCTCGGAAGGGGCTGCTTTCGTGACCGGTCAGGCGCTCGGGGTGGACGGAGGCTGGTGATGATCGATGTCCCGGCGGGCGGCTACCGTTACATTCCCGGCGTGTTTCAGTACTCGGCCGGCGTCGGCGCGCTGGATGGGTTCCAGATCGAGCGGGTGACGTTTCAAACGCCGGTTCCGCTCGCCGATGGGTTCACATTCATCGAAAAATATCTGACCGGGCAAGGCGTGCCTCTGCTGGCCTTCTGCGCCTGCGAACTGCGATCGCCCGCGCCGTTCACCGATGCCGGCTTCATCGCGTTCAATCGGCACTACTGCGGCACCCTCGAACGTTGGGGCATCATGACCGGCGACAAAAACCCCGTGGCCCGCAGCAATGTCTGCCCCGAGGTCGATAAACCAGCCGAGCCATCGTTCCATGCGTTTTGTTTCGCTCGGAAGCTCCCAGGTGCATCCGGGTCGTTCGTGATCGCGGGCAGCGGCGAGGCCGAGGAAGGCCACGCGTCCTATCGCGAACGGACGGTTCGGTTCGGCGACACCAGTCCGGCCGGCATGCGCGAAAAAGCGGTTTTCGTGCTCGGACGCATGGAGCAGCGCATGACCGCGGTCGGCGCGACGTGGTCCGACACGACGGCGGTTCAGGTCTACACGGTCTATGATTTGCATCCGTTCCTCCAGGACGAGATCGCCCGTCGCGGCGCGGCCCGGCATGGGCTGACGTGGCACCTCGCCCGGCCGCCGGTTCAAGGGCTGGACTACGAAATGGATTGCCGTTCGGTTCCGGTGGAGCACCGCATCCGGAGTTGAGACGCGGGTTGCCTCGGTCCGGTATCGGTGGTCGGATTGCCGCTACCCCCGAGCGAGCCCAAAGACATGCCCGATCCGATCACTGAGGAACTCTTTCGCAACGCCATCTCGGCCGTCGGCGATGAGATGGTGCTGACGATCTTTCGCACCGCCTATTCCGGCGTTTTGAAGAACATCATGGACTTCAGCGCCGCGGTATGTGACGCGGAAGGCCGCCTCGTGGCGCAGGGATTATCGTTGCCCGGACATTTGTGTTCGATACCGGTGGCGTTGGGGGCGGTGCTGAAACATTTCGGGGATGACATCGCCGAGGGCGACATCTTCATCAACAACGATCCCTACGACGGTGGGATGCATTTACCGGATATCTTCATATTCCGGCCGTTGTTCGCCGACGGCGCGGTGATCGCTTATGCCGCGACGATCTGCCATCACACCGATGTCGGAGGGCGAGTGCCCGGCTCCAACGCCTCCGACAGTACCGAGATCTACGCCGAGGGCCTGCGGATCCCGCCGTTGAAACTGTACGACGCGGGCAAGGCCAACACCACGTTGTTTCGCATGATCGAGCGCAACGTCCGCATCCCGGGACGCGTGTTCGGCGACATTCGGTCGCAGCTCGCCGCGTGTGAGATCGCCGCGCGCGGCATGGCCGACCTCGTGGCGCGTTACGGTGACGATGAGGTGCGGCGCCTGATGGTTGCGATGATGGACTACTCCGAACGCCTGACCCGGCATTGCCTGTCCGAACTGCCGGATGGCGAGGCGACGTTCACCGACTGGATCGATGACGACCAGATCGACATGGGCGTGCCGATCAAGCTGGTCTGCACGGTCCGCAAACGCGGCGACACCATGGAGGTCGACTGGACCGGCAGTGCGCCGCAGGTCAAAGGCGCCATTAACAATACCTGGAGCTACACCGCGGCGATGAGTTTCACGGCGGTGAAGTCGGTGCTGTCGATCAACATGCCCAACAACGACGGTGTGTTCCGCCCGATCAAGGTGATCGCCCCGCCCGGCACGATCACCAACGGCAAACTGCCCGCCGCGTGCGCCGCTCGGGGGTTGACCGGATTTCGCGGCGTCGATTGCGCGTTCGGTGCCTTGGCGCAACTGTATCCCGATCGCGTGATGGCCGCGTCGGATGGCGGCAACACCGGCCTGACCATTGGCGGTTATGATAAAGAACTCAATCCGTTCATTTATGTCGACTTCATCTCCGGTGCCTGGGGCGCCCGTCCCTGGGCTGACGGGCTTGATGGCAACACCTGCATGTTCGCCAACATGGCGAGCTTTTCGGTCGAGGTGATCGAGGCGGAGAATCCTCTCGAAGTGCTGGACTACGAATTCGTGCCCGACACCGGTGGCGCGGGAAAATTCCGCGGTGGCATGTCGCAACGAAAAACCTGGCGGATGCTGGCCGACGAGGGAATCCTGCAGGTACGCGCCGATCGTCAAACTCATCGCCCCTACGGCCTGGGCGGCGGCGGGCCAGGGGCATACGGGCGAAACATCCTCGATCCGGGGTTGCCGACAGAGGAAAAGCTGCACGCCAAATTGACCATGACCCTGCGCCGCGGTCAGGTGTTTCGCCACGATCTGCCCGGTGCCGGCGGTCATGGGGACGCGCTCAGTCGCGACCTTACGATGGTGGCGAAGGATCTGCGCGACGGTCTTGTCACGATTGACGCAGCGGCCCGCGACTACGGCGTGATCGCGCGCGGCGACCCGCCGGAGATCGACGTCCCGGCCAGCGAGGCGTTGCGGGCTGGGTTGCATGCGACCCGAAAACCGTTGCCGGCAGTCGCCTGGGAGCCCGCGGCATGAGCTTGCGGATTGGCATCGATATCGGCGGCACCTTCACCGACCTCGTCGCGATCACCGAAGACGGCCGCGTGACGACCCATAAAGTCGCGTCCAGCCCGCACGACTACGGCGAAGGCATCATCGAAGGCATCCGGTCCCTGTTGAGCCGGGAACCTGGGTCCGTGACCGAGGTGTTGCATGCGACGACCGTCGGCTCGAACACCGTGCTGGAGGCGAAAGGCGCGCGCACGGCTTTGATCACCACGCGTGGTTTTCGCGACATTCTGGAAATCCGCGATCTGCGCATGCCGGTGCTGTACGACCAGCACTGGACGAAACCGGTGGCTTTGGTGGAGCGGCGCCTGCGTCTGGAGGTCACCGAAAAGCTGCGGCCAGATGGCTCCGTGTCGGTGCCGCTGGATCGCGCCAGCGTCGCCGCGGCCATCAGCCGGCTGCGCGACGAACGCGTCGAAAGTGTCGCGATCTGCTTGCTGCACAGCTACGCCAATCCAACGCATGAACGGGAGGTGGCGGATGCCGTTCGCACCGCGCTGCCGGATGTGGCGGTGTCGGTCAGCAGTGAGATCCTGCCGGAGATCAAGGAATATCCACGCACCAGCACCACCGTCATCAACGCCTATGTGCAACCGGTGGTGCGCGCTTACATCACCGCGTTGGACGCGAGGTTGCGCGGTCTCGGGATCGATGCGCCACTGCAACTGATGCAATCGAATGGCGGCCTTGCCTCCGCCGCGTTCGCCGCCGCCGCGCCGGCGCACATCATCGAGAACGGTCCCGCCGCCGGCGTGGTCGGCGGTGCGGCGCTGGCTCGGCGTCTGAATGAGCCCGGCATCATCACGTTCGACATGGGTGGCACCACCGCGAAGGCCGGCCTCATCGAGCACGGCGAGGTGATCCGAACCGAAGCGATCGAGGTGGGGGGCGGCGTCATGGCCGGATCGCGATTGCTGGTTGGCGCGGGATATATGTTGAAGTTGCCGGCGATCGATCTCGCTGAAGTTGGCGCCGGAGGTGGATCGATCTGCCGCCTGGATGAGGGCGGCGCGCCCAAGGTCGGGCCACGTAGCGCGGGCGCCGACCCGGGACCGGTTTGTTACGGCCGCGGCGGCGTTTCGCCGACGATCACGGACTGCAATCTGGTGCTGGGATATCTCGATCCGGGCGGACTCGTTGGGGGTGCGCTGCGGCTGGATCGCGATGCGGCTGCCGCGGCGATCGCGCGCGATCTGGCCAGGCCGCTCGGTTGCTCGGTTGAAGAGGCGGCGTTCGGGATGCTGCGGCTGGCATCCGCCACGATGATGCGGGCGATCCGCGCGGTATCGGTGGAGCGTGGCCGCGATCCGCGCAACTTCGCGCTGTTGGCGTTCGGCGGGAATGGGCCGTTGTTCGCGGCGGGGATCGCCCAGGAACTGGGGATCGAACGGGTTATCGTGCCGCCGCTGCCGGGGGTGTTCAGTGCATTTGGCCTGCTGGTCGCGGACACCGAGCATCACGCCAGCCAGAGCCTGCGCGTTCGCCTGGATGCCGCCGATCCCGCACGGATCGCGTCCGTTCTGGCCGCTCTGGCGGATGCCGGCGCCGAGCAACTGACGCGTGATGGTTTCTCGCGCGATCGGCGGTTGTTCAGCCGGGCGGCGCAGGCGCGATACCTCGGGCAGTCGAGCGAAATTGTCGTGCCGCTGCCAGATGGCGAAGTGACTCCGGCGATGATCGCGGCTTTGTTTGGTGAACAGCATGAACGGATTTATGGCTTCCGTGCGCCGCCCGAGGAGCCGGTGGAACTGATCGGCCTGTCCGGCATGGCCCGCGGTTTGCCGGATTGTCCGCGTTTGCCGGAACGGATCCCGCCGCTCGCGGCCGAGGTGCCGCCGATGCGGCGTGCCTGGTTTTCCGGCGATGGTTGGATCGACACGCCGGTGATCGATCGCGCTGGCCTTGGCCCCGTCGGGGGCTCCGTCGGGCGGCATGGGCCGTTCATCGTGCAGGAATATGACGCGACCTGCCTGGTTCCCCGCGGTGCGCGCGCATGGTTGGATCCGTTTGGTAATATCGTGATGACAGTGGGATCGCGAGGGAGCGGGTGATGGAGATCAAGCGCGAGCACCACATCAATTTCTGGTATGTCATCCTGGCGTTTCTGGGAATTTTGTTCATCCAGAGTCTGCTCGTTCAGTCATCGGGTGTTAAAAC
>ODAK010004503.1_pt1 | contig 14254 bp, 13 predicted proteins | sample 1539591 | NCBI WGS metagenome assembly ODAK01 (sample SAMEA3539303, study PRJEB22396) | soil metagenome | biome: tundra; feature: field; material: soil | place: USA | collected 2010-05 | depth 0.15 m | reverse complement strand
CAGGCGAGCGCCCGGTTCTGGCGACTACTTTACGATTCGGGTCCCGCACTTTGCGTCACACGTGCGAAGCTTGGAACCCGGGCGCGCCAGACTGGCCGGACCCGCCCGCCGGTCCCGCACGTTGGAGCCGCCATGGGCCCTCGTGCGTCCCGTATGCCCGGTGCGCTCCGGCGGGGCATCCTGCCGGGACGCCACGCCAGGCGGGCGCAGATCACCCTAGGAAGGACGATGCTTTGCCGGCCGAATGCCAGGGCAATGCCGCGCGGCGCACACCGGGCCGCTCCCGGTACGCGGCAATGGCCGCCGGGATCTGCCTGGCCCTGCTGGCCGCGGCCTGCTCGGCCACTCATGGCCTGCAGGCCTCGCGGCCCTCCCGCACCGCACATCCGGCCGCCTCCGGCGCTTCAGCCCGGCCCAGTCCCCCGGTCCCGCCGACCCTGGAGGTCACGTCAGCCGCCTATCAGCTGCCGGCCGGAATCTCACGGGAGGCAGTTCTCCCGCAGGGCCGGGACCTGCTCATCGCCGGGGGCCTCACTCCGCAGGCCACGTCGACGGACGCGGTAACCCGGCTCGATCCGGCGACGGGCCAGACCAGCCGGGCCGGGCGGCTGGCTTCCGCCACGCACGACGCGGGGGCCGCCCTGGTCGGCGGGCGGGTGATGGTCTTCGGCGGCGGTGAGCAAACCAGCGTGGCGGCGGTGCAAGCGATCGAGCCGGATGGCGTCGCGACCGTGACCGGCCGGCTTCCCGGTCCCCGTTCGGACCTGTCAGCGGTGACCGCGGGCGGCACCGCGTACATACTCGGCGGGTACGACGGCGCTGCCTACGACGCTTCCGTCCTGGCCACCACCGACGGCCGGCGATTCCGCACTGTGGCCAGGCTGCCGGAGCCCGTCCGGTATCCGGCCGTGGCCGTCCTGGCCGGCCAGATCTGGGTCTTCGGCGGCCAGACCCCGGCCGGTATCACCAGCGTGATCCAGCGGGTCAGCCCGGGCAGCGGCCAAGCCACCGTGGCAGGCCACCTGCCCCGGCCGATGACCGGCGGATCAGCATTCACCCTGGGCGGCACGCTCTATATCGCGGGAGGGCAGGTCGCGGCCACCGCCGGGGCGGCGACAGCAAGCCCGGCGGCGGCCCTGGCGACCAGCAGCGCAGTGCTCAGCTTCGACCCGGGGCGAGGCACGGTCACGACCGTCGGCCGCCTCCCGGTGCCGGTCGCCAACGCTGGGGTCGCGGTCCTCGGCGGCACCGCATTCCTGGTGGGCGGGAACAACGGGCAGCGCGCGGTGCCGACGGTGACCCGGCTCCGGCTGGTGGCGTCCGGCTCAGCCGTCCCGCAGGCGGCGGGCATCCCGCAGGCCGCTGGGGTTCCGGCACGAGCAGGCCGTCCCGTGGGAACAAGCCACCCCCGGACCGTACCGGCGCAAGCCGCTGACGGACCCATCCTGGGCCCGCCGCCCTGGCTGTCCGCTGCCCGGGGTCCGGGGCATCTGGTGGCCGGCTCCGACCCGTCCGTGCTGCCAGGGGACGTCCTCATCGCGGACAACTGGAACGACCGGCTGCTCATCGTGGACCCCCAGGGACGCGTCCGGTGGCAGTTCCCGCAGCCGGGTGGTCTCGCGAGAGGGCAGGCCTTCCGTCTTCCTGACGACGCCTTCTTCTCCCCGGACGGCCGGGACATCGTCGCGACCGAGGAGGAGTACTCCGTCGTCAGCGTGATCGACGTCGCCGCGAACAAGATCATTTACCGCTACGGTACGCCCGGGGTGCCCGGCAGCACCCCGAATCACGTCGCGAACCCCGATGACGCGATGCTGCTGCCGGGCGGCGCGTTGCTCTCCGCGGACATCAAGAACTGCCGGATCCTGCTGATCCGGCCGCCCGCGCACCGCCCCCAGCGGATCATCGGGACAACCGGCCTGTGCGGGCACCACCCCCCGGCCAATTTTGGCAGTCCCAACGGGGCGTTCCCGACCACGGACGGCAGGTACCTGGTCACGGAGATCAATGGTGACTGGGCCAACGAGATAGACCTGCGCGGGCACGTCTACTGGTCCACCCACCCGCCCGGCGTCGCCTACCCCTCGGACACCAACGAGGTCTACCCGGGCCGGTACCTGACGGTCGACTACTCCACTGCCGGGCAGGTCGTCGAGTTCGATTCGCGCGGGCACCTGCTCTGGCGGTTCGGCGGCCTCAACCACCCGTCACTGGCACTTCCCCTCCCCAACGGCGACATCCTGGTCAATGACGACTACAACGACCGGGTCATCGTCATCGACCCCACCACCAACCGGATCGTGTGGCAGTACGGGCACACCGGGGTGCCGGGCACCGCACCCGGCTACCTGAACGACCCCGACGGGGTGGATGTGACGCCACCTGATTCGATGCTGATCGCGCATGCGAGCACCATGGGACGCCCCTGACCGAACGCGTGGCGGGCCCGGGTATCACCCGGCAGCCAGTAGCCAGCACGCGGCCAACCGGGCTCAGGCCCCCAGATCCCCGGCGCGCACCGGGAGCCGATCAAGGAGATCCCGTGTTACGGCGGTGACCACTGCCACTGCCCGGTCGAACGCCTCGATGTCGGAAGGGACCGTGCGCCGGAAACCGCTCACTGTCCTGACGTACTCGAGCGCAGCGGCCCGCACATCCTCATCGGTTACGCCGTGAGCGTATGGGGCGCGCAAGATCTTGATGTCGCGGCACATGAGGTGAAACTACGCCACCGCAGCCCCCTGATGGCAGCTAAAAACACGGCAATCTTGAACTGCCACGAGGAGTCGGCGCGCTGTCACGCTCCGCCGCTAGAACGCCGGGCTGCACAGGGATAACGAAGGATCCAGCGGCACCAGGAACATGGCTCCCCCACTGGAAGTCCGCGCCGCCGGAAGTCAGCTGGCGGCGCGGACTTCCAGTTGATCGAGCAGCACCTGGGTGGCGCTCGCCACGGTATCCACGGCCCGCTCGAACGCCTCCGTGTTGGAGCGACTCGGCTGCCGGAACCCGCTGATCTTCCTGACGTACTGGAGGGCGGCAGCCCGCACGTCCTCCTCTGTCACGCTCTCGGCATACGGCATACGCAAAGTCTTGATGCTGCGGCACATGAAACGAAACTACCTCCGAGCCGGGGCATAACGCAGGCCGGCGGCACGCCTAGTCCAGGCCGAGCAGGGGTTCCAGGCCGGACGTCAGGCCGGGTGGCAGCGACGCCACCCCGCGCACGCCGAGCAGCACGCCGGGCATGAAGGATGACCGGTCCAGCGAGTCATGCCGGATGGTCAGGATCTCGCCGTGCCCGCCGAGCAGGACCTCCTGATGGGCCACCAGGCCAGCCAGGCGCACCGAATGCACGTGCACCCCGTCCATGATCGCGCCCCTGGCCCCGTCGGCGGCGGAGACCGTGGCATCGGGTGAGGGACCCAGGCCTGCGGCCCGCCGGGCCTCAGCGATCAGTGACGCGGTTCGCGCCGCGGTCCCCGACGGCGCGTCCACCTTGCGCGCATGGTGCAGTTCGACGATCTCAGCTGAGTCGAAGAACCGCGCGGCCTGGGCGGCGAACCGCATCATGAGCACCGCGCCGAACGAGAAGTTCGGCACCACCAGCGCGCGGGTGGCAGGCGCGTCCGCCAGCCACTCGGTCACCTGCGAGGTCCGGGACTCGTCGAAGCCCGAGGTGCCGACGACCGTGTCCAGCCCCTGGCCGATGCACCAGCGCAGGTTGTCCATGACCACGCCCGGGTGCGTGAAGTCGACCACCACGTCACACCCCGCGAGCGCGTCGCGCGAGTCCCCCTCGTCCACCGTCGCGACGACATCCAGATCCCCGGCAGCGGCCACCGCCTGGCAGACCTCGGACCCCATCCGCCCCTTGGCACCGAGCACGCCGACCTTGATCATGCCGTCAGCCCAGTGCCTATCAGCCCCGTGCCGATCAACCCAGTGCCGATCAACCCAGTGCCGATCAACCCAGTCCCTCGGTGAACGCGGCGTCATCGTCGTACGGGCCGACCACGGCGAGCACCTTGGGCCGGGCGAGCACCTCCGCGGCGACGCGACGCACGTCATCGTGAGTCACCGCCTTGATCGAGGCGAGGATCTCGTCGACTGGCTCAAGCCTCGGGTAGGACAGCTCGGCCTTGCCGAGGCGGCTCATCCGCGACGAGGGGTCTTCCAGGCCGAGCACGATCGACCCGCGCAACTGGCCCTTGCCGCGCTCCAGTTCGGCGTCGTCCAGCCCGCCCGAGATCACCTTGGCCACCTCGTCCCGGCAGATCGCGAGCACCTCGTCGGCCTTGGACGGCAGGCAACCGACGTAGACGCCCCAGATGCCGGTGTCGGCGTGCTGGGAGGAGAAGCTGTACACCGAGTAGGCGAGCCCGCGCTTCTCCCGTACCTCCTGGAACAGCCGGGAGGACATGCCGCCGCCCAGCGCCGCGTTCAGCACGCCGAGCGCGAACCTCCGGTCGTCCGTCCGGGACAGGCCCTCACAGCCGAGTATCAGGTTGGCCTGCTCGATACCTCGCGAGACGAGCCGCACCCCAGTGCCCGCCTCGGCCAGCCCGGCCGGCCCGGCCAGCCGCGGGCCGGCGGGGTCGGCGCCGCCGGACAGGACGTGGCTGAACGACTCGCGCACGGCGTCGGCGACCTGCCCGTGCTCGAGGTTGCCCGCCGCCGCCACCACCAGGTCCGGCGGCGTGTACCGCGCATGGTAGTGCTCGGCGATCTGCTCGCGGGTGATCGAGTTAATCGAGTCAACCGTGCCCAGGATCGGGCGGCCGAGCGGGGTGTCACCGAACAGCTTGGCGACAAATGCCTCGTGCACACTGTCCGAGGGATCGTCGTCGTTCATGGCGATCTCTTCGAGGATCACGCCACGCTCGGCGTCCACGTCCCTGGGCTCGATCAGCGAGCTGGTCACCATGTCGGACAGCACGTCGATCGCGAGCGGCAGGTCAGCGTCGAGCACCCGCGCGTAGTAGCAGGTGTATTCCTTGCCGGTGAAGGCGTTCAGCTCGCCGCCAACCTCGTCCATGGTGGCGGAGATCTCCAGTGCCGTGCGCTTCGGAGTGCCCTTGAACAGCAGGTGCTCCAGGTAGTGCGTGGCCCCGGCATGGTCGGTGTCCTCGTCCCGGGACCCGATGCCCGCCCAGATCCCGAACGCGACCGAGCGCACCGAGGGCAGCGACTCCGTGATGACCCGGAGCCCACCAGGGAGCACCGTGCGGGTGACGGCCTCGTCGCCACCCGCCGTCGGCTGCGTGCTCACGAGTCGCGGTGCCTGCGCTCGCGGTGGCGGGTGCGGTGACCGTCCCGGTCACCTCCCTGGCCCGGGGCGCCCTGGCGGTCGTCACGGTCCCCCCGGTCACGGCCGGGGCCACCGCCCTCATCGCTAGAGACACCCTCGGCGGCCTCGCGCTCGACCACTTCCACGGGAACCAGGGACAGCTTGCCGCGGTCGTCCACCTCGCGGATCTCCACCTGGATCTTGTCGCCCACCTTGACCACATCGTCCACGTTCTCGATCCGGGCCCCGCCGTGCAGCTTGCGGATCTGGGTGATGTGCAGCAGCCCGTCCTTGCCGGGCAGCAACGAGATGAACGCGCCGAACGTGGTGGTCTTCACCACGGTGCCGAGGAACCGCTCCCCGACCTCGGGGATGTGCGGGTTGGCGATGGCGTTGATGGTGGCCCGGGCCGCCTCGGCCGAAGAGCCGTCGGTGGCGCCGATGTAGATGGTGCCGTCGTCCTCGATGGTGATCTCGGCGCCGGTGTCCTCCTGGATCGAGTTGATCATCTTCCCCTTGGGGCCGATCACCTCGCCGATCTTGTCCACCGGGACCTTGATCGTGATGATCCGCGGTGCCTGCGGGCTCATCTCGCCCGGCTCGTCAATGGCCTCGCGCATGACGTCGAGGATCGTGAGCCTGGCCCCCCGCGCCTGCTTCAGGGCCTCGGCCAGCACGGAAGCGGGAATCCCGTCCAGCTTCGTGTCCAGCTGGAGAGCCGTGATCACGTCCTTCGTGCCGGCCACCTTGAAGTCCATGTCGCCGAACGCGTCCTCGGCACCCAGGATGTCGGTGAGGGTCACGTACTTCCCACCCTCGTAGATCAGCCCCATGGCGATGCCGGACACCATGCCCTTGAGCGGCACGCCCGCGTCGAGCAGCGCCATGGTGGACGCGCAGACCGAGCCCATGGACGTGGAGCCGTTGGACGCGACGGCCTCGGAGACCTGGCGGATCGCGTAGGGGAACTCTTCCCGCGGCGGCAGCACCGGGACCAGCGCGCGCTCGGCGAGCGCGCCATGGCCGATCTCACGGCGCTTGGGCGAGCCGACCCGCCCGGTCTCCCCGGTGGAATACGGCGGCATGTTGTAGTTGTGCATGTACCGCTTGGTCCGCTCCGGGTTGAGCGTGTCGATCATCTGCTCCATGCGGAGCATGTTCAGCGTGGTGACACCGAGCACTTGCGTCTCGCCGCGCTCGAACAGCGCCGACCCGTGCACCCGCGGCAGCACGTGCGCCTCAGCGGACAGCTGCCGGATGTCGGTGAGCCCGCGCCCGTCGATGCGCAATCCGTCACTGATGATCCGCTCGCGGACCAGCTTCTTGGTGAGCGCGCGGAAGGCGCCGCTGATCTCCTTCTCGCGGCCCTCGAACTGGCTGGCCAGCTTCTCGGCGGCCAGGGCCTTGACCCGGTCGCTCTCGGCGTCGCGCGCCTGCTTGCCAGCGATCGTCAGAGCTGTGGCCAGCTCGTCGGAGACCGCCTGGGCCACGGCGTCGTACACATCCTGCTGGTAATCCAGGAAGACCGGGAACTCGGCGGTTTCCTTGGCGGCATGGTCAGCGACCTGCTGCTGCGCCTCGCAGAGCAGCTTGATGAACGGCTTGGCCGCTTCCAGGCCCTCCGGAATCGTGTCCTCGGTCGGGGCGACGGCCCCGCTGTCGGGGTCAGCGAGCAGCCCCAGCGTGCCCGGCGTGGACTCGGCCTCGACCATCATGATGGCCACATCGCCGTCCGCGAGCACCCGGCCCGCGACGACCATGTCGAATGTGGCCTCCGCCAGCTGCGGATGCGTGGGGAACGCGACCCACTGGCCCTTGATCAGGGCGACCCGGACGCCGCCAATCGGCCCAGAGAAGGGCAAGCCGGACAGCTGGGTGGACAGCGAGGCGGCGTTGATGGCCACCACGTCGTACAGGTGCTCGGGATGCAGGGCCATGATCGTCTCGACGATCTGGACCTCGTTGCGCAGGCCCTTCACGAACGACGGCCGCAGCGGCCGGTCGATCAGCCGGCAGGTGAGGATCGCGTCCTCGGACGGCCGCCCCTCCCTGCGGAAGAACGAGCCGGGGATCCGGCCGATCGCGTACATCTTCTCCTCGACATCCACCGTGAGGGGGAAGAAGTCGAGTCCTTCTTTGGGGTGCTTGCCCGCGGTCGTCGCGGACAGCACCATCGTCTCGTCGTCGAGATATACGACGGCGGAGCCTGCGGCGAGACGGGCGAGTTTGCCGGTCTCGAATCTAAGCGTATGAGTGCCGAACGGACCGTTGTCGATAACGGCCTCGGCGGTATGCACACCCTCCACGGGTGAGACCTCCTTGATTGAGGTCCCGCGTCTGCCCGCCGCTGGTAGCGCGCTCCGGCCATGTCGGCCGGGCTGACGGCCGGCCCGGTCTTCGATCGAAGCCCTCGGCCCGGTACAGCGCGCCACTCGTAGGCGTGCGCTGACCGACCCGAGAACCACTACCGAGGACCGGTCCTGGCGCCCTGAGCGCTCCGGGATCGGTGCCGCGGGATGTTGTCTGTTGAGTTGTGTTTCCTGACCCTACCTGCGCAGGCCCAGCTTCCCGATGAGCGCGCGGTACCGGGTGATGTCCTTGGCGGCCAGGTACTTCAGCAGCCGCCGCCGGCGGCCGACCAGCAGCAGCAGGCCACGCCGGCTGTGGTGATCGTGCTTGTGCACCTTGAGGTGCTCGGTCAGGTCATTGATCCGCCGAGTCAGCAGTGCGACCTGGACCTCCGGCGAACCGGTGTCACCCTCACTGGTGCCGTGCCCGGCGATGATCTCCTGCTTCACGGCTGTGTCCAGCGGCACGTGTCATTCCTATCTTTGCGACTAGTGATCAGTGGGCCCGCTGCGGCAAGCCGCAGTCTGGAAGCCCCCTCGGCCAGCCGTCTGAGGGTACAGCTGGCCCGGCCGCACAACGCCGACCGCGATTCACGGTACCACGCCGGGGCACCAGCCCGGCGGTCAGCGGCTGGTGCCGACGATGAGCGCCCGGGCCTGGTCCACATCGCGGCGCATCTGCTCGGCCAGTGCGGCCGCCGACTCGTACCGGACCATGCCGCGTAGCCTGGCGACGAAGTCGACCGCCACGTGAACTCCGTACAGATCAAGATCGTCGCGGTCCAGCGCGTACGCCTCCACGGTCTGCTCCCGCCCGTCGAAGGTCGGGTTCGTGCCGACCGAGATAGCAGCGGGCCAGCGCACCTCCTCATGCCCTTCCTGGTCGAGGCGGGCAAGCCAGCCCGCGTACACGCCGTCGGCGGGGACCACGGTGCGCGGTGGCGCCTCCAGGTTGGCGGTCGGGAACCCGAGCGCCCGGCCCCGCTGGTGACCGCGGACGACCACCCCCTCCACCCGGTGCGGACGGCCCAGGTCCCGGTTCGCGCCCGCGACGTCGCCGTCAGCGAGCCGCGCCCTGATACCACTCGACGAGATGATCACCCCGCCGTCCGTCAGCAGCGACACGCCCTCGGCGCCGAAGTCATACTTCTCCCCTAGTTCCGCCAGCAACGCCACGTCCCCGGCCGCGCGGTGGCCGAACCGGAAGTTTTCCCCCACCACGACCCGGCGCGCGTGCAATCGGTCCACCAGCACCGCACGGACGAACTCATCCGGCCCCAGCTGGGAAAATTCATACGTAAACGGCAGAACGCACACCACGTCGACGCCCTGGTCGGCGAGCAACTGGGCCCGGCGGCGGGTCGTGCACAGCAGTGGTGGGTGCGAGCCGGGCCGGATCACCTCGGCCGGGTGCGGGTCGAACGTGATCACAACGGCGGGCATGCCCAGCTCAGCGCCTGTTTCCGCCGCGCCGGAGACGATCCGCTGGTGGCCGCGGTGCACGCCGTCGAACACGCCGATGGTCACCACGGATGAGCCCCAGTCCTCTGGCACGTCGTCCAGGCCCTGCCAGCGCTGCACGGTATGGCTCCTTCGTTCTCCTGGCGGACGGGCGCGGCACGCCCACGGCGTCCCAGTGGTCAAGCCTAGTCAGGGCACGAAGACGGCAAGTGACCTGGCCGTGCCGTCTTCTTCTGTCACCAGCGCGACGAGGGTGCCGTCCGGGCCGAACGCGGCGACCGGCCCGGGTCCCAGGCCCGCCGCCGGAAGGCGCGCCCCGTGCGACAGTGAGCGTGCCTCCGGCTCCGTCAGGGACCGCGAGGGAAAGGCGGCCGCCGCGGCCTCCCCCAATGACACCATCGCCAGCTCGGCTCCGGGCTGGGCCACGGCCGTGGCGAGATCCTCCAGGCTCCGTGCGGCGCTGATGTCGTAGGGGCCGACCCTGGTCCGGCGCAGCATCGTGAGGTGCCCGCCGACGCCGAGCCCATCGCCCAGGTCGCGGGCGAGCGCGCGGATGTAGGTACCGCTGGAGCAGGTCACCGCCGCGTCCACGTCCATCAGCTCACCCATGGGGCGGGTGCCGGTGATGACGAAGGAGGCAACGGTGACGGTGCGGGCCGGAAGCACCGGGGGAGCCCCCTCCCGGGCCAGCTTGTAGGCCCGCTGCCCGCCGACTTTGATGGCGCTGACCGCCGGCGGGACCTGCTGGATCTGCCCGGTGAGCGCGGCCGCGCCGGCCCGCACGGCCTCGAGGGACAGGCCGCCGGCCGGGCCGGCCGCGGTGATCGTTCCCTCGGCGTCGCCGGAATCCGTCGCCTGGCCCAGCCGGATCGTCGCCAGGTAGTCCTTGTCGGTAAGCGTGAGATGGCCGAGCAGCCTCGTGGCCTTCTCCACGCCGACCACCAGGACACCGGTCGCCATCGGATCCAGGGTCCCCGCGTGGCCGACCCGCCGGGTGCCCGCGAGACGGCGGATCCGCGCCACGACGTCGTGTGAGGTCCATCCGGAGGGCTTGTCAACGATGATCAGCCCGCTCCGTGACACCCGCTAGCCTTCCCCGAGCAGCGGGCGCAGCCGCGCCATGGCATCAGCCGCGCTGCCGCTGGCGGTGAACCCCGCGGCGAAACGGTGGCCGCCGCCGCCGAGCTGGGTGCACGCACGGCCCACGTCCACCTTTCCCTTGGACCGTGCCGACACCTGCCACAGCCCGTCATCGGACTCCTTGAGGACCACGGCCACGTCCGCCTCGTCGGTGCGGCGTACCACGTCGATCACGGGTTCGGCCACCTCGATAGGCAGGCCGTGCGCCGCCCGGTCGGCGCGGGTGACCGTCGTCCAGACCAGGCCGTGCCCGCCGGCCTGGGCCAGGTCAAGTTCCGCCCGGCCGAGGGCCGCCGACAGAAGGCTGAGATAGCCGAACGGAGCCCGGTCCCAGAGCTCTCGCGCCACCGCGCCGGGCTCGATTCCGGTGCCGAGCAGCCGCGCGGCCAGTTCGTGCACCGCGGGCGAGGTCGAGGAGTACTTGAAGGAGCCCGTGTCGGTGACCAGCCCGGCATAGAGGCCGAAAGCGATCTCCCTGGTCAGCTCGGCACCGAGAGCGCTGATGAGGTCCGCGGCGAGCACCGCGGTGGCGGCCGCGTCCGGGTCGATCAGGTGGACCGTGCCGAACCGGGTATTGGAGGGGTGGTGGTCGATCACGATCAGCTCGTCCGCACGGGAGGCGCTGGGCGCGAGCAGGCCCAGGCGGTCGATGCTGCCGACGTCGAAGGTGACCATCAGCCGCGGCCGCTCCGGGTACCGGGCCGGCGGGCTGAGCAGGTCAGTGCCGGGCAGGAACCGCAAGATCCCCGGGATCTCGAAAGGCTGGTCGCCAAATGACGCGATGACGTGCGGCTGGCGGGACCGCCCCGGCGCGCGGAGCGCGTGCGCGACAGCGAGCATCGATCCGAGCGCGTCCCCGTCCGGGCGCACGTGGCAGGCGAGGCAGACCTCGTCCGCCCCGTCCAGCAGGGCGACCGCCCTGGTCCAGTCATCGACCTGAATTCCCGGCCGACCGCCGGCGGCCTGGGGCGACGCGACGCTCACGCTGGTGAGTATCCCGCGCCGCGATGACCGCCGCCGGCGGTTCCGCCGAGAAGATCACCGCCGCCGGAGCCGGCCTCGTCAGGCTCGTCGGGCTCGTCGGGCCCGGCCGACCCGGGAGCAGGCCGGTAGGGGTCAGGGTCACCGGCCGGGACCGCGCCTTCCCGCACCGCGGCCAGCTGGGCGTCCGCCGCGCGGGCCTTCGCTACCAGGTCCTCCATCCGCCGCGCACCTTCTGGTACCGCGTCGGCCACAAACGCCAGCGACGGCGTGTGCCGCAGGCCGGTCTGGTGGCCCACCTCGGCACGGATCAGCCCGGCCGCGCTGGCCAGCGCGGCCGCGGTCTCCGCCCGTTCCTCGGGCGATCCGTACACCGTGTAGAAGACAGTGGCCTCGCGCAGGTCGTTGGTGAGCTTGGCCGCGGTGACCGTGACGAATCCCAGCCGGGGATCCTTCACCCGCCGTTCCAGCATCTCAGCCACGATCCGGGCGATCCGGTCGCCGAGCTTGCGAGCCCGGGCTGCGTCCATGGTCTGTCACTCCTCCTCATTCAGCAGCCGTTGCCGCGCGGACAGCAATTCGATCTCTGGGCGCTCCGCCACCAGCCGCTCGCACGCGTCGAGCATCTCCACGACGTGCGCCGCTGTGGATGCCACCACGGCCACCCCGATCTCCGTCCGCCGGTACCGGTCAAGGTGGCCCGTTTCGGCCACGGCCACGCCGGGATGACGGCGCCTGACCTCGGCGACGAGCGAGGACACCACCGAGCGTTTCTGCTTGAGCGAGCGCACGTCGCCGAGCAGCACGTCCAGCGTCAGGGCACCGAGATACACGGGGCCTCCCCGGCCGTGGCATACACGATGGCCTCTCCGGCTGGGCCAGGGCCGGCCCCGGGCGCGCCATCAGGCGCGCCCGGGGCACGCCGCTAGTCCCTCGGCTTCTCTCGCATCTCGAACGTCTCGATCACGTCACCGACCTTGACATCGCTGTAGCCGATGCCGATGCCGCACTCGTAGCCGTCGCGGACCTCGGTCACGTCGTCCTTGAACCTGCGCAGTGAGCCCACATTGAGGTTGTCGGACACGACGACGCCGTCCCGCACCAGGCGCGCCTTGCTGTTGCGGGTGATCGTGCCGGATCGCACGAGACAGCCGGCCACGTTGCCGATCTTCGGTACCCGGAAGATCTCCCTGACCTCGGCCGTGCCGAGCTGGATCTCCTCGAACTCGGGCTTGAGCATGCCCTTGAGCGCGGCCTCGATCTCCTCGATCGCCTGGTAGATGACCGAGTAGTAGCGGATGTCGACACCCTCGCGCTGGGCCAGCTCCCCGGCCCGTCCAGCGGGCCGGACATTGAAGCCCACGATCACGGCCTCCGAGGCGATGGCCAGGTTGACGTCGTCCTGGGTGATGGCGCCCACGCCCCGGCCGATGACCCGCAGCACCACTTCCTCGCCCACATCGATCTTGAGGAGCGCATCCTCCAGGGCCTCGACCGACCCGGATACGTCACCCTTGATGATGAGCAGCAGTTCTTCCCGCTCACCCGACTTGAGCGCGGACTCCAGGTCCTCCAGCGTGACCCTGGGCCGGCGCTGGGCGAACATGGCGTTGCGCTCACGCGCCTCACGCCGTTCGGCGATCTGCCTGGCCATCCGGTCGTCGGTGACCACGAGGAAACTGTCGCCCGCACCGGGGACGGCCGTGAGGCCGAGCACCTGCACGGGGCGCGACGGTGGGGCGTCAGGAACGGGCGCGCCATTCTCGTCCAAGAGCGCCCGCACCCGGCCGAAGGCCTCGCCAGCGACGATGGAGTCGCCGACATGCAGAGTGCCGCGCTGCACCAGCACGGTCGCCACCGGGCCGCGGCCGCGGTCCAGATGGGCCTCGATCGCGACGCCCTGGCCGGGCTGCAGCGGGTTGGCCCGCAGGTCGAGCTCGGCGTCCGCGGTCAGGATGATCGCCTCGAGCAGGGTGTCGATGCCCGTGCCCGCCTTCGCGGAGACATCCACGAACTGGGTGGTGCCGCCGAACTCCTCGGCGACGAGCCCGTACTCGGTGAGCTGCGAGCGCACCCGCTGCGGGTCGGCGCCTTCCTTGTCCACCTTGTTGACCGCCACGACGACCGGCACCCCGGCCGCCTGGGCGTGGTTGAGCGCCTCGGTGGTCTGCGGCTTCACGCCGTCGTCCGCCGCCACCACCAGCACGACAAGGTCGGTTGTCTCCGCCCCGCGGGCCCGCATGGCGGTGAACGCCTCGTGGCCCGGGGTGTCGATGAAGGTGATCTTGCGCTCGCTGCCGTCCACCGCGGTGGTGACCTGGTAGGCGCCGATGTGCTGGGTGATGCCTCCCGCTTCGCGGGCCGCCACGTTCGTGTGCCTGATCGCGTCGAGCAGCTTGGTCTTGCCGTGGTCGACGTGGCCCATGACGGTGACCACCGGCGGACGCGCCGCGAGAGCCTCCTCGCCGCCTTCGTCCTCGCCGAACTCTATGTCGAACGACTCCAGCAGCTCCCTGTCCTCTTCCTCCGGGGAGACCACCTGCACGTTGTAGTTGAGTTCCGCGCCGAGCAACTGCAGCGTCTCGTCATTCACCGACTGGGTCGCGGCGACCATCTCGCCCAAGTGGAAAAGCACCTGGACGAGCGAGGCCGGGTTGACCCCGATCTTGTCGGCGAAGTCGCTTAGTGACGCGCCCCTCGACAGCCGGATGACCTGGCCATTCCCGCGCGGGATCTGCACGCCGCCGATCGCCGGCGCCTGCATGTTGTCGAATTCCTGGCGCCGCTGCTTGCGTGACTTGCGGCCGCGTGCGGGCCGGCCACCGGCCCGCCCGAACGCGCCCTGCGTGCCGCTCCTGCCGCGCCCGCCGCCACCTGGCCTGGCTCCGCCGCCACCGCCGACGCCGCCAGGACGCGCGCCGCCGGTACCGCCACCGGGGCCACCGCGACCCGGAGCGCCGCCAGGACCGCCACGGCCACCCGGCCGGGCACCAGCGCCTGCCCCGGCACCGGCACCCGGGCCACCGCGACCCGG
>ODAK010004501.1_pt1 | contig 14259 bp, 13 predicted proteins | sample 1539591 | NCBI WGS metagenome assembly ODAK01 (sample SAMEA3539303, study PRJEB22396) | soil metagenome | biome: tundra; feature: field; material: soil | place: USA | collected 2010-05 | depth 0.15 m | reverse complement strand
GAGGAATCCGCCGAGGCGCTCTCGGTGTTGCTTCGGCAGGGCAAGTCGGTCGGACTGCTGGGCGAAGGCGATCCGTTTTTTTACGGCTCGTTCATGCACATCTGGCGTCGTCTCGACAAGGTCTTTCCGATCGAGGTCGTGCCCGGCGTAACGGGCATGTCGGGCTGCTGGACGCGCGCCAACACGCCGATCACCTGGGGCAACGACATCCTCTCGGTGTTGCCGGGAACCATGGGTGAAGAGCAATTGACGCGCCGCCTCGCCGACACCGATGCCGCGGTGATCATGAAGGTCGGCACCCATTTGGCCAAAGTCCGCCGCGCCGTTACGGCGGCCGGCCTGCTGGCGCGCGCGATCTATGTCGAGCGCGGCACCATGCAGGGCGAGCAGATCATGCCCCTGTCGGAAGGGCCCGACGTCGGCAGCCCCTATTTTTCAATGGTGCTGATTCCCGGCCAGGGGAGGCGGCTATGAGTGGTTCGCTCGTCGTTGTCGGTCTTGGGCCCGGATCGATCGACCTGTTGACGCCAGCCGCCACGCGATCGATTCGTGCCGCAACCGACCTGATTGGCTATGGACCCTATCTCGATCGAATTCCGGATACCGTTCCCGGTCAGCGGCGTCATCCCACGGACAATCGCGTCGAGATCGAGCGCGCACGTCACGCGCTCACGCTCGCCGCCGAGGGCCGGAAGGTTGCGGTCGTATCCGGTGGAGATCCCGGCGTATTCGCGATGGCGGCGGCGGTATTTGAAGCCGTCGATGGGGGCGATCCGGATTGGCGAGACCTCGACATTCAGGTCGAGCCGGGCATTACCGCCATGCTGGCAGCCGCGGCCGAAGTCGGCGCTCCGCTTGGAGGCGATTTTTGCGCGGTCTCGCTGTCGGACAATCTGAAGTCGTGGGAGACCATCGAACGGCGGCTGCGGGCCGCTGCCACGGGTGACTTCGTCATCGCGCTCTATAACCCCGCGTCAAAAGCCCGTCCGCATCAACTCGGGAAGGCATTTGATCTGTTGCGAACGATCAAGCCGCCGCAGGCCGTCGTACTCTTCGTCCGGAAAGCGGCGACGCCCGAAACGCGTGTCATCGTTACGACCCTAGCCGAAGCAGACCCGGTGCTTGCCGATATGAGCACGCTGGTCATCATCGGGGCTGCGGCCACCCGGCTCATTCCCCGAACCGGGCATCGGCCCTGGGTCTATACGCCTCGAGCGGAACCGGGGATGGCGCGATGAGCAAGCCGCTTTTCCAGCCATTTGGCAGCGGCCTCCGCAGTGTCCACGACATGCCCGTGCGATTTATGCGGCCGCGCGATCATCACGACCGGGATGCCCAGCTTGCGCCCTGCCGTGATTTTCGCGTAGGTCGCCGCCCCGCCCGAATTCTTGGAGACCAGTACGTCGATCTTTTCGTTCATAAGAAGCGCCGTCTCGGCTGGCTCGTCGAAAGGACCTCGATCGAATATCAAGCGGGTATCGCGCGGCAGCACGATACCCTCCGGCGGGTCGATCATGCGCGCGAGATAATGATGCTGAGGACTCGCTGCGAAAGCGCCGAGTTCGAGGCGGCCGAGGCTGAGAAACACCCGGCGCGGCTCCGGTCCGAGCGCATTGGCGGCTACTTCCGCATTCGTGACCGTCAGCCATTGGTCGCTCGCCTCAGGCCGCCACGCCGGGCGCAAGATGGTGGCGAGCGGAATTGCAAGCCGCTTGCAGGCGGCCACGGCATTGGACGAGATCTGATCGGCATAGGGGTGCGTCGCATCGACGGTCGCCTCGATGGCTTCCTGCGCAAGCCATGCCGCCAATCCGTCGGCACCGCCGAAGCCGCCAATCCGGGTACGAACCGGTTGCGTCCGTGGCTTCGAAGTGCGCCCGGCGAGCGAGAGCGTCGTCTCAAAGCGGGGATCGGCCGCAAGCAGATGCGCCAGGCCCGAGGCCTCCGTCGTGCCTCCGAGGATGAGAACGCGCATCGGGGCTTGTTCCGTGATGGCTGAGCCGGCAATTTGCACAGGGCGGCGCTGGCTGTCCATCGTCGGCATTGGTGAAGATGGCGTGGAAGGACTTTCCTCCGTGGCCCGCCGGCTGATCCATTCGGCGGAACTGGTGGTGGGCGGCGCGCGCCATCTGGAATTGGCGAACGAACTTATTCGGGGTAGGCGTCTCGTTTGGCCGAGCCCCATCGATAACGCGTTCCCCGAGATCGAGATCTATCGCGGGCGCCCCGTCGCGGTTCTGGCGAGCGGCGATCCCTTTCATTTCGGTGTGGGCAAGCAGATCGCAGCCTTTGTCCCGGCCGACGAGTTCGTTTGTCTGCCGCAGCCCTCTGCTTTCAGTCTCGCCGCGGCGAGGATGGGCTGGCCGCTGCAGGATGTCTCGCTGGTCACGCTGCACGGTCGCGCCCTCAATGGCATTATTCGGCACTTGCAACCCGATGCCCGGATCCTGGCGCTCTCCTGGGACGGCGCGACGCCGCGCAAGCTTGCCGAGCTTCTGACCACGCATCATATGGGACAAACGCGAATGACCGTGCTGGAGGCGATGGGCGGCGCTCGTGAACGCGTACGTCACGCTACGGCCTCGAATTTCAAGATCGAAGAAATCCAGCCGCTCAATACGATCGCGATCGAAGTGGTCGCGGAACCCGACGCCGCGATTGTTCCTTTAACGCCCGGCCTTGACGACGATTTGTTCGAGCATGACGGCCAGCTTACAAAGCGGGAAGTTCGTGCCGTTACGCTTTCTTCGCTGCAGCCGCTGCGCGGTCAACTGCTCTGGGATATCGGGCTTGGCGCCGGCTCGGTCGCGATCGAGTGGTTGCTGCAGCATCCTTCGCTACGCGCGGTCGGCATCGAGGCAAACGCCGACCGCGCGGGCCGGGCGGCCCGTAACGCGGCAGCGCTTGGGGTGCCGGAACTTGAGATCGTGCAGGGCCACGCACCGCAAGCGCTCGCAGGGCTCACCCGGCCGGATGCGGTCTTTATCGGCGGCGGCATGATGGATGACGGCGTGTTCGACGCGGCGTGGTCGGCATTGAAACTCGGTGGCCGCCTCGTTGCCAATGCCGTGTCGCTCGAGACCGAGACGCGGCTTGCCGGCCATTTCCAGCAATTTGGCGGAGATCTCATTCGACTGCAGGTCGCTCGAGCCGATAGAGTGGGCGCCATGTCTGGCTGGCGGCCGGCGATGCCGGTCACGCAGTGGCGAGTGAGGAAGCCATGATCGTTGCGGGGATCGGATGCGGACGCGAAACATCCTCCGAAGACATTGTCAGTCTGATTTTCGTGGCGCTTGCAAACTTCGGCATCGCGCCGGAGAACCTCACGGCGATTGCGACCGAGACCTCGAAAGCCGACCAGCACGGCATCGCGGGCGCCGCCCGCTCGCTCTCGCTTCCCATTGTTCGATGCCCGGTCGCGGATCTGGGGCGGGTCGCCGGCCGGGTTTTGACACGCTCGTTGCGCGTTCAGGAGATCAAGGGTGTTCCGTCGATCGCGGAGGCGTCCGCGCTGGTCGCGGCCGGGTCGAACGCGCGGCTGCTTGGCGCGCGGGTCGCGGCCAACAAGGTAACTTGTGCCATTGCCATCGGTGAGGGATCGTGACTGTTCACTTCATAGGCGCCGGCCCCGGCGCGCCCGATCTCATCACGCTGCGCGGACGCGATCTGATCGCCAGTTGTCCGGTCTGCCTGTATGCGGGCTCGCTCGTTCCCAAGGCGCTTCTCGAATATTGCCCGTCCGGTGCGCGCATTGTCGATACCGCGCCGATGTCGCTCGATGAGATCGTCGCCGAATTCAAGCAAGCCGCCGATGAAGGCCAGGATGTCGCGCGTCTTCATTCCGGCGACCTGTCGATCTGGAGCGCGCTCGGCGAACAATTGCGGCGGCTCGAAGCGCTCAATATTCCCTTCACGATCACGCCGGGCGTCCCGGCCTTTGCCGCGGCTTCGGCTGCGCTGGCCAGGGAACTGACGCTGCCCGAAGTCGCCCAATCGGTCGTGCTGACCCGGACCCCGGGACGGGCCTCGTCGATGCCCGAAACCGAAAGCCTGGCCGCGTTCGCCGCGACCCGCGCGACCCTTGCTATCCATCTCTCCATTCACGCGCTCGACAAGACCGTCGCAGAACTCATTCCCGCCTATGGCGAGGCCTGTCCGGTTGCCGTTGTGTTTCGCGCGAGCTGGCCTGACGAGCGGATTATCCGGGCGACGCTCGGCACCATGGTCGGCGAAGTCGAGAAAACAAACATCGATCGTACCGCGCTTATTCTCGTCGGCGAGGTGCTGGCGGCGCGGGATTTCCGCGACAGCGCGCTGTATGACAGCGCCTATCAGCGGCGGTTCCGGGGAAGAGGCTCGTGATGGTTGCACGGCCATGATCCTTTCGTCCGGTGTTCCAGGTCTCATCATTGCGGCGCCACGTTCCGGCGCCGGTAAAACGACCGTGACGCTCGGCCTGCTGCGCGCACTTCGCCGTCGAGGCCACCAAGTGCAGCCCTTCAAGTGCGGCCCTGATTATATCGATCCGGCGTTTCATGAGATGGCGGCCGGTCGCCCCAGCTACAATCTCGACAGTTGGGCGATGGGCGCGGGGCTGATCGCAACGCTTGCAGCGACGGCATCGATGGATGCGGAACTTTCCGTCGCTGAAGGTGTGATGGGATTATTCGACGGCGCCGCGGCGCGCGGACAATCGGGATCCGGAACCACGGCCGATCTGGCGTCGCATCTTGGATGGCCGGTGGTGCTGGTGCTCGATGTCACCGGCCAGACCGAGACGGCTGCCGCGGTCGCGCTTGGTTGCGCCAGATATCGGGGCGACATCGAGATCGCCGGCGTGATCCTCAATCGCGTCGCGAGTGCGCGGCACCTTTCGCTGATGGCACCGGCTTTTGAGCGGACAGGATTGCCGGTTTTCGGCGCGATAAATCGCGAACAAGGGATCGCCTTGCCCGAACGGCATCTCGGCCTTGTGCAGGCGCGGGAGATCGCTGATATCGACCGGCATCTGGACAGGCTCGCCGATGCCGTCGACGCTGCCGTCGATATCGATGCGATCAGGCGATCGGCGCGGCCCGCCAAGGTTCTGCCGTCTGCGGGTGACGGGCGGTCAAATGAGTCGAAGTACCATTTGCCGCCGCCGGGCCAGCGCATCGCATTGGCGCAGGATCGGGCGTTTTCATTCATGTATCCGCATTTGGTCAGGCAATGGCGCCAGACCGGCGCGGAGATCATTCCGTTTTCGCCATTGGCCGACGAGGCGCCGGATGCAACCGCCGACGCCGTATGGTTGCCCGGAGGCTATCCGGAACTCAATGCCGGTATGCTGGCGTCGGCTAACGTTTTTCGTGCAGGGCTTCGCACATCGGCTGAACGCTCGGTGCCGATCCACGGCGAGTGTGGAGGCTATATGGTGCTGGGGCGCGGGATCGAGGATGCCGACGGCGTGAGACACGAGATGACCGGGCTGCTCGGGCTCGAAACGTCCTTTGCCAGGCGCAAGCTGCATTTGGGCTATCGCCGCGCGCGGCTCAAGCGGGACTGTTCGCTCGGCGCGGAGGGCGCGGAAGTGTTCGGCCATGAATACCATTATGCGAGCACAATCTCGGTCCATGGCGATTCACTGGTCGATTGCCGGGATGCTTCCGGGGCCAGCGTGCCCGAACAAGGCATGCGGCAGGGCTCGACGACGGGAACGTTTTTTCATGTCATCGACGGGGCGGCCGCCGCATGACCGAGACGCCCGATTCATCGCCGCGACCATTCGACGTGAGGTTTCGCGAGACGTTCCGGGATCTCATCCTCTGGCGTCGCGACGTCCGCCGCTTTCGCCGTGATCCGATCGATCCCGCATTGATGCATTCGCTGCTTGAACTCGCCAGCCATGCGCCCTCGGTCGGCCACTGCCAGCCCTGGCGGTTCGTGCTCGTCGAATCGGCTGATCGCCGGGACCAGGTGATATCCAGCTTCGCGCGTGCCAATGCGCGAGCCCTGGAAAATTACGACGGCGAACGGCGCGCGCAATATGCGAGGCTGAAGCTTGAGGGCCTCGAAAACGCGCCGGTCCATGTCGCCGTGTTCGCCGATGAGGGGGCGGAAGAGGGCAGCGGGTTGGGCCGCCGCACCATGCCCGAAACCCTCAGCTATTCGGTCGTGGCCGCCATTCAGACATTGTGGCTGGCAGCGCGCGCCGAGGGGTTGGGGCTTGGCTGGATTTCGATCCTCGAACCTGAGGTCATTCATCGCGCGCTCGAAGTGCCACAGACCTGGACTCTGGTCGCCTATCTCTGCATCGGCTGGCCGGTGGAGGAGCATCTCGATCCCGAGCTCGATCGTCATCGCTGGCAGCAACGGCTGGACGTCGAACGGATGATTTTTTGGCGCTGATGTGTGGCGCTCCACTCGTCGTCCCGGCTCAAGGCAGGGACGACGCCATAGTGCGCTACGACACTTGCGTATTTCCTGATTCAGATTTTTCGCGCGGCAAAATGGATTGCTTCGCTCCGCTCGCAATGACGACCTAACCTCCAGCCACGCATTCTCGATCCCGCGGCCCAATGAGCCCGAGTTCTACAAAATCATTCGCCCTGAAAATCAGAGGGCGCAGGGAAAGCCGGGTGCCCGCCGCACCCGCAGCCTCGCGTGGTGTAAAAAAACACGCGAGTTAGTCACCACAGGTTCACCGGAACACCCGGCCTTCCCTGCGCAATGGTTTTAACGGTTTCCTTCGCGCTCTCCCCGGTGATCGGGCTTTTTTGTCACCGTCACCTCGCAGATACTTCTGCGAAGCTTGACGCCAGCGTCGAGGCGTCAGGACCACACGACTTCGCCGTCCGCAGCTAAGCGCCTTCGTCAAGAGCGCTGTCCGCGTCCACCGCATTCCCCGCCCAACGTCCGTGACGATCGCGATACGCCCCTCTTGTGAGGGCGGGATGGCGATGGATATAGAAGTGATTTGGGTCAGAAGTGAACAGAAATTTTTTTGCAAAGAGGACTGGACGGCTAGCATCAGATTGATCCGGTTCAATAAATTTCGCTCAGCGCGCAGGGTGGATTTGACCAGCGGATGTCGCAAATTAATTGCAACGAAAATACTTTCGCTGCCGATGCGCTACGCCGAACGAGGCTGTCCAAACCAGGTGGTAAGCGTGTCAGGGAGGCCCAGGTACGCGCGGTCTCCCACCCAGGCGACATATCCATCGGGCCGAACCAATACGGCAGCGGGAGCAGGGACCGCGCCAAGTTCCGGAAGTTCCCATGCTCCGACATATTTAGCGTCGATCAGCTGGACCCGGTCTGCCCATGGCGTGATGTCGATGTCGCCGGGCTCACCGAGGTTAATCAGCAGCGGCCGGGCATCGTGCAGCAGCGTGAAAACCCGCAACGGGCCGTTATCGGTGATCAGGTCGAGATCGGGCATGCGGCGTCCGAGCAACGGATGTCCCTCGCCGAGGTCGTAATGAATATCCAGACCGGACATGTCAGCGGCGAATCGTCGGCGGGGCTCGTCCATGCCGAGGAGCTCGGCAATCGTGTCGCGCAGTGCCTTCGTCCGTTCGTCTTCGCGGCGAAGAACGATCGACGCCATCGTGTTGCGCAACACGCGGGCGCCGATCGGATGGCGCTCGGCGTGGTAGGTGTCGAGGAGGCTTTCGGGCGACCTCCCCTTGACCACCTGCGCCAGCTTCCATCCCAGGTTCACCGCATCCTGCACGCCGGTCTGGAGACCCTGGCCACCGTCGGGGGGATGCACATGCGCGGCGTCGCCCGCGATCAGCACGCGTCCCTTGCGGTAGGAGGCCGCTTGCCGTGCAGCATCGGTGAACCGGGAAATCGAGGTGGGAGAGTGGATCCCGTAATCAGTCCCGTAGACGGTGATGAGCGTCGCGCTGAGATCGCTGAGAGTGGGTTCGGTGGTCTGTCCAACATGCTGTTCGGTCACGAGGACGCCGACCGGTCCGTGATCCGCGTAGATTATCTCGCCGTTGCGGATCTCGTACTCTACCCGGCCGAGGGCATGGGTGCCGAGGGCGTCGCGGCGGATGCCCCATTCTGGCGGCGTCTCGGCGAGCTCGGCCACGGCGATCAGGTTGCTGGTGGTAGGATCCGATCCCGGGAACGCGATGCCGGCGGCCTTGCGGACCAGGCTGCGTCCGCCGTCGCATCCGACGAGATATTGCGCCCGCAGCGAGCGGCCGTCGCTCAGTTCGACATCCACGCCGGTGTCGTCCTGCGCGAAACCCGTCACTTCAATGCCGCGATAGATCGGCACCTTGAGCTCGTCGACCCAGCCGGCGAGGATCCGCTCGATGTGGTTCTGCCGCAGCCCGAGACTGTAGGGGTGGCGGGTGGGAAAGCCGCTGAGATCGAAATGGACCCCGGCAAACCCGGTGGCCTGCGCCTTCTGCCCCGCGGCGAGGAACCGATCGGCAATGCCGCGCTGATCGAGGACCTCGATGGTGCGCGAATGCAGGCCGCCGGCGCGCGAGCCCTCGAGGTCCTGGCTGGCGCGCCGCTCGACAATGGCAACGTCGACGCGCGCCAACGCCAGCTCACCGGCCAGCATCAGCCCGGTCGGGCCCGCGCCCGCGATCAAGACATCGGCATTCCGCATGGTCATCAAACCCCTCCCGTCGTTTGCAATGGCGGGCTTCAGCCCGCCTGCGTCCCCACCGAAGAGATGAGCGCGCGCATGTTTTCGAGGGGGATTTCATAAGGCTGCACATCGAAGCTTTGCAATTCTTGAACTTATTTAGTTCGGCCCCATATCAGTGTCAGGCGGTGTGCATGCTATTCGCGCTGACAGCCGGTGAGGCGCATGGCAATCGACTTGCAGGCAGCGTTTATCTCACCTGAAATCGGCCTCGTTCCGTACCTTAATGGCGCGTGGCGAAGCGACCGAGCTTCAATTTGCTGAAACAGGCGCGCACTCGCCTATTTTCAAAAGTGAGCAATATTGAACAGCTACTTCGAGCGACACACATGTAGGTTGCATCATCACCGCCCCGCCATCGGCTTTTATCGGTGACAGAGAGGGCGGTCGCGCTCCCGCCTGATCCACGGGAGCGGCACATGTCGCCATTCAGAAACGTTGCTTACGGTCGTCCGCCGTGCCCGACCTGCCAGATGGCTATGATCGTGGTCGACGGGTTCAATTTAGACCCCGAATTCAAAAGCTTCGAATGTCTGCAATGCGGTCACGTTGAAAAGCCGGCGGCCTCGCAAGTATTGAAGCGACGACCGGCTGCGTAGTGCGATTTAGGTATCTGGAAGCCGGCGCGATAAGCTCCCTTGGGAGATGCGAGCAATGACCATCTATTCCATCATCATGTGCTGGCTGATATTTAACGAATTAATCGGTCTTGCTTTTTTGCAGGAGCGCCTTTAACGCCCCTCAGTCGGCGTCTGTTATTCAGCCCCGGGCACTGCATTTCACGCACGGTGGAGGATAGATCCCGCGCAGAACGGATTGGCCCAAATGGCTATCTTGCCCGCAGCCGCAAGGGCCGCTGTAATAGCCCCATGATCCACGTCAGCTCGCTCAGCGCCCTCGATAGCGTTTCGGCACGGCTTCAGAGCTATGACCTGTTGACGCTGCTGTCGCCGGATACTCCGCAAGTTGATTGGAGCGCGCTTGTATGCGCACGGCACGTGCGACTGGCGTTCCACGATATCGTCGAACCGATTGCGGGCCTGACCGCGCCGGACCACGACATGATGCAGGCGGTTCTCGATTTCGGCCGTAACGCCGGGCATCAACGCGCGCTGTTGATCCATTGCTGGGCCGGGATCAGCCGCTCAAGCGCGGCGGCGTTTGCCATAGTCTGCGATCGCAATCCGGGATTTGAGCGCGACATCGCCATTGAACTGCGCTGGCGGTCACCATCCGCCACGCCCAACCGGTTGATGGTGCGACTGGCGGATGATCTGCTCCGGCGCGATGGCCGTATGGTCGATGCGATCGATGCGATCGGCCGCGGCGCCGAGGCGCGCGAAGGCGAGCCGTATGCGTTGCCGTTGCACTGGCCTATCGGATGATGGCGGCGACGCCGAGCAGGAAGCCGATCTCGAACATTTGTTCGATCGCACCTAAAACGTCGCCGGTATAGCCGTTGATCAGCTTGCGCGCCCATTGGGTGACGGCGGCGGCAAGGGCGGCGCCGAGCAGAAGTCCCGAGATCACCGACAGGATCGATACGAAAGCGAGCGGCAGCAGCGCGCACAGGACGACGACCAATGCGAAGCGTCGGTCATCCGCGCTGACTGAAACGTCGATATAGCTGACCTTCATGGCCGCGGTATCGCCGGCGTAAGGCAACGCATTCATCACAAAGGCCGGCGTGACGCGCGCGGCGGCATGGCACGATATCAGCGCCGCGGCCGCGGTCCATACCGGCATGTCAGCCAATGCCGTCACCCGGAGCGAGATGCTGAACGCCAGAGCAAGCGTACCGTAAGTGCCGATCCGGCTGTCTTTCATGATCGCGAGCCGCTTTTCCAGGCTCGAGCCGCCGCCAAGACCGTCGGCGGTATCGGCGAGGCCGTCTTCGTGCAATGCGCCGGTGACGATAATGCTCGCCGCCACCGCGAGCAGGGATGCGACAACCGGCCCCCAGATGCGGCCTGCCAGCAGCAGCACCACGGCCGATACGAGACCGATACCGATACCGACAACAGGAAAGTATTTCACGCAGCGCGACAGCCAGTCCGGCGCGATGGCGGCATCGGACGATGGTACGGGAACGATGGTCATGAACCGCAGCGCGTTCAGGAATTCGCTGTTGCCGTTCATGTCAGATGTTTCCGGCCAGCACGTCGCTGAGATCGGCAACATCGGTCAATAGCCCTGCCGCCGCGCGCACCAGCGGCACCGCGAGCAGCGCGCCGGTGCCTTCGCCCAGTCGAAGGCCGAGATCGAGCAGCGGTTTGGCCTGGAGGGCGGCAAGCACCGCGTCATGGCCTTTCTCCGCGGAACGATGCGCGAAGATACAATAATCGCGCGCCGCCGGGCAGAGCCGGATCGCGAGGAGCGCGGCCGCGCTCGAGATAAATCCGTCGATCAAGACCGGCCGCCGCTGCGATGCCGCGCCCAGCACCGCCCCCGCCATCATCGCGATTTCCAGGCCGCCGAACTCACGAAGCACCTCGAACGGTTCGGTGGCCTCGCTGCGCGCAGCCGCCATCTCGATCGCCGCACGCTTGCGGATCATGCCGGCGTCGTCCTGACCGGCGCCGGCGCCGATGCAATACTGCAGCGGGACCGGGAGTAGCCGGTGCACCAGCAGCGCCGAGGAAGCCGTGTTGCCGATCCCCATTTCGCCGAGTGCGATGATGTCGGCGCTGTTTCTGATTTCATCGACCGCAAGCTCGCAGCCGCGCGCCAGCGCATCGCCGGCCTGTTGCGGCGTCATCGCCGGTTCGCGCGCGGCGTTGGCGGTGCCCATCCGGATCTTGGCCGCGATCAGGTTCGGGTGTTCGGGCAGTTCGGCGGCGACACCCGCGTCGATCACGCGAATTGCGGTATCGCTGGCGGCGGCGAAGGCATTGGCGCTGGCGCGGCCGGCCAGATAGGTCATCACCATCGCGACCGTCACGGCGGAGGGATATTGCGAGACGCCTTCCTCGGTGAGGCCATGATCGGCGGCGAACACCAGCAGCACAGCCTTGTCGCCGCGGGGCGGGTCGGGATACCGGATCATGCCAAGCTGCACGGCCAGATCCTCGATACGCCCCAACGATCCCGGCGGCTTGGCCTTGCCATCGAGACGCCGGCGCATTTCGGCGGCGAGTGCCGGATCGAGCGGCGCAATCGGCGGCGGCTGCCAAAATTCCTTCAAATCGGGCGTCATCGGGTTCCCTTTTCGCATGCGCTTACCTGACGCAACCGGCGCCATGAGGTCAACACCGTGACAACACCGCCTTGGCACGGTTGACCCCGGCAGAGGCGCCAGCTAGCGTCATCCGCGATGGTCCTTCCACGTGGAAGGTGAAAAGGGAAGCCGGTGCGAGCGTTCTCAAGCTGAGAACTCTCAACGCCGGCGCTGCCCCCGCAACTGTAAGCGACGAGCCCTCGCCGGTGCCACTGGGAATATCCCGGGAAGGCGGCTGACGGCAGCGACCCGCGAGCCAGGAGACCTGCCATCACGAACTGTGCTTTGGAGGCGTCGTCGGGGCGGGGTGCACCGGACGGGAGCGAGCTTGACGGCGAGCCGTCGAGCGCGACCCAACAAAGCTCGCGGCCGCTTGCGGCCTGACGATGAGCCTGTGATGGATCGCGAAAGCGCCGACAACCAATCTCCTGATTCTCAATCTCCTGACTTGATGCAGGCTGAACCGCCGAAGCCAAATTGGCCGCAAGCTCCCGTGATCGTCAGCGTCTGCACGACCTGCAAGACCGCCGATGGCGGCACGGTGGTGGGCCCCGATATGTTTGCAGCGGTGCAGGCCGCGCTCGGGAACGACGATCCGAACGTCGTTGTGCGGCCGGTGCAGTGTCTCAGTGTTTGCAAGCGTCCGGCAACGGTCGCGGTAACAAGCCCCGACGGCTACACTTTTTTATTCGGCGATCTGCAAGCCGAGAGCGGCACCGCGGCACTGGCGTCATTCGTGAAGTCCTATCAAAATTCCGGCTACGGTCTTGTGCCATGGCGCGAGCGTGCCGAGGTGCTGCGCAAGGGCATGCTGGCCCGGGTGCCCCCGATGCAGTGGTCGCCGGACGACGGGCGCGCGCCGAAATGACAGGTCTGGCGACCACGCTGGTGCTGGGCGGGGCTCGTTCCGGTAAATCGGCCTTTGCCGAGCGGCTGGTTGCCGACAGCGGCCTGGCGCGAATTTATCTGGCGACCGCGACGGCTGATGACGAGGAGATGAAAGCCCGTATCGCGTATCATCGAGGGCAACGCGGCGAAGGCTGGACCACGATCGAGGAGCCGCTGGCGCTGGTCGATGCGCTGACCCGGGAAGCGACCCACGGCCGGGCGGTATTGGTCGACTGCCTGACGCTGTGGCTCTCGAACCTGATGCTGGCGGAGCGCGATCCCGAAATCGAGGCACGCCGGCTGACCCGGTTTCTTGGCGTCGCCAGATATCCCGTGGTGTTCGTCTCCAACGAGGTCGGCCTTGGCCTGGTGCCTGAAACACCGCTCGGCCGCCGTTTTCGCGACGCGCAGGGACGCCTCAATCAGATATTGGCGGCCTCGGTGCCCCATGTCGTGTTCATCGCCGCCGGACTTCCGCTCTGGCTCAAACGTTCGTCCCCAAGGGAGAGTTGATATGTCCCGCGTTCCCGTCACCGTGCTTACCGGCTTCCTCGGCGCCGGCAAGACCACGCTGTTGCGCTCGCTTTTGACCCAGGCCGACGGCCGCCGCATCGCCGTGATCGTCAACGAATTCGGCGATGCCGGGTTTGACGGCGGGCTGGTGGAGGAATGCGCGGCCAAGGCCTGCGCCCCCGGCGACATCGTCGAACTGACCAATGGCTGCATCTGCTGCACGGTCGCCGACGATTTTATTCCGACCATGGATAAATTGCTGTCGCGGGACCGGCCGCTCGACGCCATCGTGATCGAGACGTCCGGTCTGGCGCTGCCGCAGCCGCTGCTCAAGGCATTCGCCTGGCCCGCCGTGCGCACCCGCGCCACCGTCGACGGCGTCGTCACCGTCGTCGACGCACTGGCGCTGTCGGAAGGCCGCGTCACGTCAGATGAAGGCGCGGTCGCGGCACAACGCGCGGCGGATAATTCGATCGATCACGACGATCCGATCGAGGAAGTATTCGAGGATCAACTGGCTTGCGCCGATCTGGTGGTGCTCTCGAAGAGCGATCTGGTCTCGGCTGACGCGTTGGCTGACATCGAGGATCGGCTCGCGGCGGTGTTGCGCCCGGGCGTGCGCATCGTGCGCTCGCATGGTGCGCTGTTGCCGGCGGTACTGATCGGCCTCAATTCCGCAGCCGAAGACGACATGGCTGCACGCGGCGGCCATCACGGCGAAGAAGAGGAGCACGACCATGATGATTTCGACAGCATCGTGGTGACGCCGTCGCCTGCCAACAGCGTCGACGCGATGCGTTTGCGCGTTAGCGACGCCCTGAACCTGACCGGCGTGTTGCGCGTCAAGGGCCATGCCCGGATCAGCGACAAGGCTGCGCCGATCGTGGTGCAGGCCGTCGGTAACCGGGTCGATCTGTCATTCGCCCGTCCTGACGTGAAACAGGCCGAGCATCTGGTCGTGATCGGCCTCAAGGGGTTTGACAGTGAC
>ODAK010004500.1_pt1 | contig 14262 bp, 13 predicted proteins | sample 1539591 | NCBI WGS metagenome assembly ODAK01 (sample SAMEA3539303, study PRJEB22396) | soil metagenome | biome: tundra; feature: field; material: soil | place: USA | collected 2010-05 | depth 0.15 m | reverse complement strand
GTATAATTAAACTTAGGTAGAGACAGAATCCACCAGCCTCAGGCTTGTGTCTCCCAAAGCTCAAAGGAACCATAACTCCAGCGTTTTGAAGATCTTGCAAACTATCTCCTGTGTTTTCAAGATTTTGCAAACTCGATGGCCAGTAAGTGGTTTGTTTGGAAGATTATGCATCAATCGATACCCCGGGGGGGGGAGGGGATCACCGGCTAGCTGTATTTGAGCCAGCGGAGGATTTCGGGGAGGTTGGGGCGCTTGCCGTACATCAGGACGCCGATGCGGTAGATGCGGCTGGTGACCCAGACGATGCCGATGATGCTGGCGGATGTGAGCACGAGGGAGAGGATGACCTCCCACGCTTTGGGTTGGCCGAGCGAGACGCGAAAGTACATCAGCAGCGGGGTAAACGGCGGGACAAGCGCCAGGACGCGGGCGAGCGTGCTGTCCGGGGTGCTGATGAGCGTTCCGAGCATGACGAAGCAGAACAGGAGAGGAAGCACCAGTAACATGTTGAGTTGCTGGAGTTCCTGCTCGGAGTTGGTCATGGCGCCGAGCGCGGCGGCGATGGATGCATAAAAGAGGTATCCGAGGATGAAGTAGACGAAGAAGAAGATAATCTGCGTCGCGGTGAGCGACACGTGGAGCGTGTCTCCGCCGAGATGCAAGGCGATGGAGGCACCGGCGAGCGTCAATGCCGCTGCGAGCCAGATACCGACCTGGGTGAGCCCGACCGCGCCTACGCCGATGATCTTGCCGGCCATCATCGCTTCGGGACGGATGGTCGCGAGCATGATCTCGAAGATGCGCGATGTTTTCTCATCGATGATCGACCGCGCCACATTCATTCCATAGAGCATGATGACCAGGTACATGACGAAGAAGAGCACGGAGACGCTGACCACGGCGGAGGTGTGGTCGCCACGGTGCGACCCGGTGGCGGCGACGATCTGGACCGGTTGCAGCATGGTCTCCTCGTCGGCGGCCACGATCCCGCGGTGGGTGAGTTGCTCGCGGATGAGGACTTTGTCCAGCGCGGTAGCGAGCAGGTTCTTCACCGAGCGCTCGCTGCTCGACTTTGGGGTGTAGAGAAAAGTGGGGCGCGCGTTGGGGGCTGCGGCAGGCGTGATCCAGAGGTAGCCATCGATATCGCCGGACTCGAGATCTTTATCCAGATTCGCGCGCGTGTTGGGGCCTGGGTCGATCGCGTCGACGATGATGTTGGGCTGTTTCTTCTCTGAATGCGGGTTAGCGGCGCTCTCGTCGGTATCCATCGCGCTCGCATCCGTCTGCTGTTGCTGGCGTTGCAGTTCGGTCTGCAGATCGAGCGCCAGTTGCGTGTCCGAGGAGACGACGGCGATGCGGATATCAGGGGCTGTCCTGGAGCCGAGGAAGATGCTGCCGAGGAGGAATCCGCCCATGATGACGGGGATCATGACGGTGGTGATGAGGAACCCGCGGGTGCGGATGCGCTCGACGTACTCGCGGTGCGCAATCAGCCAGACATTGCGCATGGAGACAGCTCCCATCCTAGGCATCGAGGTAGCTCCCTTCAGGTTCGCGGAGTTGGTCCACGGAGAGTTCGAGGTCGTTCTTCTCCGGCGATTTCTCCTGCACGTTTTCGATAAAGATCTCCTCGAGTGTCGGCTCGGTCACCTCGAAGCGAGTGACTCGCGCAGACTGCAGCGCCCGGGCGATCAGCGATTGCGCGTCGTCGGCCAGGGTTGGGGAGGGACGCAGCTTGATCTCGGCCATGCCGGGATATCGCTTGAGGCTTTCGATGGCCGGGTGTCCGAGGAACTCGTCACCGCCTTCGAAGGCGATGTGGACGCGGTTGCGCGGATAGCTGGATTTGATCTCGCTCATGGAGCCGGAGAGGACAAGATGGCCGCGATGGATCAGCGCAATTTGGTCGCAGAGCTTCTCGACCTGGTCCATACGGTGGGTGGAAAAGAGGACGGCCTTGCCCTCCCGGCGAAGTTCCAGCAGCGTATCCATTAACAGGGACGCATTGACCGGGTCGAGGCCGCTGAACGGTTCGTCCATGATGATGAGGTCGGGGTCGTGCAGTAGCGACGCGATGAACTGGATCTTCTGCTGCATGCCCTTGGACAGGTCTTCGGTCTTCTTGGTGAGCGCTTCGGAGATCTGCAGCTTTTCGGCCCAGGCGCGAGCTCTTTGCTCCGCCAGGGATGCGCTGAGATAGTGGAGTTGGCCGAGAAAGACAAGCTGGTCCAGCACGTTCATCTTCTTGTAGAGGCCGCGCTCCTCGGGCAGGTAGCCAACGCGGCCGAGGATGCTGCGGGTGAACGGCTTGTCGAAGAGCGAGACCGAGCCCGAGTCGGGGACCGTGATGCCGATCATCATTCGGATGGAACTGGTCTTGCCCGAGCCGTTGGGCCCGAGCAGTCCGAACATGATTCCCGGCTCGATGGTGAAGGACAGGTCCGCGACGGCGACTTTGGTGTCGTAGACCTTGCGAACATGTTTAAGCTCAACGATGGGCATGCGGACTCGAACGGACTCTAGGAGACAGGAACGACTAAGTTTAGCAGTGCGGCTCAGGCCCGCGTACATACAACTACCGGGTGCCGGCGCTTGACACCCTTCGGCCACGGCAAGCTAGAATGGAAGGAGTCGAACTCAGGCGCACGTTCTGGCGTGAGCCGCCTAGTCTTACCTCTGCTTTTCATCGCCGGCAATGCCAATCCTTTGAAAAGAGAATGGGCTTCGTCAAGCGAGCCCATCACCCGACGCGCCTGTTGTAGATGCGGTGTGTTTTTGGGAGGCTGATTGGCGGTTTATGCAGGACACACTCGCTCATCGCGATCAACCGTAGTACCGACCGACGGCAGAAGCCGGGTCGAAGGAGATCAACCATGCGTCACCGCAATGCAGGATTCAAACTTGGCCGCAACCCGAGCCACCGCCGCGCCCTTCTCCGCAACCTTGTCACCTCCATCATTTTGATGGATCGCGTGGAGACCACGATTACCAAGTGCAAAGCCACCCAGCCGCTGGTTGAAAAGATGATCACGCTGGGCAAACGGGGCACGGTTCATGCGCGCCGGCAGGCGCTGAGCTACCTGATGACGCCGGAGTCGGTCGACCGCTTGTTTGGAGTCGTGGCCCCGCGTTACAGCGACCGCAACGGCGGCTACACACGCATCACACGCAGCGGCGCACGTAAGGGCGATGCGGCGGAGATGGCGTACATCGAACTGCTCGGCGCCGAACATGAGTTGGATGAGAAGCGCCAGAAGCGCGAAGAGGCTCGCGCGAAGAAGCGTGAGGAGATGGCCAAGCAGCTCGAAGAGCAGAAGCCAGGCGAAGCTCCGGACCCGAACGCTGAGCCGTAACCTCAATCCAGTCAGCCGAATTTGATCCACCCGCCCGCCGCAAGAGAGTCTCTTGCGGCGGGCTTTTCTGTGCCTGCGCGGAGGGGTTTGGAGGCGGGCAGAAGGTGGGGACAACTCCTTTTAATTCAATAGCATCTAACCTTTTAGAGGTATTAATTTATGCGTACTATCACTTCGTTTGCGTTGGCTGCGGTTGCGGGAATTGCTATGTTGGCGGCGCCTGTCGCGTCTCAGGCCCAGGTCAGCATCAGCATTGGCGTCGAGCCTTCGTGTCCCTATGGCTACTATGACTACGCGCCGTACCGCTGCAGCCCGAATGGCTACTACGGACCGCAGTATTTCAATGGCGGAGCTTTCGTCGGTGTCGGCCCATGGTTCCACGGCGCGAACGAGTTCCATGGAACGGTGAACAACCGGTATGACCCGCAGCATGGGTACAAGGGAAGAATGCCGAACGTTGGCGACAAGTACGAAACGCCGGCCAAAGCGAAAGCCTTCAAAGGCAACGAAGAGCGCGATGGGCGTGGGCATGTAAGCGGCGGTAAAGGCAACAAAAGGTAATTGCTGTAGGTCACTCTGGTAACTCGAAAAGGCCGCTCGTCCGACAGCATATTTGTCGGCTTGCGGCCTTTCCTGATTTGCGAAGAGACTGCACACGTGGAGCGCTGGGCGAGGGGTCTGTGATCTTATAGAGAGCGAAACGCCATGGAAGACACGTACATCGTCGTGCTGACAACGGTTGGGACGAAACAGTTCGCTAACGATCTGGCGCACTCGATTGTGAGTGCGAGGCTGGCGGCCTGTGTGCAGATTCAGTCGGTGCAGAGCGTGTATCGCTGGAAGGAAAAGGTATGCGCCGAGCCGGAGTGGCTACTGGCGATCAAGACGACCGATCAGCAGTATGCAAGTCTGGAGCAGCACATTCGGGCCAATCACTCGTATGAGACGCCGGAGATTGTTCGGCTGCCTATTGCGGGCGGCTCGCGGGAGTATCTTGCGTGGATTGGTGAGTGCGTGGGGTAGGAGGGGGCGGGGTCAGGCGGCGTTGGCGTGGTCCTGGCGAGGCTGGGGGAGGAAGAAGCTCATGACGGTCCCTGAATGCTCTCCTTGCCGGCTGCGGCAGCGCATGTAGCCGCCTTGTTTCTCGACGAGGCTCTTGGTCATCCACAGGCCGATGCCGGTGCCGATGTCCGCCTTGGTGGTGAAGAACGGGACAAAAATCTGCCGCTGAACCTCCGGCGTCATTCCGCTGCCGTTGTCCGCGAGGGTAATACGGACGCCATCCTGCAATCCGTTGATCCAGTCCTTTGCGGTCTGGGCGCGCAGCCACAACTTTCCGCCGTCGGTCGACGCTTCGATGGCATTGGCGACCAGATTGGCGAGCGCCTGCTTGAACTCGCCCTGCTTGGTGAAGATCTTCAGCTCCGGATCGGCTGATATCTCCGTCTCCAATCGCTTGTAGCGGAGCTTGCTCTGGTAGATGATCATCACGTCGCCGATCAAGTCCGCGACGCTGACCCAGCGATGCTTGGAGTTGTCGCGATAGAACCCAAGGGTTTGCTGGGCGATCTGGGCGACGCGCGCGAGTTCCTGGTCGGCGATCTCGAGGTACCGAAATACATCTTCCGGCACCCCTTCGCTGGTCTTCGCCAGGTAGATGAAGTTGGTCACCGCTTCCAATGGGTTATTGATCTCATGGGCGATGGTGGCCGCGAGACGGCCGGTCGCGGCGAGTTTTTCCGCTTGCATGACGGCCATCTGGGCATACTTCAACTCGGAGATGTCGCGGGAGACCGCAATCAGCCGCTCAATCTCTCCATCGTTGCCGAGCACCGGCGTGATCTTGACGTCCCAACTCTTGGGAACGCCTCGCAGCGTTGGGCATTCTGCGTGGAAGCTTCCGGTCCCGCCCGCCTGCGCGACCGCAAGCGCAGCCTCCGCTCTGGGGTGGTCTTGTTCGCTCCAGAAGTCGATCCAGCGGCGGCCAAGGAACTGGCTGATGTCGTCAATTTCAAGCGCTTTCTGGCCGGGAGGGTTCATGTACTCCAGGCGTCCTTCTAGGTCGAGCACTTTGACGCAGTCGATGCTGCTTTCCACAATCTTCCGGGAGAATTCCTCGCTGCGCCGCAGCTTCTCTTCGACACGCTTGCGCTGGGCGATCTCCTGCTCACGCGCTTCCACCACTGCATTGAGCGTCTGCGCCTTCTGCTGCAGCGAGCTGACCATGCGCAGGCGCTGGTCTTCGTCGGAAAGCGAGGTGTAGCTCTCGGCGGGGATGACGTTGCTGTGCTCCTCGCATACCTGGCGGAACAGGTCACCCTGCGAGCCGTCGCCAAAGGAGGCTACGGAATACGCGCATCGCAATGAAAAGGAGTGGGTGCGGGCGAGCTCGTTCCATAGTTGCTCCAGCCGGATGGCGGCCTCGCGTTTGCCATCGGCCCAGAGTAGGGCGACCATCTCTCCGAAGGCAACCAGCGAGTGGGTTTTCTCCGGAATCGCGGACATGGCGCGCAGAAGGGCAGCTTCGATTACGTTGGAAAAGAGCAGCTTGTCCGGCCATCCGTCCACCATGAACTGGGTGAGGGTTTCCTCGGCGTCGAGGCTGATATAGCGGCTGTTACGCGCGGCAAATGGAACGTCGATTCCCCAGGCCTTCAGTCGTTCGGCGAGTTCCTCGCGGTGCTTCGCGGTGGCTATGACGAGGCAGGCACCACCCGTGCCGAGTGCCGAGCCGACATATTCACTCAGGCTGTTCAGGAATGCGGCGTCGTCTTCGTAGAACTGCACCGCGTGGAAGCTGGAGTTGGCGGCGGCAGGACCTTCGGAGGCATGCACGATCGAACTTTGAAGAGTCCCGACTGCCCCTTCGTACGATCGAGTGTATGTGTCCAAGGTCCGCCTCCGGATGGGTTGCAGTTGCAGGTCATCTAGACACTCGAAAGAAGCGGAGGGCAACCTCTTTTGTGATGCACCGGGGAAGGCAATCGTTGTCCGAAGTCTATGTGCTGCATCGCACCTTCGGACGCTATCGCGGCGACGTTTAGACGGCGCAGTTCAATGACGAAGAAGGGCTTAGAATCTGAGGGGATGCGCGGGATTTGAGTTGGAAGAGGCGAGATGAAGCGACGCGAGGTGTTGAAGGCCGGTCTGGCTGCGAGTGCGGCGGCGGGTATGGCGTTCCGAGGGCTGGCGTATGGCGAAGGGCAGGCGGCGGGCGGGGCGCAGGCTGATGGATTTACGGTGGGCAGACTCCCTGAGAGCAGTTTTGCGGAGAACCGCGCGAGTTGGGTGGCGATGCTGGACCGGATCTGTCGGCCGCTGTTCAACGCGCTGAATGAGCGGCGGTTGAAGGCGGTGATGCCGGTGGAGGCGGCCGCGGGCAAGGAACAGGAGCGGCGGAAGACGACTTACCTGGAGGCTCTGGGGCGGGCGCTGGCTGGGATGGCTCCTTGGCTGGAGCATGGGGCGACGACGGGGGCTGAAGGGGAGTTGCGAGCGCGGTATTGCGAGATGGCGCGGGCGGCCATTGCGGTCGGGGTGGATAAGGCGTCGCCGGATTACATGGACTTTGGCAGCGACCGGCAGACGATTGTGGATACGGCGTTTCTTTCACTGGCGATGCTGCGGGCTCCGCAGGAGCTGCGGGAGAAGCTGCCAAGCGCGGTGCGCGGACAACTGGCGGAGGCGATGCGGGCGACGCGGGCGGGGCTTGCGCCCTTCAATAACTGGCTGCTGTTCGTGGCGACGATTGAGGCAGGCCTGTATGCGCTGGGTGAGCCGTGGGACCGGGCGCGGGTGGACTACGGGCTGCGCGAGTTGAGCGGCTGGTATGCCGGCGATGGCACGTATGGCGATGGGCCGCACGCTCACCAGGACTACTACAACTCGTTCGTGATCCATCCGTTTCTGCTGGCCCTGATGGATGCGGTGGGCAAGCAGGACGCGGCGTGGGGTGCGATGGCAGGGGCGATTCGGGAGCGCGCGACGCGGTATGCGGCGATCCAGGAGCGGATGATCGCGCCAGATGGGACGTACCCGATTGTGGGGCGGTCGATCGCGTATCGCTGCGGGGCGTTTCATCTGCTGGCGGACGCGGCGCTGCGACAGGCGTTGCCGAAAGAGATTGCGCCGGAGCAAGTACGCGGCGCGCTGACAGCGGTGATGCGCAGGACGCTGACTCCGGCGGGGACGTTCGACGGCGCGGGATGGTTGCGGATCGGGCTGGCGGGACATCAGCCGTCGCTGGGCGAGGTGTACATCTCGACCGGGAGCCTGTACCTGTGCACGACGGCGTTTCTACCGCTGGGACTGCCGGCCGGGGACCGGTTCTGGAGCGGGGCTGCGGCGCCATGGAGTTCGGTGAAGGTTTGGGGCGGCGTGGACTTCAAGGCCGACCACGCGTTGGATGGGTGATTAGGCCGCTGGATCGCGACGACTGGGCGGCTCGGCGTAGGTTTCGGCGAAGGACTCGTCGGGAGAGGCCGCGGGCCAACCAATCATCACCAGGAAGACGTCGAAGACGAAAAGAGCAATGGCGATGTCGTTGAAGATGGTGGCCTGATGCGGGTCCGGCCAGCATTGATTGGCGGCCCAGAAGAGAAATGCGATGGCCAGCAGGATCGCTTTGAGCCACTCCTTGGGCGGAGGCCGATGGACGCTCTGGTACACGAGATAGGCGACGGCGATCATGGCGAGGGGGAATGCGCCGAGGAGGTCGTGGGCGCGGGCGGGAAAGAGCGCCGGGGCAACGTCCCAAAGCAGGAGTACGGCAACGCCTGCGAGCGTGATGACTCCGAGGAAGACTGGGATGGCTCTGTGGGCTCGATCGAGACGGGTGTACATAGGGAAAGGTTATCGCATAGGGGAACGTGTCTCGTTAGGCGACGGGTGTTCGAATGCAGCTAGCCGTTGGGCGTTAATGGCAGCATTAACGGGAGTGCCAAGAACGGTAATACCTCTTGCGTGCAAAATCGTGGTGAAGTGGGGTCCTGACATCTAACCTAATTGCAGGAGCGTGCGCCATGAGCCATCAGACTATTGACCTTACCGATGAGCTTACGAATGCGATTCAATCCGTGGTTGAATCCTTCGAGCCCTATCGGGCCGACCATCGCCCGGATTTAGCGGACGTCGACCGCTGGCTGATCTGGAACAATCAGACCTCGGAACGGCTGGGCATTGTGGCACTGGCCGGGCCACAGGAACATGCACTGTCGCTGGTGGAGAAGAAGACGCTGCTGCGCACGCGCGCGATGGATCTGCTGCGCAACGTGGCTTAGGAGGCTGGGGAAAAGTCTGAATCGCCGCGACGAGGAGAAGGTCCGGGGCCAAAGCCCACTGACTAATATGCGACTCACCGCGGGCTAAAGCCCGCTGCTACTCCGAAAAGCAAGAGCGCAGGGTTTTTTCCGCAACCTGTTAGTTAGCCCGGGACACTTGTTACACTCAGTTGGGTTATGAAACTGAGAACAAAAACCGCTGCGAAATCCGGCGTTAAGCGGGACTATCCGACACCGGCTCTTGAGAAGGGTTTGGACATTCTGGAGCTGTTCGCCAGCACTCCAGGCGGCCTGACGGTCAGCGAAGTGGCGCGCAAGTTGAACCGCACCGTCTCCGAGATATTCAGGATGTTGCTGTGCCTGGAGCAACGGGGCTATCTTTCGCAATCGGAGAACCGGGAGCGGTATCAACTGACGTTGCGACTCTTTCGCCTGGCGCAGGAACACCCGCCGACCAAACGCCTGGTCACGGAAGCGCTGCCGGTGATGCACAGCGTGGCGCATGAGCTGCGACAGTCGTGTCACCTGGGAGTGATCGACGGTGGACACGTGGTGATTGTCGCGCAGGTGGATGCTCCGGAATCTACTGGCTTTTACGTCAAGATGGGGTCGAAGGTGGAGCTGATGCACGCTGCGACAGGAAATGTGATTCTTGCGTACCAGACGGAAGACTCACGCAAGCGAGCCCTGGAAGAGTGGGCCCGTGAGACGCAGCGGAAGAAGCCAGCGGACCTGGACGCCCATCTTGCGAAGATCCACCGGCGCGGCTACGAGAGACGGGCGAGCTATCAGGTTACCGGTGTCGTGAATGTCAGTTTCCCGGTGCTGAGTGCGAATGGGAATGCTGTCGCCGGGCTTACGATTCCCTACGTGAAGCGCATTGAGGACAAGATCGGCATTCCTGACGTGGTGAGGGTGATGCGAGACGCGAGCCAGGAAATATCCGAGGCGCTGGGAGCGGCGCCGGGAGCGTCCAAGACACGGCGCGGCGCACGCGTGAAGAAGTAACGCGTGGTTCGTGCGCTACACGCTGCGGGGCTACTTATCGTCCGGCTCAAGTCGCGTCCCTAGCAGTTTGGGCTCGTGGACGCCAGGCTCGTGCCAAAATGGTAGGTGAGCCATCATGCCAAACGAGATCATCCCGGAATCTTCCCCCGCAGTTGAAACCACACCTGAATCTACTGAAGAGTCGTTTGGTGAGCTGCTCGCGCAATTTGAGCACACCCATTCCCACAAAGCAGAGGACGGCACAAAGCAACTGCAAGGCACAGTCGTCTCGATCGACGCCGAATTTGTGTACCTGGATATCGGCTACAAATCCGAGGGGATTCTGCTGCGGAGTGCATTTGAAAACAATGCCGAAGGAGTATCTCCGGGAGACACTTTTCCCGTTTCGGTGAAGGGCCGCAATGCCGAACGCTACTACGAGCTTTCGCGCCACAAAGTCATCCAGCCCGTCGACTGGGCATCGCTGGAAGAAGCCTTCACACAGAAGACTCCGGTTGTGGGGACGGTGACCGCGGTGGTGAAGGGCGGCCTCACCGTCGATGTTGGCGTACGCGCGTTTATGCCGGCTTCCCGCAGTGGAGTGCGCGACGCGGCAGAGATGGAGAAGCTTGTCGGCCAGGAGATCACCTGCCGCATCACCAAGCTGGACGTGACGGATGAGGACGTGGTTGTCGACCGCCGCGTGATTGCTGAAGAGCAGGCGCGTTCCCTCGAACAGGGCCGCTATTCCGAACTAAAAGAGGGCGACATCGTCAGTGGCCAGGTCCGCAGTTTTGCCGCGTACGGCGCCTTTATCGATCTTGGCGGAATCGATGGCCTGTTGCATATCAGCGACATCGCGTTGAGCCGCGTGACTACTCCGGAAGACGTGTTGTCGATCGGCCAGCAACTCCAGCTCAAGGTGCTCAAGGTCGATGCCGAGAGCAGGCGCATCTCCCTTGGGCTCAAACAGCTTGAGCCGGAGCCATGGGATTCCGCGGCAGACAGATATACGGTCGGCCAGCGGATCAGCGGCACCGTTACGCGACTGATGGACTTCGGAGCATTCGTCGAGATGGAGCCTGGGATCGAAGGTCTCATCCATGTTTCGGAGATGTCGTGGGTGAAGAAGGTTCACAAGCCCAGCGACATTCTGAAGCCAAGGGACACGGTTGAGGCGGTGGTGTTGTCCGTGAGTCCGGGCGAACGCCGGATCTCGCTCGGGCTGAAGCAGGCGCTCGGAGACCCGTGGACAGAGGCGCCGCAAAAATTTCCCGTGGGTTCGGCAATCGAAGGCCCGGTGACGCGCCTGATGAAGTTTGGCGCATTTGTGCAACTGACGGAAGGCGTTGAGGGACTTGTTCACGTCAGCGAGATCGTTGCTGATCGGCACATTCACCATCCGCAGGATGTACTGAAAGTGGGTCAGATCGTCAAGGCGCAGGTGCTCGCCGTCGACACGGAAAAGCGGCAGATCAAGCTCAGCATGAAACAACTGGTTCCCACCAGCCTCGGCGAATATCTGGAGGAGCACAGCGAGGGCGATGTGGTCTCTGGTCGCGTTGTGGAGCAGACACCGGAGTTTGCCACGATTGAACTTGGCGAGGGGATCCGCGCCAAGTGCCGATTGGCGACAAGCGCTCCTGCCGCGGCGAAGAGCAAGAGCGACGCAGGGGTTGACTTGTCGTCACTGACATCAATGCTAAGTGCTCGCTGGAAGGGTGGAACGGCGCCTTCCGGCAGCCAGCCGGAGCCGCTCAGCGTGGGCCAGATTCGCAGTTTCCGGCTTGTAAAACTCGACCGCGAGGCGCAGAAGTTCGAGCTGGAATTGGCTTAGCCATTCGCTGAGGCACATCCGCGAATATTGCGTCATCCGCCTGGATGAATGGCTTTTTGCTGGCTGACGTCGTTGCCGTCGCCGCTCTTCAAACTGCGGAAGACGATCGTCGATGCGATGGTCAGTACGCCGAGGGCGATGAGAGCTTTGTGGATTCCGTGAATCATCCCGGCCGGGTCGGAGTGAGAGCTGGGAATGAAGAACGCTGTGGCCAGCCCCGCGATGGCTACGCCGAAGCTGATTGACATCTGCTGCATGGTGCTGGCGATGGAGCTTGCGCTGCTGGCGTCCTGCTCCGTGATGTCGGCGTAGACCAGCGTGTTCATGCTGGTGTACTGCAGTGAGCTGAACGCTCCGTAGAGGAAGGCCTGGAGAACGATGACCCAGACTGGCGTACCCAGGCCGATGGTGGCGAAGACCATCAGCAGAATGCCGAGGATGATGGTGTTGGAGACAAGGACGCCGCGATAGCCGATGCGTCGCAGCAGTCCCGGCATGAACGCCTTCATGCTCATGGCGGCGAGTGCCTGGGGCATGACGAGCAATCCGGACTGGATCGGGGTGAAACCCAGGCCCACTTGATAGAGGAGGGGCAGGAGAAACGGCACTCCGCCGATTCCCAGTCGAGTGAAGAAGCCGCCGCCCGCAGCGGCCCGAAACGTACGAATGCGGAATAATTTGAGCTGGAGCAAAGGGAATTCAAGACTGTTGGCGTGGATTCCGTATCCGGCGAGCAGGACGAGCGACATGCCGAGGAGGCTGGACATCTCCCGTGAGCTCAGAGCATGTTCGCCGAAGATCTCCAGTACATACGACAGCAGTCCGATGCCGGAGCCGAAGAGAATGAGTCCGACGACATCAAGCGGGTGGGTCTGCTCTTCGCGGTAGTCGGGCAGATGCAGATAGACGAGGATCAGGCCTGCGAGGCCGATGGGGATATTGAGGAAGAAGATGAAGCGCCAGTGCAGATAGCCGACGATGAGGCCTCCGGCGATGGGCCCGAGCATAGGAGCTATCAGGGCCGGGATGGAGACGAAGCTCATGGTGCGGATGAGTTCGGATTTGGCGAATGTTCGCACCAGGGTGAGCCGGCCGACGGGGACCATCATCGCTCCGCCGCAGCCCTGCAGGATGCGGCACGCGACCAGCAGGTGAATGTTGCCCGATATTCCACATAGAAAGGAGCCAAGGGTGAACAGGCCAATTGCAGATGCGAATACGAGACGGGTTCCGAACCTGTCCGCCATCCAGCCGCTGATCGGGATGAAGACGGCGAGGCTTAGCGTGTAGCTGGCCAGCACCGCCTTCATGCTCAGGGGAGCGACGCCGAGGGCCGCAGAGATGGCGGGAACTGCGGTGTTGAGAATCGTCGTATCCAGCGACTCCATGAAAAATGCGACGGCGACGAGCCACGGCAACAGGCGCCGGGCGGCGTCTGATGGAGTGGATGAAGGCGGAGGCGCAATCAACGGGCCGGGAGGATTCATACGGAGGAACTTCGGGGAGGACTCACCGCCATCATGTTAGCCGATGTATCCAACATCCAGAACAGAGGCCGGACTGGAGCTGGACCGAGATCGCTACTTCAACGTCGATTCAAACTGTGCGCGCGAGTAGATAAGGGCCTTCTGCAGTTGCTGGGCGAAGTTCTGCGCGGATGCCGTCATGTGCTGGCTGTAGATGAAAGCGCCCAGCGAGAGATACGTCAGGAAGGTGCGGTTGCTGATTGTCGAACGCCAGCCGAGGACCCGGATGACGAAAAGGATCCATACTCCACGCACAAGCAGGACGAGCATGCACATCCTCCGCAGGGCCCGGGAACATTGGATTTAGGAAGTAAACCAGATAATCCGCCAAGGCTGCATCGCAGTCAAGAGCGAAGTTACAGCATCAAGTCAAGTCCGTGGAAGGGCGGAAAGGGCGACGTGGTGGGCGATGTGGCTCGCGCAACCCGCAAGTATGGACTCAAGTTTGAAATATACCTCTCGCCCTGGGATCAACATGAACCCAAGTACAAAGACTCCGCCGCCTATGACGACTACTACCGGGCAGAGTTCTAATGATTGCGCAGTCCCGCCGCTTACGTCCCGCAGAATGTCGCACTGACGCACTCCTCGGGGCGGGCTGGCGTGGTGTACCGCTCCAGGTCCGGCCTGTCCTCGTATGGGCGTGACACGACGTCCAGTAATTCCTCGAACGGTTGGAAGTCCTGCCGGTTGACGGCGGCATCGAGCGCCGCCTCGACCACGTGATTGCGCGGGATGAATGCCGGATTTGACCTCCGCATCATCGCAGCGCGTGCCTGGCCCGAGACAGGCTCTTCTTCCAGGCGCCGGCGCCATTCAGCAGCCCACGAGTCATAGGCGCTGGGGTCGGCGAAGAGCGCACGTGCTCCCCCGCCGCCTTCCAGTCCGGCCGCGGCATCGCACAGCCGGCGGAAGGTCAGGGTGAAGTCAGCGTGGTTGGCTGCCATGCGCTCCAGCAGGTCCTGCGCCAGCGCGGCATCGACGTCGCGCTCAGTGAAGAGGCCAAGCTTGCGGCGCAGGCCGGCCATGCGAGCCGCCTCAAACTGCGGCTCGAACGCGGCGAGCGCCTCCTTGGCCGAGGCCAGCGCTGCCTCTTGATCTCCGGCCTCCTGCTCCAGAAGGGGCAGCAATGCCTCGGCCAGGCGCGTCAGGTTCCAGTGTGCGACGGGAGGCTGGTTGCCATAGGCATAGCGTCCGTTGAGGTCGATGGAGCTGAAGACTTTGTCCGGATCGTATGCCTCCATGAAGGCGCAGGGGCCGTAATCGATGGTCTCGCCGGA
>ODAK010004499.1_pt1 | contig 14263 bp, 12 predicted proteins | sample 1539591 | NCBI WGS metagenome assembly ODAK01 (sample SAMEA3539303, study PRJEB22396) | soil metagenome | biome: tundra; feature: field; material: soil | place: USA | collected 2010-05 | depth 0.15 m | reverse complement strand
GGACATCGCCCTTTCACGGCGGTAACACGGGTTCAAATCCCGTCGGGGACGCCAACAATCCAAAAGACTTATCGGAAACCCCATTTTTCGCCGGGGACGCAGCGGGGACACAATAATTTTCAGTTCGTCTTCTTCTCTGTGTCCCGCAGCATCGCAACCACTTTCCCCTGCGCCTTGCGCTTCGCCGGTGTCATCGCCTGGGCGTAAACATCAAGCGTGATCCGGGACGAGCCATGACGCAATAGTTCCTGCACAACCTTCACGTCCTCGCCGTTGGCGTGTAGCAAAGTCGTGTAGGTCCGTCGGAACGTGTGCCAGCCTATACGCTTGGTGATACCGAGTCGCTTGGCCACCGGTTGGATGTGGTACGACATCACCTTCGACAGCCAGACCGGTTGCTTGCCACGTTTCTTGCCGGCCCGCGGAGCATCCGTCGCAAAGACGTAGTCCTCGGGTCGGCTGTAGTTCGTGGTCCGATACCAGGAGAGCAAGTCCTCCGCGATATACGGATCAATCGGGATCGGCCGCTTCGAAGCCTCCGTCTTGACGTTGCCAACCACCTGGTCAACCACCGAGCGCTGCGCCATGATCGCCAGTTCTTGGAACTGGATGTCTTGCCAGCGCAGACCAGCAAGTTCACCACGCCGCAAGCCGGAGGACATATCCAGCCAGACCAAGATCCGCTCCCGCACCTTGAGTTCCGCCTGTAGTCGTTGGAATTCTTCGACCTCAAGCAGATCTGGAATACGCTCGCGTTTCGCGCTTTGGCGGACGCCTGACCCGCGGACAGGACCGGTAATCGGATTCTTGTCCGTGAACTCCCACCGAATTGCGTGATTGTAGAGCGCGCTCATGGTATTTCGGATCTTTGACTTGGTCGCGTTGGCCCGGGGAATCGACCGCAGCCACTCCTCGACCGCAACCGTGCGAATTTGATCGATCGCTGTCTTCCCCCAGCGAGGCAGGATCCAGCAATTGAGAACAGACTCACACCGATCCCTGGTCGAGTACGCCCGGCCCTCTTCTCCTTTGTTCACCTGCTCGTGCTCCGAGAAATGATCCACGAGTTCCTTCATGGTGATCTGCACCAAGGCCTCCGAGCCTTGGTCGACGAGGTTTAATCGAAAGCCCCTTGCAGCGTTTTCGGCCGCCTTCTTGGTCGGATATTCCTCCAGAGTACCGATCACTCTCTTTCGCGGCGCTCGCCGGCCGCCGAGCTTGGTTTCGCGCCATCGGAATACCCAAATTTTCTTACCGCTCGAGGAAACGTCGAGATTGACACCTCCTCTTTGGATCCGCGTCCTCTGCATTATTTTCTCCTTCCGTTTGCAGGACACGGACGTACTGGATGTGCGTTTGAATTTACCTTGGATCTCATCCAGGTGTCCAATTCGGAAATCAAGAATCTCCAATGCCGGCGGGTGCCCTCACTAACTGGAAAGCGGATGTCTTCCTGAATGGAGAAGAGATTGGCCGAATCGAAGGCGGATTCATGCGAGGCCGCTTCGATGTAACCAGCAAGCTGCGCCCGGGTAAGAACGCACTCGCCGTAAGAATCGAGAAGAACGCCACTCCCGGAAGCTGTAAACAGAAGACCTACGAGAACGGTGGACCGAATGGCGGTGCGCTGGGAGCCGACAATCCCACCTATCATGCGTCGGTCGGATGGGACTGGATTCCTACCATTCGCGGCAGAAATACCGGCATTGTGGGGAATGCTTACCTCACAACCACCGGAGCAGCGACGCTGGATGCCCCTTTTGTCTCGACTTCACTGCAGTTGCCAGACATTTCGCGGGCTGACGTGAGCATCGAAGTCGATGTGCTCAACCACCAGTCCGCGCCAGTTACGGGAACTCTTCGCGGTCTCTTTGGCGAGATGCAATTCGAACAGCGCGTGTCCTTGGATGGCAGGGGGGATGGCCGGGCGGATAGCTCCGCCGAAAGCCCGGCCAGAAAGCGGATCAAGTTCGATTCGTCGACGCACCCGTCGCTGCGTCTGCAAAATCCAAAGGTGTGGTGGCCGGTTGGCTATGGCGATCCGAATCTGTACGACGTGCAGCTGAGACTTGAATTGGAAGACGGGACGATATCCGACACCAAGTCGCTGAAAGTCGGGATTCGCCAGATGGCCTACACCGAAGACGGCGGCGTGTTGAAGATCTGGATCAACGGCAGGCGTTTTGTGGCGCGAGGAGGCAACTGGGGCTTTAGCGAGTCGATGCTGCGCTACCGCGCGCGCGAATATGACGCCGCCCTTCGCTACCACCGTGAAATGAACTTCAACATGGTCCGCAATTGGGTGGGGCAGATCGGTGATAACGAATTCTATGAAGCCTGCGACCGACACGGTGTTGTCGTATGGCAGGATTTCTGGCTCGCCAATCCCTGGGACGGCCCCAACCCGGACGACAACAATTTGTTCCTGAGCAGCGCGAAGGACACAGTGCTCCGCATTCGCAATTCTCCGTCGATCGGCCTCTATTGCGGGCGCAACGAAGGTTTCCCACCGAAGGCGCTCGACGATGGCATTCAGAGTTTGTTGGCGGAGCTGCATCCAGGCATGCACTACATTCCGAGTTCGGCCGACAACGTCGTCGGTGGAGGCGGCCCCTACGCGCTCATGCCGCTCACTTACTATCCTGCCAACGCCGCATATCCCAAACTGCATAGCGAGATCGGCACTCCCAACATCCCGTCGATCGAGAGCCTGCGGGCGTTCATCCCCAAGAGTGCACTCTGGCCCCCGGGGCTTGAATGGGGATTGCACGATTTTGCGGAGGGCGCCGGGTTCCGTCGTGGCGCCAGCTTTCTGGACATCATCGAGGACTCCTATGGCGGCACCGACCGCCTCGAGGAATGGGTTTCGCTCGCACACTTCGCGGATTACGAAGGCTTCCGCGCCGAGTTCGAAGCGCAAAGCAAGAACCGCATGGGCTTGCTGCTTTGGATGAGCCACAGCTGCTGGCCCTCATTGTTGTGGCAGACCTACGACTACTACCTGGAGCCAACGCCTGCATACTTCGCCTGCAAGAATGCTTGTGAGGCGCTGCATATCCAATGGAATCGTGTGACCGATTCTGTCGAAGTAGTGAACTACAGTGCCGGCGACGCTCGTGGTCTGACTGCGATGGCGGAAGTGCTGAATATAGATGGGTCGATAAGGTGGATGAAGTCCGCGGCGCTCGACAGCGCTGAAGACAGCGTCGCTGCTTGTATCCAGATGGAATACCCAACGGGATTGACGCCGGTACACTTTGTCCGGCTTACGCTATCGCGCGCCGCCGCTCCGGTTTCAACGAATCTCTACCTGCGTGGGGTGCAGGAGGGCAATTATCGGGCAATTCGTCAGCTACCCAAGGTGCTCGTAAAAACCGCCACGGATACGAATCGACAGAGCGCCCAATGGCAGTTGAAGACTCAACTGCACAATGTCTCCGCTTACCCCGCGCTGATGGTGAGATTGAAAGTGGTACGGGAGAAGAGCGCAGATCGGATTCTCCCCGCAATCTACGGTGACAACTACTTCACGCTCATGCCCGGAGAGCGACGCACCGTCCTAACGGAGGTGAAGCATGCCGACACGCGAGGAGAGAAGCCACGCATAGTGGTGGGCGGTTTCAACTTAGAACCCGTGTCTGAGTGAGCGGCGTGTTTCGCTAGCTCGCGTTCGTGCTCAACACATCCTCGATCTGGACGTTAATCCCATTCTTGTTTCTTTCGGCGAACGGGCTAAGCGGAAGTTATGCCCCGGGCGGACTCGCAACGACGCGGGCCAGAAGTCTTAGTGCTGTATCTGAAGCGCCCCTTCACAGCACATCGGAACGATAGATCTTCACTCGTGGGCGCTTCAGATACAGCACTAAGACTTCTGGCCCGCGTCAATGACTAGTTCCGCGAGTGTAGTCGTCTGCCGCATCGCAACCAATAATGAGAACCCGGAGCGCGCACCCTTAATCGCGCTCCGGCACCCTCAGCCAGGAGACCGGATGAACTTTCCGCAGGTCTGTGCTGCTCAGTGCGATGCCGCCGATCGCCAGCGAATGTGCTCTGAGCGAGTGCCCCGTCCTTCGCGCGCTCCTCGGCGACCGGACGGGGCTTCCAGACTTCCATCCGCAGTTCTAGTTCACTGTAAACTTTGTCGGGCTGTTGGCCGTCCCGCCCGGTGTGGTGATGGATATCGTTACCGCTCCCGGGGAGAGTCCCGACGGCACATCCGCCGTTACCTCTGAGTCCGAAACCACAGTGAACGTTGTCGCCTTCACCGTGCCAAATTTCACAGAAGTGGCCTGAATCAATCCGGTGCCGTTGATCGTCACCAGCGTTCCGATGGAACCGCTCGGCGGCGAAAAGGTCGTGAGCTTCGGCTTCACCTTGAATGTCTGCGGACTGGTCAGCGTCGTCGAACCAGTGGTCACTGTGACTGTGCCCGTATGAGCTCCCGTGGGAACTACAGCCGTTAAATAAGTGGTGCCCGAGCGCGTGACCGATGTAGACGCCACGCCGCCGAACTTCACCACCGAGGAACTGCTAAAGCCCTGCCCAAACATGCCCACCTTGGTTCCCACAATGGCTGTCTTCTGCGTGGGCTCGAGATTCACAAATGCTGCGTCGCCCGTTGCCACACTGAAGAACGTGCCTTGGCAAGGCGAGCAGGAGGTGGGGCCGCCGGAGGGAGTTGTGCCATAAGCGAGGCCGTTGGTATTCTGAAGCAGAGTGGATAAAGGTAAATCGCCGTCGACCGTTGGATTCGGGAACAGGAAGTCCGTGAACACTTTGGCGGAAGTCAGTTTGTAGATGCTGCCTCCGCCGGCAGGCCCGTAAGAGCCGTTCACTCCATAGAAGCTGCCGTCGGTGACTTGCACTAGATTTACGTTCGTCCGGCCGGCATTGTCGACGCAGGAGGCATCGGTGGTCTGGACGAAATCGTGCATGTCGGTGAAGACTCCGGCGGTGGTCAGCTTGTAAATACTCCCGAAATTATTTGCCGCTCCGATGTTCGTGGCTCCGTACAGATTCCCATCCTTGCCCTGAATCACACCGGTGCATGGATCATACCCGGTTGAGGACGAGAAGCCGTAAATTTCCTTGAAAACGCCTGCAGTGCTGATCTTGTACACGCACCCCTGCCCGGCCGCGTTGATTGAGCAAGTGTAAAGCGTGCCGTAGAGATTGCCATCGCTGGCCTGAAACAGACTGGAAGCGGTGCCGCAGTCGCTGCCGGAAAAGGTGTGGAGACTTTTGTACACGCCCGCGGAGGTGAGCTGGTAAACATTCCCGCAGGTATACGGATTATCTCCAGTCGTGCCGTAGAAATTGCCATCTGTGCCTTGGATCGGCGCGTATTCGGGCTCGGTGTCGCCGTACTCCCCAGTGAAGTCATGCTTATCTGTAAACACTCCGGCTGGCGTCAACTGGAAAATGCTACCGTTGCCGGTAGGAGTCGAGAAGCAAGTTCCGTAGAAATTTCCGTCGCTGCCAATCGTGAGCCCCGAGAAGCAGTTGTTCCAATTGGAGGGAAAGTTGAAGATGACGCTTTCCGATCCGCCCGGCGAAATCTTATACACCGCGCCGGTGCCGTTGATCCCACAGTACACCCCAACCCCGTACATGTTGCCGTCGCGGCCCTGAACGATGTTGTCTTCGGGCTCGCAGGCGTCAGTCGCCCCCTGTAGGAAGGCGTGCAGCGTGGTGGGAGTTTGCGCCTGCACGGGAAGGGCGGGCCCAAAGAACATTACGAAACCCGCGAGCATGGTCAGTACGATTGCGATCATGGCGGGAACCTTAGCTGGACGGTGATTCGACTTCATGTTTTGTCTCCTGAGAGTGGGTAGCGTTCGGGCCTTCTTCAGGGGGGATCCACCTTTACGCTTGGGTGACTGTCGCCCGGAAAGGGCGTTCGGTCAATGGTCTGGAGATAGCGGGTGGCTGGCGCGTGTCTGGCTAAATAAAGGCTTGGATTTACAAGGACTTGCGTGGACTTGTTGCCTGTCCAACGGAGCGCGAAGCAAGCCCGAAAGTGCCATTTTCCCGACTATTGGATTCGCTGTAGACTAACCCTTGTCTGGACAGATATTTATGGACTCAGCGCAAGCGTCTCCGGCTCTGCTAATGTGGAGCATCAATCCCCATGGCGCAGACGCTCCTGGAATCAACCGCATGGGCTGCAAAACCATCGACACGTTGCCCCACCATTTCTCACATCCCTCTACCGCCGGCAGGAGATGACTGGCGAGCAGCAGAATGTTCTCGGGCCGTTCATTCAGAACCGCGTCCGAAAAGATGACATCAATATAAGCGCCCAAACTCACTGTAATCTCGCCTTGGCTCGTAACGGGGAAAAACGCCTTTTCACAGCCGACACTCTCTATCGGAGATGCGTCAGTATTTAGTGAGTCCAGAAATTGCTCTAACTCTGGCCAGCCCATTGCCTCCGGAATGCGTTGGGCTCCGACTGCATCGCCCTTTATTCGCATATAACCGTGATTTTGGTTGCCGTCCTCATGATCAATGGGTCCATAGGGAACAGCAGGCCCCCAGGCTTCTGATATCCACACTCCTCGACCTCCCTCACTCCAGAGCTGAATTCGAGACGTAGGCGGGCTACGAGCCCGCGATGAGGCTGCCACAGCGAGAGCAGTTCCTCGAACATGTCAAGAATGATAACGTCCTTTATCATTCCCTATTTGGATTGGCAAGCCCGCAACAGGCTTTGGGGGCATTTGTCCGAGACGCTGGTCTATCGTGCAAGTGAAGCGACCACAATTCGTAAACACTTGCCGACTTCGCGATACTTATCGTCGGAGCCGTGCCTCCGAAAGGGTGGGCCAGTCCCCGGGTGGAGGCCATCCAATGCCAACAGCACCCCTGCCTTATGAAGGGATTCCACGGGTGAACCCTTTCTAAATCTCTATTTTTGGCCCGGCGGGACTTAACCTTTGTCGCTGGGTCTTTACATGCTCGGTGCCGACGTTCCATCGGACCATTTAGTTACTCCTACCAGGTAGACGGACAATGTTGGGAAGGATTTGAGTTGTGGGTAGGCTTCGGCGGAGATGTACCAGTAATTTACGGCGAGAACTGGGGAGTTTGTGAGATTTGCCCCCCAGGCTGCACCGTCTTTCGCTGTTTCGAAGAACATCATGTGCGGGGCGTTGTGGCCGCCGTAATCGCTGAGATACGAATCCTTCGACATCATGTAGGAGACAGTCCCCTGCTCGAGGGCTGGTAATTCTTTTTTGTCTATTGCGGCTTTGATTGTGGCGATGACTTCTTGCTTGGAATGGCCGGCCAGGAGTAATTCGGTGCGTTTGTAGGCGTACGGGAGAACGGAGCGGGCGGCGGGTGGATTGATGCATTCCGCGGCGCGAACTTTGGGATTCCAAAATTCGGGGTGGTCGAACATGGCCATCCATCCGCGTCCGACCCAGCAGACCCAGCCGTTTTTGCCTTGGACCGCAGTTTCGTAGCCGTGACGGGTTAGGACGATAACGGAGGCGTCGTGGGAGATGGCGTCTGGAGCGGCGCTGCGGGCGAGGGCGATTTCGGCGTCGCGATCCATCAGATATTGTTCGATTGGGGCCATGTTGGGATACGGCTGTTTTGCATCTTGTGCTGCGACGGGCCGGGATGCGATCAGAGCGGCGACGAGTGCGAATCCGCTCAGTAAAGTGATGCGTATTTGATTTCGGGTCATTGCCTTCCTCCTCGTAGTTTTCGATTTCGTACTAATCCGTTCACACTTCGACCGAGCCGACCTCACCGACACGATTGCCGTCGCGCCGGTGAGGTCACGAAATTGATTTGTATTCTGTCAGGCGAACTTCAGCGTGCAGCCTTCTGCCGTCGGCGCTGCTCGCTGGCCTTCAGCATTTCGTTGAGGTCGCCGGCCGGACGTATCTCGAAAATGGCGCCGTATTTGAGGGAGGGATGATGGGATATGAGCTGGTGAGCGTGATTCATGTCGCGGGCTTCGAGGATGAGAATGCCGCCGAGTTGTTCCTTGGTTTCGGCGTAGGGGCCGTCCGTCGTGGCGACTTTGCCGTTCTTCCAATAGAGGGTTAAGGCGGTTTCGGAAGGTTGAATCGGTTCTCCACCGACCCAATGGCCGTTGGCGCGGAGATGGTCGTCGTAGGTAAAGCAGGCGTCGAACATCGCTTGTTTCTCGGCCTCGGTCATGGCGTCGTGTTTGCTTTTGTCGTAGTAGCCCAAACAGATGTATTTCATGGTTTGTCTCCCCTTGATGGCGGCCAGCAGCACAGGTGTCGCAGATTTTTCTGTCACTGTTTCGAGTAATGAAGCGCAACGCATCCTGATTTGAAAAACTTTGACTCAACAAGTTTTAATTGCAATTTCTCCGGCAGGCTAACACCCTCCAACAGCCGTCTCCCTGGTCCTGCAAGGGTTGGCCCAACGACAAAACGATATTCATCAATCAGGCCAAGCTGCATCAGTTGTGAAGGGATATCTACGCCACCGACCAAAATATTTTTGCCTCGCTCTTGTTTCAATTTAAGTACTTCGTCGCGAAGATTCGTACGAACAATTCTCGTATTTTTATCTTCAGCGCCGTCCAACGATCGTGAAAAAACAAGTTTGTTAGTGGAGTCGAATGCTCGAGCAAATTCGTGATCTGCTTTTGTCTCAGACTGGTTTTTGAGGACTTCAGGCCAATAGGGAACCATCAATTGATAGGTTTTACGCCCAAAGACCTGCAGGTCAACCTCTCGCGTAAGGTGAGTAAAATATTCAAGTTGTTCTTCATCGACAAATTGTTGGGTGTGGTCGACGCAGCCATCCAAGGTAGTGTTGATTGCGAAGATTAGCTTTCTCATTTGAGTCCTCCCTTGAGTCCTCCCTTTTTCCCATGCTCTCTGACGTCGGCTTACGCCTATGCGCCCATGGTACCGGTGCGCAAAGGTCCGTTCGGCTTGTAAGTGCTGAGGATGACGCCCGATGCCAGAGCTTTCGTGCTGACGAGCTCGAATGAGCGTGGCGGGGTGCCGTCCGCAAAGATGCGCTTCCCCGTGCCCAACAAGACCGGAAAGACGACCAGCAGGACTTCATCCGCAAGCCCATGTTCGAGCAGCGTCGATGTCAGCGTGGAGCTACCCGAAAGGATAACGTCCGGGCCGTCCTGCGCCTTGATGCGGCGAATGCCCTCGACGATGTCCGATCCAAGGGTCTCGGCCGGCCCCCATGCTAAGACCTTCCGGACGGTGGGTAGCGATATATTTTGTTGCCGCATTGAGGCGGTCCGACATCGGACTGCTCGGCGCCTTTGGCCAGAAGCCCGACCACATATCGTAGGTGCGACGACCAAGCAGCAGACCGAAGCTCTCGCCATACGCGGCGAGGATTAGTTCTCTGCCAGCGGGGGTCCGATAGGGCGCGGTCCAGTTGCCGTAGGGAAAATCGTTTTCATCGGCGGACTGCTGAATCACGCCGTCCAGCGAGATTTGTTCGATGATCCTGATCTTTCTCATGCGGTCTCCTTGAATATGGGCTTTTGCTCGCCTGTGGCAGGCGCGGTAAACACTATTCCGATGGGGTGTTCGACCGAAAAAACGGGCGCACCTCGCCGGACGCCCGGCAGACGACGGCGCCCTTACGTGTCCACGTCAGTGCCGCGTCCATGTCAGCGGCTTGCCCTATCGAAAGACCGCCTATGTGCTCCTTGGTCTCCAGGTATGGCCCGTCGGTGATAAGCACCTTGCCATCGGGCTGCGCTCGCAGCGACTTAGCTCCACTCGCCGGGCTCAGGCCGCCAGCGAAAACCTCCTTGACACCAGAAGCCTCCATCTCCTCGCTAAGTGCGTCGAAATCGCTTTCCACCTCTTTGTCCTGGGCGGACGGGTCAAAGTTGTCCGGCAGGTAAATCGTAGCCAAATATTGCGTCATTCCTTCCTTTAACGGCGTTCGGGCCAGCAGCCCAGTAGGGTCACTACGAAAAAAGGAGCGCACCTCAACCGGCGCCCGACAAGCGACGACGGCCTTGCGTGCCCACGCCAATGCCTCGTCCATGTCGGCGACTTCCAGTATCCAAAAACCGCCCACGTGCTCCTTCGTCTCCAGGTATGGCCCGTCGGTGATAAGCACCTTGTGATCGGGCTGAATTCGCAGCGACTTCGCTTCCCTCGCCGGGCGCAGCCCGCCAGCGAAGAGCCTGACACCCTTAGCCTCCATCTCCTCGTTGAGCGCGTCGATATCGCGCTCCATCGATTTGTCCTGGACGGACGGGTCAAAATCGTCTGGCAGGTGAATCGCAACCAAATATTGCGTCATACCTTCTCCTTTAATGGTCTTCGGGCAAGCAGTACTGCTTTGCGCACTGCATCTTCGTCCTATAGTCGTCGCGCAGGGAATAAATCGACAGCCTGGACGAACTTTTTTTATTTTAATTTCTCGGGCCGCTTGGGGCGGTGGCCCAGCTTAGAGGTATCCTTCGCGGTTAGTTGTCGCGTGTGAATTGCTTTAGTTCCACCAGAAAATCAAGGTTGTCACTTTTTCGATGGCTTTTGATCGCCGGGGTATCCATCCTCGTAACGCGCTCGATTCCAGTCTCGCGTCGAACGGGGTATGAGAAACGGCCTTCCCCGTCGCTTACTCCCACAGAGGAACACGCTTGGGATATCACCATGACTAGGCATATCGTATCGCGTTTTTCGCCCATTCCAACCTGCCGGAATATGACGATCTCCCGGTCGTATTCCAGAAACCCCTCCAGCACATCCCTAGCGACCTTCAGGCGGTTTTCCAGATTCCGACCCTCACCAATACCGACGATCTCTCGCTTATCGTTTACGCCGATGACGAGAACTCCGCCGCTAGTGTTTGCAAGGCTCGCAACATCCTCCGCGAACGTGACTTTGGCTTGTCGCCGCGCTGGATCGTCCTTCACATGCCAAACGTTCAGAGTCTCCTTGAAATCCCACAATTGCGGTTCAGCGGTTTTCACTTTGCTCGCCTTGGTGATGAACGTTCTCCAAAACTCATCGCTTGCGTAGAGGCTTTGTTGTTCTTTGACCTTCTCAATGTCGAGCTTGATGTTTCGCAGTGAGTCTCTGATCTGTAAGAAGTACGTGGCGCACTTGTCGTATACGGCATGTGCAGTCCTTCTCGCCACTCTGGGTTCAGGCGGAATAATCTCATAATCGGGTGGAGTTGTTTCGGGGTCCAGACTTTCATAAATCTCGTACCCTACTTCACGGTAGGTATCCCAATAAACAAGGTCTCCGCGTTCACGGACGCCAAGCGCGATTTCGGCCAGCGCTCTCCGCGTCTCTTCCTTCCATTTCCCTGCCTCTTCTCCATCTAGATTCATTTCCCGGTCGGCCATTCTGGTAGAACCCCACACACGGTAGGTGAAGAGGATGCGCGGTGCCATCGGATGACGTTTTTCGAGCAACCTGACATACTTGTGCAGAGTGTCGATTTCAACGCGATGTTGTTCCGCGAACTTCCTCAAGTCTACGAGCAACACCTCATACGACTCCGGCTCTCTGTTTTTCAATTTGGCAGCATCCGTTTTCAATACCTGCGCCGCATTGAGCGCCTCATCGGTGATCGCCGACAATTCATCGAGGTTGGTTTCGTTCTCAACGATCCACCAGTTTATTTCGTCCTGACCCACATGTTTTCCAAACTCCGTCCACCCACACGTTGTAAAACCAGACTCCTTTTCAGCTGGAACCCATCGCTCTTTATCCATGGTGTGCGCAGATTTCAGCAATGCTCCATGAAATTCTCCGAGCTTCAGTGTGGTGTCAGAGAACAAAACCTCATGAACCTGATCGTCTAGCATCTGTTCCTCCCGAAACATTTCGGGCTGACCTGCCGATTGCTGTTGCCTCAATTCCGCGAGCCGCCTGGCGAGAAAACGGCGGTCCGGTTCCTGCCGCGCCAAGGCCAGCGCCTTCTCATACGAAGCACGAGCCTCCGGAATCCGCCCTAATCTGCGGCACATATCCGCGCGGGCCGAGTGCGCAAGGTGATAGCCGGAAAGCTGCTCGCGCGCCAGCAACTCATCGATAAGACCAAGCCCCTGCTCCGGGCCTTCACACATCGCAATGGCCACCGCGCGGTTCAATTCGACAACCGGCGACGGCTGAATCCGCAGCAACTGGTCGTAGAGCAGCGCAATCTGCCGCCAGTCCGTGGATGCCACGGAGGAACTCTCGGCGTGAACGGCCGCAATGGCCGCTTGCAAAGTGTAGGCACCGAAGCGGCGCGATCGAAGAGCGCTCTCGGTAAGCGAGATGCCCTCGGCGATCTGGTCCTTGTTCCACAACGACCGATCCTGCTGCTCCAGCAGGATCAAGTCTCCGTCGCTCGAGGTTCTGGCGGCGCGGCGCGATTCATGCAGCAGCATGAGCCCCAACAGACCCATCACCTCGGGTTCCTGCAGCAGTTCAAGCAGAAGTCTGCCCAGACGGATAGCCTCGCGGCTAAGTTCGGCGCCTGTCGTTTCCGCCGAGTATCCCGCGTTGAAGATCAGATAGACGACCAGGAGGACGGTTTCCAACCGCGCCGATAATTCCTGCGACACGGGCACCCGGTAAGGAATTGCCTTGTCGCGGATGACGGCCTTCGCGCGCACGATGCGTTGCGCCAGCGCTGCCGGCGTAACGAGAAATGCCCGGGCAATCTCTTCCGTGGTCAGGCCGCAGATTTCGCGCAGCGTGAGCGCAACTTGTCCTTCCGGAGGCAGTGCGGGATGGCAGCAGGTGAAGATCAAACGGAGGCGATCATCCTCGATCTCCTCGTCATCGAGGGAAGCCTCGTTGATGCGCGCTTCCATGTGCAGCGCTAAATCTTTCTGTGATCGGTCGAAGCGCGCGCGCCGCCGTATCACATCGATCGCCTTGAAGCGCCCCGTGGAAATCAGCCAGGGACGCGGCATCTCCGGAATACCAGTTTGAGGCCAGGACTCCAGAGCAGCAGCGAATGCCTCATGCATGGCCTCTTCCGCGAGATCCAGATCTCCGAGGAGGCGCACGAGGGTGGCCAGAACCCGGCCCGATTCCGCTCGGTAAAGAGTCTCAATGGTCCTGTTGAGTTGTTCGGGCACAGGCGGCGGCATCTACGCCAAACTAGCAAAACGGAGTGGCTCGACACAACTGCGCTCGGGCTTCCCCTACCCACAATTCAGTGGGCCGCCACTGCGCTGATCGAGGGTTTGCAATGGGACAACAGCATAGGTCCTCGTAAACGCGCCAGGATCTAGGAATGCCATTGGGCGCATTTCGTGGCGGCAATCCACTTGAGCGAATAGTCGCCATTTCGGACAAAACGACCACAAACCTGCTGCCCGCTTGTCAACCCCAGTAGTGAATGATAAAAGACGTTATCATTCCCTAAAATCGATGCGAGAGAAAGAAGCTGCGGCAGACGATGACTTGCCTTCATCGCCGCACTGCCACTAGAGAGGCGAGGATGTCCCAGACTTCCCCGAAGCCGACTTCTGGCCCGCAATGACTTCCGGGTCGCCCGTGATCTCGGAGTTGTCGAGCGGATGCTTCCAAGTCAAGTCCGCGCCGCAATTTTCACGGTCGGGTTACCACGACCTAGATGCACAGAAGATACAGGTTCTGGCTGTTAAGAAACCGTGTCAAAGGAATGCTTCATTGTTACTGTGTGACCGGAAACTCTAGGGAACGTCTGAACAAGTTTCAATTACAACCGCCCGGCGCTGGGAGTAAAGGTACGCAGCGGTTTTATGCAGCGCAAAAGATACAAGCGGCCGCCGCGTCGGCGTTCGGGCTGCGGTGCGGCGGTTTCCGGACACACTACGCCGCCGCCATCCCCAGCAGTTTCTTGCGGGCCAGAAACAGGTTCACCAGCGCGCATGTCGCAAACAGCCGGTTCGCATTCTTGGCGATGCCCCGGTAGCGCACTTTTACAAACCCAAACTCCAGTTTCATCCCCGCAAACACATGCTCCACTTTCGAGCGCACCTTCGCCTTCGTGCGATTCTTCGCCCGCTCCACTTCATCCACCCGATCGTTGTAACGGTAGCGCTGGCAGGTGAAGTCTTGCGCCTGCGGCGCGCACTCCTCCAGCACCCGGCCCTGTCCGCGATACGCTTGATCGCCCCACACCCGCGTCTCGTCGCCGTGCAGCAGATCCGGCAGCACCCGCGAATCGGCCACATTCGCCGGCGTCGCCACCACCGCGTGAATCAACTTACTCTTACTATCCACGCCCACGTGCGCCTTCATCCCGAAGTACCACTGCTTCCCCTTGCGCGTCTGGTGCATCTCCG
>ODAK010004498.1_pt1 | contig 14263 bp, 11 predicted proteins | sample 1539591 | NCBI WGS metagenome assembly ODAK01 (sample SAMEA3539303, study PRJEB22396) | soil metagenome | biome: tundra; feature: field; material: soil | place: USA | collected 2010-05 | depth 0.15 m | reverse complement strand
CACTTCATGCATGCTTGCGCGAGTTCCGGCAAACGAAGCTGAACCAAACGCTCCCAATAAAAACAGAACAACAAGTTTGCGCACTGCATACCTTCTTGCATGATTGTTGTGCATGATCGATCGTAAGTCCAGAAAGCCTGTGCCGGTGCTCACCGGCTATCCAGCAATGGCTTCCTAAGGCAGGATTCGAGTTTCGGATCGGAACACGTGATAGTCGGTGAATTCAACGTCGTTCAAATAGGTCATGAGCACTGTGTTCGTGGGATCTGCGAGCCTTCGAGTGCTGGAAACGGCCATCCTGGAAAGTGCAACGGCCTTTGTTGGACAAATGTATGCGCGATCGCCAATCGTTACTGAACCGTATTCCACAGCTATGGAGTGCCTGAATTCCTGATAAGGCGGATTCAATTCCGTCTCCAAGGTCAGGCGCAATATGCTGCCGCTTTCCGGGTCGATCGCAATCTCCCCATGGTAGGCGGGAATCTGCGGCTTACTCTGCTGCCGCTCATTTCCTATCGCGATTAAACCGAAGGACACAGTGTAATGCGATGCCTGCTGAGGCACATGGTATTGCACAACCGCCAGCGGCCCTGATGCGCCCTGTTCCCAATGGCCCCACGAGACCTGGCCGTCAACGGCGTCTCCGATGACCATGGCAAGGAACGGTCCGAATTCCCCGGAAGTGGTCAACCCAACTCCTTGCGAGCCTGGTTCACCGCCTTCAGGCGCTCCTGTCCCCTCAACTTCTTCACCACCGCGATAAGTGACTGTGACAGCAGTCTTGTGCATAAGCCTAAAATGCCGGGGGATTTCAGCGTGAAGATCAACGAGAGGCACGTTATCAAAGTGCATCGTGTTGCGCTTGGCAAAGAAGTTTGGCAGTTCCCGTGCGTTTTTCACTACATACTCAACCGCCAGCGAAAACGTCCATTCCTGCTCGTCGGCGTCCGGAACATCCTTGGGAAGGATCTCCGCTGTAGGAAGATCGAGGAAGGCGGACGCATCGGCCAGCGCCAGCAGTGCCTCGCGCGTGCGCTTTCCGGGAAAGCCGGCCTGCCACCGCCGGAGCCTGAGAGAGCTTGCGCGCTCGGTGAGTTCAAGGCCGAAAAGCTGTTTGGCTACTTTTCCGTCCGACTGGTTGTGCAGCGTCGTTAGCAGTTGGTCCAACTGTTGCACAGTGACCCGCGTACCCGCGAGCGCCGCCGGACCCAACCAGGCCAACAACAAAAAACACACAAGTCTATGCACTGCATGGCCTCTTTGACGTTGCGGACCATTATAGTCACTACCACAGTTATTCCCGGATGATCTTGACGAAGATTCCGTCGGGGAGTTCGCCTTCGAGCAGGTGGACTACGCCGCCTTTCACATAGCCTTCTAGAACCTGACGCGCGGGCTTGGCTGCGTGCGGTTCGGCGGGCCGATTGGTCGTGGGTTGGCTCAGCGGCCGGCTTGGGGTCGAACTAGCGCCGCTAAAACTGCCGGCACCGCTCACGGAATGACTCGCCGTCTTGCCCATACCGCGATCCATGGCTTCGTTGGCCAGGCCGTCGGCTTCCTTGTTTCCGCCGCGGAGGGTGTGGCGGATTTCAAAATGGTCCAGCCGGTTGGACAGACGCTTGGCCTCCTGCCACAGCGGGATGAGGCCGGGGTTTTTCACTCTGAATAGGCCTTTCATCTGCTTGACCATCAGTTCAGAGTCGGAGACCAGTCGAAGGCGCTTGACGTTATTTTCGGCAGCCCATCGCAGTACGCCGAGGAGGCCGGCGTATTCAGCGTAATTATTGGTCTGGCTGCCGAGGAATTCGCTGAGCCGGGCGACAGTGCGGCCCTTGGCGTCTTCGATCACGGCGCCATACCCCGAAGGCCCGGGATTGCCGCGGGAGCCGCCGTCGCAATGTGCGGTGAGCCACTCGCCCGCTGGTTCGGCAGCGGGTGGGGCAAGATCTTGAAAGAGATTTCCGTTCACGCTTCCAAGTGTACCGGGGCGAGTGCGGCGGGCGGCAAATTCAGTGTTGACATGAGTGCTTTTCCGCTCACCAAGACGGTGACCAGCCGTCTATCCACTGCGGGCACTTCTCTCTCCCCCGGAGCAGTAACGATGGCAATGGATGCGGTGATTCACGCCACTTCCCCGGTTCCAATTCCGGCTGCTTTGGCATGGCCAGCCACCAGGAGGGTACAATCCTCTCCAGGTATGGCTGCTACGACGGCAATGGACGGACCGAACGGCCGGCAGGAGCGCGCACAGGCCCGTGCGCCGGAGATGGAGTTGATCCGCGAGGCGCAAGCAGGCTCGCGAGTTGCCTTCGATACGCTGGTGCGGCAATATGAACAGCAGGTTTTGCGGCTGGCGCTGCACCTGACGGGCTCCGAGCATGACGCGGAAGATATTTATCAGGAAGCCTTCCTCAAGGCTTACCGATATCTAGGGAATTTCCGGTTTGAGTGCTCGTTTTATACCTGGATCTACCGGATCGTGACGAATCTCTGCCTGGACCAGTTGCGGCGTCGCAAGACTCGCCGGGAAGACCACGCGGTGGTTCTGGACCGCTCCGGCGACGAGATCGACTTGCTGGCTTCCGTCTCGGACGACCGGTCGTTTTCCAATCCGGGCAAGGAACTGGACCGGAAAGTGCTCGGCGAGAAGATTCAACTCGCCCTGGGCAAGCTGACACCGCGTGAGCGGATGGTTTTTGAACTGAAGCACTACCAGGGTCTCCGCCTGCGCACGATTGGAGAAATGCTGCACACCACGGAAGAGACGGCCAAGAATACACTTTTCCGGGCGACCAAGAAACTGAGAGCGCAGTTGGCAGATTTGCGGTAGATAACGCCATCGGCAATTCCCCAAAGGGATGCGGATTTTTGAGGCGAATTAGAGATTTGTTGAGGCTGGAAGGACGTTGCGATGAATTGCGAAGTTGCACATGAGCGAATTGTGACCGCGGCTTATGGGGAACTGCCCGACGAACAAATGCATGAGCTTGAGCGGCATTTAACGGGCTGCCCAGACTGCGAACAGGAACGAGCGCAACTACAGGCACTAAAGGTGCTGCTGGCTGCGAATCCGGTTCAGGAACCCCCGGCGAACCTTATAGCCCGCTCGCGCATACGCCTTGAAGAGGCCTTGGATGCTCTCCCCCCGAAGCACTGGTACCAGCGGCTGAGCCAGCGGATCATCAACAACTTTGTCGGTTTGCAGGCTGCGCCTGCGGCCGCCTGCCTGCTGCTTGTGGCCGGGGCCGGGGCGGGTTGCCTTGGCGGCTACGAGTTTGCGCAGAGCCGGGCGGCCCATGCAGCGGCTGCGGCTACGACGGCAGCGAATATTCAAGAGCAGACTGCTCCGACCGAGATTGCCAACATATCCGGCATTGTGCGCCAGCCAAACAGCGAGATTGTTGAAGTGAGCTACAACCAGGTTGTGCCGCATCGGATGCAGGGCTCGCTGCACGATCCGGCGATCCGGCAGTTGCTGATGCTGGCATCGGCCAACTCGACTTCGGCCGGGGTTCGGGAAGACACTGTGGGCCTGATGGCGGCCGAGTGCCGCGCCGGACACGGTTGCCAGGCTGCGGGCATTCGCGATGCGCTGATGGTGGCCCTGCGTTACGACAAGAACGCCAGTGTGCGACAAAAGGCTCTGCAAGGCTTGGAGTCGTATGTGGTGGAGGACGTGCGGGTGCGGGATGCAGTGCTGGAGGCGTTACTGAACGACGCCGACCCGCGGATTCGTACAGAAGCCATCAGCATTCTGGAGCCGGTGGAAGCCGACACAAGCGTGCGCCAGGTGCTGCACTCGGTTGCAAGTTCAGACCGGAACTCCCATATTCGAACCGCGTCGCTGCAAGTGCTGAGCCATGTGCCGCAGATCCAGTAGGACGGTCTTACCTTCCGATGATCGCATCGTCAAAGAGTGCGGAAGGAAGAATTAAAGAGGGGGAGATGAAGTCATGAAGCAGCTCTTGAGGCCATACATAAATTCTGGAACTACACCGTGGCTGGCAGTCGCGCTAGGTGTGATGGTGGCGACCGGTGTTGCCGCGGGGCAATCGAGGCAGATTGTGCAGATTCTGCAGGAGCCCAGCCCGCTGCTGCATTCCAGTTCACAGGGCTACCTGGGAGTGGACCTGACAGACGTGGACCAGGAAAAGGCGCAATCGCTGAAACTTAAAGAAGTGCGCGGGGCGGTGATCACGCTCATCGATCACGACGCTCCAGCAGGGCAGGTGGGGCTAAAGGTTAACGACGTTGTGCTGCAATTGAACGGACAACCCGTGGAGGGCGCCGAACAGTTGCGCCGGATGTTGAGGGAGATTCCCGCGGGCCGCAAGATCAGCGTCGAGATCAGCCGCGACGGTAGTCTACAGACGCTGAGTGTGGAACTGGTGGACCGCCGCGTGATGGAACACGACATCTGGAACAGGATCGGCAACAGCGGCGATGTGTTTCCGCAGGTACAGGGGATGGGAATCCTTTCCGGAGGCGATACCCCAATGCCGGGGGGATTCCACATGCCCGGTTTTGGCAGCGGCCTGAACGTGGGTGCGATGGTGGAGCCGTTGACGACGCAGATGGCCGAGTATCTTGGTGTCCAGAGTGGGTTGATGATCAAGCAGGTGGCGCGCCGAAGCCAGGCTGAAACCGCGGGGCTGAAGGCTTTTGACGTAATACTCAAGGTTGGCAACGATGGCATTTCGACGCTCGCGGACTGGGATCGTTCGCTGCGGGCCAACCAGGGTAAGCCGGTGCAAGTAACCATCCTGCGCGACAAGAAGCAACAGACAGTGACGTTGCAGGTGGACTCCAAGCGCCACGGCGAGGTGGAGTTCGAAGAGATATTCCCCTCGGACAATTGCCCGATGCTGGCTGAGCTTGACCCGGAGTTTGCGGAACAGATGGTGCAACAGTTTGCCGGGGACGAATCCGCGCTTCAGTCAATGCGCGGCCAGGCGGAAGCCCTGAAGGACCAGTCAGGCGATATGCGTATTGTGATCAGCCCGCAGCAGGCCGAGGAGATGCGGAAGCAGGCTGAGAAACTGCGGCAGAGCATCAAGACCGATGACTTCAAGATCGACAAGAAGCAACTCGACCAGCTCAAGAAGCAGATGGAAGAGTTTCGGCAGAACTTCGAGCCGCAGACCTTTGAACTAAACCCAAAACAGATGGAAGAGTTCCGGCTCCAGATGGAGCAATTGAAGCGGCAAATGGAAGAACTAGAGCATCCCTCTTGATGGTGTAGAGTGCAATATTCCCTTCGGGGCTAAAGCCCTAAGCTTATTTTCCGGATCTTGCGGCACGGCTGAAGCCGTTCCCTTTCAAAGCCGCTCTAAACCAACATGAGAAATGCTCTAAAGCTGCTGCCAGGGCACGGTGAAGCTCTCTGAGCACCCTCCTCCGCTCCAAGGGTGCCACCGGGACCCGCCGGATGGCGCCCTTCTTTTTTTGGCTGCTGGTGATTTGGACCAGGCATCTGAGCATTTGATTTCGTGTCGGATGGTTGAGCGTAGTGGTATCCCAGGTCCCAAAATCGGGACCTGGGGCACCCAGCTTTGTACAGAATCAAACGGCGAAAGGCCTAGCTGACCCCGACCTTCATTCGCGTCCACAGGAAACGAGTTGCGTCGTGATCGATGATGGGTTCTCCGTCGCACTCGATTTCGAGAACAGTGGCAGGTTGGTCGGGAGCCTGCAGCGGCAGTCCGGTCAAGCGGAGATTGAATTCGTCCTGGGTAAAGACGACGCTTTGGCCGGTCTTCAAAAGCCGCGCGGCTTTGACCTTGGCTTTGAGGCCGCCGAGCGCTATCACCGTTTCCTTCTGATAGAAGCTGAGCCATTCCGCGGCCGGCGTGTGCCCGGGCCAATACTTCTGATGAATATAGAAAGTGTTGCCGCGGCGGGTGTAGTTGGCATTCGAGTTCCAGGTAAAGGAGCCACGATCCGTTTCATAGATGGCCTTGCCGTTGGTGTCGAGCCACTTGCCGACAGCTTCCAGAACAGCGACGGACTCCTCAGGCACTGAGCCATCTGGTTTGGGGCCGATGTTGAGCAGATAATTGCCACCGCCTTGGGCGCAAACAGCAAGATTCGCGACGATTTCTTTGGGCGTCTTCCATCCATCGTCACCACGGTTAAAGCCCCAACTGTCGTTGAGGGTCATGCAGGTTTCCCAAGCGCGCCCGGATTCGGCGGCCCTGATCTCCTGTTCGGGCGTGGAGAAGTCGCCTTCCATTCCGTTGCGGTTGTTGACGATTATTTCCGGTTGCAGCTCAAAAACCATTCGATTCATGCGCTCGGACTCCCACTCGGTGGCGCTGAGCGGCCAGTCAACGTCATACCAGAGGACGTCAATTTTCCCATAGTTGGTCATCAACTCGCGGATGAGGCCGTGCGTGTATTCAACAAAGCGCTTCCGCGCAGCCTCATCGGTCTTGCAAAGAGCGCCATCGGGATGATGCCAGTCCATGAGGGAGTAGTAGAAGCCGACGCGCAGGCCTTCAGCACGTGCTGCGTCGACAAATTCACGGACAAGATCGCGGCCTGGACCTTGTTTGGGAGCGCAGTAGTCGGTGAGCTTGGTGTCCCAGTGGCAAAAGCCCTCGTGGTGCTTGGTGGTCATCACCATGTACTTTTGACCGGCACGCTTGGCGAGCTTTGCCCACTCCCGCGCGGCATTGGGCTTGGGATGGAAGTGCTTGGCCAGCAGTTCGTACTGGGAGATGGGAACGCCCTCAACTTCCTTGGCCCATTCATGCTGGCCGATGACGCTATAGAGCCCCCAGTGGATGAACATGCCGAATTTGGCTTGATGCCACCAGTCCATCCGCTGCGCTCGCGTAGCGGCCTGGCTGCCCGGCTTGGGAGTGGACTGAGCCTCGGTTTCGGCTGAATTCGGCGGAACGGCCAATGCCTCAGTGCTGCCCGCACCGAGGGCCAGTGCGCTTGCCGCACCAAGTTGTTTTAAAAAAGAACGCCGCGAACTCCGATCCCAATCCATGGTTCTCTCTCCTGAACGGCAAATGCCGGGATGAATATGCAAGGTGCAATGATACAACGGCGACCCGGCGCGAATCTGCCCATGCAGCGCGCCTTGCCGTGTAGAATAGCTGCCGAAACCCTGGAATGATGAATGAGCGTCCTGAACCGAAGGCGTTCATATTTCCAGCCGAAAAGGAGTGCGACAAATATGAAGCTTTTCTCGACGCAACTGCGATTTTGCTCCACGCTGACCGTGACGACGCTTTGCTTTTTAGCGCCTGCTTTACTCGCGCAACCGGCCACTGCAAAGTCCGCCGCCGCACAGGAGGAGAATCAGCATATGCGCAGCCGTCTCTTTATCTATGACCTGCGCGATAGCTCGACGCACCTGGTCTTTACCGCGGACACAGTTTGGGAGGCGCCTAACTGGTCGACTGACGGAACCTACCTTATTTCAAATTCACACGGCGGCATTTTCAAATTTGTTCTCAAAGCAGATAACACAGCAGACCCGCAGAAACTGACCATTCCTGCCGACTATCTCTGCAACAACGACAAGGCCATTTCCCCTGACGGCAAGAAGCTCGCTTTCTCGGCCAATCTTTTACCAGCCAGGGGATCGCAAGTCTTTCTAGCCGACGCCGACGGCAAAAACATCAAGTTAATGGCCTCCGAGACACCGAGTTTCTTCCACGGCTGGTCGCCGGACAACAAGACCATGGCCTTCGTCGCGATGCGCAATGGCGCTCGTCAATTTGACATCTATCGCATGCCCGCCGCCGGTGGAGCGGAGCAGCGCCTTACGATGAACGTCCACCACGATGACGGGCCCGACTACTCGCCCGACGGCAAATGGATATATATCAATTCCGATCGCTCCGGCAAGGAAGCGGTATGGCGTTTCCCCGCTGATGGCGCAGGCCCGGACGATGCGAAGGCCGAGATGGTCCTGAGCGACGCGCTCGAGGATTGGTTCCCTCACATCTCGCCCGATGGAACGAAGATGGTATATATCGGCTATCCCGCAGGCACGGCCACGCATAATCCGCGCGACGTCCGTATCGCGCTCAAGCTGGCTGCAATCAGCGATGGCAAGGTGGCTGCAACACAGAAGACTCTTGTGGAGGCCATGGGCGGCCAGGGCAGCATCAACGTCAACTCCTGGGCGCCGGATTCGATGCGTTTCGCCTATGTAACTTATGAGGCTTTGCCGTAGGCGCCGCTGTCCATCAGGTTAACTTTTACCTCGCATGATTCGGGCTGCCCAGATGCCGCTTTCTGGACCTGGGCAGATCGGATGTTAGCGCCGCTGCATTTACCGGCATTTTTCTTGTTTATGGGTACTAAAGTTCGTGATATCCTAATCGTGCTTCCAGCGAACAGCGCACTGTAAGACCCAAGGGTAGTCGGTGTCCGAACGAGGCACTTTCGCACTTGATAAACGAGTGCGCTTGGGAGGCTACTTCCGTGATTAGTTCCGAAGAACTTGCGCAACTTGCGCCCAGCATCTCGAGACCTCAACCCTCAAAAGGCGACCAATTCGTTGTCTACGTTGGCATGAGTGCCGACCTGATCCATATTGGACATCTCAACATTCTTAATGAAGCCAGCAAGTACGGCAAAGTAATTGTCGGCCTTCTCACCGACCGGGCGATCGCGAGTTACAAGCGCCTTCCCTATCTTCCCTTCGAACACCGCAAGACAATCCTTGAGAACCTGACCGCAGTCGCCGCGGTTATTGCGCAGGATACGCTAGACTATCGGTCAAACCTTGAGCGCCTTCGGCCAGACTTCGTAGTCCACGGCGACGATTGGCGCGAGGGCGTGCAGCGCGAGACGCGTCAACAGGTGATTGACACTCTCGAGCAGTGGCACGGACAACTCATTGAGATCCCTTACACTGCAGGGATCTCTTCCACTCAGCTCATCAAAGCAATGAAGGAACTGGGCGTAACGCCGGACATTCGGCGGCAACGCCTGAGACGGCTGATTGAATCGAAATCGATCGTTCGAATCATCGAAGTACACAATGGCCTAACTGGTTTGATCGCTGAAAACGCATCGGCAAACATTGATGGCCAGGTTCGAGAGTTCGACGGCATGTGGGCAAGCAGCTTGACGGATTCGACGGCGCGCGGCAAGCCGGACATTGAAGCAGTCGATCTATCGACGCGGCTATCGACAATGAACGACGTGCTTGAAGTTACGACGAAGCCTATTGTTTACGACGGCGACACCGGCGGGCAACCTGAGCATTTGGCATTTACTGTCCGTACGCTTGAACGGCTCGGAGTTTCCTCAATCATCATCGAAGACAAGGTTGGGCTGAAGAAGAATTCACTGCTCGGAATGGATGTTCCTCAATTCCAGGACACGATCGATAACTTCTCCAACAAGATTAGCGTGGCGAAGAAGAGCCTGATTACAGATGAATTCATGGTCGTCGCCCGAGTGGAGAGCTTCATATTGAACAAGGGGCTGGAAGACGCAATTACCCGTGCAGGGGCCTATATCGACGCAGGCTGCGACGGCGTTCTCATTCATTCGAAAGCAAAAACTCCCGACGAGATATACGGGTTTTGTGAAAGATATGACCGCCTGCCCCACAAGGTGCCACTGTTTGTTGTGCCCACCAGCTACGACTATACCTACGAATCCGAATTATCTGCTCGAGGTGTAAGGGTTGTAATCTACGCTAACCAACTTTTAAGAGCAGCTTATCCGTCGATGATGAAGACTGCCAAGTCTATTCTTACTTACGGACGGGCGTTGGAATCGAGAGAACTCTGCATGTCGATTAAAGAAGTATTGGCGCTGATTCCAGGAACGGCTTGATATGCGGCAATGAAGCCTCATTGCGGAATCTGTCTTATACGGCAGTTGTGTGTTCGTTGTAAGGGTAGGATGTAGATTTTTGGCAGTTACTTTTGGGGCAATATTACGATGATTGACGTAAAGGAATTTGTCCTTGGTTTGGAATCCAAAGGACTTCGGTTCTATACAGGCGTCCCGGACTCTCTCCTCAGCGGACTTTGCGCCTATCTCGCCGAGAATGTTCCGCCGCAATGCCATTTCGCCGCTGCGAACGAAGGCAACGCTGTTGCCCTTGCAATAGGCTACTACCTTGCGACAGGAATGGTCCCTGTGGTCTATATGCAGAACTCCGGGTTGGGCAACTCAGTTAACCCGCTTCTCTCTCTTGCCGACCAAAAGGTGTACAGCATCCCCATGCTTCTGCTTGTCGGATGGCGCGGCGAGCCGGGAGTAAAAGATGAGCCTCAGCATGTCAAACAAGGCGAAGTGACGTTGAGCTTACTCAAGAGCATGGGCGTTGAGAGTGAAGTCCTCGATGCAACCTCCGACTTTGCGGCAGTGCTTGAACGGGCGGCACAAAATCTGCGGACGCGCGAATGTCCGTACGCAATTGTCGTTTGCAAAGGTACCTTTCCGAATGCGGACAAGTGGAAGTCGAACGCAGTCGAGAGTGGCATATCGCGCGAGGCGGTAATAGCGGAGATTATTGAATGCCTTGCTCTCGACGATCTGGTTATTTCAAATACAGGAAAGGCCTCGCGCGAACTTTTTGAGTGCAGGACCCGCCGGGGCGAAGGCCACACAAAGGACTTTCTAACCGTAGGAGGGATGGGGCACACCTCGCAGATCGCTCTCGCGGTTGCCGCCTGGAGTCCTGGCCGAAGGGTCGTTTGCATAGATGGAGACGGAGGAACCCTCATGCACATGGGGGCGCTGGCCACCAGCGGCGCGCTTCGTCCGCGCAATTTCAAGCACTTTGTACTCAACAATGGCTGCCACGAATCGGTCGGAGGCCAGCCAACAGCGGCCCCTGAGATTCGTTTGAGCAAGATCGCCGAAGCATGTGGTTACCCATATGCGGCAACTGTGCATCCCCGCACCGAGGCCGACGTAGCTGCAGGAGTCCGCGAAGCGCTCAATGCAGATGGCGCCGCCTTTGTCGAGTTCCTGGTCACCGTTAGCTCGCGAAGCAATCTGGGAAGGCCTACAGTTTCCCCCTATGAAAACTCCCGAGAATTCATGAAGTCCGCGAGGCCCTAAGCGGTGGTCAACCCAAGCACGGTCCATTACGACATCTCGCCAAGGCACTTTCGCGAGCTGGTACACCAGTTAGCCCCGCAGAGCATTCTCACGGTTGGTCACCAGCGGTCTGTCGAACTGTCGGGGGCGACGGGCCTGCTCGAGGGGCCATCTGATTTTCTGTGTACTAACTTCAGCGAATACAAGCCCAATCCTACGCTGGATGAAGTGCGTCAAGGGCTCGAGTTAGTGAATGCTGTCAAACCTGACCTCATCATCGCAGTCGGTGGGGGCAGCGCAATTGACGTTGCGAAGATGCTCACCGTATGTGGTTCGCCGGCTGCCTTCAATATGAACGATGTGCTGGCCTGCGGAAAGGCGCCGCACCGGGAAAGCAAGCCACGACTCATTGCTATTCCGACGACAGCCGGCACAGGAAGCGAAGCCACGCATTTCGCAACCATCTATCATGCCGGCAAGAAATATTCGATAAGCTCTCCACAGATGATTCCCGACCACGTGATTCTGAATGCGCAACTTACGGCATCGATGCCTCCGTACGTTGCAGGATGCACTGGCTTGGACGCCCTAGCTCACGGAATTGAATCTTATTGGAGCGTCTCTTCCACGGAGGAGTCGTCACGCAATTCAACAGAGGCGATTACGCGGTTGCTGAGATATCTCCCGATTGTTGCCCAGACGGACTCGCTGGATGCTCGCAGAGAGGTGCTATTGGGGGCACACTACGCTGGGCGAGCGATAAACCTGACCAAGACAACCGCGCCTCACGCGGTGTCTTACGCGCTCACATCGAGGCTCGGCTTGGCCCACGGGCACGCTGTATTTTTGACATTGCCGTGGTTCCTTGAGTTCAACAATGACGTGACTTCGGCGAGTCTCGCGGACAAGCGCGGAATTGCGCACGTAAAAGAGCGGATGCAAAATATCTTCCAGATGTTGGGCTGCGACTCTGCAGCAACTGCACGCGACTCGGCAATCGCATTCGCTGAATCGGTCGGAGTCAGGCTCGTGCCTTTACCGGTTCACGTTGATGCCGAACCGATGATCTCAGAACTGGCGGGTGCATTTGATCTGACACGTGCCGGCAACAATCCCCGGGTGTGTACCGTTGAAGAAGTGTCAGGCATGCTTTCCAGTCTATTACGGCCTTCTCTTCTCATCGAGTCTGCCGATTCGGACCGAGGACAGGGCATAATCCCTTAGAGCTTGAGGAGAGAGCCAAAAACATCATCGAGCAAACAGTGTCAGCCTAAATGGAATGGGCCTCTGGAGTTATTCGCCAGAGGCCCATTCTATTTTCTATTTATGTTTTGAGTTTGGTTGGAGAGGACTCTTTGCCTTGCCTATTGATATGGGATCATTCCGATGACTGGAACGGCGTGGCGGTCTTGAGGCTGAAGAATGCGTTTCAATAAGTGGGTGCTCGGATTGTAATCAAGAACTATCTCTTTGAGAGCAACAACCAGGCGGCCAATATCGCGGGTTTCACAGATATTGTGAAGCGAGCCGAGCCAAGTTTGCAAATCGTCTTCCGGTACGCCATTGCCAACGAAGATGCGAACCTTGTCGTGCTCGGTTGGAACCGTATCTTCGAGGAGCGTGCTGAGCTCTTCATAGAGCTTCTCTCCGGGGCGGGTTCCGGTGAATTCAATTTTGATGTCTTCGTCCGGGATAAGTCCAGACAGCAGAATCAGGTTCCGGGCAAGTTCGACAATTTTGACTGGCTGGCCCATGTCCAAAACGCAGATCTGGCCGCCCTTGCCGATTGCCGAGGCTTGCAGCACCAGTTGGCACGCTTCGGGAATGGTCATGAAGAACCGGCGCATCTCGGGATGTGTTACAGTAATTGGTCCGCCGGCGAGGATCTGCTTTTTGAAGATTGGAATGACACTGCCGTTGGAGCCGAGAACGTTGCCGAAGCGGACTGCCACGAATTGGGTACCGCCGTTCTGCAAGGCGAGCAGAAGAAGTTCAGCTATTCGCTTGGTGGCGCCCATAACATTGGTGGGGCGGACAGCTTTGTCAGAGGAGATCATGACGAAGTCTTCAACTCCGTGCCCCAATGCGGCCTGGGCCACATTATAGGTTCCGAATACATTGTTCTCGATTGCCTCGAAGACGTGTGCCTCCATCAAGGGCACATGCTTGTAGGCCGCCGCATGATAGACGACCGAGGGCCTGTATTGGCTAAACACCTCGTCCAGACGAGTGCGATTCTGAACGCTTCCGATCTCCGGATAGAAGGGGACAAGCGGAAACGCCTGGCACATTTCGCGATCGATTTCGAATAGCGGAGACTCGGCGATTTCGAATCCAACAATTCCGGCGGGGTGAAAGCGTACGATCTGCCGGCAGAGTTCAGAGCCAATGGATCCCGCAGCACCGGTGACGAGGACCATTTTGCCTTCAATTGTGCTGCGGATCTGCCTTTCTTCGAGACGTACCGGGGTCCGCCCGAGAAGATCCTCGACCGCCACCTCGCGAATCTGGCCGGCGAGGCCGCGCCCCTCGATCACTTCGCCCAACCCGGGTACAGTTTTGCACTCCACGCCTGCCTTGTGGCACAACTCCAGAATCCGAGTCATTTCAACGCCGGTAGCCGAAGGAATGGCAATCAGAATGATTTCGATCTCATGCTCTGCTACAAGTGACTCTACCTTGTCTCCTCCGCCGAGCACCCGGACACCATTGATCCGTAATCCATTCTTGTACGGCCGGTCATCCAGAAATCCCAGGACACAATATGCCAGCCTCGGATTATTGCGGATCTCTCTAAGCAGAGTAATGCCCGCATCACCTGCACCGTAGATCAACGTTCTCTTCTCCGGAGTACCGACCTGTCCGGCCTGCATTGCCTCGGTGACCATTCGAACAACCACACGAAGTCCCGTTGTGCCCAGGAAGGAGAGAATCAAATCGCTCACGAAGATCGATCGCGGAAATCCCGCCGGCCCAACGCCCAGGATCACAGCGCAACTCACGGCAGATGCCGCCAGGTTTACAAATACGAGCCTGTAACCGTCGGAGAGCGACACGTACCGCAGTCCCCTTCGATCCAAGTTTGCGATGTGGAACGCAACGCTTTTTACGATAATCCAGACGAGAAGCGCGTAGCCTAAGTGGCGGAGATATGCGGGCGGCAGGCTGAAGTCGAACCTTAGAACTTATCCGTAAATAGAAACAGTCTGCCTCCAGCAGATCATGGCGCAGG
>ODAK010004497.1_pt1 | contig 14263 bp, 11 predicted proteins | sample 1539591 | NCBI WGS metagenome assembly ODAK01 (sample SAMEA3539303, study PRJEB22396) | soil metagenome | biome: tundra; feature: field; material: soil | place: USA | collected 2010-05 | depth 0.15 m | reverse complement strand
TCGGCCTGAAGGAGGTCGCGGTGCTCGAGCCCAAGCCCGGCGTCGAGCCGACCGCGTCGCATCTTCAGGAAGTGCTCGCCACGCTGAAGAGCGCGCCGGCGAAGATGGTGCTGTACGCGGCCTATCAGGACCCGCGTCCTTCCGAGTGGCTCAGCAAGAACGCCGGCATCGCCGCCGTCAAGGTGCCCTTCACCGTCGGCGGCACCGAGGGCGCGAAAAACCTGTTCGGCCTCTTCGACGACACCGTCGCCCGCCTGCTCGCCGCGGGCGCCAAGCCGTGAACTGGAGCGCGTTCGACTGGGGCATCCTCGGCCCGGCGCTGATCGCCGGGCTCCTGGTCCTCGCGACGCACGTGCCGCTGGGCATGCAGGTCCTGGACCGTGGCATCGTCTTCATCGATCTCGCGATCGCGCAGATCGCCGGGCTCGGCGTCATCGCCGCCGACACCTTCGGGCTGCCCGAGGGCGGCATCGCGGTGCAGGTTGCCGCCGTGTGCGCAGCCCTGCTCGGCGCCTGGCTTCTGACCTGGACCGAGAAGCGCGCGCCGCAGCAGCAGGAGGCACTGATCGGCGTCATGTTCATTCTCGCCGCGTGCGCCGGCATCCTCCTGCTCTCGGGCAACCCGCACGGCGGCGAGCACCTGAAGGATCTGCTGGTCGGGCAGATCCTCTGGGTCGACAAGACGCAACTGCTATGGCTGGGCGGCCTCTCCGCGGTGCTGCTCGCCGCGTTGTGGCTCGGCTGGGTCGGGCGCCTCGGCCGCTTCGGCTTCTATGGAGTGTTCGCGCTGGCCGTCACCGCATCGGTGCAGCTGGTCGGTGTCTACCTCGTGTTCTCGAGCCTCATCATCCCGGCGCTGGCCACGCGCGCGCAGCGCGGGCGGCGACGCTACGGCATCGCCTACGGGCTCGGCGTCGCGGGCTACGCGCTCGGCCTGGCGCTGTCGGCACTCTTCGATCTCCCGTCGGGAGCCGTGATCGTCTGGACGCTGGCGGCCTGCGCCATAGCCGGCGCCCTGGCGTTTCGCCCGAACGCGCGCGAACTCGAAGCGGCACCGAACTGACGCTGGCAGCTCAGGCCGGATAGCCCGTGATCGCGCGGATGCGCCGATAGAGCGGCACGAGCCGCCCGTACATCGGCCGATAGACCTCGCGGTAGAGCGCGTCGTAGGTGCGCACGGCAGCCGGCTGCGGCTCGAAGCGGTGACCGCTTCTGGCCATGGCCGCGGCGGCCGCCTGCACATCGGCGTACCAGCCGAGGCCCGTCGCCGCAAGCATGGCCGCACCCAGCGCCGAGGCCTCGGCAATGTGCGGCCGTTCGGCGGCGAGGCCGAACACGTCGGCCGCGATCTGCATCGCACCATCGCTTTGCGCGCCTCCGCCCGAGACGACGAGCCGCGTGATCGGGCGCTTCGTTCGCGCTTCGATCAGCTCGCGGCCGGCACGCAGGCCGTAGACCAGCCCTTCGATCATCGCCCGGTAGAGATGGGCGCGCGTGTGCACGTCGCCGAAGCCGATGATCGCTCCCTTGGCTTCGGGCCCGGGGTCGCGCAGGCCGGGCGACCAGTACGGCTGCAGCACCAGGCCCATCGAGCCGGGCGGGACCGAGGCGATGAGCCCGTCGAACAGCGACTCGGCACTGACGCCGCGCTCGGCCGCCAGCGCCCGCTCACGGTGCGCGAACTCGTTCTTGAACCAGCTGACGAGCCAGAAGCCGCGCTGGATGTGGATCTCGGTGTTGAACGCGCCAGGCCACGCCGCCGGATACGCCGGCAGGAGGCGCTGCACTTCGACGTATTTCGGCTGCGTCGTGTTGATCGTCGCCGCGGTGCCGAACGAGAGATGCGCCGTGTCGGGCTCGAGCACGCCGCAGCCGAGCACCTCGCAGGCCTTGTCGGCCGCGGCGGCGATGACGGGCAGTGCCGGGCGCAGGCCGAGCTCGGTCGCCGCGGCATCCGTCAGCGCGCCCAGGCGCGATGCCGGCGGCACGAGACGCGGCAGCTGGGCGCTGCGGATCGCGAGCGCCTTCCAGTGCCAGTCGCCGGCACGTGCCCATTGTTGGCGCTTGTAGTCGAAGGGCAGGTAGCCGACCTGGCAAGCGGCCGAATCGACCCAATCGCCGACGAGGCGGTGTGCGAGCCAGCCCGAGAGCAGCGTGAAGCGCTCGCAGTTCCGCCACAGCGCCGCCTCGTGCTGCGCCAGCCAGTTGGCCTCGGCCTGGCGCTGCAGCTGGCGCATCAGCTCGCCGGCGCCGGCAAGACCGAACAGCGTGTTCCAGAACGCGCCCAGCGGAGGCGGCGCCGAGCACAGGCGCTGGTCGGGCCAGACGATCGCAGGCCGAAGCGGCGTGCCATCTTCGCGGGCGCAGACGACGGTGCCGCGCTGTGTCGTCAGCGCCAGGCCGGCGACGCGCCCGGGTTGCACCCCGCCTTGCCGCCAGAGCGCCCGGCAACTCTCGACCAGCGCCTGCCAGTACGAGCCGGCATCCTTCTCCGCCCAGCCCGGCTGCGGCGCGTCGAAGGGCGGCTCGAACGGCACCTGCGAGCGGCCCTGCATCGCGCCGTCGCGATCGAAGACGAGGGCGCGCACGCTCTGCGTCCCGACATCGATGGCGAGCAGCAGATCGGGCGTCATGAGCGGCGATTCTCGGCCGGCGGCGCGTGGCGCAGGGCCCAGTCTTCCCGGTAGCGCGCCGCCTCGTCTGCCCAGCGTGCCGCACTCCAGCCAAGACCTTGGCGGCAAGCTGCCTCGAGCATCGGCAGCGACTCGATCGCGCCGCCCGGCGCGACGAGACCGAGACGCGTGCGCCGCATCAGCAAATCGCCGAGACGGCGCACCTGCTCGGCTTGCATCGACCAGCGCAATTCGGCGAGCGTGTAGGGCGTGCCGAGCAGCGGCTGCTGCTCGGGCGCGGGCCGCGCCGCGACCCAGGCCGCGCCTTCGGCGCCGAGGCGGCCTTGCAGGCGCGTCGTCGCCGGCGTCGGCGGCGCCGAGGCCTTCGGCGCACCGATGCGAAGACCCTGCTTCTCGACCAGGCGCAGCACCTCGAATGCCGTCGCGCGATGCGTCGTCAGCTTGCCGCCGGTGATGCCGACCAGGCCAGGCCGGGCCCAGAGCGCCGAGTCGCGCCCCATCGCCGAAGGCGGCCTGTTCTCCTCCCCCGGCGCAACGACGATCGCGCGCAGCCCCGCGTAGGTCGACAACGCCATCGATGCGTCGATCGCGATCCGCGGAAAAAGCGCTTGCAGCGCTTCGACGAGGTACGCCGCTTCGGCCGCCGAGATCATCGCCGGCGCGTCGGCGACGGGATGATCGATGTCGGTGGTGCCGACGACGACCGCGCCTTCCCACGGATGGGCGAACACCGGCCGCCGGTCGCGCGGATGCAGCCACGCGAGCGCGCAGTGCAGCGGCAGCGCCGAGTGGGCGAACACGAGATGGCTGCCGCGCAGCGGCCGCAGCAGCGGCGCACCCGGCGCAGCGCCGGCCCAGACGCCGGCGGCATGCACGGTGACGGTGGCCCGCACGTGGCGAGGCTCGCCGCCGTCGATGCGATCGTCGAGGCGGGCACCGGTGACCCGGCCGCCTTCTTCGACCAGCGTCGCCTCGACGTGGTTGAGCGCATGGGCGCCGCGCGCGACCGCGTCGAAAACGAGGCGCAGGACGAGGCGCGCGTCGTCGACGACGCCGTCGCGATAGGCGATCGCCGCGCGCAGCTTGTAGGGCCCGAGCAGCGGCTCGATCGCCACCGCCTCGGCGGCGCCGATACGCCGCGAAGTGCGCCGGCCAGCCATGCGGTCGGCAATCCAGAACGCCGCGGACAGCGCCGCCGGCCCCGGACGCCCGCCGGCGAAGATGGGCATCAGAAAGGCTTGCGGCTCGACGAGGCCGGGCCGCTCGACCAGCAGGCGTTCGCGCTCGCGCACCGACTCCAGCGTCATGCGCCACTGGCCCGACTGGAGATAGCGAAGGCCGCCGTGGATGAGTTTCGACGACCACGACGAGGTGCCGCTCGCGAAATCGCCGCGATCGACGAGGAGCGCGCGAAGGCCCCGCGCGCTCGCCGCATGCAGCACGGCGGCGCCGGTGATGCCGCCGCCGACGATGAGCAGGTCGTAGTGCGCGTCGACCTTCACGCGAAGAGTTTTCCCGGATTCATCATCCCGGTCGGGTCGAGCTCGCGCGCCATCGCGCGCAGCAAGGCCATGCCGAGCTCGCCCTTCTCCGCGGCCAGATACGGCGCATGGTCGGCGCCGACGCCGTGCTGGTGGCTGATCGTTCCGCCGCCGCCGACGACGGCCAGCGACGCCGCGGCCTTGAGCCGCCGCCAGCGTTCGAGGTTCGCATCGGGGTCGGCGGCGAGGCGATAGAGCAAGGTCGTGTAGACGCTGCAGCCCTGGCGATAGACGTGCGAGAGATGGGTGAACGCATGGACGCGCTCGCCCTCGGCGGCGAGCGCGGCGCGGCCGGCCCCCTCGATCGCGGCGAGCATCGCGCCGGCCTCGCCCCAGGGCACGCAGGTCTCGACCGTCTCGACCGCATAGCCGGCGTCCCACAGAGCGTTGCGCAGATAGGGCGCGCGAAAGCGGTTCTTCGCCCAGCTGCGCCCGATCGATGTCCCCGCCGGGACGCCGCGATGGCGGCGCGCGATGTCGGATAGCGCCGTATGCGCGAACCGCGCCTCGCGCTCGCTGCCGGTCACGCCGGCGAGCAGCAGGCACGCGCCCTCGCCGACGCCGCGCCAGCGCAGATAGCGCGCGAGCCAGGCCATCGCGCGCTCGTGGCCTTCGACGAGGCCGAGCTGGGTCTCGGTCTCGACCGCACTCGAATAGCGCAGCATCGACAGCGCGACGCCGCTTTGCGCAAGCTCGCGCACCGCATCCAGACCGACGTCCCACTGCGGAAAGAAAATGGCGTGGAAGCGCTCGTGCGCGGCGCGCGGCCGCACTCGCAGCGTCACCTCGGTGAGGAGGCCGAGTCGGCCTTCGCTGCCGAGCACCGCTTCGCGCAAGTCGGGCCCGGCGCTCGATGCGGGCAGGCCGCCGACCGCCAGCGTGCCGCGCGGCGTCGCCAGCCTGCCGCCGTGAAAGAGCTGCTCGATGCGCCCATAGCGCAACGACTGCTGCCCCGACGAGCGCGTCACGACCCAGCCGCCAGCCGTCGAAAGCTCGAAGGATTGCGGATAGTGGCCGAGCACCAGGCCGTGCGGCGCGAGCGCGGCTTCGATCGCGGGGCCCGGTGCGCCGGCCCCGAATCGCGCGGTCAGGTTCGTGTGGTCCAGCCCTTGCAGCGCGGCGAGCTTTTCGAGCGAGACGTTGACAACCGGCCGATCGACCTCCGGCACGCGCAGATGGCCGACGACGCTCGTGCCACCTCCGTAAGGTATGACGATGGCGCCGAGCCGCTTCGCCTCGTCGAGAGCAGCAAGCGCATCGTCGTGCGAAGACGGGAACGCGACACCGTCGGCGCAGCGCCCGACGCGACCGCTGCGCACGGCGATCCAGTCGGGCATGCTCTGGCCGAAGGCATGGTCGAGGCGCACGGCTGCGCTGGTGTCGAACCGCGTCGAAGCCGGCAGGCGGCTCGCGACGACCGCCTGCAAAGCGGCCTGGCGCGTCGCGCTCGGCCAGGGCGTCGCCTCGCCGATGCCTTCGCCGAGGAAACGGCGGGCGCGCTCGCCGAGCGGCTGGTCTTCGGTGTCGCGGCCCCATCCGTTCCAGCGCTTGCCCACCTTCACGCCTCCCCGCTTCGCGCGGCAGTATAGGCAGTGAGCTTCTGCGCCATGCCCCGGCACGTCGCTTGCTCTGGCAGCGCGCGCACCCGATGCGTCGGAGACAATAAGAGAATGCCCCTCACTCGCCGCGGCTATGCCTCGCGATCATGGCCGTCGCTGCGCTCGAGTGCGCGCCCGGTCTTTTGCATGATGGGGCTCTTCGCCGGACTGGGAGCGGCCGCGCCGAATGCGTTCGCGCAGGCCGTGGCGCCAATCGCGGCCGCTTCGGCTCCGGCGGCCAGCGCGTCGGCGCCGCTCGCGAGCGCGAAACCCGACGCGCTTTCGCCGGACCCGCCTGAGCCGAGCCATCTCCTGCCGGCAACGGAGATCGTCGGCTTTGAGTTCCTGCTCAATCGCTTCAACCGCTACTTCGGCAGTGGGCGCGCCGACTACCTTGTCACCCTGGACACCATCCGCACCAACCTACACAGCGGCTGGGGCACCGACAAGGATCCGTTCGAGACCAACCAGCTCGGCCATCCGTTCGCAGGCGCGATGTATCTCGGCTTCGCACGGTCGTCGGGGCTCGATTACTGGCAGTCGGCCGGCTATGCCTTTGCCGGCAGCGCCGTCTGGGAGATCGCCGGCGAGCAAACGCGCCCGTCGCGCAACGACCAGGTCGCCAGCGGCATCGGCGGCACCTTTCTCGGCGAAGCGCTGTTTCGCATGTCGAACCTCGTGCTCGAGCAGGGCGGCGGCATGTCGCGCTTCTGGCGCGAAGCGGCGGCGGCGGCGATCGATCCGTCGGCGGGCTTCAACCGTCTGGTCTTCGACGATCGGCATGGCGGCATCTTCTCGAGCCACGACGCTGCCTACTTCAGCCGCCTCGAGCTCGGCTACGCGCACAGCATCAAGCAGGAGCTCGGCCCGTCGACGGCGAACTTCAAGCGCAACGAGGCGCAGGTCGATTTCTCGATCGACTACGGCCTGCCCGGTAGCCGCGGCTACGAATACACGCGGCCCTTCGACTATTTCAATTTCTCGATCACCGCCTCGAGCGCGAACGGCGTCGAGAACGTGCTGACGCGCGGCCTCCTCGTCGGCAAGAGCTATGAGGCCGGCTCCGACTATCGCGGCGTCTGGGGCATCTACGGCAGCTTCGACTACATCGCGCCGCAGACCTTCCGTATCTCGAGCACGGCCGTCTCGATCGGCTCGACGGCGCAGTGGATGCTCGGCGATTCGCTGTCGCTTCAGGGCACGGCGATGGCCGGCGTCGGCTACGCCGCGGTCGGGACGACGCGCGGCTCGATCAGCGATCGCGACTACAACTACGGCGTGGCGCCGCAGGCGCTGCTCGCCCTGCGCCTGACGAATGCCGACAAGGCTTCGCTCGACCTGACGGCACGCGAATACTTCGTCAGCAACGTCGCCTCGGGCACCAGCGGCGGCCATGACAACATCCTGCGCGGCGACGCGTCGTTCACGTATCGCATCGCCAAGCAACAGGCCCTGACGGTCAAGGTGCTCGGCAATCTGCGCGAAGCGCGGTTCGTGAATCCGGGAACGCAGCGGCAGACGCAGGTGACGGTCGGAATCTTCTACACGCTGCTCGGACAGGACCGCTTCGGCACGGTCGACTGGCGCTGACCGGGTGCTCGTGCGGCGCCGTTACTGGCGTGCGCACGCGGTCTTCTATCCGCTCTCGCCGGCTGCCCGCCGGCGACGCAGTTCGCCGGTCGCGCCGAGCCACGACGAGACGGGTGCCGCCAGCCATTCGCGCGCGTGCGCGTCGCCCTTGAGATACGCATCGAGGAAGGCCGTGCTGACCTGCTCCGCCTGCCCCATCCTGATCCGCGTGTCGGCAGCGGAAAGGCCGACGTCCGCGTCGCTTCCGGCCCCGGCAGCGAGATTCCTGGCGGACCCGCCCGGGGTGCCGGCGGACCCATGTCTGCCACGAGCCGGCCGGCCGTTGCTGTCGCCGCCGGCGCTCGAGTCGGCGGCCGGCAAGCGCGCCGAGGTGTGACTCTCTGCGGCCTTCTCGGCGGCAGCGCTGCCGCTCAGGCTGGCGTGCGTCAACCCCGTCATCAGGAGAAGATATGTGTCGGGGCCCTCGATGCGATCGTAAGCCCGGTCGCTGCGGTCGCCGGCCGCAACGACGCCAAGCGGGTCCCCATCGGCGTCGCTGGTCACTGCGAGCACAGGGATGTGCCCGACCCTGTCGCGCGCGCCGCGACCCGGCGCGGAGACACTGGCATACGGGCTGAGCGCCAATGCCGCGCGAAACCTGATCCGCTCGGGCGTCGCTTCGGCATCCTGTTCACGGTCCCCGGCCAGAGCAATGGCGGTATAGGCGCCCAGATCGAAGCCGGCAATCGCCACCCGGTCCCAGTCGATCCTTTGCCATCCGGCCTCGCCGGCCAGCGAGCGGCGCCGCGCCTCGCCTGCGATCGCTTCGAGGGCCCGAACCCGGCGGCTCGTCGCCAAGGCGCTGTAGCGCTCCTGTGCCAGGGCCTTGAACTCGCCGGTGCGGGCGAGTTCGGACGTCCACGCCATCTCGTCCTCGGTCAGGGGCTGAACCGACATGACGGCGTATCCGGCTGATGACCAGGCGCCTCGCCAGCGATCGCCGGCGCCGCTCGACTCGCCCAGCCCCGGAACGTAGATGACGACGGGCAGCAAACGTGGGCTCGCGGGTTCCGACAGGAGAACCTTCACGATCCGACCGGCAATCGGCCACAAGTGCTCGCTCGTATTCACCGCTTCGTGTTCGCCCGGCAGATACCCCCCTGCGCTCTCGCCCGCAGAAGAACGGGCTCTGCCGCCCGGCCGGTCGCCGGCGCACGCCGCCACGGCGAGGACGATCGACGCACACGACAGCGTCGCCAGGAAGATGAGCACCGGATTCGATCTTCGGCCGAGCGTCTGCCGTTTTTCCATTCGAGCCCTCTTCGCCGGGCATGAATATCAAACATGCACGTTAAGGCGCCATGTCTGCCAGCCGACATTCCTTTACCCCAAGTTCACGCCCCCTTCACAGCATTGGGCTCTGATGACGGCCTTCCCGTGGGCCGGCTTGCCGCGCGAGCGAGATGCCGCGAGCCGTGCATCGCCACAACACGAATTGGGGGAAAAAATGACATCAAAGAGAGCCGCTTACGCATCGCTGTTCGCCGCCGTCCTGCTCGCGTTGGGCGGCTGCGGCGGCGCCGCCGATGCAACAATCAGCGGGACGCTGAGCGGACTGAACGCCAACACCAGCGTCGGGTTGGAGGACAACGGCGGCGACACGCTCACCGTCAGCAGCAACGGCAGCTTCAGGTTCGCAACCGGGCTGGCGGCTGGCGACTCGTACAGCGTGACCGTCCTGACCGAGCCGACGGGAGAGATCTGCCTCGTTCAAAGCGGCAGCGGCGTGGTCGACACGAACGCCGACTCCGTCGCCACCGTTTCGGTGATCTGCGCGACCACCCTCTCGTTGGCCGGAACCGTTTCGGGGCTCGCATCGGGAACGAGCGTCACCCTCAGTGACGGTCAGGTTCTTCTTCCGGTGGCCGCCAATGGGGCCTTCTCGTTTCCCGGGACCTTCCCGACCGGAACTTCGTACAGCGTCACGGTGGCGACTCAGCCGGCCGGCGAGACGTGCGCGATCGCCAACGGCAGCGGCACCGTGACGGCTGCGGGCATTCCTGCGATCGTGGTCACCTGCATCTGAGGCCGCCCCACGGCACCGCGCGAAACGCATGCTGCAGGTCGAGTCCGTTGTGCCCGAGACCGCAGGTGGGATGACGGCATGCACAGCATTCCCCTCCATGTCACCCAGCCTCGCGGACCACGCGTCGGCATTGCTCGCCCGGATGGGCGCCCTGGCGTGGCTGTACGTCCTCGTGCCGATTCCCCTGATCACCGACTGGATGGAAACCGGCGCGCTGCCGGTGACGCCGCGGGGCTGATCACGGAGGTCGTCGGAGGAATCACGATCGCCGCCCTGGTCGGCAAGGTTCGCCATGATCAACGTGCGCTCGAAGCACTGGCACGTGCCGACCGCCTGACCAGCCTTTTCAATCGACGTGCATTCGAGGCTGCCCTCGAGGTCGAATGCGCGCGTGCGCGCCGCTCGCGCAGCCCGCTCAGCGTCGCCTATCTCGACATCGACCACTTCAAGCGCATCAACAGCCAGGCCGGCCACGCGGCGGGCGATCAGGTTCTGAGACAACTCGCGCTGGCCATCGGCGAGGCGATTCGAGCCCATGTCGACGGCGGGTTTCGCCTCGGCGGCGACGAATTGCTCTGCTCTTGCCGTCGAGCACGAAAGAGCAGACCGAGGTCGTCGTTGGCTCGGATCCGCTCGTTTTGCACCGACCGTGATCCGCTCTGGGCGGTCGGCGCAATCGACATCAGTGCCGGAGTCGTGGAGTTCGATCCGGACGAGACGCCGCAGGAGCTGCTCCGGCGCAGCGACGCAGCGATGTACCTGCAAAAGGAATCGCGCCGCCCTTCGAGGGTCTAGGCGTCTTGTCGCGGCGGGCGGGCGGGCGTCGGCGACGCTCTGCGATGGCGCCGGCTTGCGACGACGGCGCGCAACGGCGGTTGACGCGTTCGAGCGTGGCCCGCGGAGGCGGTCAGTCCTTTGGCCTGCCCTCCTCAACGCCGCGGCGATGTCGGCCAGTCGACCGCCCCTGTTGCGGCATGGGACCGGACGCCTCGCATGTGCCAGGCGGTGCAGCGGAAATGTCCGTCGCTGAGCAGGCGGCTGAGCAGCGAATCGCCGGCGTGGACGATGGTGCCGTCGGCGCAGACCATGACGGTCGACTCGCTCGCGGACACGGCGAGCTCCGACGGAATGCGGCCGTTGTCGCTCATGAGGCTGGCCGCCCACAGGGCGGCCCACACAATGAGCGACAAGCACACCGCGAAGAGAGCGATCCGCCAGGCGCCGTCGTTCCGGCTCTTCGTCGTCGCTCGGGCTGAACTCATCGGATCGTCATGGCGGTACTTGCCCCATCTTAGGGGCCGCGGCCGCGATGTCTTCTCTGCGCTGCGAGCCGGCGCTGCCCGGCGTGAGCAAATGCTCAATGTCGGATCGCATCGCCGGCGCCGGCCTCAGGCCTCGACGATGAACCGGCGCAGGAGGTCGAAGGCAGCTTCGGGCTCGTCGCGCCAGGCACCGTGGCCCGACTTCGCGAATGTGGCGAGGCGAACGCGCGAAGCCGGCAGGGCGGCGGCGATGTCGAGCGAATCCTGCAACGGACACACCGGGTCCAACTCGCCGGCCATCACGAGCACGGGGCAGCGCGCGTGCGCGAGGCCGGGCAGCAGATCCATCGCCTGCTGCTCACCGCCGGCCGAGGCGAAAAGAATCTCCTCGTTGAAGACGATGCGGCGCTGCGCATCGTCACCGGCCGCTCGCAGCTGGTTGTAGTACGGCTTGCAGACGTCGCTGTAGCGAGCCCAGGTCCCCTCGTTCGGTGCCCTCCAGAACTGCTCGGCGACGTCGCGTGCTTCGCCGCCGCCGAGACGCTCGAACATCGCCAGCTTGCGCTCGAGGTTCATGCGCGGCGACGTGCTGGAAAGGACCACCTTCGCGGCGTGCCCGGGATGGCGAGCGATGTAGCGCTGCGCCACGAAGCCGCCGAACGATTGCCCGAGCACGATGGGCCGCGCGATGCCCAGCGCATCGCAGAGACGCACCACGTCGTCAGCGAAGGTATCGAGCGTCCACTCCTCGCGCGGCCGCCTGTCGCTGCGACCGTGGCCGCGATGGTCGTAGTAGACGATCTGCGCCACGTCGGCCAGCCGCGAGAACGCGGGCTTGAAGCCGGAGTGGTCGTAGCCGGGCCCGCCGTGCAGGAGCACCAGCGTGGGCTTCTCGCGCAGCAATGGCCCGTCGGGAACGAGGCCGGGCCCTTCGATGTCGACGAAAAGGCGGACGTTCGGAGCGATGGCGATGCGCATGGGCGAAGGCTAGCGTGTCGCGTCCGCGCGTCGCACCCACTCAAGTGCCGGCGATCCGCCCTTCACCGTCGTCGCCTAGCGCCTTGTAGAGCGCCGCCAGGGCCGTATGGACACGAGCCGTGCTTTCGGTCAGATCGCGCTGCGCCTCGAGCAAGGCGGCGGTCGCGCTCAGGACTGGCATATAGCTCGTCAGGCCGTTGGCGTAGCGGGCGCGTGCAAGGCTGGCATCGTCTTCGGCATCGCGCACCCGCTCCAGGAGTTGCGCGTCGCGCTGGGTCTCGGCGACATAGGCCGAGATCGCGTCATCGACCTCGTGCCAGGCCTTGAGCACGGCTTGCTGGAAGGCCACGGCCGCCTCCTGCTGCTGCAGCTCGCGCAAGTTGATCGTGGACCGGCGCCGGCCCCGATCGAAGACGGGAAGGCTCAGGCTCGGGCCCACGGTCCACTGCCGGCTGCCCCAGTCGCCGAACTTCCGGCTTCCGACGGCCTCCAGTCCGAAGTTCGCGCCCAGCGTGATGCGCGGGTACAGGTCGGCCACCGCGATGCCGATGTTCGCGGTGGCGGCGTGAAGACGTGCCTCGGCTGCGGCGACGTCCGGACGTCGACGCGCGAGGTCCGAGGGCAACCCGAGCCGGAGATCGGGCAGCGCCGGTGCGTTACGGGACATGCGTTTGGCCGACAGTTCGCCGTTCAGACCGCCGGGCTCCACTCCGCACATGAGCGTGATCTGGTTCATGGCCTGTGCCTCCTGGGCGAGCAGCGGCGGCAGCAGCGCCTGCAGGCTGGCTACTTGCGAGTGCTGCCGGATCACCGCGGATTCGTCCGCCACTCCGGTTCGGTACTGCGCCCCGAGCAGGCTTTCCATCTCTTGCGCTGCCGCCAGTTCGTCCTGCGTCAGAAGCCTTTGGCGTTGCGCTGAACGCAGCACAAAGTACGACCGCGCGACTTCGGCCGTCACGCTGAGCCCAACCTGTCGCAGCGACGCCTGCTGCCCGTCGGTGTTCGCCTTCGCCGCCTCCTCGGAGCGCAGAATCCGGCCCCACAGGTCGGGTTCCCACGAGGCATCGAAGCCAGCGTCATAGAGCGTGAATGGTGCGCTCAGCACATCCAGCAGTGGCTGCGTGTTCGAGCCGCCGATCGCGCTGACCAGGCGGGATTCGCTTCCGTACTCGCTCTGGCGCTGGCGCGAGACGCCGCCTTGCGCGCCGACCTGCACGCCACGCTGCGCGCTGACCGTCGCTTCCTCGACGCGAGACTGCAGGACGCGCAACGCCGCAGTCTTCACGTCCTGGTTGGCCTGAAGCGCGAGCGCCTGCAGACGCGTCAATTCGGCGTCACCGAACGCAGCCCAGCGGTCGGCGGGCAGCGACGCCGTGGAACTGGCAGCGGCGGCGAGCGTCTCGGAGCCGCCATGCCGGTCGGACCATTGCGCCGGCGCATCGACATCGGCCGGCTTGAAATCGGGGCCGACTGTCGTGCAGCCGGTGAGAGCGGCCAGCACGCAAAGCAGCGCGGACAAAGCAGCCGCTGCGCGCTTTTGCGCGAGCGGCCAGGCAGGCAGGAAAGCCGACGACGACATGGAAATCCTCCTTTTCAGACCAGGCGATGGCGAAACAGCCAGGCCGCGGTGGGCAGCGTGACGGCCGCGATCAGCAGCAGCGGGACGAGGTCGGGCAGCACCGTGGCCAGGCTCGCGCCTTCCAGATAGACGCGCCGCACGAGGTCGATCCCGAACCGGATCGGGTTCACCAGCGTCGCGATCTGCAGCGCCCTCGGCATCGAAGCCACCGGCGTCGTGAGGCCCGAGAGCAGCATCATCGGCATCAGCAGCACGAACGTGTACAGCTCGGCCTGCTGCATGTTGGCCGCCAGGGCGCTGATCGACAGCCCGATACCCACACCGGCAATGATGAACGCCGCCAGCCCCGCGTAAAGCGTGAGCAGCGATCCGGCCATCGGGATGTGGAACCAGAAGCGCGTGACGAGCAGCACCAGCGTCGATTGCACGAGGCCGATCAGCATCGGCGGGATCGCCTTGCCGATCATGATCTCGGTCGGCGACAGCGGCGTCACGAGCAGCTGGTCGAAGGTGCCCTGCTCGCGCTCGCGCGCCACCGACAGCGCGGTCAGCAGCAGCGTCTGCAGCATGCTCAGCGTGGCGATCAGCGCGGGCATGAAGTTCCAGCGCGTTTCCAGGTTCGGGTTGAACCAGGCCCGCGTCTCGAGCGTCAACGCCGGCGCCGCGCCGCCGCGCTGCTGCAGCTGCTCGGCGTTGAAGGCATCGACGACCGAGCCGACATAGGCCGCCGCCGAGTTGGCGGTGGTCGAATTGCGGGCGTCGAGGATGATCTGGATGGGCGCCGTCTCGCCGTTCATCAGCTGCTGCTCGAAGCGCGGGCCGATCTGGATGACCATCAGCGCCTGTTGCGAGTTGATAGCCGGCGCGATCTCGGACGCGGCTTGCAAGGTGGCCACGCGGCGGAAAAAGCCCGTGCCATCGAGGTGCGCCAACAGGGCAGCCGAGGTCGGGCTGCGGCTGAAGTCGAGCACGGCATAGGGCACGTTCGACAGGTCGTAGGTCGCCACGTAGCCGAAC
>ODAK010004495.1_pt1 | contig 14264 bp, 9 predicted proteins | sample 1539591 | NCBI WGS metagenome assembly ODAK01 (sample SAMEA3539303, study PRJEB22396) | soil metagenome | biome: tundra; feature: field; material: soil | place: USA | collected 2010-05 | depth 0.15 m | reverse complement strand
ACCCGGTAACGATTCTGCCGGAACTTCTGTTTGAGCGCCTCGCCGCAAGCTGCCGCCTGGCCCTCATTTCGAACACCGACCCCATCCATGTGGCACATATCGAGGCCACATTTCCATTTGTCCGCTATTTTCCCGCGCGGATCTATTCCTGCCATGTGGGCGCAAGCAAGCCTGCACCTGTGATTTATCACCATGCGCTGCGGGAAGTCGATGCCTTGCCCGAGGAAGCCATGTTTATCGACGATGTGCATGAAAATGCGATGGCCGCGGCTAGCCTCGGCATGACCGCGTTTCATTTCACCTCGCCCGATGAACTCCTCGACGAATTTTCCCGGCTAGGCCTCTGGACGCTTTGAAAATTGGGTTGCATAGGCTGCCTGTGTGGTTTTGCCTTCAACCACTCAAGACTTCACGCAGAACCAGTGGGCATATCCAGAAAACTCCTGCAGGGAGTAAAGTTTGCACGGACCGCCCGCCAGACAGAAAAGAGAGCGTTCCTGGATCCCCCTTTTTATCATTGAGATACAGCTTAGATGGTCTTGCACACACATGGCGACTTGCGTGCTTATTCTCGAATAGGGTTTGAATTTCAAAGGGGGAATATAATATGACAGAAGAAATCGATCGATCGTCTGAAGGACGCCGAGGCTCATCAGGGTGGATATTCGCTGCGATAGCGGTCCTTGGTGTAGTGGCTTTGGTTGGGCTAGTGCTCGCGCACAACGCCTCGACCCAGGCACAGGAAATTCAACAAAGCGTGGCCAATAAGGTCAAGTCTGTCCAATTGGACTTCACCAATGAGATCGCCCAATTGCAGCAGCATCAGGCGCAAGCTGACACAACCAACGCGGGCTTGCAGAGCGATCTGGGCTTGGTGACCAAACGGCTCCGCCTCACTCAGGGCGACCTGAAGAAAGCGCGTGCAGAGGCCGAGGCCATCCGGACGGAAGACCAGCAGAAGATTGCCGAGGTGGATGGCAACGTTAGCAACGTCAAGACCGAACTCTCCACCAAGGCCACGACGGATGATGTGAAGGGCGTGGATGGCAAGGTGGATGTTGTGCGCACGGATCTCACAGGCACGCAGAATGACCTGAAAATGGCGCGTAGCGAGCTGGGTACGTTGATCGCGCGCAACCACGAAGACGTCGAGCAACTCCGCCGGCTGGGTGAGCGCGACTACATCGAGTTCACCATCGACGGCAAAAACAAGCCCCAGAAGGTCGGAAGCTTCATGGTCGAACTTCGCGGCACCAACGTCAACAAGAAGCGCTATAACGTTTCCTTGGTCGTGGACGACGCCCGCATCGAGAAGAAGAATCTGCCTGTCAATGAGCCGATCTTCTTCCATCAGGGCAACGAACGGCGCCCGATGGAACTGGTCGTCAACTCCATGGGTAAGGATAAAGTGACCGGTTATATCAGCGTTCCCAAGGCCGGTACTCAGACCGCAGCTAGCAAGTAGAGAGGGCGATTAGCAGATCAGGCTGGTCCCGGCGCAGTACCGCAGCGCGCGGACCGGCGGCGGGCAGGACACGGGGTGTCCTGCCCGCTCTGGCATATTCAGAAACGACGGGTGCCGGCTCTACTTTTACGCTGAACGCTTCACGTGAAGCGTGGGGCCCGTCATAATTCGTATCGCCTCTGCTTCATCTCACGTTACAATCATCCCTGCCTTGCTCGCTCCTCGTCACTTGATCTTTACGGCCCTTGAAGGCGCCCTGGTCGATTCTCGCACGGGTTCTTTTTCCGAGGCGGAAGAAGCCCTGTCCGAGATGGACCGGCGCCACATCGCTCTCATATTGCTCACCTCGCGCACGCGCGCGGAGATCGAGCCGCTGCGCCGCAAACTTGGGCATAACCATCCATTCATCACGGAAGCCGGAGGCGGAATATTTTTCCCGGATGGCTACCTTAACATCCGGATTCCAGGCGCCGTGCGTTCCGGACGTTATCTTTGTATCGCCCTGGGCCGCCCGTATGAGGAAGTCTGTGCGGCGCTCGACGAGATTGCGGAGGAATGTGGGGTGGGTGTCGCCGGCTTCCATCATATGAGCCCGCGCGAGATCGCCGATAACACCGGATTGCGGCCACGCGATGCCGAGCTTGCGCGGAGCCGCGAATTTGACGAGCCCTTCTTTTTCACTTCCGCGGACGACGAGGCGATTGCACGTTTTGTCACAACTGCAAGCGAGCGTGGCTTCCATGCCCGCCCCGGCAGGACGTTCTGGCATCTTTCCGCCGGGTGCGACACTGCGCGTGCCGTTCGCACCGTCACACAATTGTTCCGCGAGGCGACCCACAACAAATTGCGCTGTGTAGGAATTGGCTCAGCCACCGAAGATCTCATCTGGCTCCGCACCGTGGACCACGCAGTCCTATTGCCAGGCTCACGCACGGACTCCGAGCGTTCGGATACAGGTCAAACGAACGCGGCACAGATCAAGAATATTACTTCAGGTGACGCTCCTGGACCCGCCGGCTGGAACGCCGCTATTCTCAACATTATAAGCTAGTTCTGGTACTCTCAGGACTGCTTTTTAAAGAATCTGTTTTCACATTGTGGTAATTCGCAAACACATTTGTGCTCTCTTTTGCGGCCTCCTCTATCGAGCAGACTCCGTGCAACAGAACTAATTCTCTCTCGTTGATGCACTTACCGATGGCGAATTGTTTCCGGCGCCATGGCCCTGCGCTTGCCAATGTTTCCCCATAGTGCAGCGACTCGGGAATCAATCCGGCGCTCGCTACTTGGGACATACAAGCCGGCTGAAAATGGTTTGTATGTGCGCGCGTCAGGAGGAACCTCTTGCTTAATACTATTCGCCGTCTTAACGTCCCGGCAACAGAATCCCAAATCGGGATAGCGCTTGCCTTGGCTGCGTTCTTGATGAGCCTGATGCTCTGGGCCATTATCTGGCAATCTAATATTATCGTTTACCAACGCGGAGTCATCCGATCGATGTGGACCGCCCACTTTGGCGGTTAACCGCAATATCTGAGGAATGATCGGTTCGTAACGAGTCTTGCTCCATCCCTACCGGGGGAATGAGCGCGGGCGGCGCATCGAATGCGCCGCTTTTTTTCTGATTGAGCTAGTGTTTTGTCCCGGAAATAAGTTGCAATTCTGGGTTGTGGGTCAGGGCTTCAGCCCTGACAAGATAGGCTGAAATCAAAGGGGCTTTAGCCCCTGGAAGCGTGTTGCACTTCTTTAGGACATTTGCGGGACACTACACTGCTGACGTTTTCATAATATAGTGAGTTCGGTTGCCAGGTGCGTCAGGCTGCGCATATCCTCACACTGGTTCGCCCTCGGCGCGACTTTGTGGTCTTGAAAGCACTCGCCGGATGCACGCCGCGCGGTTGTTTCAACAGGGCCACCCTCCGGCCACGATTGTTCATCAGTTCCATGTAAGTTAGCAGACGGCCAGTCGTTGGTATTACAACTGGCAGTGTGAAGCCTGTGCTAAGAGAGAGGTCCACTTGCGGGCACAAGAATGCCTCGACGGAGTGTGGTGGTCTAGGTCGGGCTGGACATCGAAGCGAGGAATTCGGCGTTCGACTTCGATTTCGAGAGGCGTCCGCAGAGCAACTCCATGGCTTCGACAGGTGAAAGAGGATTCAGCACCTTGCGCAGCACCCAGACGCGGTTGAGCTCGTCCGCCGGCATCAGCAGTTCTTCCTTACGCGTGCCCGAGCGGTTGATGTCGATGGCGGGGAAGATGCGTTTGTCCACCAGGCGCCGGTCCAGGTTGATTTCCATGTTGCCGGTGCCCTTGAACTCCTCGAAAATGACGTCGTCCATGCGGCTGCCGGTATCGATTAGCGCCGTGGCGATGATCGTGAGGGAACCGCCTTCCTCGACATTCCGCGCGGCGGCAAAGAATCGCCGGGGACGCTGCAGGGCATTGGCGTCGATACCGCCGGAGAGCACTTTGCCGGATGGCGGGGTGACGGCGTTGTAGGCGCGGGCCAGGCGCGTCACCGAGTCGAGCAGAATCACGACGTCGCGCTTGTGTTCCACCAGGCGCTTGGCCTTCTCGAGCACCATCTCCGCCACCTGGATGTGCCGCTGAGGTGGCTCATCGAAGGTGGAGCTGATGACTTCGCCTTTCACCGTGCGCTGCATGTCGGTGACTTCTTCCGGACGCTCGTCGATCAGGAGGACGATCAGCGTGACTTCGGGATGATTGGTGGTGACCGAGTTGGCGAAGGACTGCAGCATCATGGTTTTTCCGGTGCGCGGCGGGGCCACGATCAGTCCGCGCTGGCCCTTGCCGACCGGGCAAAGCAGGTCCAGGACGCGGCCGGTGAGGTTTTCCCTGGTCGTCTCCATCTTCAGGCGTCCCTGGGGATAGAGGGGCGTCAGGTTGTCGAAGAAAATTTTGTTCCGCGCGACCTCGGGATCCTCGAAATTGACCGCCTCGACTTTAATTAATGCGAAATAGCGCTCGCCGTCCTTGGGAGGCCGGACTTGCCCCGAGACCGTGTCGCCGGTTCGCAGATCGAACTTCCGGATTTGCGACGGCGAGACATAAATATCGTCCGGGCCGGGGAGATAGTTATATTCCGGCGCGCGCAGAAAGCCGAAGCCATCGGGCAGGCATTCCAGGACGCCTTCCGAAAAGATCAAGCCATTCTTCTCCGTCTGGGCGCGCAGGATCTGGAAGATCAACTCCTGCTTGCGCATGCCGCTCGAGCCGGGGATGGCCAAATCTTTGGCGATTTTTGCCAGATCGGTGATGTTTTTTTCTTTCAGTTCCGCAAGACTAATGCTCATCGTTTTCATTTCCTTAGATTATTCAGAGATAAGCCTGAAGGTCAGGCCGGGATTGTCCTAATCGGCGCACTCCGGGGAGGTTTTGTAAATTTCCGACCGGGCTAGCCAAACTGGAAATTCAAAATACTGGTGATGCGAATTACTTCCGTGCGTTCCGCATCCCGAAGCCCCCTGCTTTCAGGCCGTGCTGCCATTGTTCGGGACGGAATATTCTGGCAGGCTCCACGCTTCACTTGGAGCGTTCAGCGTAAAAGCGGAGCCCGCACCCGTAAGCCGAGGTTACCCTCAGTTGGTCAATTCTTGATCGCTCTCGGTTTCCGTTTCAAACTTTGCCGCCACTTCGGGGACGGCGTCGTGCGTCACCGGCGCCAGGGGCCGTTCCAATGCGATTTCCAGAACCTGGTCCATGTTCTCCACAAATCGAATGGCCAGGCCGGCCTGAACTTCCGCCGGAATTTCCGCCAAATCCTTTTCATTGTCCTTGGGGAGAATCACCGTGCGCATTCCCATGCGGTGGGCCGCCAGCAATTTTTCCTTCATGCCGCCAATCGGCAGCACCTTGCCGCGAAGCGTGATTTCGCCGGTCATGGCCACGTCACAACGTATGGGGGTGCGCGTCAGCGCGCTCACGATCGAGGTGGCAATCGTGATTCCCGCCGACGGGCCGTCCTTCGGGATGGCGCCCTCGGGAACGTGCACGTGGATATCGATATGCCGGTAGAAATCGCGCGGCAGGCCGAAATTCGAGGTCCGGGACCGCACATAACTCATCGCTGCCTGGGCCGACTCCTGCATGACGTCGCCGAGCTTGCCGGTGAGCGTCAGACGCCCCTTGCCCTGCATGATCGTGGCTTCGGTGGAAAGCACCGAGCCGCCGACTTCGGTCCATGCCAGTCCGGTCGCCAGGCCGATCTCATTGTTTTTCTCGGCCCAGATTTCGCGGTACTTGATGACGCCCAGAAATTCGCCGGCGTTCTCGGGCGTGATGGCGATCGAATACTGTTTGCCTTCCTTCACCACGCGCCGCGCCACCTTGCGGCAAATATTGGAAATTTCCCGCTCGAGGCTGCGCACGCCGGCTTCATGCGTATAGTGCCGGATAATGTGGGTAATGGCCTCGTCACTGAACGTGAGATTCGATTCCTTCAGGCCCGTGGCTTCCAAAGCCTTGCGCACCAGGAAGCGGATCGCGATCTGCGCCTTCTCCACTTCGGTGTAGCCCGGGATGCGCAGGATTTCCATGCGGTCCTGCAGAGGCTGGGGAATCGTATGCATCACGTTGGCCGTGCACACGAACATGACCTTGGAGAGATCGTATTCGACGTCCAGGTAATGATCGGTGAAGGAATGGTTCAGCTCGGGGTCGAGGACTTCCATCAGAGCCGCCGACGGGTCGCCGCGGAAGTCGGTGGACATTTTGTCCACTTCGTCGAGCACGAAGATCGGGTTGACGGTTCCGGCCTTTTTCATCATCTGGATGATCTGGCCGGGCAGGGCGCCGATATAGGTGCGCCGGTGGCCGCGGATTTCAGCCTCGTCCCGCACGCCGCCCAGCGACACGCGCACGAACTTGCGCCCGGTGGCGCGTCCGATCGACATGGCCAGCGACGTCTTGCCCACGCCCGGAGGCCCCACGAAGCAAAGGATCGAGCCACGAGGGTTCTTCACGAGCTGCCGCACGGCCAGGAATTCGAGGATGCGCTCTTTGACTTTTTCGAGGCCGTAGTGATCTTCTTCCAAAATCTTCTCGGCCAGGGCGATATCCCGGATCTCCTTCGATCTCTTTTTCCAGGGCACGGCCAGCAGCCACTCGATATAATTCCGGCTTACGGTGGACTCCGCGGACATCGGCGGCATCATTTCCAGCCGTTTCAACTCTTGAATGGCCTTTTCGTGGGTGTCCTTCGGCATGCCCGCGGCATCAATCTTCTTTTTCAGCTCTTCCAGATCGTTCTTCTCGCCGCGGCCGAGCTCTTTATGGATGGCCTTGAGCTTTTCGTTGAGGTAGTACTCTTTCTGGGCCCGCTCCATCTGGCGCTTCACGCGCGTGTTGATATTACGGTCCACGTTGAGCTTTTCGATTTCGCTTTCGAGAATCTCGACGACACGGATCAAGCGGTCCAGGGGATCGAAATTTTCGAGAAGTTCCTGCTTTTCCTCGACCGGAATCTGCAGATTGGACGCGATGGTATCGGATAATTTCGCCGGATCATCGACACGCGTGGCGGCAATCATGGTGTCGTAATTCAGGCTTTGCGAGAGCTTCACGTATTGTTCGAACAAGCCCGTGACCTTCGTCACGGCCTGCTCCATCTGCGGGGAAGGTTCGGCCTTGTTGGGAATCACTTTCAGGGCCGCCCGGAAAAATCCTTCGTCCGTGGTGACCTGCACGGCCTTGGCCCGCTCGACGCCCTCGACCAGCACTCGCAAGTTCCCATCGGGCAACCGGACGCTTTGCACGATATTGGCCAGGGTGCCGACGGTGTAGATTTCATCGGGCTTCGGATCATCAACCGAAGCATCATGCTGGGTGGCGAGGAAAATCTTCTTGTCGGTTGCCAGCGCTTCCTCGAGCGCCCGCAGGGAACTCTCCCGCCCCACGATGAACGGATTCATCATCTGTGGGAAGATGACGAGATCGCGCACCGGCATCATGGGCACGCGCTTCAGCTCATTTTTTTCCCGGTTGAACATGGGTTCCGTGGCTATGCTACGGCTCCTTGGGCAATCTCTTATCCTGCTTTTTCGAGCAGCGTCCAGTTGATCTCGCGGCTACGGACCATTTCAGCAGTCACGACGAACTCGCGGAGTTTGCGCTGGGCCGGAAGGTGGTACATCAGTTCGAGCATCAGATCTTCCAGGATCATGCGAAGGCCGCGCGCGCCCACCTTGCGTTGCAGAGCCAGCTCCGCAACGGTCTCCAGCGCGTCATCGGCGAACCGCAGCCGCACGTTCTCAAACTCGAACAGCCTCTGATATTGACGGATGAGAGCGTTCTTGGGTTCCGTCAGGATCTGCACCAGCGCGCCCTTGTCCAGATCGCCCAAAACGCCAACGACAGGCAATCGCCCCACGAATTCGGGGATCAGTCCGTAGTGGATCAAATCCGTGGGCTGCACCTGGCCGAGCAGTTCGATGTTGCGGCGCTGCGCGGTGGAGGGCTGCGCGTCGGTATGAAACCCGAGCGATTTCTGCCCGATCCGCCGTTCGATGGTTTTCTCCAGGCCCACGAACGCGCCGCCGCAAATGAACAGAATGTTGGTGGTATCCACGGGCGTGAATTCCTGGTGCGGGTGCTTGCGCCCGCCCTGAGGCGGAACATTCGCAATCGTGCCCTCGAGAATCTTCAGCAAGGCTTGCTGCACGCCTTCGCCTGAAACATCCCGCGTGATCGACGGGTTTTCGTCTTTCTTCGATATCTTGTCAATCTCGTCGATATAGATGATCCCTTGCTGCGCCTTGGTGACGTCCCCGTCGGCGGCCTGCAGCAGCTTCAAGATGATGTTCTCGACGTCCTCGCCCACGTATCCGGCTTCGGTCAGGGTTGTGGCATCCACGATGGCAAAGGGAACATCCAGCATGCGGGAAAGGGTCTGTGCCAGCAGGGTCTTCCCGGTTCCGGTCGGGCCGATGAGCAGGATATTCGACTTTGTCAATTCCACGTCGCCCGGCTGGCGATTCAGGAAAATTCGCTTGTAATGGTTATAGACCGCGACGGCCAGCTTCTTCTTGGTCTTGTCCTGGCCGATCACGTAGCCATCCAGGAACGATTTGATCTCCGGAGGCCGCGGCAGCCGCTTGTTCACCGGATTCGCCTGCTCGCGCTTCTCCTCTTCGAGGATCTGCTCGCAGACGTTCACGCATTCGTTGCAGATATAGGCGCGCGGATAGTCCGAGGGCGAGCTGATCAATTTCTCGACCTGCTCCTGCGTCTTATGGCAGAAGGAACAGCGCAGCGGTTCGTCGGTGCTGAGTTTTCTCAACGGTGTGACGCCCTCCGGCGGCTTGAGGACTCTCTCCCTGCCGTACGGATTATTCTAGGCCCCTTTACAGCTTCCGTACATCGCCGCGTTTTTCCGTTACTAACTTTTTGGAACGCGTTAGCGGTGCTTGGTAATGATCTCGTCGATGATTCCGTATTCCTTGGCCTGTATCGCGGACATGATGAAATCGCGCTCGACGTCTTTTTCAACCTTCTCGACGGATTGGCCACTGTGTTGCGCCAGCAGGCCATTGATCACCGTGCGCATGCGCAGGATTTCTTTCGCGTGGATGTCAATATCGGTGGCCTGGCCGGACAAGCCCGACATCCAGGGCTGATGAATCAGGATGCGTGAATTGGGCAGGGAAAACCGCTTCTTCGGCGCTCCGGCGGTCAGCAGCAACGCGGCAATCGAAGCGGCTTGGCCGACACAAATGGTGACGACGCTTGGCCGCACGAACTGAATCGTGTCATAAATCGCCATTCCCGCGGTGATCGAGCCTCCCGGTGAGTTAATATACAGCGAAATATCCTTCTCGGGGTCTTCCGCCTCCAAAAACAGGAGCTGAGCGGTCACCAGATTGGCGACGTGGTCGTCGATCGGCGTCCCGATGAAAATGATGTTGTCCTTGAGCAGCCGTGAATAAATGTCGTAGGCCCGCTCGCCCCGGTTGGTTTGTTCGACCACCATGGGTACAAGTGTTGTCGCGCGTGGACTCGAATCTTCTGTATGGTTCATTGAGATGTTTTAGGGTGCGCGGAGGATCCCGGCCGGAACCGCTTCATTTCTCCTCGATTTTTGTCCGGGTCCGGGAATTTCGGCAGAGCCAGTCCAGAGTTTTTTCACTCCGGAGCTTAGATTTCATCCTATCGAGCGCGCCTTGCCTTGTCAAGTTCGCGCGAACGGCTGTAGCCGATTCGCCACTGCGTTGCGCGATTGCCGCAATTTCCTTTTCCAGGTCTTCCTCGGTCACGTCGATGTTTTCGGCCGTCGCGATCCGGTCCAGCAACAGCTCGGCCTTCACATCCTCGATCGAACGGTCCTTTTGCCTGCTCCGGAGCGCCACCCAATCCACATTCACCGCCCGGGGGTCCACTCCCTGCGCGGCGAGTGACCGCACCGTGCGCTCGAGGCGCGAGTCCATTTGGTGCTCGACCAGGGCTTGCGGCACGGGGAAGTCATGCCCCTGAATTAATTGCGCGAGCAGCTTCTCCCGCGTTTGGTCATTTTGGCGGTGGGCGCGCGCCGCTTCCAGATTTTCGCGAACCTTTGCGCGCAGTTCTTCGACCGTCTGCCCCTCGCCCACGTCCTTCGCGAATTCATCGGTCAATTCAGGGCGTTTCTTTTCCTTGATGCCCAGCACTTCGACCGCGTAGGAGTACGTTTTCCCCTGGAGTTTCGGATCGGGATAGTCGGCTGGATACGTCACGTCGAAATTCTTGTGATCGCCGGTGCTCGCTCCCCGCAAATGTTCGTTGAAGGCGTCCATGGTTTCTTCGCCGCCCACGTGGCAGAGCACGCTGTCCGCCTCGAGCGTTTCGCCGCCCCCAGCCGGCACGCCCTTCAGTTTAAGCTGGGCGTAATCGCCGTCGGCGATCGGGCGGGATTCGACAGGAACAAATGTTGCGGCGCGGTCACGCAACTCCTCAATCGCCTTATCGATCTCGGCGTCCCCGATTTTGAAGTCATCGATTTCCACTTCGAGGTCTTTATATTGTCCGAGGTCGAACTCTGGCAACACCTCGAACGTCGCGCGGAACTTCACCGGTCCGCTTTCCGTGAAGTCTACCTTGTCGACTTCCGGCCGCGTCACGGGCACCATTTTGTTTTCGGTTACCGCGCGCTCGATCTGCTCGGGCACCAGCGATTGCAGCACTTCGCTCTTGATGTCTTCGGCGAACCTGCGGCGGATCAGCGTCACCGGCGCCTTCCCCGGGCGGAATCCCGGCACGCGCGCCACGCGGGCAAATTCCCGGGCCACGCGTTCCACCGCCTTCTGTACCGTTTCCGCGGGAATTTCGAGTTCAAGCTCGCGCCGGCAAGTCGCTTCACTCATGGTCGGGTCTTCGCATTGGCAGCTTACGTTGTCAGGTTATCGAGATATTTCCAGAGCCGCCCGAATGTTCGCACGTCTACTCTTTGCCGCTTCTCGGTCCGGAATAAGGAAACGGGAAAGAACTGCGAGCGGGGTACGACGAAGCAAAAGTATAGGGGAATCCAACATCGGCGTCAACTCGCTGTACTCGGTGGGGGGGCAGTTTCCGAGAATCCGACTTCACAGGACTCACCCTGCACAAAAAGTGTTGATCAAAATATAAACGAATAGTATCGTTTAATCTGATCTCGAAATGGGTGGCAAAGGTATAGATCGTGGATAACTTCTCTCCCAAGTTCGGCTTTCTCACGGTCCTAGGCGACAGACTCAAGACGAGACGCTATCGCCTCCGTTCTCTATTCTTGTTATTGTTGCTTGGCCTCGTTAGCAGCAGTGCGGTAGCAGGAGCAGGTGTTCAAAATGCGCCTGTTACTTCGGTCGGGCTGGGCCCACAGTTTGCGATTGCCGATTTCGACGGGGACCTTCATCCAGATTTGGCCAGCATTCAGGCTGGGCCAAACAGTTCCGGCATTACTAACTACTGGATTCAACTTCAGCTCTCCGCAGTCGGGCGGCAATCTATTCGACTTGTCGCGCCTGCAGGCGGCCTGCGGATCGAGGCGCGCGATGTCAATGGAGACCATGCTGTTGACCTGATCCTCGCCACTGCTTGGTTCAATCAGCCCGTAGCAGTCTTTCTTAACAATGGTCACGGAAGTTTTTCACGGGCTGAACCTGCTGCTTTTCCCGAAGCATTCAGCGAATCCAAGACAAAATTGGCCTCCGTCTCCGATCAGGCTACAGAGGCCGTTGGCATTCTCCCGCAGTCGGGAGCTAGCATTTGCCCGGGAGCAAGCTGCCTGCCACATAGCCGACCGCCAGCAGGCCCGATTCCACTTTCGAGTTCGGGGTTTCTTTTCAGCTCTTTCTTAATCTCCCACGCAGGGCGCGCACCGCCTTCCGAAGTTCCTCACTTCTAAGCGTTCGGCTTATCGATCCGTAAACCTACGGTTTAATTCCTTCACTTTAGGTCTGCTGAACGAAGTCGCACATCGCATCAAACTCAAAATCTCTCAGAGGGCGCGGCCCTCTTAGCAATTGATGCCGCATGTCAAATGCATTTTGCAGTCAGTCGTGAGGTCAGTCAATGAGACGCATGAATTGCCAAGTACTTGTTGTGGCGCTTGCCACCGCTCTTGTTTTCGGGGGCTGTGGCAACGGCAAAGGGAATCCAGCATCGGAGGCACCGCCGCCAGCGCAGGTCGTTGCGGAAACAGACGCCACCCTCGTGGCAGTGGACCATCCGGAGCAGTATCCGCTCGCCGCGGCAACTGCGCACGAGGCGTTCTCGGCGTTGGCCGTGACCAGCGTGGTAACCCCTGACATCGCTCGGAACGTTCCCGTCATCTCCCTGGCTTCCGGCCGAGTCGTCGCGATTCACGCACGGCTGGGAGACACGGTGCAAAAGGACGAAGTGCTGCTGAGTGTTCGAAGCGACGACGTTTCCAGCGGATTTTCCGACTACCGAAAAGCCATCGCCGACGAGATTCTGGCACGGAAGCAATTGGATCGCTCTAAAGAACTTTATGACCATGGCGCGATTGCCATGACCGATCTTGAGGTTGCCCAGGATACGGAGGACAAAGCCAAGGTGGGCCTCGAAACGATAGCCGAGCACCTCCGGCTACTCGGGAATGATCCGGACAATCCGAACTTCATCGTGGACATTAAGGCTCCCGTGGCCGGAGTGATTACCGACCAAGAGGTCACGAATGCCGCAGCAGTGCAGGCATTCGGCGCAAATCCCTTCACGATTTCTGACCTTTCCTACGTCTGGGTGATCTGCGACGTCCACGAAAACGACCTGCCGAAGGTGCATATCGGTGATTCCGCGGAAATCATTTTAAACGCGTATCCGGACATGAAGATTCCCGGGCGGATCAGTAACATCGGCGCGATTCTGGATCCCAACCTTCGTACGGCCAAAGTACGAATCGAGGTCAAGAATCCGGGGATAATGCGCATCGGGATGTTTGCGACAGCCACATTCCGCGGCCAGAAGAGGGAGACTCATACCCAGGTTCCGGCCAGCGCGATCATGCACCTCCACGACCGCGATTGGGTATTCGTGCCCACTTCGGACAGGAAGTTGCGCAGAGTGGAGGTCCACAGCGGAGACATGCTACCGGGCCAGATGCAGGAAGTTCTTACCGGACTGCAACCCGGCCAGCAGGTCGTGACGAATGCAATCGTGCTCGAGAACACGTTCGAAAATCAGTGAGGGGAAACTCTCGGCAAGAAGCAGGACGGGAATAGGAAATGATTCGCAAACTTGTTGATTTTGCTTTGGAGAACCGCTTTCTTGTCCTCGCAGCGGCGCTCCTGCTGTTTGGCTGGGGCGCGATTTCGTTCCATCAACTTCCCGTCGAGGCGTATCCGGACGTAGCGGACAATTATGTCGAGATCATCACGCAGTGGCCGGGAATCTCGGCGGAACAAATCGAGCAGCAAGTCACGATTCCACTCGAAATCGTGATGAATGGTATTCCTCACATCACGCATTTGCGGTCGTTCTCGCTCTTCGGGCTCTCCGACCTGAAGCTGGTTTTCGATGATGAAGAGCAAAACGCCTGGGACCGGGAAAGGGTTCTCGAGCGGCTTTCGCAAGTTACGTTGCCGGCTGGGGTCGTGCCCGAGATGGGCACTGACTGGAGTCCAGTAGGACAAATCTACTTCTTCACGCTGCGCAGCACCAATCCCCAGTACGACGTGATGGAGTTGAAGTCGATCGAAGACTGGGTGGTCGAGAAGAACTTCAAGGCCGTTCCCAATGTGGTCGATGTTTCCAGCTTTGGTGGTCCCACCCGCGAATATCAGGTTCGCGTCGATCCCAACAAACTGATCGCCTACGGACTCAGCCTCGCCCAGGTCGAGCAGCAGTTGACCAACAACAATACGAATGCGGGCGGCAGCTTCATCGAAGCTGGTCTGCAACAGCTCAATATTCGGGAAGTGGGCCTGGTCAAGAACGTGCGGGATATCGAAAACACCGTACTGGTGACTAAGAGTGGCACTCCGCTGCGCGTAAAGGATATCGCCGTAGTCGCACAAGGCCCGAAGATCCGGCTCGGCCAGTTCGCCCGAGCCATTCATCGCGAAGACGGCAAGATCATCGATAACGACGATGTGGTCTCGGGGATCGTGCTCTTGCGCAAAGGCGCAAATGCAGACGAAGCTCTCGCCGGAATCCACGCGAAGGTCCAAGAGCTGAATGGCCGCATCTTGCCGTCCGGCGTAAAGGTCGTTCCGTTCATTGACCGCAGCGATTTAGTCCACTTCACCACGCATACAGTGCTGCACAATCTCACCGAAGGCATGATCCTCGTGGTCATCATTCTATTTCTAT
>ODAK010004494.1_pt1 | contig 14265 bp, 14 predicted proteins | sample 1539591 | NCBI WGS metagenome assembly ODAK01 (sample SAMEA3539303, study PRJEB22396) | soil metagenome | biome: tundra; feature: field; material: soil | place: USA | collected 2010-05 | depth 0.15 m | reverse complement strand
CGGGCGCCGGTGCCCGCCTGCGGCGCGAAGGACTCGTGCCCCCTGGCGTGGAGCTTCGATTCGCGCGCCCGTCGCACCGCATCGCGCTGAGCGAACTCGCGTCGGGTAAAGCGATCACGGTCTACGGTCAACAAGAAGTGGTGAAGGACCTGGTGGAGCTGCGTCTCCTCGCCGGCGCCCCGTTGCTGTTCGACACGGAAGTGAAGTCGATTGATGGTCTCACCTCTGATCAAGTTTGCGTTGTCGCCGAAGGTACTGACGGCACCGTTCGAATTACTGGTGACTACGTGGCCGGCTGCGACGGTAGTTTCGGCGTGGCCAACCGGAGCCTTCCCGCCTCCGTCATTCGACGTTGCGAGCGGACCTATCCCTTTTCCTGGTTGGGAATTTTGGCCGAGGCCGCTCCCACCACCGAAGAGCTGATCTACTGTCGTCACGAAAACGGCTTTGCGCTGTACTCCATGCGCTCACCGACCCTGAGTCGACTCTATTTAGGAGTGCGACCGGAGGAGAACTTGGATGAATGGTCGGATGATCGAATTTGGCACGAGCTCAACGTGCGCCTGGCCACCGACGAGATGCCCGAAATCAATCAAGGACCAATTGTCGAGCGGGGCATCACCGCCATGCGCAGCATCGTCATCGAGCCCATGCGATTCGGTCGACTATTCCTGGCCGGTGACGCCGCGCACATCGTGCCGCCCACCGGAGCCAAGGGCATGAATTTGGCCCTGGCCGACGTACGAGTATTGTCAGATGCGTTGCTGGCTCGCCTGCAGCGCCACGACGACACCTTGCTCAACGCGTATTCGTTGACCTGTTTAGAGCGCGTGTGGCGGGCCGAAGAGTTCTCTAACTATATGACCCAAATGTTGCACCCTAATCCTCACGACGAGTTCGAAAATGGCGTCCAGTCGGCCCGTCTGCGCCAAGCCGTCACCTCGCTTGAAGCCTCAACCGTATTAGCGCGAAACTACGTGGACCTCAATAGCCTTTAGAACGGATAGTTGGGCAGTTCGCTCTGCGCGGTAACCCACTGGGTCTCGGTGTAGGCGTCCAGATTGGCCAGCCCGCCCATTCGCGATCCGTTGCCGGAGACTCCGGTTCCTCCGAAAGGAATCACCGCCTCGTCGGCCACCGTTTGGTCGTTAATGTGAATCGCCCCGCTGGTGATGCGGCTGGCGAGTTCGAGGGCGCGAAGGCCGTCGCTCGACAGAATGCCCAGGGAGAGTCCGTACGGAGTCGCCCCCGCCAGCGCCACCGCCTCGTCGAGCGACGAGTAGGACACCACGGGAGCTACCGGTCCGAAGACTTCCTCGGCGTAGGCCGGCGAAGAAGTGGGCACGTTGGTCAAGACGGTGGGGCGATAAAAGAGCTCCTCGAAGGTGCCGCCGGCCGCCAGGGTGGCGCCCTGACGTACGGTGTCGGTCACGATGGCGTGCACCCGGTCACGCTGCACGGCGTCGATGAGCGGCCCGAGGGCTACTTGGCCGCTCTTGGGGTCACCGACGGGTAAGTGATTGGCGTGCTCGGAGAGCAGCGCCGCGTAGTCGTCGGCGATGCGTGCGTCGACGATATGGCGACCGGTAGTCATGCAGATCTGTCCCTGGTGCATGAACGAACCGAAGGCGCCCACCGACGCCGCCCTCTCCAGGTCAACGTCGTGCATCACGATGAGCGCCGAGTTGCCGCCCAGTTCCAGGTGCACCCGTTTGAGATGCTGCGCGCCCAGCGAACCTACAATTCGACCGGCCTTGGTCGAACCGGTAAAGGCAATGACGCGCACGCGTGGATCGCTAACCAGTGCCTCGCCCACGTCGGCGCCTCCGGGTAACATGCTGAACAGACCCTGAGGAACGCCGGCCTCTTCAAAGACGCGCGCCAAGAGGACGCCACCGGATACTGCGGTGCGAGGGTCGGGCTTCAAGATGACCGCGTTACCGAGGGCGAGCGCGGGAGCCACCGAGCGGATGGAAAGAATCAACGGGAAGTTGAACGGGGCAATGACGCCAACCACGCCCGCGGGAACGCGACGCGAGAAACTAAGGCGCGGTTGCCCACTTTGGAGAATTTCGCCGGTCGGATGCGAAGCCAGAGCGGCGGCCTCAAAACACTCTTCCCCGGCGGTCTGGATCTCCAGACCGGCCTTAGGTCCAATGCCTCCGGACTCTCGCACAATCCAGTCGGAAAATTCGTCCCCGTGGTCCAGGAATAACTGTCCGGCCCGCCGCAAGACCGCGCTGCGCTCGGTGTAGGCGAGCGCGGCCCATTCCTTTTGGGCCGCCGCGCCAATTTCGGAGGCTTTGGCCACGTCCGCCACGCTGGCCCGACCAGTGCGGGCCAGCTCCTGTCCGGTGGCCGGCTCCATTACCGGGGCCTCACCGGCCCCACCGGGGCGCCAACCGTCCAGGAAAACCTTTCCTTGCCACGATGCCCGGTCCAGCAACGACATACGAACCTCCTAGTTCAAAACTGCTTGTTTGCTTAGCACAGATTTGGTAGTTTGCGCTCTAGGGACGTGTTTTCACGGTTTCGTCCGACAACGATTGCAATTTTTAGCTGGCCAAAAAATGAGGGACCATGTACTTGCGTGACCATTGGTATGTTGCGGCGCTCAGCCAAGAACTCGAGAGGAAACCGTTCTCCCGTCAGATCCTCGGCGAACACGTGGCGATGTTTCGCAGTGAATCGGGTCAGGTAGTGGCCCTGGCCGATCAATGTCCCCATCGCGGTTACCCGCTCTCCTTGGGCACCATCGTGGGAGAGCATCTGGTGTGCGGCTACCACGGCTTCACCTTTGATTGTTCGGGCACCTGCGTGGCCGTGCCCGGACAGGATCGCATTCCGAGCAAAGCCAACGTTCGCAGCTACCCCGTGGTCGAGCAGGGTCCGTGGGTGTGGATTTGGATGGGCCGAGGTGAGGCCGACCGGTCAAAACTGCCGTCAACGCCCTGGCTCGTCGACCGCGAGCGTTGGTCGTCCGTTTCGGGCGTGGCCAAGATCGAAGCGACCTTCGATCTGTTGGTCGACAACCTGCTCGACCTCTCGCACGAAACGTACCTGCACAACGGTTCCATCGGGACGCCCGAAGTGGCCACCACGCCGATTGAAGTTGAGGTTGACGAAGACAATCGTGTGGTCAGAGTATTTCGACACATGAACGCGGTGGAGTGTCCGCCTTTCTACTCCCGAACTACTGGTTTGGTAGGCAAGGTTGATCGATGGCAGGACATTGATTATTTCCCGCCGGGCTACTACCTACTCAACGCCCGACTTGCTCCGGTGGAACAACCGCCGCTGCCCGACGGCACGGACGATCACGCCTTCCACATGAAGATCTTCTACGGGCTTACGCCCTCAACCGAAACCATGGTCTATGACTTCTGGGCGCTGGCTCGAGATTTCTGCGTGGGCGACGATGAGATTGACCGGTTCCTCGAGAAAATGCAGACCGGCGTAGTGCAAGAAGATGTCGACGCCCTGACCATTTTGCAGCGACGGGCGGAGGGTACATTTGAAATCAACGAGGTGAGCATCAAGATCGATCGAGGCGGCCTGGCGGCTCGGCGCATGCTGGTGGCGATGAACGACGAGGCATCGACAATGCGCTGAACGTCAACTCGAAGCAGGGGGATTATCAGGAATTATCGAAATAGATGGGTTATGTACGAAATAGTGTGTTAAGAATCAACCATCCATTATTCAGGGGGGGTCATTGAAATGAGTGAAGAAAAGATCAACGCCGCGAGTTCGGCGGGTATTCCAGGCTGGGGAGGCTTTGAGTTCGGTCGTCGACTTGGTCTACAGGCCGCCGCCGCCATCGCGGCGGGCGGAGCATTCGCCTCGCTCGTTGACGTATCCGAGGCCGCTGCGGCGTCGAAATCCAAGACCATCAAGATTGGCTTCGTCTCGCCGAGAACCGGAGCGCTTTCGGACTTCGCCGGTCCGGACAAGTACGTGCTTTCCCAAGTCCGGGCGGCCAGTTTCTTCGCCAAGGGCATCAAAGTCGGCGGCACTACTTACAAGATCGAAATCACCGAAGTGGACACTCAGTCCGACCCCAACGTCGCGGTCCAGGTAACCCAGGGATTGATCAATGGGGGGGCGGACTTGATTCTCACCAGTTCGGCGCCCGAGACCACCATTCCGGTGAGTACCACCTGCGAGGCGGCCCACGTGCCGTGCCTGTCGACGGTCGTGCCGTGGGAAGCGTACTGGGGCGGTTTCTCGGGAACCTCGATCACGCCCGAGGGCGGTGCCGCGGGCCCCGGTCCTAAGTACAACGCCACCTTCTTCTTCGGCATCCCGCAGTTCTCCGGTTGCTTCGTGCCCATGTGGGAGAAAATTCAAAAGGAGACCGGAGCCAACAGCTACGTCGCCGAAATGTTCCCCAACGACGCCGACGGCGGCGCCTTCCGCGCGGCCTTCGGTCCGACGGTCGGGGCCATGTTCCCGAACAAGTTCACGTTCGTGGACGGCGGCGCCTACGCGGACCTCACGACGTCGTTCACGTCGATGATCGCAACGTTTAAGACCGGTGGACCCAGCGGCGGCCAGTGCGACCTCTTCGTTAACTGCCCGCTGCCGCCCGACTTCCAGACCTTCTGGACCCAGGCCTCTCAGCAGAACTACAACCCGAAGCTGGCGACCGTGGCCAAGGTGATGTTGTTCCCTACCGACGCCTATTCGCTGGGCGAGTTGTCCAACAACATCGCGACCGACGCCTGGTTCACGCCGTACTCACCGTACGAGTCATCGCTGACCGGGCTCAAGGCCAACGCCTTTTGCGCGGGATTCCAGGTAGCGACCAAGGGCCAGTGGGTGCAGTCGATGGGCTCGACCTACTCGCTCTTTGAGATTGCCGTCGAGGCGCTGCGCAAGATCAAGAATCCCCATAACCGTTTGGACCTAGCCGAGGCCCTTCAGCACATAAAGTACGACGGCATGTGCGGTCCCATCAACATGCGCTCGACCAGCAGCAATCCTCTGGCCGCGAGCCCCGCGCCGGGCATCGCCATCATTCAGCCGGTGGGAATTCAGTGGAAGCCCGGATCAGCAGCGTTGGTGGGCCACAAGAAGTTTTCGTGGTCACCGTGGGTCGTGGATAACACGCTCAACAAGTCCATTCCTACCAACGCCACTCTCGATCCGACCAACGCCTAACGAGGTTACGTGCCGCTGCTTCAACTGGAAGGCGTCTCAAAGAAATTTGGTCAAGTAGTAGTAGGCCAAGAGATCACCTTCCAGTTGCAGGAAGGCGCGGCGGTGGGCATCATTGGACCCAACGGGGCCGGCAAGACGTCGCTCTTCGCGATGATTTCGGGCGACGTGAAGCCCGATTCCGGCCAGATCGAGTTTGACGGTCACAACCTCGCGCGGTTGAGCCAGGCCGCTCGGGCCCGTTTGGGAATTGGGCGCACCTACCAGGTGCCCCGACCCTTTGAGCACATGACCGTCTTCGAAAACGCCTTACTGGCGGCTCAACAGGGTGCGCGGATTCGCGGCCAAGCGTCTCACGAGTTGGCCTACGACTCGCTTAGCCGTACCGGGCTGGCCGAATTCGCCACCGCGTCGGCCGGTTCGCTCGCCCTCGTGCACCGCAAACGTTTGGAACTGGCGCGGGCGCTCGCGACCCGTCCAAGAATCTTGCTGCTCGACGAAATCGCGGGGGGACTGACCGACCCGGAAGTGAATGAACTGACTGGCATTATTCGCGCCCTTCGCGCCGAGGGCATCGCCGTGCTTTGGATCGAGCACGTCGTACGGGCGTTGCTTTCCACGGTGGACCGCCTGCTGTGCCTCTCGAGTGGTGCCCTCATAGCCGACGGCGAACCCAAAGAGGTGGTGGCCTCGGACGCCGTGCGATCGATCTACATGGGCGGCAAGATCATTAATGCGGCCTCGGCTCCGTGAGCGACACGCTGCTGGAGGTGCGGGACCTGACCGTTCACCACGGTCAACTCCGCGCCGTGGACGGCGTCAGTTTCCAAGTGGCCCGGGGTGAAGTACTGACCATGGTCGGTGCCAACGGCGCCGGCAAGTCGACGTTGCTGCGAACTATCGCCGGGCTGCACCATCAGACCAGCGGCACTATTTCTTTTAAGGGAGTCAAGGTGACGAAGTTGGCACCGGAACGCCGCGTCCGCATGGGCATTTCGCTGGTGCCGGAGGGCCGGCGACTTTTCCCCTCGTTGACGTTGGAGGAAAACCTTCAAGTAGGAGCCCACCGGGCCACCAAAGGAACCTTCACCATTGACCGCATCTACGAACTTTTTGAATGGATGCCCGAACGGCGGCGCCAACGGGCCTGGCAGTTCTCTGGCGGCGAACAACAGGCCATCGCTATCGGGCGCGCGCTGGTGGCTAATCCCCAGGTGCTCTTATTGGACGAACTCTCCTTGGGATTGGCCCCGATTGTTATAGAGCGCATCTACGCGCTCATACCGGAGATCGTCGCCCAGGGCGTGGGCATCTTGCTGGTCGAACAGGACGTCACCCTGGGGGTGGGCGTTGCCAACCGAGTGCATTGTCTGCTCGAAGGAAAGACTTCGCTCGTCGGCACGCCGGCCGAACTTTCGGCCCAGCAGATTGAACGGGCCTACTTCGGCGCCGAGATGAGTTCGCCGCCCCACCCTCAGGAAGAGCATTCATGATTTGGCTGAACGTGGTCATACAGGGAGTGCTGGTGGGAGGGTTCTACGCCCTTTTTGCTTGTGGGCTCTCGTTGATGTTTGGCGTCATGCGGGTCATCAACCTGGCCCACGGCGACATGGCGGTGGTGGCGGCCTACGTTGCCGTCTTCTTGACGCCGCACGCCCATATCCCCGAGGTCTGGGCCTTCCTGGTCGTTGCGCCCCTGTTTGGCTTGGTTGGCTACGTCGTGCAACGAACGTTGATTCAAAAGAGCATTGACCGCGATCCCTTCACCACGCTGTTAGTGACCTTCGGGCTTTCGGTGATCATCGAGAACCTCCTGCTCGAGATCTACTCGTCGAACGGTCAAATCGTGAACATCGGTGAACTCATCGTCAAGTCCTGGCATCCCCAAGCCATCATCTACATCTCGTACGTTTCCTTGGCCGTGTTGGCCGCGGCGGTATTGGTGCTCGCGCTGCTCCAACTATTCCTCTCTAAGAGCGGTACCGGCCGGCTCATCCGGGCGGTCGCCGACGATCACGAGGCGGCCCAGCTCAGTGGCACCAACTACCGCCACATCTTTGGCATCGCCGCGGCCATTGCCTTCGCGACCGTGGCCCTGGCCGGAATCTCCTACGGCATGATGACCGAGTTCGCTCCAACCTCGGGCGGGGTGAACCTGCTCTTCGCCTTCGAGACGGTGGTCATTGGTGGCATTGGTTCTCTCTGGGGCACGTTGGTGGGCGGTATTGCCCTGGGCATCGCCCAACAGTTCGGCGCCCACATTAATCCGGAGTACCAGGTGCTGGCCGGCAATGTCTTGTTCCTCGTCGTGCTGGCCGTGCGCCCTCAAGGTCTCTTCGGCAAGAAAACGGCTCTGTCGTGAGCGTCATCACCAACGCCGCCAGTTCGGGAGAGGGACTGCTTCGAGTACGCCGATCGACGCACTCGCCGGTCTACACCCTGGTGGGTTCGCTGGTGCTGGTCGTGCTGCTCACGGCCGCTCCGTGGATCGTGCCGGCCGAATGGTCGGCGGTCCTGCAGAACTTCTTCATTCTGGTGACCATGGCGACGATGTGGAATCTCTTGGCCGGCTACGCCGGGATGGTCTCCATTGGACAGCAGGCCTTCGTGGGGCTCGGCGCGTACGCGACCCTCTTCTTTGCCCTCAAGGGCGTCAATCCCTTTTACACGATTCCCTTGGCGGCGATTACCTGCTTGGTGATTGCCTATCCGATCACCTTCCTGCTCTTTCGTTTGCGCGGTGGTTACTTCGCCGTCGCGACCTGGGTGGTCGCCAGCACGGCCGGCATAATAATTGTCAACCAGGCCTACCTGGGCGGCGGCACCGGCAAACTACTTCCCGGGATGCCCAATCTCAATCCAACGTCGTTGCAACATTTGATCTACCTGGCCACCTGGGCGGTGGCGCTGGTGGTGGTGACGGCGACCTATTTTCTCCTGCGAAGTCGCCTCGGCTTGGTACTGGCCTCCATCCGTGATAACGAGGTCTCCGCGCGCAGTTCGGGCACCAAGGTGACGTCGGCGCGCCGTCTGGTGTTTCTCATCGCCGCCGCCGGCACCGGCGCCGCCGGCGCGGTACTGGCCCTCAGCCAGACCTATCTGCAAACCGGCAACGAGTTCAATTTGCAGTGGGCGGCCGAGATGTTGTTCGTCTCGATGATCGGAGGACTGGGCACCATCGAAGGGCCGATTCTCGGGTGCGTAATCTTCTTCGCACTCCAACAGACCCTGGCCCAACAGGGCGCTTGGTACCTCATCATCTTCGGCACGATTGCGGTGGTGGTGGCGATCTGGCAGCCCCGGGGACTCTGGGGGGCTTTTCGCGACCGCTTCCACGTGGAGTTGTTGCCGGTCGGACACTGGGTGGGCGATCGCAAATCGGAAATGAAGGTTCGCCGACCTTGGCTGGCGCGACTGGTCCCCAAGGGACGAAAGAAGCCTCTTTCCTAAAGGCGGTGCGCCAGTAGGATAACCGGATGCCTTCTGCCAAGCCTGCACCCCGTCGCGCCTCCGGTGCCGGAAGAACACCGGGCCATGGCCGTCGCGAGACGGGGGCGCCGAGGTCGAGCAATCCCCGCCGCGGCGCGGGCCCGGGCCCGGGCCCGGGGGCTGGTGGACGTAGCCCTCGAGACGGGGCCGAGCGTCGCATTGATCGAGGTAATTCGCCTCGGCCCGACGCGCCGCGCGGGCCGCGTCGTGTGCGTGAGGATGAACCACGTGACGGACGGCCGCCATACGCCAGACCGGCGTACGACCGAAACGCATCGGGTGACCACGACCGACGACCTCGCCCCGACGTACGACCCGGCAGTCGTGACGCGCGGACCTCGAATCCCCGTCGCGACGGCGGCGCGCCGCGGAGGGCGCGAAGTGAGGTGCGCTACGACCGCGACGACCGCGAGAAACGTCCCCGTCCCACGGGCGCTGGCGCCAACCGCTCGTCGCACGCCGGACGTTCCTCGGAGCGATTCGAACGCGACGAGCGTCCTTCGCGTCGGCCCGGGACGCCATTGACCGAGGGTGCCCGGTCGTCCGGTCGCCCCGCCAGTCGTGACGCTCGCGCATCATTTGATCGTCGACCGAGTGCGCCGCCCAGAAGCGGCCGAGGGGCCGCGAGTGATCGTCCCCGTTACCCTTCCAAGGGACGTGGTCCTTCCCGTGCGCCCCGGGAACTTACCGTCGAAGAGATAGAGCGGCAAAGGGCCAACACCTACGGCCAGAAAAAAGGCTGGGGAGGCGTGGCGCGCAGGGGAGCGGTCAGTATTCGCAGTGAAGGCCCCACGATGCAGAGCACGCCCAGCGCCGGATTTACGCCCGATCCACTTTCGCAGTGGGTCCGAGAGGTTCGTCCCGCCAAGGTTGCCGCACCGATCAAGCCCAAAGCAAAAGTTAAGTACGCCTTGCCCGGTGACGTCGCCGCGGACGTTCGTAAGGCTTTCATCGGCACGGCCCACATGCGAGAAAAGATGGTGGCCACCCTAACGCGTGCCGCCGAGGCCTACGACCGCAAACGCTACGAGGAGGCCCTGCGACTGGGGCGGATCGTGGCCGACGCGACGCCGGGCGTCGCGCCCGTTCGTGAGCTGACGGGACTGGCGGCCTACCGGGCCGAGCGATGGAGCATGGCCAAGATCCATCTGAAGTCCCACTTCAGCATCACCGGTGACCCCGAACACTTGCCACTGGTTATGGACTGCGACCGGGCCAATCGACGCTACCGGGCCGTGGAGAAGGACTTTGTGCAGTTAGAAGAGAGCGAACCGACCGCCGAAGTACTGGTCGAAGGACGAATTGTCATGGCCTCGGCTCTGGCCGACCAGCAGATGTACACCGAGGCGATCGAGTTGCTGACGCGCGCCGGCGGGACCAAACAACTTCGCAACCCCTCTTTTCGCCACGTGCGTCTTTGGTACGCGCTGGCCGACATCTACGACCGCGCCGGTGACGTGGTCTCGGCCCGCGAGCTCTTCGCCCGGGTGGTCATCGCCGAACCCGAGGCCTACGACGCGGCCGCGCGATTGGGCGAACTGGGCGCCAGCACCCCGCGCAAGAATCGAAAGCGACAAGCGACGCCCGTATCTAAGAAGAATTTCGACTAACCGGACCTTGGTCACGCGACGCGGCCGCGCCCGACGGGGCCCTACTTCTTCGAGGATCGTTTGACCATCTTGTAGGATCGGTGCATGGACACTGCCGAACTTCTCGGTGACGAAGCTTCGTCGCTGCTTGACCACAAGGCCACCGCTTTTCCCAAGGAACTGCTGACCCTTCCCGGGCCCGATTATCTCAGCGAGGTCTTTGCCCTGAGCGACCGTTCGCCGACCGTGCTGCGCAATTTGGGTACGGTGGTGCGCCACGGCCGCCTCGCCAATACCGGGTACCTTTCGATCCTGCCCGTCGATCAGGGCATTGAACACTCGGCCGCCGCCAGTTTTTCACCGAATCCCAGTTACTTCGATCCCGCGCACCTCTGCGACCTGGCGATTGAGGCGGGCTGCAACGCCATTGCCTCGACCTTCGGCACCTTGGCCTCGATTTCGCGTCGCTACGTGCATCGAATTCCCTTCATTGTCAAGATGAACCACAATGATCTGCTGAATTACCCCAACACCTACGACCAGATTCCCTTCGCCTCGCCCCAGCAGGCGGCCGACCTAGGGGCCGTGGGCGTCGGGGCCACGATCTATTTCGGATCGCCGGAGTCGGGTCGCCAGATTCGCGAAATCTCCGCGGCCTTCGCCGAGGCGCACCGAATGGGCATGTTCACCGTGCTCTGGTGTTATCTTCGCAATCCCGCCTTTAAGACCAAGGAAGTTGACTATGACTTGAGCGCCGACCTCACTGGCCAAGCCAACCACATTGGCGTGACCATTGGTGCCGACATCATCAAACAGAAGCAGCCCGAAAATAACGGGGGCTACAACGCACTGAACTTTGGCAAGACTGACCCCCGCGTCTATTCGGAGTTGACCACCGATAACCCGATCGACCTGACTCGTTGGCAGGTGGTCAACTGCTACGCCGGTCGCATTGGACTCATTAACTCCGGTGGTGAGTCCAAGGGAGCCAATGATTTGGCGGCGGCGGTGCGCACCGCGGTCATTAACAAGCGCGCCGGCGGTACCGGACTGATTCTCGGTCGCAAGGCCTTTCAACGCCCAATAAACGAAGGCGCGGCACTGGTGAAGGCCGTGCAAGACGTGTACTTGGATCAGTCGATCACGGTCGCGTAGCAGCCCGTTCGGCCATGAGCCCCAACCAGGTTGCTGACGCTGGATGGTGGACGTGGCCCAACTTGGTCACCGCCATTCGACTGGCTCTACTCCCGGTGTTTCTTTGGTTGCTCTTTTCCACCAATCACCGGGCCGAAGCGGCCTGGCTGCTGGCCTTTCTGGGCGCCACTGACTGGATTGACGGCTTCATCGCGCGGGCCTTTCATCAAGTATCCAATGTCGGCAAGATCCTCGATCCCGTAGCCGACCGTCTCTTGGTGATCGTGGGCCTGCTCGCGGTCGCCGCCGCCGCCGGGGTGCCGTGGTGGTTCGCCATCGCCACCCTGGTGCGCGAACTGATCGTGTCGATCCTCACCTTGGTGCTGGCCGCGATGGGCGCAGCGCGCATCAACGTCTTATGGTGGGGCAAGGTCTCGACGTTTGCCCTGATGACTTGCTATCCGTGGTTCTTGCTGACGACCAACCCTCATCATCGTGCCCTCGCGACGTGGCAACACGATTTTCGCGTCGCCACGTGGGTGGTGGGGATTACGGGTCTCGCCCTGGCGTGGATCGTGCTCTTCGCGTACATCAAACCGGCGCTCGCCGCATTGCGAGCTGGGCGCCAGGGTCGGCGAATCTTGTAGATTTTGCTCATGCAGATACCTGACGACCTTCGATATTCCAGCGACCACGAGTGGGCCAGAGCCTCGGACGATGTGGTGCGCGTCGGCATCACCGATTACGCCCAAGACGCGCTCGGTGACGTGGTCTTCGTGGATCTTCCGAAGGTGGGCACGGCCGTAAGCGCGGGAGGAGCGATCGGCGAAGTGGAATCGACCAAGTCGGTGTCGGAGATTTACGCTCCGGTCTCGGGCACGGTGAGCGCGGTCAACGAGTCGCTCTCGAGCGCGCCGGAATCGGTCAATAGCGACCCGTACGGCGAGGGTTGGATCTGCGAAATTACGACGAGTGACGGCTCGGATTTTGACGAACTGTTAGACGCCGCGCGTTACCAAGCGCTGACCAACAACTAGGCCCGGCGAGCCTCAAGAAATTTCAGTAGGGTGAACTCGTGAACTGCCGTCGATGCGGGGAGATCCTCAACGCCAACGCCAACTTTTGCTGGTACTGCGGCGCCCCTCAGCACGACGCCACCTCGCCCGAAACTATCGCCGTGCCGGTCATTAGTGCTCACGAATCGCTGAGTCCCGACGCGAACAAGGATCCTAAAGGTGAGCACCGTGACGAGTTGGTGATCGCCTCGGGTACGCACGCGGGCACCAGGTTTGAATTGGCTAATGAAATCACCTCGACCGGACGGCACGAAGCGAGCGAGATCCTGCTCGACGATGTTTCGGTGTCGCGCCATCACGCCATCTTCACCCGCACCGCCAGTGGTCGAATCACCTTGCGAGATCTGAATTCGCTCAACGGCACCTACGTCAACGGTGAGCGCGTCGAAGAAACGGCCCTGCATTCGGCGGACGAGGTGCAGATTGGCAAATTTAAGTTGGTTTTTTGGGAGGCAACGCTATGAGCGTGAATCTTGGAAAGTTACGCATCGGTGAGGTCCACGCGCTGCTGCGCAAGGACTATCCCGACATCGAACTCTCTAAGATTCGCTATTACGAAGACAAAGGTCTGGTCTTGCCCTCACGAAGCCCCAAGGGCTACCGGCTCTATTTGGATCGTGACGTGGCCTGTCTGCGTGAAGCCATTCGACTGGCGCAAGAAGAATTTGTGCCGCTGCGAGTGGTTCGTCTGCGACTCATTGAACAGGGTCTGTTAGACGACGAGAGTGCATTAGCGAGTGCGCGCCACGCGGCGCGCGAGACCTTGGCCAACGTCATCTCGATCCCGGCACCGGCGCCGAACGTCACGCCAACCCCGCGACCTAGTCTGAACGTGCTGGCCACCGGCGTCGCCGCGAGTGAAATCCCGTCAACGCAACCTTCGCTCACGTCGTCGCAGTACTTGACGCTCGATGAGTTTTTGAAATCCACGGGACTCAACGAAGACAGTGTCATTCAACTGCAATCGCTCGGATTGCTGACCCCGGCGCTGGTGGCCAACGAAGTGGTCTTTACCAATCTTGACGTTCGCGTAGCCGGAGCGGTCAACGTGCTTTTGACGCGCGGCGTGGAGGTGCGACTACTGGGCTCGTTGCGTCGCAACGTTGAGCGCGAAGTGTGCGTGGTTGAAGACTTGACCCAGCCGCTGCGAGCTCCGGGCACCCACGTGTCGGCCGAACACGCCCACGACGTAGTGGCGGCCGTAGCGAGCGAAGTGGCGGCCCTTCGTGTTTTGCTGCTGGAGCGAACGCTGGGAGAGTACCTCGGGCGCTGACGCCGCCCGATTTCACCGGCCCCGGTCTAGGCTGGTCCCATGATAGAAGTCGTTCTTCGAGCAGTGCGAGTTGACGTGGGCACGTCGACGCCGCTGCTCTTGCTTGAAGAAGTGGGCGGCGAACGGGTATTGCCAATTTTCATCGGCGCCCCCGAAGCAACGGCTATTGCCTACGCGCTCGGCAACGTGGAGACGCCGCGACCCATGTCGCACGATCTCTTGGGCAACGTGATTGGTTCGCTCGGCGCGCAACTCTTTGCCGTCGAGATCACCGATCTAATCGACAACGTGTTTTACGCGAACCTACGACTGCTGCGCGAGCGCGAGGAGATCAGTGTGAGCGCCCGCCCGAGTGACGCCGTGGCGTTGGCGCTGCGCATCGGAGCGCCGATTTTGGTCAACGACGAATTGATGGCCAGCCAGGGTCGGATCCTGAGAATCGAGGACGATGAGGATGAAGAAGAGGCCGACGAACACGTCGAGGCCGACGTCCCCAATGAAGCCGAGTTGGTGGCCGAATTGCGGGACTTTCTCGAGACCATTC
>ODAK010004493.1_pt1 | contig 14265 bp, 15 predicted proteins | sample 1539591 | NCBI WGS metagenome assembly ODAK01 (sample SAMEA3539303, study PRJEB22396) | soil metagenome | biome: tundra; feature: field; material: soil | place: USA | collected 2010-05 | depth 0.15 m | reverse complement strand
GAGATTGGTCAGTGACTGGAGTTCAGACGTGTGCTCTTCCGATCTCGCCACGACCTGCTCGTAGCGCTCGACCAGGTCCGGACCGTCACGATGGCCCCGGGCCAGCGGTGAGACCTCGGCCGGGTAGTCGATCACGAACACGGGGCCCCACAGCTCGGCCTCTGTCGTCTTCTCGTAGATCTCCAAAAGGATCTTCCCGGGCCCCCAGTCGTCGGCCACGCCGATGCCGACCTCGGTTGCCACCTTCACCAATTCGTCCCGGGGACTGCGCACGCTGAGGGAGAAACCGGTGGCTTCGGTGATCAACTCCGCCAACGTGGCGCGGCGCCATGGCGGGGTGAGGTCGAGCTCGCGTCCTCCGTACGACAGCACGGTCGTCCCGAGGAGATCCCGGGCCACGCCGGCCACCAGCTCTTCGAAGACCACCATGGTGTCGTTGTAATCGGCGTAGGCCTGGTAGAGCTCGAGCGTCGTGAACTCCGGGTTGTGCCGGGGTGAGATGCCCTCATTGCGGAAACTACGACCGATTTCGAACACCTTGTCGAACCCGCCCACGACCAGTCGCTTGAGATAGAGCTCGGGCGCGACCCTGAGATACAGGTCCATGTCCAACGTGTTGTGATGCGTGACGAAGGGTCGAGCGGTTGCCCCTCCCGCGATCGGGTGGAGGATGGGCGTCTCGACCTCGACAAAACCCTGCGCCCACAGGCGCGTGCGCAGGGCCTGTACGACGTTGCTGCGCAACGTGAGCAACTGCCGTGACCGTTCGTTCGCCCACAAGTCGACCTCGCGCTGGCGATAGCGGGTCTCGACATCGGACACGCCGTGCCACTTGTCACCGAAATTACGACGAGCCTGCGCCAGCAACTCCCACTCGGCCACTTTGACCGACAGCTCACCCCGCTTCGTGCGCACGACTTCGCCGCGCGCGCCGATCCAATCACCAAGGTTGAGACGGATGAACTCATCGAAGCGCGCCGTGACCGCGGCGAGGGCGAAAAGCTGCACCGACCCGGACGCATCGCGCAGTTGGGCGAACGCGAGCTTTCCCTGTGGCCGCAACAGCATCAGGCGACCTGCGACCGCGACCGTCTCGCCCGATTCCTCGCCGGGAGCGAGGTGTGACCAGCTTTCGATCACCTGTGCCGCATCATGCGTGCGCGCGAAGCGGTACGGGATCTCATCTCCGGCGCTCCTCGCGGCGGAACTCGGGACGACCTCGCTCATCACGTGCCGTCCGAGACGTTGCGCTCATAGACGATGCGCAGCCCGTGCAGTGTCAGCCAGGGTTCCACATGCTCGATCGTCTCCGAATGCGGTGCGATCAGCGAACTGAGCCCACCCGTGGCCACCACCGTGGATGGCCCGAGCACTTCCATGAAGCGTCGCGCCAACCCGTCGACCTGCGCGGCGAACCCGTAGAGGGTGCCCGATTCGATCGACTCGACGGTCGAGCGTCCGATGACGTGACGGGGCTCGACCATCTCCACTCGGCGCAGTGCGGCAGCATGCTGGTAGAGGGCCTCGAGGCTGATCGCCACACCCGGGGTGATGGCGCCCCCGAGGTATTCCCCGGCCGCGCTGATGGCCTCCACCGTTGTGGCCGTCCCCATGTCGATGACCACGCACGGGCCGCCGTAGAGGTCGTAGGCCCCGACCGCGTTGGCCACCCGGTCGGCGCCGACCTCTTTGGGGTTGTCGTAGAGGATGGGCATGCCGCTCTTGGTCCCCGGGCCCAACACGACGCACGGCACCTGCTCGAACCAGCGATTCGCCATCTGCCGCAGCTCGCCGGTGACGTGAGGTACCGAGGAGCTCACGGCGATGCCGGTGACCGACGTCGCTATGTCCAGGCCCTCCAGATCGAGAAGTTGGGTGAGCAGGACGGCGTGCTCGTCGGGCGTACGCGTGGGGACGGTCGAGAGCCGCCAGTGATGCGTGAGGCCACGGGGTGCCGTGGGGTCGGTCTCGGTGCCGATCCCCACACCGACGCTCTCCTCGGGCTCCGAGGCCGAATCGGCCTCGTTCAACGAGTACAGCCCTATCACCGTCTCGGTGTTCCCCACGTCAATTACCAACAGCACGGTCAGTCCCCCTCGCCATTTGGTGAATCGGCACGCCAGATGAGATCCAGCCCCAGGTCAACGACGGTGGCCGAGTGCGTCAGCGCACCGACCGATATCCGGTCCGGCCCGACCGCGGCATAGTCACCAATCGACTCCAGCGTCACGCCTCCGGAGACCTCTGTCAAAATCGGCCCGGACGACTCGGCGTGCGCCACCTCGATGGCGCGCGCCACGGTCGATGGGTCCATGTTGTCGAGGAGGAGCGCGTCGGCGCCGGCCCGCGCCGCTTCGGCCACTTGTTCCAACCCGTCGCACTCGATCTGCACCAGGCGGCCCGGCCACATGGCGCGGGCCCGCGCAACGGCCTCGGTGATGGTGATGCCAGCCAGATGATTGTCCTTGACCAGCACCGCCTCGGACAGGCTGGACCGGTGGTTGACACCTCCGCCGGCTTGTACCGCCGCCTTCTCGAGGGCCCGTAGTCCCGGCGTGGTCTTGCGTGTATCGAGTACCTCCACGGCCGGATTGCGAGCGTGTGCCGCCGCGACGTAGCGCGAGGTCAAGGTGGCGACGCCCGAGAGGTGACCGAGGAAGTTGAGCGCGGTTCGTTCTGCGGTGAGGATCGGGCGCAACGGCCCGGTCACCTCCATGATCGTCTGCCCGGGCACGAGCACGCTGCCGTCACCGATGTACCAGGTCAACGGCAAGTCCGGGCTGAGCTGGCGAAACGTCTCGGTGGCACAGGCCCGGCCGGCGAGCACCCCGACCTGACGGGCCCGCAACGCAAAATGCGCCGTTGCCTCTTCGGGCACCAACGCGGTGGTGAGGTCGCCGTCCGCCAGCAGGTCCTCGGCCAGGGCGCGAGCCACCGCGTCGGTCACGACGGGGTCGGGGGCGGGGTCGAAGGGCGCCGGGGCGTGGGAGGCCGGGGCGGTCATTGCCCGGCGCCCTCCTGCGCCAACGGTCCGGGAACCGTGCCCGTCGGAGCGAGCGATCCGTGCACCTGACGCACACGCCACGCCGGGTCGGTGTCGGGGTAGTCGCTCCGGGAATGGGCGCCCCTGCTCTCGGTGCGGGTGCGCGCCGAGACGAGGAGCGCGTCAGCCAGTTGCAAGAGGTTGCCCAGCTCTCCAGCCGCCACCGACGACGTGCGGTCGCCCAGCGCGGTGGCCACGTCGGAGACGCCTGCGGCGGCACTCGCCAATGACGCGGCACTGCGCACGACACCCGCACCGCTCGTCATGGTCCGCTGCAACGAGTCCCGCAACTTGGCCACGTCGGGCATCGATCCCGCGGCAGCGGGTGGCCACGGGCGGGGCGGATCGGGGAGCACCCTGCACTCGATGCCATCGAGGGGGACGCCGCCGAGCACAGCCCGCAAGGCACCACTCGGCTCGGGCGCATCGTGATCCGACGCAATGCGCTCGGCCAGGCGAGCCCCGAAGACCATGCCTTCGAGCAGCGAGTTGGAGGCCAAGCGGTTGGCCCCGTGCACGCCGGTGCACGCCACCTCACCCACCGCCCACAGGCCGGGAACTGCCGTGGCCCCCCACAGGTCGGTGACCACGCCTCCGGAAAGGTGATGGGCCGCCGGGGCGATCGGGAGCCAATCGGTCTCGGGATCGAGCCCGATGGAGGTCAACGAGGCCGCAATGGTGGGAAAGCGCTGCGGGAACCGCTCCAGCCCGGTGGCGTCGAGCCACAGATGGTCGGTCCCTAGCTCGGCCATGCGGGCCGCCATGGCCCGGCTCACCACATCGCGCGGGGCCAGCTCGTCGACGAATTGCGCGCCCGCGTCGTCGCGCAGCAATGCACCGTGCCCCCGCAGTGCCTCCGAAAGGAGGGGACGCGGCATGGCCGGATGGTGCAGCGCCGTCGGGTGGAACTGCACGAACTCCACATCGGCCGTCGGCACGCCCGCCCGCAGCGCCATGGCCACCCCGTCCCCGGTCGATTCAGGGGGGTTGGTGGTGACCGAGAAAAGCTGGCCCGCACCGCCGGTGGCCAACACCACGTGATCGGCCCGCACCTCGACGGCCGGGCCCTCCGGAGGCAGCGCCGTCACCCCGACGCATCGCCCGCCTTCAATTATAAGGTCGAGGGCGAACCACCCTTCGAGGACCGCGCTCGCCGTCCGATAGGTGGCGTCGACCAAGGCCCGCTCCACTTCGGCACCCGTCGCCGCGCCGCCGGCGTGGACCACCCGCGGCCGCGAGTGCCCGCCCTCACGGGCCAGCGCCAAGAGCCCAGTGGCCTCCCGATCGAACTCCACGCCGAGCGTGATCAACTCATGCACCCGGGCCGGCCCCTCGTCGACGAGGATGCGGACCGCTTCCTCGTCACACAACCCGACGCCGGCAGCCAGGGTGTCGGCAAGATGCAGATCGGTCGAGTCCTCGTCCCCTCCGAGCACCGCAGCCACGCCGCCCTGGGCCCACCGGGTGGCCGACTGGGAGAGCGCGCCCTTGGTCAAGACGCCCAGCGAGGGCGCCGACCCGCCATGGGGTGCCGGTCCGGCCAGCCGCACCGCGGCCGAGAGGCCGGCCACGCCGCTGCCCAGCACCAGGACCTTGAACGGTCCCGGTCGGACCGGGGTGCTCACGCCGGTTCGGTCAGGTGGGGGTTGGCCCCGATGACTGTTGCTCTGTGGATCTTCGACTTCATCATGCGACGCAGCATGCAGTCAAGCGATCCGCTCCAGGTGGCGGGCCGGGGCGCCCTGCACCGCCGCGACCTCGAGACCGGCACAGTTGTCGATGAGCCGGACCGGGCCGACCTCGGCCGCGATGAGCAGCCGCACCGACGCCGGGTCCTCGATGATCTCGCGCGCCACCAGGTCCTCACGACCCACCGCCACCGCGTAGTCCAGCCGGACGAGGGGCTCGGTCTCCACCACACGGCGCATGGCCTCGGCCACGGTCGAGGAGTAGTTCACGCCTCCTTCGAGCAGAGCTCGCCCTGTCACCAGAGCCCGGGAAAGGACCACTGCGGCCCGCCGTTCCTCGGGTGACAGGCGGACGTTGCGACTCGAGAGGGCCAAGCCGTCCCGCTCCCGCACGATCGGGCACCCGACCACCTCGACCGGGAGTGAGAGATCGGCCACCATCTGGCGCACCACCGCCAGCTGCTGGAAGTCCTTCTCGCCGAAATACGCCCGGCAGGGGCCGGCGATCGAGAACAGCTTGGCCACCACCGTGGCGACACCGTCGAAATGGCCAGGCCGCGATGCCCCCTCCCACCCTTCGCTCACGCCCACCACCGACACCGTGGTCGCCACCGGAGCGGGCCAGTGCGGGTACATCTCGAGCACGGACGGCGCAAACACCAGGTCCACGCCGGCCTCGGCGCACGCCTCCACATCACGATCCAGCGTGCGGGGATAGTGCGCGATGTCTTCGGGGTCGCCGAACTGGAGCGGGTTGACAAAAATGCTGACCGCCACCACCTCGCACTCGGCCCGGGCCCGGGTCATGAGGGAGATGTGGCCGGCGTGCAGTGCGCCCATGGTGGGAACAAGACCGACGGTGCGGCCCGTGGCCCGGGCCTGCTGCAGCAGCGCGCGGCACTCGTCCACTGTCTCGACGACGCGCATGGCTCAGACCGCCGCCGGGACGACGGGGACAGCCGCTTCGGCCAACTGCGTGGCCAAGGCGGCTCCGGCCTGGTAGCCCGGACGCTCCCGGGCCGGGAGCGCATCGAGATGGCGGCTCAGCGTGTCCCAGTCGCCGCGCATGGCCGGCCCCGTCAAGGCTTGACGGGGCCCGAGTGCTGCGACGTCGTCGACGGCCGCCCTCGTCAGTGGGAGGAATGCCTCAAGATCGAGCCCCGCCGCGGCGGCTACCCGCTCGACCTGGCCCAGCAGGGCGACCACGTGGTTCGCGGCGATGCAGGCGGCGGCGTGGTAGGTGGCTCGGTCGGCATCTGCCACGTCGACCACTCGCCCACCCAGGGACAACGCGATGCGGCGGGCCACCGGATCACCGCTCACGGCGAAGGTCACACCCGAGGCCAAGCGGTTCGCTCCGACGACGGCGTTGGGCAGGGGGACCAGGGGGTGGAGGGCGGCACGGCGCGGGTGCGGCGCGAGCGCATCGAGCCCGAGTGACCCCGACAGGTGGAGGACCGTGGTCTCGGGCCGGGGTGCCACCGACGCCGCGACGCGGGCCACCACATCGTCCGGCGTGGCGATGACCAGGACATCGACCCCGAAGGCGGCGTCAGTGAGCTCGTCGTGACGACCGAGGAATCCGACGACGTCCCAGCCGAGCGCCGAAAGCGCGGCAGCCAGCGAGGTTCCGGCCCGCCCGGGGCCGATGATGCGGATGGATTGCACGAAACCTCCTTCGGCGTTCCAGCCCCTCTCGGGTGCCGTTCGCCTACAGACGATCGAAACAACTAACAGCTACAGACTACCCACGCAGGCGACCTTTCCACCAGCGGCCATGAGGCGCTCGGCCGGCACGAGCTCGGGCGCCAGATCGGACAAGGGTTGGAGCACGAATCGGCGCTCCCACATGCGGGGATGGGGCACGATGAGGTCGACTTCGTCGGCCACGAGATCGCCCACCAGGAGGACATCGGCATCGAGCGTCCGGGGGCCGAAGCGGACCGTGCGGACCCGGTGCGCCGCCTCTTCCAACGCCCGGCAACGGCGCAGCAGTTGCCGGGGGGTGTCAGCCGTGTCCAACTCCACGACCACGTTGAGGAAGGCCCCCTGGTCTTCGGGCCCACCCACCGGCTCGGTCTCGTAGAGCGGTGAGACGGCGTTGACGTCGCCCGCCGCCTCCAGCTGGGCCACCCCTTGGCGCAGCGCAGCCTCACGATCGCCCAGGTTGGAGCCGAGCCCGATGAAGGCCCGCCGGCGGACATCCGCCATCACGAGAGGCTCGGCATCCAGCGCTTCATGAATTGGTCGAACATCGGAAACGTGAAGGCCAGCTCGTTGAAGCGTGGCGAGAAGCAGATCGCCTTCTTCATCAGGGCGTCCCTGACCGGGGCGACCTGGGTGGTCTTCTTGCGCAGGAGTGTCGCCACGTCGGCGGAGCGGACGATCCCGGGTCCCAACTCCGCCATGGCCCGCAGGTACGCCCGCTCCGGCTCCGTGGTCTTGGCGGCGCGGAATTGAAAGAACCCCTGGTCGAGCTCCATCATGGCCAGGGGGATGCTGCGCTCGACGTCGCTCGGGCGGATCACGTCCGAACCCTCCTCGGCCAGGTCCCACGCCTGCTTGGCGAACTCCTGAATGAAGTACGGGTAGCCCTGGGTCACCTCGTAGAGCCGCGCCAGCGCGGCGCCCTTCCAGCTCACCCCTTCCGCCGCGGCCGGGGCCAGCACGGCGCTGGCGGCCTCGTCCGTAGCCAGCGCCCCGATCGGGCGGAATCTGAACATGCCTTCGGCGTACGCCCTGGCCTCCTCGCTCACGGCCGGCAACGACGGCAGCCCGGCTCCCGCGAGGACGAACGGGAGTCCCATCTCGCTCGTCCGGTGCAGGCCCAGGAGGAGGGCCTCGAGGGCGGGTGAGGGGAGCTGATGCATTTCGTCCACCGTGAGAAAGACGCCCGCCTCGAGGGACCGGGCGGCTCCACCCACCTCTTCGAACAGCCCGCCGAGGTCACTACCCAGGTCTCCCGAGTCCGCCACGCCCGCGACGACCTCCGCCTCGTTCTGGAGGGAGGCTGCAGCCGGGTGGGCCTGCGCGAAAGCCTTGAGCACGCCGAGTGCCCGCCGGTTCGCGCCCTTTGCCTTCTTCTTACCGCCCAGTTTGAGCAATGCCTTGCGGACCGCCACGGCTATCTGCAAAGGGAGCTGTTCGGCGTCGCGCACCTCGATGTGCTCGTAGATGAATCCTCGCTTCACCGCCACCCGCCCGAATTCGTGCAAGAGGACCGTCTTGCCGACGCCCCGAAGCCCGGTGATCAACTGACTCTTGCCACTCCGACCGATCAGGGCGCGTTGCAGGGCCACGTCCATGTCGGCCAGCTCGCTGGATCGCCCGGCCAGCTCACTCGGCCTCGCGCCGGCACCTGGGCTGTACGGGTTGCTCACCTGGTCCATGGGGGAAATCTATATCGCCGTTAGCGCCATATAGCGGATCCCCTATAGAGACCGCGCAACGCCGTACGTCACCCCTGGCCTGCACGTCTCTGACGGATCGCGGCAACCCCTAACGAGAACGCAGGACCCGGACCCCGGTGGAGCCCACGTCGAGAGCCAAAGGTGGGCGTAGCTTGCGCACCGTCACCTCCACCGCCTCCAGTCGGGAATCGGTGATCAACAGGGTGTCGGCCAAGCGGCCGGCGAGGGCTTCGAGGAGCCGGTACGAGCGCTGGCTCACCACATCGGCCGCCACCTGCGCCAGTGCGCCATAGTCGACCGTGTCGGAGAGGGCGTCGCTGCGCTGGGCCTCCGCCATGTCGACCCAGGCCACGATGTCGAGTGAGAAGGGCTGGGCCCGCTCCCGTTCCTCGGGCAGCACACCGTGCACACCCACGACCCGCAGGTCCCGGATCTCGATCCGGTCCCCTCCGGGGCTCCGCTCGCTCATGCCTCGGCTGGGCGCCGCGGGGGACCTTCAAGGGCGGCCAGGAGCTCGCGTCCCGGCTCTCCCATGGCGTGCCCGCAGACGTGCTCGACCAGGGCGACCGCCTGCGGCTGGTTGTGCAAGCGCTTGGACCACACCAGGTAGCCCGCCACCACCCCCATGACCCGGTCACCCAGCTCGTCCTGGTGCACCAGCAGGCGAAGCCCCGCGGCCAAGGACGCATCGATGTCCTGGAAGCATTCGGCCAGCACGGGGCGGGGGTCGCCCACCTTGGGCAGCGGATAGTGGGCCCAGGCCAACCCTTCGTCGTCGTAGGCGGCCAGATTGTGGGGAGAACGCAGGAGGGAGATCACGCGGCCGAATCCCTGGTTGCGCAGCCAGATGATCTCTTCCCGGCGACGGACCTTCCGGTGATTGGGCGCATACCCGCCAGGCCGCTCGCTGATGGCCAGGTGGTCCTTGATGACCCACGTGAAGTTCCGCGGCGGAATGCCGGCTGCCCACTTTCCCTTCATGCTGCTGGACCATACAACCGGGCAGCCTGCACCGTGACCGAAACGTCGTGCACCCTGACCATGGACACCCCCGAGACCATGGCCAGTGCGGCCGTCGCCAGCGAACCCTCCAGCCGATCCTCGACGCCGGCGGGCTCGTCACTACCCGGATCGGCCAGCAGGCCCAAGAAGCGCTTGCGGCTGGTACCCACCAGGACCCCCGTACATCCGGTGGCCTCGGCGGATCGCACCAACTGGGGCAGGTGATGGAGCAGCGAGAGGTTGTGCGCCATCGTCTTGCCGAAGCCGATCCCGGGGTCGACCCAGACCTCCTTGACACCTGCCCGCAACGCCACTCGGGCTCGCTCCAGCACGAATCCGTAGACCTCGTTGAGCACGTCGTCGTAGTGCGGCGCCACTTGCATGGTGGTCGGCGATCCCTGCATGTGGACGGCGACCCACCCCACTCCTCCCGAAGCCGCCACTTCGAACAGTGAGGCCGAAACGTCGTTGACCAGGCTGGCGCCCACCTGGATCGCCGCCGCGGCCACCTCTGGCTTCACCGTGTCGATGGAGACCCGCACGTGGCTCGAGAGGGCCTCGACCACGGGAAGGACACGGGCCAGCTCGACGGACTCGGGAACAGGCTCGGCCCCCGGCCGCGTCGATTCGCCGCCGACGTCGATGATGTCGGCCCCTTGCGCCACCATGTCCTTTCCATGCGCGATGGCCGCCTCAGCATCCAGGTAGCGACCCCCGTCCGAGAAGGAGTCCGGCGTCACGTTGAGAATGCCCATGACGAGGGGCCGGTCCAAAGGGGGCGTGGGCATCTCGTCAGCGTAGGCCACCAAGCCGGGAATCCGACCCTCCTCGCCTGGGGAATTCCGGCGAATCCTGTGGCTACGGACTGGTGCCGGAATGCTGAGTCCCCGTCCGGGGCTGCGCCGGGCGGCTAGTGCCCGCGGATGAACTGCATGGCTTCGGCCCGGGTGGCCACGTCGGAGCGGAAGAGCCCACGTACCGACGAGGTGACAGTGACCGTGCCCGGCTTCTTCACCCCCCGCATCGACATGCACAGGTGCTCAGCCTCGATGACGACGAGCACACCGCGGGGCGCCAGCACCTTGTCGATGGCATCGGCGATCTCGGTGGTCATGCGCTCTTGTACCTGGAGCCGCCGGGCGTAGCCGTCGACCAGGCGGGCCAGCTTCGACAGTCCGGTAATGCGGCCGTCTTCGGCCGGGATGTACGCCACGTGCGCCTTGCCCAGGAACGGCACCAGGTGGTGCTCACACAGCGAGGCAAAAGGGATGTCGCGCACCATGACCATCTCGTCGTGCTCCGCGGCAAAGGTGACCTCGAGGTGCCGGGCCGGGTCGTCGTGCAGGCCCGAGAACAGCTCTTCGTACATCGACGCGACCCGCCGGGGCGTGTTGAGCAGGCCGTCACGCCCGACGTCCTCGCCGATGGCGATGAGGATCTCGGTCACCGCTGCCTCTACCCGCTTTACGTCTACCGCCACAAGATCCTCCTCATCGGCTCGCTCTCACGTCGCCCCCATCGCCTGATCCGACGTAGAGGTGGACCCCTGGCAGATTACGGTAACGCTCCGCCACATCGAGCCCGTAGCCCACCACGAACGATGCCGGGATCTGGAATCCGACATAGCGCAGGTCCAACTCCACCCGCTGCTCGCCCTCTTTGACCAGCAGCGCACACACTTCGACGCTCTTGGGCGACCGTGCGTTGAGGTAATGGCGCAGGTAGTTCAGCGTCAGCCCGCTGTCGATGATGTCCTCGACGACCAGGACGTGGCGGCCGTCGAGCTCGGAGTCGAGGTCCTTCACGATGCGGACCACTCCCGAGGTGCGGGTGGCGCTGCCGTAGGACGACACCGCCATGAAGTCGACGTCGACCGGCAGGGCGATGGCACGGCAAAGGTCGCTCATGAAGAGCATGGCGCCCTTCAAGACGGCCACCAGCAGTGGGGGATCGTCGGCGTAGTCGGCCGTAATCTGCGCTCCGAGCTCCGCCACCCGTGCCGCAAGGCGGAACTGATCGACCAGTACGGGCCCGACGTGCGGCTCGGCCCAGGGCGGGACCGCGCCACCGTCCACTTCGGGGATCACGGGGGTGACACTATCCGAGCGCAACGCCTCCACCGAAAGCCGGCCGGCGCGCCGGCTCACCCGTCGGCCCCCCGAGATTTCCGTGGCCACCGCTGTTCCCGCCGCGACGGCGAGGACCCGCTCCACTTCGGCCAGCGACGGCGGGTAGCCCGGTCCGTCTTTGCCATTCCCACCCGCATCCTGCAGCCATTGGCGCACCGATCGCCGGGCCAGAGGCACGGGCACGGCTGCGAGCGCCTTCGCATCTCGGGGGTCGGGAACCGCCTGGCGCGCCAGCGCGTTGAGCAGCGATACTTCGTCTCGCAGCACGCCGGCTTGGCGAGCCAGGAGGGGGACAGGGTCACGGCCCGCCACGTGGGCGCAGAGGGGCAGCAACTCATGGCGGACCCGGTTGCGCAGGAAGCTTGGGTCGTCGTTACTGGCATCGTGGACGGGCACGAGCCCCACGGCCGCACAGACGTGGTGTGTCTCGTGACGTCGCAACCCCAGCAACGGATGGCGGTATCCGGGCTCCATGCCGGCCAACCCGTCTGCGCCCGAACCTCGCAGCAGATTGAGCAGGATCGTCTCGGCCTGATCATCCATGGTGTGACCGGTGGCCACCGCATCGGGCAGCACCCCGAAGCGGGCGGCGCGGGCACGCGCCTCGAGGTTTGCTCCAGCACCGAGCGACACCGTCTCCGCGATGAAATTCGCTCCGAAGAGGGTCGCGGCCTGTGCCACCACGGCCGCTTCGGCCGCGGATTCCTCCCGCAGCCCATGATCCACGTGGATCGCCGTGACCTGGCACCCCGCCGCGACGGCCAGGATCAGAAGCGCCAGCGAATCGGCGCCACCCGACACGGCACAGCTCAGGGCTGAGCCGGGTGGGGGGAAGCTACATCGGGGCAGAAGTTCGGCGACCACGGGGGGCCAGCCGCCGGCCACGCCGCTCACGCCAGCGCGCCACCGGCCCGTGCCACCCATTCGCCCGGACTACGGATTTCGGCCAACGTGGGCAGCCACTCAGGGCCGCGCCAGACCCGGCTCAACAACTCGGGCCCACCGGCCGCTTCCACCGATTCGACGAACACCTCGCCTTCGGCGTACTGACGCATTTTGGCCTCGAGGCCCAGGAGGCGCGACATGAGCTTGGTCACGCCGCGGGTGTTGGTGCGGCGTTCGTGGAGCACCTTGCTGAAACCGGCCGCTCCCGGCACTTCCGCCGCGCCGGCCCGGTCCATGGTCACGTCGCCGTGACCTTCGAGCAGGCTCATCATGCCGGAGATCTTCGAGAGCGCCAATCGCTGCTCAGGGGTGGCCAGCACCCCCATGACACCGGACTCCTCGAGAGGGTTACGACCGGCCCGCACCTCGACATAGACGCGCCGGATCGCTTCGGCCAGACCAGCGGGATCGGCGTGCAAGGGCTCCAACAACTCACCTACCAAGCCGACGAAGTGGTCGCGCAGCCAGGGCACCGCCGTGAACTGCATCCGGTGGGTGACCTCGTGCAGGGCCAGCCACAGGCGGAACTGGCTCGGGACGAATCCGTGCCGTTCCTCCATCGCCACCACGTTGGGTCCGACGTAATAGACCAGATCCTGGTCCTCTGGATTCTCGTCCCGGATGAGCAGGTCGTACTGACCGAGGACCCGGGTGGACATGTACGCCAGCATCAGGCCGAGTTGGGTGCCGCTCATGACCCGGCCCGCGGCCACCGCGGACCTCCCGACCTTCTTGCCCAGGCGGTTCTCCTGGATGTTGGCCAGCGCTGGTCCGACCAAGCGCTCCATGGAGCGCACGTTGGCTGCGGCCCACTCCGTCCGGTCGGTCACCTTGGCCCGGGCCAGACCATGCGCAGAGTGCAGGCCGGTCGCCTCGCTGACCAGGTGCTCGGCCCGGGCCGTCAGCTCGTCGAATTGCGACTGCAGGTCGGCCGATCGGTAGGTCGCCGGGACGGGCTTGAGCGTGAGAGCACCGGCTGCGACCCGTTGCGCCAGATCCCAATCGACCATGCCGGGTTGTGCCGCGGACGCATCGCGCTTCACGAATGCCTCAGTGCTCGCCGTCGTGCTGGCGACTTTCCTCGTCGATCGCAGCGGCAATCCGACGGATGAGGCTCTCGGGCACGTGGTCCCGGCAGTGGTTGGCAATGACCAGCCGCAGTTCCGACTCGAACTCCACCGCTCCGCCACAGGGGGCGCAGTACGTCAGGTGCTCGGCGATCTGTACCCGCCGTTGCTCCGTCAATTCACCATCGAGGAAGTGATAGAGCTGGTGGACGGCCTCGTCGCAGTTCATCGACTTTCCGAAGAGGGCGCTCGCTCCTCCGCCCACCTTCCCATCCTCAGTCATTCGCGCACCTCCTCATTCGATCGAACCACCCGACGTGCTTCCCACGAGGCCGCGCGCGGCCGCTGTATCGAACAACGTCTTTTGGAGCGCCCTTCTTCCCCGATGGATCCGGCTCATGACCGTCCCGATGGGCACATCGGTGATCTCGGAGATCTCCTTGTAGCTGAAACCCTCCACATCGGCCAGCAGCACGGCCATGCGGAAGGCCTCGGGCAACTCCTCCAAGGCCGTCTTCACCACGTCGTCGGTGAAGGTGTCGAGTGCCTCGTCCTCGGCGCTGCGCCCGGCCCGGATGCCTCCCGGAGCGGACATGCGCTTGTAGAGGTAGAGGTCTTCGACATCTTCCACATCGGACACCTCGGGCCGGCGTTTGGCCGCCCGGTAATTGTTGATGTAGGTGTTCGTCAGGATCCGGTACAACCAGGCACGCAGGTTGGTTCCCTCTTGGAACGAGGCGTAGGCCCGGTAGGCCTTGAGGTAGGTCTCCTGGACCAGATCCTCCGCATCGGCAACGTTGCGGGTCATGCGCAGGGCCGCGCTGTACAGGCCCGGCATGTGCTCCATCGCAACTTCGGTGAACCGGGCCTGATCAGCCATGGGCCCACCCTACCCACCCTGGGGCAAGCTGTCCGACCCCCTGCCTCATGTCGGGGATGCTTCCCCCGTCGGGTCTTCGGGGTCGGCGTCCTCGAGGATCA
>ODAK010004492.1_pt1 | contig 14269 bp, 15 predicted proteins | sample 1539591 | NCBI WGS metagenome assembly ODAK01 (sample SAMEA3539303, study PRJEB22396) | soil metagenome | biome: tundra; feature: field; material: soil | place: USA | collected 2010-05 | depth 0.15 m | reverse complement strand
GGCGAGGTCCCTGATCTGCATCGCGCAAGCATCGGCGATGTTGATCCCCTTGACCTTCGACGACCGAGCGCCCTCGCTGAGCCGGGTGCCGCCGCACTCGGGGCACGTGGTGAAGGTCACCGCACGCTCCACGAAGGCGCGGACGTGCGACTGCAGCGCGTCGACATCCTTGGACAGCATCGACTTCTGGATTCTCGGGATCAGACCCTCGTAGGTCAGGTTGATGCCGTCGACCTTGATCCTGGTGGGCTCCTTGTGGAGCAGGGCGTGCAGCTCGGTCTTGGTGAACTTGCGGATCGCCTTGTCCGGGTCGAAGAACCCGGAGCCGCTGAAGATGCGGCCGAACCAACCGTCCACGCTGTATCCGGGGATCGTGAGCGCACCCTCGTTGATCGACTTGGTGTCGTCGTAGAGCTGCGACAGATCGAAGTCGGTGACCGCGCCGCGGCCTTCGCAGCGTGGACACATGCCACCGGTGCGGGTGAAGTTCTGTTTCACCGTCCCGCGATCACCGCGTTCGACGGTGATCACGCCGGTTGCGCGGACCGAGGGGGTGTTGAAGGAGAACGCCATCGGCGACCCGATGTGCGGCTGCCCCAGCCGGCTGAAGAGGATGCGCAGCATCGCGTTGGCGTCGGTGGCAGTGCCGACCGTGGAGCGTGGGTCGGTACCCATCCGTTGCTGGTCGACGATGATCGCCGTCGTGAGCCCTTCGAGGACGTCGACGTCGGGCCGCGCGAGCGTCGGCATGAAACCCTGCACGAAGGCGCTGTAGGTCTCGTTGATGAGCCGCTGCGACTCGGCGGCGATCGTGTCGAACACCAGCGAGGTCTTGCCCGAGCCCGAGACGCCGGTGAACACAGTCAGCCGGCGTTTCGGGATCTCGACGCTGATGTCCTTGAGGTTGTTCTCGCGCGCACCGTGCACGCGGATCACCTCATGGCCGGCGGTCGCCTCCGGCGCAGGCGACCGCGAGTCCTCTCTCGTGGCCATGGCTATCGGTCCGGAGTCAGTTGTCCTGAATCAGCCCGAGGACGTTGCCATCCGGGTCGGCGAAGGTGGCCACGAGGCGACCGCCACCGACGTCGCGCGGAGACTCCTTCAGGGTGGCACCGGCAGCGGTGACCTCGGCGAGCTTCGCCTCGATGTCCGCCACGTGCCAGTAGGCAACCGGCGAGGTCATGCCACCCCCGGGGACCAGCCCGATCTGCTGGCCTTCGGCCTCGTAGCCGACGTAGTAGGGCGCGTCGGCCATCGGCGCTACGCCGAGGAGGGCGGTGTACACCGGCTTGGATTTCTCCACGTCGGACACGGGGTGCAACACGGTCTTGATTCCCAGGGTGCTCGAGGTGGTCATGGTCACTCCTGAACGTGAATGGTGATGTCCATGGCGGTCATGCTAGCCGCGGCTTCCCACCGGCGCTTCTCGATTCCTGACCGGTCTGGTCACCTGTTTGGCCACGCAGGACGGCATCCCCGCGGTCGCCCGCGCCGCATGGCGGCGGTAGGTGCTCGGCGCCACACCGACCAGTTCGGTGAAGCGAGTGCTGAAGGTGCCCAGCGATGAGCACCCGACCTCGAAGCAGACCTCGGTGACGCTGAGGTCGCCACGACGCAGGAAGGCCATGGCGCGCTCGATACGCCGCGTCATCAGGTAGCCATAGGGCGCCTCGCCGTAGGCGAGCCGGAACTCGCGGCTCAGGTGCCCGGCCGACATGTTCGCGCCGCGCGCGAGCGCCTCGACGTCAAGCGGCAGCGCGTACTCACGGTCGATCCGGTCGCGGACGCGGCGCAGCCGCGCCAGGTCACGCAGATGCTGCGCCGCGGCGGAAGTGGTGGTCACCTGCGAGATCGTGCCACGTCGCGCCGGCGATGGGCGGCTCTCCCGACCGCCCTGCTTGATCCGTCCCGGTCACGAGAGGAAGTCCTCGACCACCGCCGCCGTCTGCGGCGAATCGAAGATGTTGTAGTGCGTCAGCCCCGGCAGGATCGCAAGCCGCATCTCGGTCATCAACGAGCCATCCCACGAGGCGTCCCGAAGGCCTCCGCCGAGCAGGGCGAAGAACTCGGCCGCGTGCGATGGCGGGATGCTGTCGGCATCGGCGTAGAGCAGCAGCGTCGGCATGGTCAGGGTCCTGACCTCATCGCGCCAGTCGTACGCGATGCGCAGGAGTGCGCCGGTCTTGTCGATGAGCACCGGAAACGCCTCGGGGTCGGGCGAGATCTCGCGCCACGCCCTGTACATCGGAGAGTGGCGCAACTGCTCGAACAGCCCGCGGTCCATGTGATCGAATCCCGCCCGGACCTCGGGGAACCACCCGTCACGGCTGCAGGGGGCCGACACGATCGCGAGCCGCCTCACCTGGTCCGGGTGCTGGATGGCGCACCGCAAGCTGGCTCCCCCGCCGAGTGAGTGGCCGATTAGGTCGGCGGTGCCGAGGTCGAGCCCGTCGATGAGGCCCGCGATGTCGTCGCCAAATGCCTCCCAGCTGAATGGGCGGTCGGTGTCGCGGGTATGGCCGTGGCCCTGCAACTCGAGGGCGATCACCCGGCGCCGTTCGGCGAATCGGTCGAGCAGGCCGCCAAGCAGGCTGGTGACACCGAATCCGCCGTGGACGACGATCAGGGGCGTTCCCCCGGTGCCCCGGCTCTCCCAGAACATCTCGACGCCGTTGACCGGGGCATACCCGGTCGTGATCGGGTGCTGCATTGCTGCCTCCAGATGATCGAGCCGGTGGGACGTTGGTCGTTGATCTTGAGGACGTTCAGCAGTAGTGCTCGCCGGCGCTCCGCCGCAGTATGGAATCAGCCGTCCAATCAGCCTGCGTGGCAGGGCCGGCGGGCGCTTGCCCGAGATCGCGGGACACGTGGGGAAGAAAGCTGAGATGGCACCGAAGAGGGTCAGCGGGCTTCTGCTCACCGACTTGTACGAGTTGCGCATGGCTGCCAGCTACCTTCGCCGAGGTATGCGCGGCCTGGCCACGTTCAGCCTGTTCGTCCGGCGGCTGCCCCCGGAGCGCGGATTCGTCGTGGCCGCGGGTCTCGAGGACTGCATCAGCTTTCTGAGCGCCTTCGGGGCAAGCCACCGCGAGCGCGTCGCGCTGAGCGAAATGGACGGATTGACTCCAGCTGACCGGCGCGCGCTCGGCCGCCTGCGCTTCACCGGTGATGTCTGGGCTGTGCCGGAGGGTCACGTCGTCTTCGAGAACGAACCGTTGATCGAGGTGACGGCGCCCATCGCAGAAGCTCAACTCGTCGAAACCTATCTGCTCAACCAGGTGACGTTTCAGTCGGCGATCGCGACCAAGGCGGCGCGATGCAGGATTGCGGCTGGGGGGCGGACGCTCATCGACTTCGGGTTCCGTCGCACCCACGGCATCGACGCGGCGATGGCGTCGGCTCGCCTGTCAGCGATCGCGGGATTCACGGCGACCAGCAACATCGCCGCGGCAGAGCGTTTCGGGCTCTCGATGTCGGGCACGATGGCGCACTCGTACATCGAGGCGTTTGACAGCGAACACGAAGCCCTCAGCGCGTTTGCCGAAGACTTTCCCGACCACCCGACCTTCCTCGTCGACACGTACGACACCGATGCCGGTGTCGAATCGGCGATCCACGCCGCGAAGGAACGAGGGCTCGGCGACGCTTTCTCGGTGCGTCTGGACAGTGGCGACCTCGACACGCTCGCGCGCCGCGTTCGAGCGACACTCGACGACGCCGGATGTCCGGGCGCCCGCATCGTTGTCAGCGGCGGCCTGGACGAATACGACATCGACGCACTGGTGCAGCGCGGCGCGCCGGTCGACGGCTTCGGTGTTGGGACGAAGATGGGCGTGTCCGCCGACGCCCCGACCCTTGATACCGCCTACAAGCTCGTCGCCTACAACGGCAGAGCGGTCCTGAAGCTGTCGACTGGAAAGAGCAGCCTTCCCGGTGCCAAGCAGGTGTTCCGCAACCTCCGCGTCGGCGCCGATGTCGTGGGGCTGCGTGAAGAGAATCACCCCGAGCGCGAATCCCTCCTCGTGCCGGTGATGATCGGCGGCGAGCGAGTCGCGGCGCGCGAACCCATCGAGACGCTGCGCGCGCGGCTCACCGCGGATCTCGATGCGCTTCCCGCAAGCGCGGTCCGTATCGAGCATCCGGAGAGTGTCGCCGTCATCATCTCCGGCGAACTCGAGCGCCTCCGTGAAGAGTGCGCCGCCAGGGTGCGTCCGGCCCGCGCCGCACTGTCCCAGCCGGTCACCGGCATCGCGACCGTCGAGGATCCGCGCATCGCTGCCTGCATCACCCAGGTCAAGCTTCGTGACGGGACACGCATTCGCATCCGCCCCGTCGTCACCGGGGACAAGGACGCCATCGTTCGCGGGTTCGAGCGGCTGTCGATGGAGTCTCGCGTGCGTCGATTCTTCAACCCGCCCGCGGCGTTGAGCGAATCGATGCTGCGATACCTCACCACGATCGACTACACGAATCACGTCGCGCTCGGAGCCTGGGATATCGATGCTCCAGGCCAGCCCGGGGTGGCGATCGCCCGTTACATCCGGCTCACCGACGAACCGACCTGCGCCGAAGCCGCGGTGACCGTCATCGACGACTACCAGCACCGCGGTATCGCGACGGTGCTGCTCAAGGCGCTTGCGCTCATCGCCGTGCAGAACGGCATCGACCGATTCTGTGGCTACGTGCAGTGGGAGAACGAAGAGGTGCTGAGTCTGGCCCGCAGCCTGGGCGCGATCGTGCAGCACAGCTCGACCGGCGTCGCTCGGCTCGACGTGCCCCTGAACATCGCGGAGCAGCAGATGGCGGAGACGCCACTCAAGGCTGCGCTCCGCATGCTCGCGCGGCGTGAGCTTGACCTGGTGTCACCCGGACTCAACCGTCCCGTCGCAGCGTCGAGCGGATCCGCGCCATGGAACGGCGCTTGACATCGCGTATCCGCGCGCCAGTGGACTGACACAAGCCGGCCTCACTCCGGGGTTGCGGCGACCCGGTCCCACCGGCTGAACGCAGTCGCCAGGCCCGTGACGAGGCGGTCAAAGCTGCGGTCGACGTTGGCGGGCAGCCCAAAGCCGCCGCCCGTCTCGAGGGTCACGAAGCCATGGAGCGCAGCGCGCAGCGAACGGATCGCGTCCACGGCGTCGTCGTCACGGAGCTCGTACCCGGCAATGGCGTCGAACGCGACACCGACGACGGCCGCGCTGGCGACCTCGTCGTCGACATCGCCCGGCACCGGCGCGCGCTGGGCCGCCGCATACCGCCCGGGATGCTCGATAGCCCAGGCGCGATATGCGTGCGCCATGGAGGCGAGTGCATCGTCGCGCGAGAGGCCGACCGCAGCCCGTCCGAGCACCCCGGCAAGCTCGATCTTGGCCCGTATCGCGATGCTGCGTCGAAGGCCGTCCGTGCCGGCAATGTGCTTGTACAACGACGGCTGGCGCACACCGAGGCGGCCGGCGAGAGCGGCGAGGGTGAGGTTGGACATGCCCACCTCATCGGCGATCCGTTCGCCCTCCTCAACGACGCGAGCCTCACTGAGCCCGGCTCTAGGCATTGCTGCTGAGGCCCTGAAGAAAGGTGAGCACCGCGTTCGTCGTGATGTTGGGCTGTTGCGACTGGGGATAGTGCCCCGCTTCGGGCACCACCACCGCCTCGCCGTGCAACTGCCCGGCAATCCAGGTGGCCTCCCCTTTCGGATCGGGGAAATCGGGATCCTGCTCGCCCATGATCACCAGCGTCGGGGTCGACACGCTGCCGAGCCGAGCCTCAGCCGGGTCGTGGTTGGTATGGGTCGTGCGGGAGAACGCCTTGGCATGCCCCGGCCGGTGCAGCGCCGCGACGACCTGGTCGCGATAGGCAGCGAAGTCGGCGGGTCGCTTTCCGGCGTACAGCTTTGGAAGGTACGACTTCCAGACGGCGGCGGCCCAGAGCGGAGTCATCGCGACCCGGAAGATCATTCTCTGGATCGCGCTCATCTTCCCGTTGCGGACGAACGGCCCGATCAGGACGACACCGCGCACCAACTCAGGCCGATCGGCAGCGGCGATGACCGCCGCGCCCGCCCCCATCGAATTCCCAACGACGACCGCCGGTCCACCGAGTTCCTCGACGAGCGCGATCACGTCCGCCGCAGTCTCGCTGTCTCCGTAGCCGGCGAACCCGGCATCGCTGTCGCCATGGCCACGAAGGTCGGTGGCGGCGACCCGATAGCCGGCTTCGCGAAGTCGGGGTGCCACGAAGCGGTACGTCGATCGCAGGTCCCCCATCCCGGGAACCAGGACGACCAGCGGGCCGCTGCCGTCGATGTCATAGGCGATGCGTCCGTCGGGGCGGGCCAGGTGGCAGGTGTCGGTACTGCGGGCGATGGCGTCTGTTCTCATGTTGGCTACTGTACATAGCTCTTTAGCTAATGTCAATAGCTTTCGTCCGGTAACGCCGTCAAGGTCTGCACGGGAGCCTGCAGCGCTGCCCCGACACTCACGAGCAGATCCCACGAGTTCCGGAGCGAGCTGAGCAGCGCGAAGATGGCGACCCCCGAAAGCCATGCGAACGCGTCGAAATAGTCGCCACCAACCAGGACGCCCCCGACGGCGATGACCCCGAGGCATGACAGCGCGGTCGAGCCGAACCGCAGGAAGAGTCGCGCGACGCTCAGCGTGCGGTACTGGCTGCGTATCCCGGCGACGACGCTGCGACCGACCAGGACCGCCGCGACGCCGCCCAATCCCACCAGGTCCCAGCCGATGGACGAGGCATCCGCGAGCCGTGGCACCACCATGAACAGCGCCACCACCAATGTGACCGCATAGCCGGTCAACGTGACCCTCGCCAGTCCCTCGACCTCGGGACGCGTCACCACGACGCGGAGGTGCAGTGACAGTCCGACGAACAGGAGGCCGACGAGGCTCGCGGCCGCCGTACCCGTGATCGAGTAGAAGTCGTGCCAACCCAGAAGCGTGGTTTGGAAGTTCATGAACGCCAGTCTGATGAGTTCGCGAGCTCCTGCACGTGCTGACCGTGCGTCACGGAGCGCTCGGCAGCACAGCTGCAACGCCGACGCCCGCCGCACAACAGACACCGGTACCGACATCGTTGCCGACAGCCGTTGCCACCCCCACACTGGGAAGTGATCAGCGCAACCGGGATGCAGGTCGTCAAGTGACGACATCCTCGACGCGTCGCACACGCGAACGGTGGCCGTCTCGCGGCCACCGTCGCGTTCACATATTCGGTCAGGGCATGTAGGAACCCGGGACCCAGGCCCGGGTGGTCACCCCGATGGCGTTCCACGCATTGATCGTCACGATCAAGCTGATCAAGGCGCCAAGTTCCCGTGCGGTGAATTCGGAGGCGGCTGCCTTGAATGCCTCGCTCGGAACGTGATCGACAGCGAGCAGCGTGACGGCTTCGGTGAATGCGAGGGCGGCCCGTTCCCGCGCCGTGAAGAACGGAGTCTCCGCCCAGACCGGCAGGGAGTGCAGACGCTGTTCCGTCTCACCGATCGCCCGTGCGTCTTTGGTGTGCATGTCGATGCAGTACGCGCATCCGTTGAGCTGCGAAGCCCGAACCCGGACCAGCTCAGCGTAGCCTGGGGTCGAAAGCAACTGCGTCGAGCTCCTTGGTTGCGGCCGCATCAAGCTGACCGAGCGCGCGGGCGAAGCCCGGTGCAATCGTCGTCGGCTACGCGGCGCCGCCGCAACATGCATTCACCAGCGCGATCGCGCGACTCTGCGCGACCCTCAACAACACCGCCGCGGACCCGCGGGACACCGCCCTCTAGGTTGCCAGTCCGCGGCTCAGGTTGGAGAAGACGTCCTGCGCCTGGTGACCGACGGTCGCGAGCAGCACAATCACCACGATCCCGATGAGCACAACCACGAGCGCGTACTCGACCAATCCCTGACCGACAATCCGCGGCTTGTGCGGTCGATCCGCATCGGCTTCCACTTCATCATCGGAAGTCGCGACGCATGGTTGACTCTCCGCATACTGCGAGACCTCGCACCACGGCCCGACTCCGGAGCCTGCGGCTTCGCCATCGACGACGCTTCGCGCTTCGCGCTGGGCAGCAAGGATCTCGACGAACGTCAGTCCATCTTCGATGGTCAGCGCGTCCAGAAGGGACGAACGACCAGAAGGTGCGGAAGGGTCTCGTCCTTTCACCATGAGCCTCGGAGTTTGCCGACGTACAGTGATGATCGTCATACGACCGATCGCATCGGACTAGGGTCGAATGACCCGAAATGTGCCAGTGAGCGAGCTCCGAACTGTGCACGCCGCGCCATTCGGCGCACTGATGCGCGCGCGTCATCTCCCCGTGACAAGCCACCGCGAGCTCACCGCGACGACTCTCGCCGCGGAGCCGTCGGCACTTGATCTCGTGACATCCGCCTCTGGTGGTCAGCCCTCAGCCACCGGAAGATCGCTGTGCCGGGCATGGTCGATCCCTCCTGGGCGAACTCCGGGTCCCTCCGCGTCCGCTTGGGAACCATGCTCGGTCACCGCACCCGCGACGGCGGGCTCCTTCCTGTACTGATACGCCAAAGAGGTCAGACGCGCTCCGGTTGCGCGGTGTCAGGGTGAGTGGCTGGACACCGAGTAGGAAGCCCAATCCTCCTCGCTCGGCTCGCTTTGTTCGACACGCACTGTGAGCGAGAGCTCGCCGGGCCGGAACTCTGCGAGGACGAGCAGCAGCCCGTGCCAGTTCCCGTCGCCCGGGAGCTGCCAGGAACTCCAGCCCACGGTGTCGTCGGCGCTGCCGCGGAGTCGGCTCCAACCTGCCCGCGCGAGTTGTTCGGCGAAGTGGGCCTCCGTCTCGCCGACCGACCAATCGCTGTCGATGGTCGACTCGGCCGTCCAGTGCCCGCTTCCACCGCCGCCGTGCTGTCGCCGCAGCCGGGTGCCCGCCGGTGCACTCAGCGAGGGCACCCGCTCCGCTCCATCGGGAAGCATGTGCGGTGTGCGTGACAGAGACGCCGCGGCATCCCAGTCCAACCTCACGCGCACGTCCGTTGCCATCCCGCGCCGGCTCATTCCTCGGATCAAAAGGATGGGTCCTTTCTCGGATCGACGAAATGCTCGGCCTTCTCCAACGTTCGCGGAGACGAAGCCGCCATGCATTGGTCCTGCTGGCTCGAGCACCGTCCAGCCGATCGCCTCCACCGCACTCTGGAACGGCGCGATCAACTCGGCGAACGAGTGCGGTGCATCGATGACCGCCTCCATGACGGTTGCCCGGCCGCCTCGCGCGTACAGTGCGCTCCCGACAACGTGCCAGTCGGCCGGTATGGGGATGTCGACGGCGAAGGATTCGGGGAGACTACCGGCGAGGAGCTTCACCTCGGTCGGACCGTCCGGATGTGGATGCTCCAGGAGGCGCACGCACAACTCCTCGATGTCCGGCACACCGGGAGGGGGAACGTCAGCCATCAGCGCGCGGCGACCACAGCCCACATAGCGCTTCGCGTCCCCATATCCAACTCAGTGTAGACCAGGCCAACACGAGCAAAGTCATACCTCACGTCTCGCCCAACAGAGCGGATGTCAGGTCAGTTCCTTCGCCAGCCCAGACCGCTGCGCTGCCCACTCCTCAGTCAGCACGGCGTACACCAGCTCGCTCTGCCACTCGCCCTTCACCCATTCGTTCTCGACCAGATGCGCCTCGCGTCGCATGCCGAGCTTCTCAAGGACGCGGGCGGAGGCGAGGTTGCGCGCCTCGGCGCGGCCAACGACGCGGTGCATGCCCATCGTGTCGAACGCGAAATCGAGCAGTGGTCGCGCTGCCTCGGTCGCGTAGCCTCTGCGCTGATGCGCCGGGTGAACCACGAAGCCCAGCTCGCCCTGCGCATGCCCCTCGCTGACCCACCAGAGCGAGAGATCAGCGACGAACTCACCGCTGTCGCGCAGGATGACGGCCGCGCTCACGCCGTCGCCCTCGCCTGTAACCGACATCCAGGCGATCTTCCGTGCCAGCGCGGCCCGCACCTCGTCGATCGAGCGAGCGTCGTGATAGAGATACCGAACGACATCCTCGTCGGATTGCATCGCGTGCAGGGCCTCCAGGTCGCCTTCCTCGAATGGACGCAACAGCAGTCGCTCGGTCTGCAGAGGCCAGACGGGCGTGAACGTGGTCATCGATCAGTCAACTCATGGGTCCGCGACGTGGGCGTTGGGCGTCGGCGCAGGACCCGTATTTCGCCACGATCAGTTCTCCATGGTCCGCTGGCCGCGGTGGCGGCTCTCGGCGGCGGACATGGTGTCAGAGGGGCATTGGTGCGTGCGCGCCCCAGGCTTCACCGTCTTGAAAGGGTCGACAGCGCAGAGTGGGAATCCCCCTCAAGGAGAGTCGCCGCAAGCGGGCCCACTCCCGCGCAACGGCGACTCTTTCTTGTTCACCAGCGCCGGCCCGGAGACGATGGTCAAGGCTTCTTGACTACCGTCGAGCCGCCCGTGACTGTGACAGCGCTGGTGGACGTGCCGGCGGTGGCTGATCCAGGCGCGAGGGTTGTCGTCGTCGTCTTTGACGTGGCGCCGTCGTCGCCGACTGTGATCACGGTGTTCACCGTTCGCACCATTGTCACCGTGCGCACTGCAGCGACGGTCTGGACCGACGTCTTTGGCGGTGCCACCGCCATGAGATAGCCGACCAGGCCGACGCCTGCGACACCACCGGCGGCCGCCACGGCGTTGATCCTCCGGCGGCGAGCGAGAGCTCGGTCTCGCCGTTCGGCGCGTTCTTGGGGGGATTGCTGGGTTTTCATATTGTGTGTCTCTCCGTGATTGATGGCGGAGTGACACCAGCTTCGCTCCGGTGCCTGACGGCACTCTTTGAGAATGCTGAGAGTTCGACGTGACAGCCGCGCTTCGAGGAGGGGATCGGGCGCCAATTCACGCAGGCAGGGCGTCTCGGGCTCGTTCGAGGAACGTCTGCTCCACCGGGTTGGCCGTGAGCGCGAGGGCTCGGTCGTAAGCGCTCCTCGCCTCCTCGTTGCGACCGACCCTGCTGAGCAGCTCCGCCCTCACGGCGTGGAACAGGTAGTAGTCATGAAGCTCGAGGCTGTCGACTATCGCCAACGCTGTCGCCGCTCCCCTGACCTCGGCCAGCGCGACCGCGCGGTTGAGCTCGACAACGGGTGTCGGTGCGATGACGAGTAGCTGGTCATAGAGCTGCAGGATCTGCCGCCAATCGGTCGCGGCCGCCGTCGGTGCGTCGCAGTGGACCGCGTTGATCGCCGCCTGGATCTGATAGGGACCTGGCTGGTTGCGACGCAGGCAGTCACGAACGATCGACTGGCCCTCGGCGATCAGCGCGCGGTCCCACAGCAGACGGTCCTGGTCGGCGAGCAAGGCCAGATCCCCGCCGGGTGTGGTTCGTGCGGGCCGACGCGAGTCGACGAGCAGCATCAGCGCCAGGAGCCCGAGCACCTCGGGTTCCTCGGGCATGAGCTCGGCCAGGAGCCGTCCGAGACCGATCGCTTCCGCGCACAGATCTCCGCGTCCGAGATACTGGCCGGCGCTCGCCACATATCCTTCGTTGAAGATCAGGTAGACCACCGCGAGCACCGGTTGCAGCCGGCCGGGAAGCTCCGCTGCACCCGGCACCCGGTACGGAATGCGGGCATCGCGGATCTTGTTCTTCGCGCGCACGAGGCGTTGCGCCATGGTCGCTTCCGGGACGATGAACGCCCGCGCGATTTCCGGCGTCGACAATCCGCCGAGCAAGCGGAGTGTCAGCGCCACCTGGACGTTGGTTGCAAGCGCCGGATGGCAGCACGTGAAGATCAGGCGCAGGCGATCGTCGCGCACCGGCTCCTCCTCGATCGGCTCGCCTTCCACCCGGACCAGCGCGGCCCTCGCATGGCGATCCTCGCGCGCGACGTCCCTCCGCAGGCGATCGATCGCCCGCCGCTTCGCCGTGGTGATGATCCATCCCGCGGGGCTGGGAGGCAGTCCGGTGTCGGGCCACCGCTGCACTGCAACGGTGAACGCTTCCTGGACTGCCTCCTCGGCGATATCGATGTCTCCGAACGATCGGACGAGCACCGCGACGGCGCGACCGTACTCCGCCCGGAAGACATCTTCGATCTCCGAATCGCTCACGGGCCCCATCGTGGGATCAGGCGTCCGGCTCTTCCTGGAATGGACGCACCTCGACCGGTGCGGCACAGGCGGTGGTCGCCTTGGCCGCCCACGCCAGGGCGGCGTCGAGGTCGTCGGCCCTGATGATCCAGAACCCGCCGATATGCTCCTTGCCCTCGGCAAACGGTCCGTCGGTGGTGAGCACCGCACCGTCCTTGATCCGCACCACCGATGCGGTGGTCGCGGGATGGAGGCCGCCGGCGAAGACCCATACGCCGGCAGCCTGGAGCTCCGCGTTGACGGCGTCGACGTCCCGAGAGGTGGTTTGCCATTCCTCTGGCGAAGGGGTGTGATCGCCGTCAACGTGGTAGACGCTGAGCAGATACTGCTTCACGGTTGTTCCTCCTCGGCAAGGGATCTTGCCGCTGGCTGATGTCTGGCCGGATTCACGCGGCCTTGCATCTCCTATACGGAGCCCCGCAGCCTGGATCGACAGGCGGCCGAACATGCTCTCTGAGCGAATTGGCTAGGCGACGCCGGGTACGGGTCCCTCGCGCACGCCGAACACGTTCCCGTCAGGGTCTTTGAACCACGCACCACGGGCAGGACCGATCTGGGCGATGAAGTTGATCGTCTTCGGCGTCTCGTATTCCTCGAACGTGACCCCTCGCGCTGTCAGATCGCGGACGACGCTCTCGAGGTCGTCGACCTCGAAGTGCGCCACGGTCTGGCCGGCGTTCGGCTGCCCGCGCCGTACCGAGAACTGCGTCCCCTTCCCTGCGGCAAAGCGGATCGCGAACGGAGTTTCCTCGAGTGGCGACAGTCCGAGTTGTTCGTGGAAGAACTGTTTCGCGCGCTCGAGGTCGGTCACCGCAACGGTTGTCACCAGCATCGCGTCCGAAAGCAAACTCGTCACCTCATTTCCTGGGACAGTGTGAATTTCGTCGGGCATCGTGACATAGAGTGGAGTGAGACTGGCGACGAAATCTGCCCGGTCACCCAGAAGCGCTCCGGCAGACTCGCCACCCGTTAGGGGACATCCTCTGGCCGCTTGGATTCCTGTTCTCAGGCGGCGCGCGCCGAGGACCTGGATGCCGATATCCGACCGGACTCGCGCGTGCTGAGAGCGCGACGATGCCCCAGCCACAGGGCGAAGTCCTCGATCGCCTGCGGTTTGGCATACAGGAACCCCTGGCCGTGGTGGATGCCGAGAGATGCCAGCGCTTCAGCCTGCTGCATCGTCTCCACACCCTCTGCAATCGTCGTCAGCGACATCGCGCGCGCCATGGCGGCGACTGCCGCAACCATCTCGGCCGCCTTGGGATCAGTCGTCATCGTCGTGACGAACGACCTGTCAATCTTGAGCACGTCGATCGGGAGCTGCCGCAGGTAACCGAGCGATGAGTACCCGGTCCCGAAGTCGTCGAGATAGATCCTCACGCCTGCCGCGCAGCGCGTGGAGGTTGATGAGGACGGCGTCCATCTTGGCGATGGCAACGGACTCGGTCACCTCGACACCGAGGATGCTGCCCGGCAGGCCGTGCTCTCGCAGGACGCCCAAGGTCCCATCCGCATAGCTGGGATCGACGATTTCACGCGCCGCGGCGTTGATGGAGACACCGAAGCGATCAGCCGCCGGGAGCGCGGCGAGATAGGTGCAGGTGGCCTCGAGCATCGCCGCGCCGATTGCATGCACGAGATCGCTTTCCTCCGCCCAGGGAACGAAGGCCGCCGGCTGCAGCAGCCCTCGCGTCGGGTGCTGCCAGCGAACAAGCATCTCCGCGCTGTCGACTGCGCCGGCCGAGAGGTTCACCACCGGCTGGAGATAGCCGATGAGCTCATGCCTGGGAATCCCCGCCCGCAATTCCTGGTCGAGCGCGAGCCGGTCTTCGGCGCGACGCCTGCTCGCGACGCGGGACATCACAATCCGGTTTCGCCCAGTCCGCTTGGCGTCGTCGAGCGCGGCATCGGCACCCGCCATCAGGCGCGTCGGTGTGTCGCCCATCCGTGCACGCGCGGCGATCCCGATGCTCACCGTCACCCGCAGGTCCTGCACGCCGATGATCATCGGCTCCTGGGCGATGCGGAGGATTTGCTCGGCGAGCGCGATCACACTGAGCTCAGTCGCAGGATGGTCCACCAGAATCGCGATCTCGTCGCCGCCGAAACGAGCGAGCGTGTCCTCAGGCTGAGT
>ODAK010004490.1_pt1 | contig 14274 bp, 13 predicted proteins | sample 1539591 | NCBI WGS metagenome assembly ODAK01 (sample SAMEA3539303, study PRJEB22396) | soil metagenome | biome: tundra; feature: field; material: soil | place: USA | collected 2010-05 | depth 0.15 m | reverse complement strand
AATATTAGCAGTTATTATGGGAAACGTACCCAAACACCAAACGCAATAAAATATGCGTTGAATTATTTAATAAATAATAAGTAATTTTAAGAACTTTTTAAATTAAGTTCGCATTATTAAAATTAATAAATGGAAATCACAACCGACCTATACCTTGGCGACAGCAAGAAAGAACTTAAAAAATTATTTGCTAATTCAGTTGACTTAATTGTAACTTCTCCACCATATGCTGACCAACGTAAAAGCACTTATGGAGGCATACACCCAGACAAATATGTTGAATGGTTTTTACCAATTTCCGAACAGCTTTTGAGAGTACTTAAGCCTGATGGGACTTTTATTTTGAATATAAAAGAAAAAGTTTTAGAAGGAGAAAGAAGCACTTATGTTATGGAACTAATCCTTGCAATGCGTAAACAGGGCTGGTTGTGGACAGAAGAATTTATTTGGCATAAAAAAAATAGTTTCCCTGGAAAGTGGTCTAATCGTTTTCGTGATTCGTGGGAAAGACTTCTACAATTCAACAAAGACAAGCACTTCAATATGTATCAAGATGAAGTAAAAATTCCAATTGGTGATTGGGCAAAAGGAAGATTAAAGAATTTAAGTGCGACAGATAAAATACGAGACAACGCAAAAAACGGAAGTGGCTTTGGAAAAAATGTTTCTAATTGGGTTGGTAAAGAAACTGTTTTTCCAACTAATGTTTTACATTTAGCAACAGAATGTAATAATAAAAATCATAGTGCTGCATTTCCTGAAGAATTACCCGAATGGTTTATAAAACTTTTTACAAAACAAAATGATACAGTGCTTGACCCTTTTATGGGTTCAGGAACTACAATGAAAGTTGCAAATAGAATGAAAAGAAATTCTATCGGCATTGAAATAGTTCCTGAATATTACAAAATGGTTGAAGACCAATTAAAACCAGTAGAATTATATTTATTAGAACCAAAAGTAAAATATGAAAAAAATAAACCTAAAGGACGTATCTCATTACGTGGAACAAAACATCGGAACATTCCATCAAAAGCGTATTAAAAGCCTTGACAGTTTAAAACTGTCGCAAGTTCTTAAACGCAAAAACCCTTATCTTTTTAAAGCTAAATATGTTTTGACAGCAGACGAAATTATTCGTGGAATTGTTGATGCACACATATCTTCAAATGAAGAAACTATATTCGGTGATTGGTTAGAAGGGCTTGCAATTTTTATAAATGGAAAAGTTTATAATGGTCGTAAATCAGGCATTACAGGCATTGACCTTGAGTTTGACAACCACGGAGTTAGAAATATCGTAACAATAAAATCAGGCCCGAACTGGGGTAATAGTTCTCAAATTGCTAAAATGGTCTCAGATTTTAAAACAGCTAACAAAACTTTAAGAACAAGTAATTCTAAACTTATTGTAACTGCCGTAAACGGTTGTTGTTACGGCAGAGATAATCAACCAGATAAAGGAGATTATTTTAAATATTGTGGACAAAATTTTTGGGAATTTATTTCTGGTGATAAAAATCTTTTCATCTCAATCATAGAACCCCTTGGGCATAAAGCCAAAGAAAAGAATGATGATTTTATAAAATCGTATTCAAAAATGTTAAATAAATTCACTTTAGATTTTGCACAAGAGTTCTGCAAAGAAAATGGTGAAATTAACTGGGACAAATTAGTGCAATATAATTCAGGTTCTAAATAAATTTTTTTTCCAACGAACTTAGTTTGTTTCAAATTTCCAATCTTCCAATTTTTCAATCTTTAATTTTTCAATTTTTCAATTTTTTTCCAAATAAGTTACTACCGGAAAATGGTCAGATAATTCCTTTCGGATGGTGCGAAAATTATATGCTTTATATTGATTGCTGTGAAGGATATAATCAATTCTGAATGAAGGAAATTTTCCAACATAACTTCTTCCAAAACCTTTGCCGCTTTCTATAAAAGCATCGCTTAAATTTTTTGAAATAGTATGATAAGTATAGGAAGCGGGAGTATCGTTGAAGTCGCCACAAATGATTACCGGATAAGGCGAAGTTGCTATGTGAGCGGCAACCAATTCCGTTTGTTTGGCACGTTTTATATACGCAAGTTTTAAACGCTTTAAAATATTTTTTGATTTTTTAAGTTCTTCCGTTTCTTTATTATTTATTAAGTCGTCAACAAATTGATAATCTCCATAATCAAATTTTATTGATTGTAAATGAACATTGTAAACTCTTACAGTATCCTTGTTAATCAATATATCCGAGTAAATACAAGCATTATTACTTGAATCAAAATTTATTTTTCCATTGTTAATGATAGGATAGGAACTGAATATTGCAACACCCCAATGATCTATTTTACGCAAGGTTGTGGTATCTTCAAGATGAGTATATTTTGCTTTCTGATATTTTAATAAAGTGTCCAGATTATTAAATTCGTCAGTGCCTTCGCGCGTAAAAAACTCTTGAATGCACATTATATCTGGATTTTCATCTTTTATCAATTCAAACATTTTAACAGGGGTTTCAATATTATGCGACCAGTTATATAAATCAAATAACTTAACATTGTATGACATTATTTTAATTAATTTTTTTGAATTAAGTGGAGTATTTATAGAATTTATTTGAACGTAGCTCTTTATTTGAGACCATCCGCTGAGTAATAGAATGAGTGAATAAAACACATTCTTTTTTAATTGTAGCAACCAATAAATTACAAAGAGTAAATTGATAATAACTAAAACAGGATATGCCAAACCAAAGAATGCGATGAACCAAAAATTCTCAGGACTAATGTATGGAGCAAGATAAGAAATGAGCAAAGCCATTGCTGCAATGTGATTGCATAGCATAGCTAAATTATTTAAAAAAATTCTTTTAGCTTTTGTTTTCTTTGTTGGACTTATATTTTGTGCTGTTGTCAAATGAGTTATAAGTTATGAATTATGAGTTAGGAGTTATGATAAAAGAAGATATTCAACTTATAATTCATAACTGATAACTATTTTTTACTGGCTTTAAATAATATTTCTTTTTCTGATTTGCTCAAACTCTCATACCCTGATCTTGAAATTTTATCTAAGACAGCATCAACTTGCTGTTGTAAATTATTTTTATTGTAATTATATTCTTCATCCGAAAGGTGGCGTTTGTAGGCTACTTTCAATTTGCTTTCGGTTCTTCTTTTAAACAAATCATTCATCCAATCGAAAAAGCGATTGAGCCATAATGATAAATCTCTGCCTTTTTTATATTGTTCAATAAAGACATAACCCATTACTGCTCCTCCAAGATGCGATAAATTTCCACCAACATTAGCATAAGAGGCAAGATCTAAAACATCGATAAATAAAACAAACAAAGCGAGATAGATTAATTTAACCGGACCAATGAACATTAAATTCATTCTGTAATTTGGAACCAATGTAGCTGCTGCAACAATAATAGCGGTAACTCCGGCAGATGCGCCAACCATTGGCATACCAATATAAGAATGAAATACAGGAATAATTGTTACAAGCAAAATGGTAAGCAATCCGCCTGTAAGTCCTCCTAACAGATAAAGTGGAATTATTTTCTTTGTTGATGTATAGTTAGATAATATTTCTCCAAACCAATATAACGTAATCATATTCCAAAAAAGATGCATCAATTGAATATGGGTAAACATATACGTTATAAGCGTCCAGGGCTTATATATTATTCCGGTAAAACTTATTGGAAGTGATAAATTGTTTTGTATAAATTCTTCAATAGCAATAATAATACTTGACTCTCCGCTTAAAAAAGTAAGGATGTGAAAAATACTGATGATCAAAAAAACGGCAACATTAATGATGATCAATCGCGTAATTGGATTGCCGTTCCGTATTTTTAATTTAATATCTTCAATAATTGGATTTGCCATATTTTTGCCAATATTTAATTAAAATAAAACCAAAAAGCATTCCTCCAAGATGCGCGAAATGGGCAACATTATCTCCGGGATTATTAGACAACCCTGAATATAATTCGGCTGCTCCATAAAGGATAACAAACCATTTTGCTTTTATGGGTATCGCGAAATAAATATATAACATCGTATCCGGAAACAACATTCCAAAAGCGAGAAGTATGCCAAATACTGAGCCAGATGCGCCTATTATAACAGGTGCATTTAAAAAATCAGCTTTATAAATTTGCATGTATTCAACTGAAATTCTGACGGCTTCCTGCATATTGTTTGTTGAAACAGCATTGCTATATGCAGTTGGAATTAACTCATTGTAATGGTTAATCGCTTTCTGAGACAGAAGATTAATGGGATGTGAATTTAAAAAAGTATGAAAATTTTCAAGCGAAGGATTGGATATATAATTATTTATAAAATCAATTGTTGGTTGATTTTGAAAATAAATAATTGAATAATGACAAAGCGCTGCACCAATGCCTGTGATAATATAATAGGTTAAAAAACGTTTTGGTCCCCAATAATTTTCAAGTGTATTTCCAAACATCCATAACGCGAACATGTTAAAAAATAAATGCATAAAACTTCCATGCATAAACATGTAGGTGATTATTTGATATGGTCGGAAGTCTGCGGAAAGCAAATAGTGTAAGCCTAATTTATCTGTTAAGTCAACTCCAAATTGAGTGCCTACTACCAATGTTGCAAGAAAAAATAAACCGTTAATAATTAACAGATTTTTTACAACCGGTGGCAGGATATTAAAACTTTGCGGACGATACTGTTGGTAGGACATATTGAGTTATGAGTGATAAGTTATGAGTTATAAGTTATAAGTTATGAGTGAAGTTTTCCTTGTATTTATTATTTGTTCCAACTAATAACTCATAACTAAATTGTTTATTTTCTAAATCTTCTATCCAACTCATCAGTTGAAAAAGTGGATATTGTTGGTTTTCCATAAGGTGTGCTATATGGCATTTTACATGCAAATAATTCATCAATTAAATTATTCATTTCTTCTTGTGTTAATGCTTTTCCCGATTTTATAGACATGTTTCTTGCCATTGAACGAGCCAGATTTTCGCGTTTGTTGGATTTTAGTTCTTGAAAATTTTGTTTATAATTTTCAATCAATCCCTCTAATAGCGCTGATGAATCGTAATTAACAGTATCGGCAGGAACACCATGAATGACAAATGTGTTTTTTCCAAACTCTCTGATATCAAATCCCATTGATTGTATTTCGGGTTGCAACTCTTGAATCAATGCGAAATCAGTAGTGTTCAACTCGATCGTCTTTGGAAATAATTCCTGTTGTGTTGCTGATTTATGTTTTTCAAATGTTTCTAAAACATGCTCATACAAAATCCGTTCGTGTGCACCTTGCTGATCAATAATCATAAATCCTGTTTTTATATGAGATAAAATATATTTATTATGCAGCTGATAAGTTGATTTTTTATTGCTTTCATGAAGCTCGTTATCCCAATCGGTATGTATGATTTGTTGCGTTTCTTCTTCTTGTTTTACTGCAAACTCCAATTGATTATCAGTATGTCGGCTATACATTTTCTCCCAATTATTTCGGTTGGAAATCTCACGTTCAGAGGATTTATTAATGGTTAATATATCCGTTCTAAATGGATTATAATTTTCATCAACTTTTATAGTTGGTTGTTTAAATATTCCATCAACAGGCTTTAATGGCATGTTATAAAGAAACGCTTCCTGATTAAAATCAATACTGGGAGCGATATTAAATTGTCCCAATGATTTTTTTATCGCAGAACGCAAAAAAGCGTAAATGGCTTTTTCATCTTCAAATTTTACTTCTGTTTTTGTTGGATGTATGTTGATGTCGATTGTTTTTGGATCAACGTCTAATAATAAAAAGTAAGATGCAAAACTATCTTTTGGTAACACTTCTTCAAAAGCGGATTGTACAGCATGATGCAAGTAAGCATTTTTGATGAAGCGTTTATTCAGAAAAAAAAATTGTTCACCACGAGTTTTCTTGGCAAATTCAGGCTTTATAACAAAACCTTTTATTTTTACGATGCCTGTATTTTCTTCAACAGGAATTAAACGGGTATTGTAAGAACTTCCAAAAATTGCCATCAGTCGCTGTTTGAGCGAACCAACTTCCAGATGAAAAATTTCAGTCGCATTGTGATGAAGGCTAAAAGCGATATTCGGATTCGGAATCGCGACACGCTGAAATTCATCAATGACATGGCGCAATTCAACTGAATCGTTTTTCAAAAAATTTCTGCGAGCAGGAACATTATAAAATAAATTTTTAATTGAGATTGAAGTTCCTTCCGCACTGTTACATGCTTCTTGATTTTTTACTTCACTGCCTTCAATGTAAATTTTAATGCCTGTTTCATCACCGGTACGTTTTGTTTTTAGTTCCACGTGCGCTATTGCAGCAATGGACGCTAAGGCTTCGCCTCTGAAACCCATAGTACGTATGGCAAACAAATCATCTACTTTTGTTATTTTTGAAGTAGCGTGTCTTTCAAAACTCATACGAGCATCCGTTTCACTCATTCCGCAACCGTTATCAATAACTTGAATAAGGGTTTTACCTGCATCTTTTATAATCAATTTTATATTGGTACTGCCGGCATCCAATGCGTTTTCCATTAATTCCTTAACGGCAGAAGCTGGTCGCTGAACCACTTCACCGGCAGCAATTTGATTGGCAACAGAATCGGGTAAAAGATGAATAATATCTGACATACTGTTTTGCTTATCTATAACACAGGTTTGTAGCCTGTGAAAAAAAATTCATATATAGAGATTTAAAAAAATTAAGACCCGGATTTAAAATCCGTCTTATTTACAAAAATAATATTATTAATTGAAAGAAGCTATTTGATAGCATTGTTTTGCTGTGTTTGAAGGGAAAAAGTTTTTAAATGAAGATGCAAATTGTTAACATATAAAGCAGGTGTTTTATTTATTAAGGCTAATGTTCTTCTTTGTATTTAGAAAGTACCATATAAGTTCTTTTTTCGGAAACCTATTTTGTTTCGGTATATTACGCTCGTTTCATTAAGAAATAAATTAGCGCAACACAAACCGTAACATTTATCAAAATGTTTGCAATGGCTATCATCATATTGCCAGAGCGCATCAAGGTAACTGTTTCATAACTGAATGCTGAAAAAGTGCTAAACCCACCACAAAATCCAACAATAATTAACATTCGTAAATTGGGATTGACAACTAATTTATCACTGAATAATGTAACAGTTAATGCTAATATTAAGCAACTAATAATATTTGAACAAAGTGTTGCTATTGGAAAATTTATTTTAAAATTAGATTGAACGATAGCTGCAATTCCATATCGTGCAAGGGTTCCTACGCCACCGCCTAAAAAAACCAAGAGCAAATTATTCATCTGTTAAATTGTTATTAATTAATGATACCAAAGATAAAACTAATTTGAATACTTATGTTTATGCAACCAATGATTTGCTTTATAACACAGGTAAGACGAACTCGCACCAATAATCGCTCCTGCCAAAACATCGCTTGGATAATGCACACCCAAATCCATACGCGAATAACCCACAGCACAAGCCCAAAGAAATGAAGGTGTGATTATATACCATTTTGGAAAAGCTAAACTCAGGGAAGTCGCTGTTGCAAAGGCATCAGAGGTATGTCCTGATGGAAATGATGGACCACCGGCATTCATCCTTTTGTCAATAAAAGGATAAGTAATAAAAGGACGCGGACGGTTGATTGCATATTTTAAACCGAAAGTAATTCCAGCACTTAGTAATAAAGACACACCAATGAAAGCGCTTTTATCTTTTAATATGCTGTCGTGTTTTATTAGTCCTGCAACATAAACACCTAAAGGAACTGCAATGCTAACAGGTGTAATGGATTGGCTGATTGTAATAAAGGTTTTATCAAGATTTTTATTCCGATTCAAATTAATATTTTTCAGAATATCAATGTCAATGTTTTGAGCAATTATTGAAGCGTTGACAATAAATAACAGGAAGATAAAACATATCTTTTTCATTTAAAATATTGTTACAATTCTTTTGCTTTGTTCCAATACATTTCCATTTCGGATAAAGTCATATCACTCAATTGTTTGCCTGATTGAGCTGCTTCGCTCTCTAAATATTGAAAACGTTTTATGAATTTTTTATTTGTTTTTTCCAAGGCATCTTCCGGATTAATTTCCATGAAACGTGCGTAATTAATCAATGAAAATAGTACATCTCCAAACTCTCCTTCTATTTTTTCTTTAGAAGATTTTGTATCAACTTCGTATTTAAATTCCGAAATTTCCTCCTCTACTTTTTCCCACACTTGTTCGGCATTATCCCAATCAAAACCAACTGCACGTGCTTTTTCCTGTATTCGTGAGGCTTTAATTAATGAAGGTAAGGAAGCAGGAACACCACCCAAAACAGACTTATTGCCTTCTTTCAATTTTAGCTTTTCCCAATTTTCTTTTACCTGTTTTTCGTTTTCGACAACCACATCGCCATAAATATGTGGATGACGATGAATCAATTTTTCACAAAGTGAATTGATTACATCTGCAATATTAAAGTCATTTGCTTCTGAAGCAATGCGTGCATAAAACACAATGTGTAAAAGAACATCGCCCAATTCTTTTTTTATATTCAACATGTCTTTTTCAATAATGGCATCAGCAAGTTCATACGTTTCTTCAATCGTTAAATGGCGCAAACTATCAATAGTTTGTTTTTTATCCCAAGGACATTTTTCTCGTAACTCGTCCATGATAGTTAATAATCGCTCAAACGCCTTTAATTTTTCCTGCATCATTTTTTGTTTTTTAAATCAGTTTCGAATTTACGAATTATACTGCTTGGATTTATGAATTTTATAAATTCCATATTCATACAATTGTGTTCCAACTCGATAATTTTAATAAATTTGTAAAGTGGACATATTCGTTTTAAATGCATAAAATAAAGAAGAGTTTAATTGTCATTCCAATAATAGTATTTCTATTATTGCCTGCTTTATTAAAAAGTCAAAACTCACCGAAAGATGATTTTACATTATCTGCACAAGGGCATGTGGGCTATATTATGGCTCATCGAGACGATATGGCGAATTTGATAAAAGGTCATATTTATGGTGGGGAATTAAATTATATTTTTCGTACCAATGGATGTAAAACATGGCATAAATATTATAAATATCCTGAATTGGGATTTTGTTTTTTACATTTGTATTTAGCCAATCCCGCACAATTAGGCAATTTAGAAGCCATCTATCCATACACTAATATTCGTTTGAATAAACTGTCAAGTAAAACGAGTTTCAATTTACGATTAGGTACCGGACTTTCATATTTATCAAAACCATTTGATAGAATTACGAATCATCAAAATGTTGCGATAGGCTCTCATTTTAATGCTTTTGTAAATCTGCGATTAAGCCTATCTACAATGCTTACAGAGGCATGGCGATTGGATGCCGGTGTTGGATTATCGCACGCATCTAACGGAGCTTATGCCACACCTAATTTAGGTCTGAATATGGCTACTATTAATCTTGGGATTGGGTATGTATTTGGTAATAAAATATGTACTTATATAACAGATACCATTACTCCACATATAAAAAAATGGCAAACATCAATTTTTGGAGTTGCCGGGATTAAACAATTAGCAGAGCCTGGAGGCAATGAATATGCAGCATATTCATTACAAGCAAATCTTTTAAGAGGATTAAATTATAAAAATAGTTTGGGTGGCGGTTTGGAAGTATTTTATAATAATGCGACTAAGCAAATATGGGCAGATGGTGGAATTTACACTTCCAAATTATCTGATATTGTTCAGGCAGGCGCAAAAATTTGTTATTCATATAATTTTCATAGACTTTCATTACCAATTGAATTCGGAATGTATTTTTATAAAAAACAACCTGAAAATGGAATATTTTTTCATCGTATTGGACTTAGATACAAGATTAACAAACACATAATTGCAAATGTTACATTGCTTACTCATTGGGCTAAAGCCGATTATTTTGAGTGGGGATTGGGGTATCAGTTTTAAAGAAGAAGACAGAAAGAATTAGAATTTAGAATTTAAAAAATATTTTTTCGATGAAAAAGATTAATCACACCAATAAAATAACAGCGATACTGTTAGTCATCGTACTTTTTACTACATGCAAAAAAGAAAATATGTGTGATTGTATTAAACGTACGGGACCTATTTTAATTCAACAAAGAGATATCAGTGGTTTTGACAAAATATTTGTTTACGACAACTTAAATGTATTTATTACACAAGATTCAATGTTTGAAGTAAAAGTAGAGGCTGGTAAAAATATACGCGGACTCATCACAACTGAAGTGAGCGATGGCACTTTAACTATAAAGAATAAAAACCGTTGTAACTGGACTCGCAGTTATGATGAACCATTTAATATTTATATTAAAATGCCGGTCATAAAATATATAACATCAAATGGCACCGGAAATATAAAAAGTCTAAACATCATTACTACTGACGCTTTTGATGTAGAAACACAAAATTCAGGAAATATTGAATTGACGGTAAATAATTTAAAAATTGCTTCTCACATGCATGGCGCAGGCGATTTAATATTACATGGCTATACAGCCGAACATGCTTGTGATATTGGTGGTACAGCATTTTTAAAATGTCAGGATTTACAAACTAACTATACTTGGGTGCATACATTTACAAGCGGACTATGTTATGTTTCTGCCAACAATTTATTAATATGTATCATTGATTATGTCGGTGATATTTATTGTTCCGGAAACCCAAAAACAATTGATAAGACTCTAAATGGACACGGACAACTGTATTTAAAATAAAAATGAAAATAAAAATTAGTAACATTAGAATACATTTTTTGGGAAGGCTGATTATTTTTTGGCTTTTGTTTTTTGCATTTTACAGATTGATATTTATTATTTATCATCATACCAAAATTCCTGATGGGCAACATTCCGAAACAGGTTTAAGTTTTATCTATGGCTTGCGTTTGGATTTATCTACAGCTTGTGCAGCGGCTATTATCCCTTTTATATTATGGTCTTTGCAACAATTTTACAAACGTAAATTGTTTCATACAATTAATCTTGTTTTTAATATCGCATGTATTTCAATCATCACATTATTGAGTATTGCTAATTTAAAAATGTATGGCGAATGGGGAACTCCGCTAAGTGCAAGGGCTTTCAGCTATTTATTTTATCCTAAAGAAGTTCTTACATTTATTTCGATATGGTCGGTAATCCTTTTATTAACTGTCAGTGGTATTTTTATTTTTATTGGAATAAAAGCGTATCGCGCATTTGTGATTGACTTTTCTTATCCCATCGAAAATAAAAAAGTAAAAATCGCGAGCATTATTACTGTACCAATTTTATTATTAGTTGGAATCAGAGGTGGGCTGCAACTTGCTCCAATCAATGAAAGCACGGCTTATTATTCCAATTTGCAAATTAATAATCACATCGCTGTAAATAATATTTGGTATTTAGCGCATAGTTTTGTTGATGCAAATGATACTGAAAATCCATATCAATTTATGGATGAAAAAAAAGCGCAAACAATTACTGCAAATTTATTTTCTACCACGTCCGATAAAACAAAAATTATTACAAAAAACAGTAGACCGAATATTGTAATTATTGTTCTTGAAAGTTGGACTGCCGATATAATAAAAAAATTAGGAGGTGAAAATGATGTTACTCCGCATTTTAATGATTTATGTAAAGAAGGTTTGTTATTTTCACAAATGTACAGCAGCGGATTCAGAACAGAACAAGGCTTGGCATCTATTCTCAGCGGATTTCCGGCGCAACCAAATAATTCAATCATCACCACTCCGAGCAAGGCTGAACAATTACCTTCACTTAATATTGAACTTGGCAAACAAGGTTATCAATCTTCTTTTTATTATGGTAGTGAAGTAGAATTCGCGAATATGAAATCGTATCTTTTGAATTCGCATTTCGAAAAGATAATTGATAAAAACAATTTCGATAAAAATCAATTGAACAGTAAATGGGGAGCGCACGATGAATATGTTTTTAAAAAACAATTGGATGAAATGAAAGATGAAAAGCAACCATTCTTTTCCTTTGTTTTAACATTGAGTACACACGAACCTTTTGAAGTAACGATGCAAACGCCTTTCAATGGTAGCGAAGAGCAAGAGCGTTTTAAAAAAGCGGCATACTATACTGATTATTGTTTGTATAATTATTTTAATGAAGCGAAGAAACAACCATGGTACAATAATACCTTGTTTATTTTGGTTGCAGACCACGGTCACCATTTACCAAAAAATAGAAACATGGACTTTCCTGAAAGCCGCAGAATTACAGCAATGATAACCGGTGGCGCATTAGTTGATAGTTTAAGAGGTAAAACATTCGATAAAATTTGCAATCAAAATGATTTACCGGCAACTATTTTAAAACAATTGCAATTACCACACAGCAATTTTGTTTGGAGTAAAAATATATTTAATGAAGGCGCAAAAGAATTTGCTTATTATTCAAACGAAAATGCTTTAGGGTGGATTACTCCTCAACAAAACATTGTGTATTCGTTGAACTCGCATAGTATTGAAACATTACAACCTAAAACACAAACAAAATTAAATGATACTATTTTAATGCAAGCAAAAGCGTACTTACAAACTTTGTATAAACAATATTTAGATTATTAGTGAGTTTATATAATTTGCCACGTCATTGCGAGGAACGAAGCAATCTTATAATTTATATTGTTTAAGATTGCTTCGTTCCTCGCAATGACGTGCTAAATGGATTTTCGGTTATTTTAATAAATATAAAGTCTAATGTTGAATTTAAAATATTTCGCCACATTCATTTTATTTTTTTCTTTTGTACTGTTTAATAATTTATGTTTTTCACAAAACAAAATCCAATCGGATACCACTACTACCGATGATTATTACGGCAACAGCAGTATCCGCTACGAAGATTATGTTTACTCACCTACCATTAAAACAGTTCAATTGCATGATGAAAGTTTTGAAATATCCCAACCAATCATTAATCTTGATTTGCCGGAAAAATTAAAACTTAGCTTTGATGAATTAGACGCCGACTTAAAAAATTATTCATACACCTTTATTCATTGCAACTCCAATTGGCAACCATCTAATTTAATGCCTGCCGAATACATTGACGGCTTTCAGGATAACCCGATTACTGATTACCGATTCTCCTTTAATACCCTTCAAAAATATGTTCACTACAATGCTGTTTTCCCAAATAACAATTCGAGCATCACGAAATCCGGAAATTATATTTTAAAAGTATATCAGGATGGAAACCCTGATAACATTATACTTACCAAGCGTTTTATGGTTTTTCAAAGCAAAATTTTAATTGAAGGTAAAGTAAATCCGCCAAGCGATGTTTCTGTAAGAAACTATAACCAAGAAGTTGATTTTACAATTAATTATAATAATTATACGATTACAAATCCTTATTCGGATTTGAATGTGGTGATAACAAAAAATAATCGTTGGGACAATGCAAAAACTAATTTAAAACCTTTATTTGCTAAGGGTGCAGAACTCGATTATAATTTAAGTCAGGAAAATGTATTTCCGGGGGGCAACGAATTTCGGAATGTTAATATAAAAAGTATTCGCACCCCATCCGATAGAATTGCTAAAATCACTACGGACTCATCCGTAAATAATGTATTCTTAATTGCAGATGAAAAACGCAGTTTCAAAACATATCAATTCAATGCAGACATTAATGGAGATTTCCTGATACAAATTCAAGAAGGAAATAATAGTGAAGTAGAAGCCGATTATTGTTATGTTCATTTTTTCTTGTCGAATACCGGACTTTTAACAGATGGCAATCTTTACATATTTGGCGCTTATAACGGATGGAGATGCAATAGAGACAATATGTTGCATTATAATGCGAAACGTTCAGGGTACGAAGCCACCTTGTATTTAAAACAAGGCTATTACAACTATGAATACGCATTTTTAAACGATAGTAGCGCCGCCGCGGATGAAACATTGATTGAAGGAACACATTACGAAACCGAAAATAATTATACCATTTATGTGTATCACAAACAACAAGGCACTTATTATGAGCAGTTAATTGGAGTGAAACGTATTAACTCAACAATTCCTCAATAAAACTCTTTTAAGTTGTAAGAGCTGTAACTCTTAAAGTGTTTATCTATAAGTCAAAGAGCAATTTAAAATACTGATTTTTTAATCCTAACAAATATAGTCTTTTTAGAAATGAAAAATTAAAAA
>ODAK010004488.1_pt1 | contig 14274 bp, 12 predicted proteins | sample 1539591 | NCBI WGS metagenome assembly ODAK01 (sample SAMEA3539303, study PRJEB22396) | soil metagenome | biome: tundra; feature: field; material: soil | place: USA | collected 2010-05 | depth 0.15 m | reverse complement strand
GCCAGGTGATCTGGGCGATCATTTTGACGAAAGACAATCTCTGGGAGTTCATCCTCGATGAGTCGTATCCGGACCGCCCTGTAGAGATCTTCGGAAAGCAGGAATTGTTGCAGTTGCTCGATCAATTCTTCGATCGCGCGATCCACGCCACCGCCGTAGGCTATGAGTGGGCAGCGGAAGCGAAAGTCCGGGCAGAAAGCAGGACCCGAAGGGCCGGATAGTTTGCGATCGCGAGATATCCTGCGCAGCACCCTGCGCCCGGTGAGTGCCGACTCGTCAGGTCGCGGAGGCAGGCAGAATCGTCCCCCGGCAACTGCCCAGTCCAATGCGACGGAACCCGTCCCGTTCGCAAAATCCCCGGAGGATGATTTCATCCCCGTCTTCCAGAAATTTCCTCTCCTCTCCAGTCGGTAGCATAACCGGATCCTTGCCCCGCGAGGTGAGCTCCAACAGGCATCCACGCGCGGTCTTGTCCGCGCCCGACACAGTTCCGCTCGCCAGCAGATCGCCAGGGCGCAGATTACAGCCATTGCTCGCATGATGGGTCAGCATCTGCGCCATGGTCCAGTACAGGTCGCGAAAATTGCTGCGGCCCAACACCACCGGAGCAATGCCGCCTTCCCGCATCCGGACCGACAACAGCGAAACTTCCAGCCACAGGTCGAGACCACCCTGCTCCTGATCGCTCTGGCAGAAAAGATAAGGCAATGGCGCCGGATCGCCTTCCGCACGCGCAAAAGCAGCCGTGCGAAACGGAGCCAGCGCTTCCATCGTCACCACCCACGGTGAGAGTGAAGTCGCAAAACTCTTCCCCAGAAAAGGTCCCAGCGGCTGGTACTCCCAGGCCTGAATGTCCCGTGCCGACCAGTCATTCACCAGGCAGATCCCGAAAATATGTTCTTCCGCTTCGCCGATTGGAATGCTTTCTCCCAACCGATTTCCAGCGCTCACAAAAAAGCCCACTTCCAGTTCGTAATCGAGCGCGTGGGTCGGCCCGAACTTCGGAGCGCTATTCGGATCGGCATCGCCATCGCGCGTCTGGCCGCAGGGCCGCCGGACCGGTGTTCCCGTCGGAACCAGCGACGACGCCCGCCCGTGATAGCCAATCGGAATGTATTTGTAATTCGGCAGCAACGGATTGTCCGGGCGAAACAACTTCCCGACGTTGGTGGCGTGGAAGATCGATGCGTAGAAATCGGTATAGTCGCCGACCACCGCGGGCAGAAGCATGTCAACATCAGCCTGAGCGATGAGATGGCGAGCAGCGGCCTGCCGGTCGGAGACGGGCGCGTCCTGCCGCAAAATAGCATGAAGACGCCGGCGCAAAGCCCGCCGGGGACCGGCTCCGGCCGCCATCAGCGGATTCAACGAATCGGATGCGCAGGCATTCGCCGCCAGACGCACACTCTTCTCCGCCAGCAATCCCTCACTCTGCATTCCGTCGAGGTCGAGAATGCGGTCTCCGATCGCAACTCCCACCCCCGCCTCGGCGCCTGCATCGCGCCGCCGAAAAACTCCGAAAGGCAAATTTTGAATGGGAAAATCCGAACCGGCAACGTTGGCGGATTCAACCCAACTCTGCGCTTCCGAATCGTGAGTTTCGTCGAGAACAGGTTTCATAGCAGAAGTTTCATGAATCCAGCCCCGGAGGGGCGTCCGAGCTTAGCCCAGCGCTTCAGCGCTGGGAAAAGTGGAACAACTGACTCAAGTCCCGGAGGGACGACCGAGTTCTCATCCACATTCTCTAGCCCCTGAGGAATACGAAACTTCCTCCGCTTCGTTACGAGGCCGCCTGAGAGCAGATTCTTCATAGCAAGTGTAGAGACCGCAAGTCGTCGATCGGCTCGGTAAATGAACACGACCCAAATGAAACCGCGAAACTCCGCCGCGCTGCCGCGATTTCATGCCGGCTGAGCCGATGCTGGCGCCAGCCGATTCCCTCCAAATCAAAGTGGAATGCCTCCGCCGATTGCTCATCGAGCAACTGAACGGCAAGCTTGGTCTCCATTCCCGCCCACAAAAACGCGGCGGCCAGAAAAACATTTACAAAACCGTGCATGATTCCCGATGGGCTCTCGGGTTGATACGTAAACCGATGCACCGAGCGCAGCGGGTGGTGCAGTCCGGCGGTCGCCTTGAAGGGCACATTGGCCGCCACACACAGGCGAATGAATTCGATCACGCTCTCGGAAGCGGGGAACTTGTCGGCCGTCTCGCCCCCCATCCGGATCTTCGCTCTACGCCCGCAGCTTGCCATCGCCGCAATGCACTCGCTGCAACCGGACAGCGGAACTTCGAAATAGACCGCGAGCTTTGCCGGGATGATTCCGGACAACCGCTTGACCTCCTCGGGACTCGCAACCTTAACCTCAACCGATTCTGCGACCGCCCTTCGGCCGGAACCGGAGCGCGCAATTCGAGCATTGAATTCGCGAATGCGAGCGACCTCCGCAACCACCTCGGAGCCCAGCAGGGCAGACAGCCGCCAGTTCCTGAAACCAGGCCCAGGCGTTCGAGCGGGTAATCCGGCAAACGCTTCTTCGAACTCACCAAGTCGCGCCACCTGAACAATAAAACGCCCGAGAATCCAATTCCATTCCGACCGCGAATAGGAGTCGTAGTTAGCCACCGAGGGCGCTATGGCCAATGACGCGGGAGGAAATAATCCGGCATAGTCAATCAGGTCGCGCAGCAACCCGGCGGCATAGAACGCATCCGCGGAATTTCGCACCGTCTGAGAAGTTTGCAAATTCATCGCTCGAACAATGTCGCTCTAACGTTGCCGTCCAACCAGTTCATCGCTCGAACGTTGTCGCCTACCCGGTTCATCGCGCTCGAACGTTGTCGCTTGAACCGGCCGCTGAGAAACTTGCGTTTCGTATCAGGGCATCGCTTTAGCGATGCCGTAAGTCGTTCAGCCTCGACTGCCCCTTTAGGGGCTGCCGCTGCAACCTCGACTTTTTCAACGGCCTGCCTAACTGCCAGACCCCTTGAACTTCTTCCGCAATCCCTGCCAGCACTCGAAGTACTGATGATCAAGCTGCGAAGTCTCCAGCGCAAACTTCGTCGGCTGGCACACGAAGCGAGTCTCGAACATGAACGCCAGCGTGTCGCCCAGATAGACCGGCTTCAGTTCGGCCTTACTCGCCTTCTCAAACGTTTCAGCATCGGGCCCATGCCCCGCCATGCAGTTGTGCAGGCTGGCGCCGCCTGGCACGAATCCTTCCGCCTTGGCGTCGTATTCACCGTGGATCAGCCCCATGAACTCGTTCATGAAGTTGCGATGAAACCACGGCGGACGAAACGTATGCTCGGAGACCATCCATCGCGGCGGAAAAATTACGAAGTCAACATTGGCGCTTCCCGGAATTTCCGAGGGCGAAGTCAGCACCGTGTAAATCGACGGGTCCGGATGGTCGAAGCTAACAGTATTGATGCAATTGAAATTCGCCAGATCGTACTTGTAGGGCACGTAGTTCCCGTGCCAGGCGACCACGTTCAACGGCGAGTGATCAATCGCCGCCGCCCACAGTCTTCCCTGGAACTTGGTCACAATCCGGTAATCGCCTTCGCGATCTTCAAACGCCGCTACCGGAGCCAGAAAGTCGCGCGGATTCGCCAGTCCGTTCGCGCCAATCGGTCCCAGATCCGGCAGACGAAACAGCGCGCCGTAGTTCTCGCAGATGTACCCGCGCGCTTCCTTCTCCAGAAGTTCGACGCGGAAACGAATTCCCCGCTGAATCACCGCAATCTCGCCGGGACCGGCTTCGAGAACGCCCATCTCCGTGCGCAGCCGCAGCCCTCCCGTTTGCGGCACGATCAACATCTCTCCGTCGGCGTTGTAGAAAAAGCGATCCGTCATCGACGTGTTGGCAACGTAAATGTGAATCGCAACGCCCGCATGGGTATGCGTGTTGCCGTTGCCAGCCATCGTAATCAGACCGTCAATGAAGTCGGTGTGCTGAGAGGAAGCCGGGATCGGAATTGGACCCCAGCGCAACTGGTTCGGCGGCGTCGGCACCTCGTCGAACGGCGCGCTGCGCAGCCTTCCCCGCTCGATCGGCTGAAACGGCTTATGCGCCACCGACGGACGCATCCGGTAAAGCCAAGTCCGGCGATTAACGCCACGCGGGGCGGTGAAGGCCGTGCCGCTCAGTTGTTCGGTGTACAACCCATGCGCCACTTTCTGAGGAGCATTTTGTCCGCGCGGCAGTACGCCTTCCACCGCCTCGCTGGCGAACTCGTTGCCGAATCCCGACTGGTAACGCAACCCGCCCTTCGCTGGCATCTTCGCTCTTACGTTCGCCGTTCTTCGGATGGTCATTCTCGCCTTAGTGAGAGCCTAACCAAGTTGGTTCCGAATCGCTTTGAAGGGGCATGGCTTCAGCCATGCCGATAGAACCCACCATATAAGCGGCTTTACAGGCTGCGGAAAAACTCGGGCTTCGTATCAGGGTATCGCTTTAGCGATACCGTAAGTCCTTCGAGATCAGACGCCCCTTTAGGGGCTGAACACCGAGAATCGACTTTTTCCGCAACCTGTTTAGCCGCCGAGGGTCGCTCCTTCATAACGTCTGCAACGAGACTCAATCAAACAATGACTAGACATTCGTACCCACATGCCTACAGATTCCCGCGCCGCGCCTGCTCCATTTCGATCGATTCAAACAGCGCTTTGAAATTCCCTTTGCCAAATCCGCGGCTGCCCTTGCGCTGGATAACCTCGAAGAACACGGTCGGCCGATCTTCCACCGGCTTCGAAAAAATCTGCAGCAGGTAGCCTTCCTCGTCGCGGTCCACCAGTATGCCCAGCGAGCGCAACTCTGCCAGGGATTCCTCCACCGGCCCGACCCGCGACGGCAGCGCATCATAATAGGCGTCGGGAACGCGTAGAAAATCGAGCCCGTTGCGCTGCAGTTTTCCTACCGTGTACATGACATCCTTGCATTGCAACGCGATGTGCTGCGCCCCTGCTCCGCCGTAAGCTTCGATGTATTCCTGAATCTGGCTCTTGTTGCGCGCCGCAGCCGGTTCATTGATCGGAAATTTCACCGAATGCGAGTCGTCCGACATTACGATGCTCATCAACGCGCTGTACTCGGTCGAAATATCCTTATCGTCGAACGTGATGTAACGATGGAACCCAAAGACGCGAGTGTAGTAATCCGCCCAGTACTGCATCTTGCCGAGTTCCACATTCCCCACGATGTGGTCAATGCGCAGGATGCCGCAGTCGTCCCCAGCCAGCGGCGCCGCCATGAACCCCGGAAGAAACGGCCCTTTGTAATCCTTGTATGAGATCAGCGAATGGATCGTGTCGCCATAGGTGTGGACCGCGGCGCGGCGAATGGCGCCGTGTTCATCCTTCATGTCATGTGGTTCCTCGGCTGGCTGAGCTCCCCGATGCACTGCTTCCTCAAAAGCCTCGTCCGCGTCCTCCACTTCCAACGCGATATCCCGCACGCCATCGCCATGCTTGCGGATATGATCCGCCGCCAAATCGTCGGGCGTCATAGGCGTGGTCAAAATGAAGTTCGCCTTGCCCTGGCTCAGCGCATAAGAAGCGCGCTGACGCTGGCCCGTTTCCAGTCCACTGTAAGCAATCTGCGAAAAGCCGAAGCCCTTGCGGTAGAAATAAGCTGCCTGCCGGGCGTTGCCAACCCAGAATTCAACATGGTGAATGCGTTTCAACTTGAGTGGATTCTCCATCCGCTTGCTCTCCCGGACTCCATCTTCGCATATTTTGCCGTCGGTCCGAGTGCCGCACAGGTTCTGAAACCCGCGTCGGGCAGTCGCGCTTAGTGCACTTCTACCGACACCAATTCTCCTGCGTTCTTCCCCACCGCGCGGTAGTTCACCGATACGACACGGTTCTTCCATTCGCAGGAAAACTGATCCTCCCCAATAACCAGCAACGATTTGTAATCCGAAGCATGCATCTTATAAGTCGTCATGCCGCTCAAAATAGTAACCGTAGCCTCGGGAGGCTTGGAGCAGTCGCTGCTCACGATCTTGCCTTTCAAAAATTGCACCGGCCCCGTCGTCCCCGGCTTGACGGGCACAGGTTTAGGCGCCGCATCCTCATCTTGATCTTGCGTTGCGCCCACGGCCGCTGCAGCCGCGCTCGTCCCTGCCGAAGGAGTGCTCGCCGCGCCCGCCGGCGCCGCGCTTTCCCCCGCTCGCTGCGGACGCACTCCATACTTCTGCAGCGCCTCTAAATCGTCCAACTGCTGCTTCGCCGCCGCGGCCGCCGCCCGATCCGGTCCCGCCTTCAGCCGCGTAAACACCTCCCGCGCCAGATCCCACTTCTTCCCCGCAACATAAATCTGTCCCAGGTTGAACTGGTACTCCACATTCCGCGGCGCCAGAGCGATCGCCTGCCGTTGCGCCTCCAGCGCCGAGTTGATTCCGCCCCCCTCCACTCGCGCCATGCCCAGCATGTTATAAGCGTCGGCTAACTCCGGATACCAATCCGTCACCGCCCGCAGATCCTGCATCATGTTTGCCAGCCCCGGCATCTCCTGCCGCGTCGCCTGCGCCTTCTGATACTTCAGCGCCGCACGGTAATACCAAATCCATGGATCGCGCGGATTCAAGTCCGACGCCTTCTCCAATTCGTCGGCAGCCGCGTCGAATTTCTTCTCCCGCAAATATTCCCGCGCCAGCCCGCGATGCGCCGCCTCATTGTCTTTTGGATCCGCCGTCAGTTGCTGCAATTCGTGCAGCGCCTGATCGCGACGCTCCGGAATGCGCGTCATCACCTCGTCAATCACAGCTTTAGCTTCCTCATCCTTAACCGAATTGACCGCCATCCCAATGTCGTCAGCGCCAAACGGCAGCGCGAAATGATCCGGCTGCTGAATGTCCGCCGGATTTGCAATCGGTTTCTTCGCCTGATCGAGCGCAATGCCCAACCCGCTCTGTGTTTTGAAATAAGTCTTCACCGCCTCTTCCATCTGCGCCGGCGTCATATCAAACGCCTGCACCAGCGCCTTCTCCACCGGCACTTTCTGATTCACCACCAGATCGAAGTAAGTCCCCGCCTCCGGCATCTTATTCTTGTTCAGCAGATAGTGGACGACCATCCAAGCCTGCGCATAGTACAGCGTGTTATGCGTCCCCTCGCGCATCCCCGACTCGTCATGCTTCATCGTGAACAGGTCCACCATCGACAGCCATACCGGAGAACTCACCAACTGCGTCAGCGACTGCGGTACATTCGGATCTCGCCGCATAAAATCGAAGACGTCTTCGTGCCACTCCGGTTGCAGTTCCGGATCGCCTCCAATCTCCACTTGCTTGCCGATATAGATCGATCCAAAGTATTCCGCCAGACCTTCGTCGAACCAGCCCTGCACCGGAGGATAGTTGTAATTCAAAAGATAGTGCGCCAACGAATGCGCCACCGCGTGCCACGGATCGGTCTCAAAAAGATTCAAGACGATATAAACCCGATCCGACCCCGGCACATAAAACCCGGCCGCCGTGCTCTGTTTCACCGGAGCAACCAAGGCATATTGCTTGTCGCTCTTAAACGCGATGACGGTGATCGGCACCGACATTTTCAGCTTATCTTTCAGTATCAGCTGTCCAAAAACCGCCCGCATCTGCTCCATCCGCAAAGCAACTTCCCGCCCGCGCTTGTCCCCCGCATCGGTAAGCACGGAAAAATGGACGGAATGCACTTCGATCCACTTAGGCTCATCCTTAGCGAATGCCAGAGGCGAGAAACAACCCGCGATCAGCAGACTCAAAATAACGGGACCGATACCAAACCTGCGCTTCACGATAGAGTCCTTTCCCAAAAATGCTAGCATGCCAGACAGCAACATCGCCCGCAGAGAAGCGCAATGCCAATGGCCGATGGAGAGACGGGCGTCCTCGCCCGTCCGCCTTTCACCTTGGCCCCACCCCCGTTCGCACGTTACACTCTCGTCCGTGACCTCGGCCACGTCTTCCCGTCTCGCTTGGATCGACTGGATGCGCGGCCTGGCCTGCGTCCTGATGTTCCAGACGCACTGTTACGACGCATGGCTAGGCGGCAACGCCCGCAAAACCCCCTTCCTCAAAGCATCGCAACTCCTCGGCACTCTGCCCGCGCCCCTCTTTCTTTTTCTAGCCGGAGTTTCCTTCGCCCTGGTCACCGACAAACTCATTCGCAAACGGCTGACCCCCGCCGAAATAACCCGCACCATGCTCCGCCGCGGCGCCGAAATCTTTGCCTTCGGACTCCTGTTCCGCCTGCAAGAATTTCTCATCGCTTGGGGATGGGCGCCATGGTCCGACTTACTCCGCGTGGACGTCCTAAACATCATCGGCCTATCCATGATCCTAATGGCGCTAACCTGCGGCCTCACCCTGACCGTCTGTGGAAGAAGGCGCGTTTTGCATAAGGATATGCCCTTAAGCAGTTCGTATCAGGGGATGCTCGAGAAGCCAGCCCTGGAGGGGCGTCCGAGCTTAGCCCAGCGCTTTAGCGCTGGGAAAGGTGGAAGGAATGATTCAAGTCCCGGAGGGACGACCGAGTTATCGAGCACGGTCGTTAGCCACAGCGGTTCTGTGTTAGTAGCCGCTGCCCTCGCCGCCGCGGCTCTAATCGCCCTGCTAACTCCGCCCCTCTACACCACCTGGCGACCAACCTGGCTGCCCTGGCCGCTCGAGTCCTACATCAACGGATGTCACAATCTCGGCGCTCCCCAGCCCTGGCTCTTCCCCCTCTTCCCTTGGGCCGCCTTCGCCTTCGCCGGCCTAGCCGCCGGTTTTATCCTCTTCAGCGACCAAGCCCGCGCCCACACCGCCAAAACGCTAGCCCTCTTTGCCGCTGCCGGAGCAGCAGCAATCCTGGCAGCGCGCCAGCTCGACCACTCCTCATTCCATCTTTACTCCACTTATGACTACTGGCACACCAGCCCTAACTTCCTAATGATGCGTGTAGGTCTCTTGTTAGTGATTGCCTTCGTGACTTATGCCTGGTGTCAATGGGGCCTGGCCACCCGCGGCTTCAGCCCGCTAATTCAACTAGGCCAGGCATCACTCCTCGTCTACTGGGTCCACATAGAATTCGTCTACGGACGCTTCTCCCTGCTGCCCAGACGATCCGAATCCATTCTTACCGCCTCTCGAGGATTGCTGGAAATCTGCCTATTCATGCTGATCCTCTCCCTCCTCCGCACCAGAATCGACTGGAAAAGATTCAACTGGAAGAAGTTCAACTGGAAAAAGATTAGCCGGCGAGTCCAGCCCGTGTAGGCGTAGGCATAGGGAACGGGAACTCTGGCGTACTGTTGTCAGTGTGGGGACTCTAATTCACCGCGCCTCAGTGCGCGGGTGGGTCTCAGGGTAAAATCAAACCTGCGGAGCCTGCGCCAACGCCACGCTTGGTGCGGCTGCACAAGCGAAGCGACGATGGCCGCCCATCCCACATTGTCAGAAAAAACATCGTCTCGATTCGCACCCAACGTGCTGGCCTTTGAAAGAATATGTCAGGTTATTGTGCTGCTGATGGGAGCGCGCTGTGCCTTCGCTGGCCGTAATCTGCCGGTTGGAGCCGACGGCCTTGCTTACCTGGACGTTGCCCGCTCCTACCTTCGCCACGACTGGCACACGGCAATAAATGGATATTGGGGGCCGTTGTACTCATGGCTTCTGGCCATCGGGATGTGGTTTTTTCACCCCGGGATCCGTACCGAATTTGCCATGGCCAGGACGCTTAATTTTGCACTCTTTACTGCTGCCGTCTTCACGTTCAGCAGGTTCTGGCGTGCACTTGCGGACTGGAGTAAGCGGATCTGCGGCGACGAGAGTTCAATTCCTTATGCCAGTCCCTTGGTCTGGATTGGGCTCGGGTATTTGTTGTTCGTCGTGAACTTTATCTGGCATGTGGATGAAGTAACCCCCGACATCCTGGTAGCCGCGATTGTCTTTGCCATTGCCGCTGTCCTGTTCAAGCTCAACATCAAGCTAAACGATAACCGGCAACACAGCATCGCCGCATATGTATGGCTAGGCCTATTACTGGCCATTGGTTACTATGCCAAGGCCATTCTGTTGTATTTTGCAGTGTTTGTCCTGGGAGCGATGGTGGTCCAGGGTTTTCGCTCTCGGATCCTTCGAGGACCAATTACTGCGGTTATAGTTTTTGTGGTATTGGTGTCACCCTTCGTAGCCATCCTGTCACGCACGGTCGGCCACTTCACTGCGGGAGACGCCGGCAGATTGAACTATGCCTGGTTCGTGGATGGACCGGAAACGAAGACATGGATGAAGGTTTCGTATGGCCCTGCACCCCTTCCGTTTTATCCCGGTGCAATCGCCCTGGATTCACCACGTGTTTTCCGTCTTCCCTCAATCGATGGGGTCACATATGCGCCCTGGTACGATGCGGCACGGTTTGACAAGCGCAGCCATTCGGCCTTTGGCTTGCGCGCTCAGCTTCGGCAGCTTGCTGTGAATCTTCCGTTTCTCAAAGACCAGATCCTTGGTGCAGGAGCGGCACTCTTGGTGCCTTTGCTGATTCTCGTCTGGTATGCACCAAGGGCGTCACTCCGCCACTTTGCCGCCACCTGGTTTTGTACCTTGCCCGCGGCCGCCGTGGTTGGGATGTATTTGCTCGTCCACCTGGTGCAACGATTCGTGCTTGGCTTTTCGCTGCTCCTCTGGGGTGCCGCATGGGCGTCGGTTCTTGTGCCCCCGGGACTGCAACTCTTGGCACGCCGGGCAATGTTGGTTGGGACCCTTGTCTTTGCTGCTTATATGATGCCCGGGCTGCTCCACTACGTCGTTTCACAGCGTACGGAATCGGTCGGGCGCGACATGGTTATTGCCGAGGCCATTTCCCAACATGGCATCGCGCCGGGTGACGCGGTCGCTAGCATCGGCGACGGACAAGAAGCCTATTGGGCGCATTTGGCAACGGTTTCAGTTGTGGCTGAAGTTTGGTCTATTGATTCCGCGCGGTTCTGGTCGGCGCAGCCGGCCGTGCAGCAGGCAGTCCTTAGCTCGATGGCTGATTCCGGCGCGAAAGCGGTGGTTTGGCGCGCCGATTCCGATCAACCCTGCCCACCCCGGTGGCTGTCGCTGCCTGAAAATTCCGGCTGCATGATTTCGCTGCATTGGATTTCGCGGCCTTGATTTCGAAAGCCGCGATTCCCTGTGTCAAGCGCGGGATTCCACGGTCGCGTAACCGCTTGGGACTCTCCTTCCCTATCACCCCACCCCGCCCGCCGACAACTGCATGATCGCGTTCCCCATCAGCTTCAGCCCCGCTCCCCAATTATGGCGCGCTCTGGCGCCGTCGTTGCCGTAGCCGCTCACATACAAGGTGCAGTAAAATCCTTCACGGACGCCACCTTCATCCCCGAAGTAGCACCGCCGCACGCACACCTCCGCCGCCGACACAGCCTGCGGCGCCCGCCGCAGCAACTCAACCAGATTCCTGGCAAACTGTTCGTGAGCGGACAAGGATTGGCGCGACAAGGATTGGCGCGACAAAGATAGACGCTCATCAATCCTGGAAAACACCACATCCACATAGCTCGAGAACTTGTGCGTCGCGTCGTAAATCTCTTCCTCCGCGCTCAGTTTCCTCGTCGCCCACGCATCGCACTTCGCCGTCTCCACCATGCTCCGCGCCGAGTTCAGTGCCCGAAGAAATTCTCCCAGCTCGGGAAACTTTTCCGCCTCTTCGATCCACGCCATCAACTCCGGACGCCGCTTCAAGTCAACATAAGCAAGCTTGCCCGCCGGATCTGTCCAAGGAAAATCCAGCGCCGGATCTTCCCGCCCCAGCTCGATCGAGAAGTCGGCATCCATCAGAATCCGCGCAGGAAGTTCACGATCTCTTGCTCCGCCCAATAACCGTCGTCATAACGACCATCGCTCGTATTCCCCACCCCCGCGGGCGATCTGCGGGGGGACCCGGCAGCTGCTCCGATAAACGCGCAGTGCCCGCCATCGTCCGTCTCGACGAAGGTGATATTCGGGTTCGACGAAATCTTCCGCCGCGTCTCCGCCGTGATGCGAATGAACGGATCGTTCGCCGCGTACAAAATCAGCGCCGGCACCGCGATCCGCTCGACCACGTGCGCCGCCGAAGCGCGATCGTAGTATTCGTCCACGCCCGTGAAGCCGCAATAGTAAGCCGTCACCTTGTCGTCGAACTCGCGCAGGCTCCGGATGCCGCGCAGGCGGCTCACGTCGAAGTGGCCGGGAAACAGCCGCGCCTTCTGAATCATCCGGCGATGCAGCGCCCATAAAAAATACTTTTCGTAAATCCGGTTGCCCGGTTCGTGCAGCGCATCCGCCGACGTTGCCAGATCAATCGCCGGGCAACACGCCGCGACGGCTCGAAACTGCGGCGGCGCCTGCGATCCCCACTCCCCCGCCAGCTTGAGCACGATGTTGCCGCCCATCGAGAAGCCAACCAGGGCCAGGCGCGAAACGCCGTCGCGCGCGATGACCGCGCGAGCCACCGCCGCGACATCATTTGACAGCCCCGAGTGGTAAAGCACGGGCGCAAGCGCGTCCGTGCCGCCGCAGTTGCGCTGGTTGTAGCGGATCACATTCATTCCCGCAGCCAGCGCCTTCTCGGTGACGCCAAGCATGTACTGCGAGTCGCTCGACCCTTCGAGCCCGTGCACAATAACGATGGTCAGCGCGTGCGCTCGATCCGCTTGCCAGTGGCAGTGGCAAAGCACTTGGATGCCGGGCGCCACTTCGATCAACCGCTCCTCGGGCGCAGGCAGATGAAAACGTCGCGGGATTAGAAAGCTGGCAACCGTCTGCACATGCCCGCCGCGCAACCAGCGGCGCGGTTTGAAGGGACGCGTCCCCTCGTGTGTTTGCGAAGTACCCACGCTTTGATTTTAAATAGGAGACAGCAATTTTCTTCGTGGAGTTTTTACATGCCCATCTTCGAGTACGTCTGCAAGGAATGCCAGCACGAGTTCGAAGCTCTGGTCTTCGGCAAACAAAAAGCCGAGTGCCCGAAGTGCCAGAGCAAGAAACTGGAGCCGCAACTCTCCGTGTTCGCCGTATCAGCGAAAAGCGGAGCGACGAGCCAGCCGGCGATGTCGGCGGGACCATGCGGGTCGTGCGGCAACGCTCGCGGGCCGGGGGCGTGTTCGCTGAAAGACTTCGACTAAGTCCTTGTTTGCGTTCAAACGTGTTCCACGTGGAACATAAGTGTGGTTTATAGCTAGCAACTAGCTATAGTGCGAAGGTAGAGGTTTCCTCGATTATTTTCCACTCATGCAACGTAACTTCGGGAACTCGTTCGCGTGTAACTGATGTGACGTTTCGCTTTACGGCGTTCGTGGTTATGATCCGTTTGAGTCGTTAAGCTGAAATCGGAGCGGGGCTGGGAGCAGGAATGGATCGGCGAAAAGAGCGCAGACTGAACCTGGAGTTGCAGGTACGCATCTGGGGAATGGACAAAATGGCTCGGCCTTTCGCGGAGATTGCTCGGGTGCGCAACTTCAGCAACCACGGGGCAGTTCTGATCGGCTTCCGCTCGAAGGTGCAGACGGGTGAAGTGCTCGACGTGCAACTTGGCGCGTCTCGGGCGCAATTTCGCATTGTGTGGATGAGTCCTTCGGGAGAGGCCGGCATCGAGGCTCTGGAATTCGAGGAGCCCATCTTCGATATCGGCTTCGGCGTCGGCCTGCCCACAGTTTTTGAGCTGGTGGGAACCGGATAGGCCAAAAGCCGAACGGCATTCATCGGCCAACTAACGTGGATTCACGTGGCCGGTTCCCACTTTGGTTTCTTCGGTAAGAAATCTGGCAAAGACTTCATTGGATAAGAGACGGCCGCGGGCGGTGAGGCGCAGAGTTGTGCCCTGCTGTTCGAGCAGGCCGTCTTGCACGCATTGCTGGATCGCGGATTCCCAAATTGCGGCTGGAGTGAACTCTTGTCGCGAGGCGCGTCGGGTGGCCTCAGCGGCTAAAGCCGTCATTCCTGCTGCGTTTATGGCACGACTAAAGTCGTGCCCTTCCCAAAACCTGCTCTGTGTTCGAAGGCGTTCCAGGTCGACACCGCGGTTGAGACGCAGACCGAGGAAGAAGCTTTCTTCAATAGCTGCCTGCGCGGAAACCGGCGTCACCGTATGGGGCGCGCGATTCATGTAGGCGTCAAGCGAGTCGGGGGTTGCGAAGCGGACGGCCTGGTGACGGTCTTCCTCGACGCCGCCTATCGCGAATCTGGAGTTGCCATGAGCCCGGGCAGGTGCCGAGCTGCGCTCGGCTTGGACGGGCGAGGGCGCCCGTCCCCACACGA
>ODAK010004487.1_pt1 | contig 14276 bp, 13 predicted proteins | sample 1539591 | NCBI WGS metagenome assembly ODAK01 (sample SAMEA3539303, study PRJEB22396) | soil metagenome | biome: tundra; feature: field; material: soil | place: USA | collected 2010-05 | depth 0.15 m | reverse complement strand
GCTTGTAGATGCGGCCCGGGTAGGCGTCGGCGCTGTAGAGCACCTGGTTCGGCCCCGGCGTGATGCAGATCGCCCAGGGCGCCCCGGGCGCGAAGGTGCCCGAGGTGGCGCTGGGGTCGAGCGCGTTGCCGATCACCGGCTTGACGGCGGGATCGAAGGCTACGTCGATCGTCATCGCGCGCAGGAAGCTGCCTTCGCCGTCGAACACCTGGATGCGACGATTGAAGCGGTCGGCGACGTAGATATGGCCCTGCGCGTCGGCGGCGGTGCTGTGCGGCGTGTTGAACTCGCCCGGCTTGTCGCCGCGCATGCCCCAGCTCTTGACCCAGTTGCCGAACTTGTCGACCTTGGCGATGCGCGAGTTGATGTAGCCATCGCTGATGAAGATGTTGCCTGTCGGGTCCCACGTCACGTCGGTCACCTGGCGAAAGCGCCCGTCTTCGGCAGGCAGCGGCGGCTTCGGATGCTTCAGCGGCGCGGTGTCTTCGTCGGAAGCTTCCTGCTTGCGCCCGAGGATCATCAGCACCTTGCCTTCGGAGTTGAACTTGACGACGAGATTCGACCCCTTGTCGGTCGCCCAGATGTTGTCGTCGCGATCGATGCGCACGGTGTGGGCGAACGACCAGGCATCGAGGTTCTTGCCGATCTCGCGCAGGAAATTGCCGTCGGCGTCGAACTCGAGCAGCTGCGCCGCCGCGGCTGCGTACGCCGGCCCTTTGGTATTGCCGCGCGAGAAGACGAAGATATGCCCCTTGGAGTTGACAGCGACGCCCGAGGCTTCGCCGAGATAGAGGTCTTTGGGCAGCTTGATGGCGTCGGGCACCGAATCGAAAGCGATCTGCGGCACGGCCGTCTGGGCGCAGGCGGCGCCGCCGATGAACAATCCGAGCGACAACATCCAGGCTTTGATGTCTGCTTCTTCGCAACCCGTCACCGTCATGACTCTGCCGCTTCGCCGGGCCGCGCGCCGGAGGGGAAAAGCCGGCAGTCTCGGCCTGAGCCGGCAGAGCCGCTAGGCTTTGCGTCGCCGCACACAAGGGAACGAGTGGATTGAACGAGATCGCCATCTACGCCGTCGAGACCAAGGCCATCATCCAGATCCTCTGGGGATTGCTGCTGATCATGGCGATCACGCTCGTCAGCATCTCCATCATGTACGTGCTGCTGCGGCTGAAGGTGCGCTCCTACAAGCGGCGCGAAGCGCAGCTGGCACGCCACGTCGCGACCAAATCGGACGAGATCGCCCGTCTCGAAGAAAAGCTCAGCCAGTACGCCGAGATCGAGGATGGCGTCGACGAACTGAAGGCCGAGGTGCGTCGCGCCGACGCCATCCGCGGCAAGACCGAGGACCGGCTCGTCGCCCAGAACGCCGAGCTGGAAAAGGCGCAGGCCGAGCTCGCCGAACAGGCCGCGGAGCTCGGCAGGCTGCGCAAGCTCGTCGAGCACATCGACGATTTGTGATTCGCCTGCGGCTCAGGTGAAGTGCTGCAAGGCCTGGCGCAGCGCCTCGGGATCGGTGAGCGCGACGAATGCGAGGCCCGCGAGTGCGCCGGACAGATGCGCGTCGTGATTGATCCGCCCGCGTGATCGCTGTGATGCGTAGTAGGTGTAGGCGAGGTAGGCGATGGCGAACAGCGGCGCCGGAATGGGCACGGGAATCGGCAGGATGAAGATCGAATTCGTCGGGAAATAGACGATCGAAGCGAACATCACCGCGAGGATCGCACCCGACGCTCCGAGCGTGCGGTAATCGGGCTCGTGGCGATGCTTGAACCAGGTGCCCGCGTCGCTCGCCAACAAGCCGATCGCGTACAGAGCGAGGAAGCTTGTGGTGCCGATCTTGCGTTCGAGCGCGAAGGCGAACGCCCAGAAGGTGATGGCGTTGAACAACAGATGCCCCAGATCGGCATGGACGAAGCCGCTGCTGACGAGCGTCCAGTACTCCTTGCGCGGCACGAGCCAGTACGGCCGCAAGACGCTGCGCTCGATCAGCGCCGGCCCGGCGAGCAGTCCGAGCAGGCTGGCGACGACGATGGCAAGCAGCACAAGTGCCGCTCCCGGCGCGCCATGGCTCAGAGCGAAGAGGCGTTCCACACGGGTAATGGTGACAGGTCTTGCCTGCGCGGTTCAGCCGCGTTGATGCTGCCGCCGATCGTCGCCGCCTCGTGTCAGAATCTTTTCCAGCGAGCGCCGCCGGGCTGCTCGTCAACCTCACCCGAAAGCGACACCATGGCCGAGCCTGCCATCGCCGCGAGCTCGCTCGCGGCCCGCATCGACGAAGCCGCGCAGGCCATCGAAGCCCGCGTCATTGCGTGGCGGCGCGATTTCCACGCCAACCCCGAGCTCGGCAATCGCGAGTTCCGTACCTCGGGCATCGTCGCCGAGCATCTGCGCCGGCTCGGCCTCGACGAGGTGCGAACCGGCGTCGCCCATACCGGTATCGTCGGCCTGCTCAAGGGCGCCTTGCCCGGCCCGGTCGTCGCGCTGCGTGCCGACATGGACGCGCTGCCCGTCGCCGAGGAGGTCGACGTGCCGTTCGCGTCGAAGGCGCGCACGACGTGGAACGCAGAGAACGTCGGCGTCATGCACGCCTGCGGCCACGACTCGCACACCGCCATCCTGATGGGCGTGGCCGAGGTGCTGGCGGGTCTGCGGGCGCAGTTGCGCGGCTCGGTGAAATTCATCTTCCAGCCGGCCGAGGAGCTGCCGCCCGAAGGCGAGGAAGGCGGCGCGAAACTGATGATCGAGGAGGGCGCGCTCGAGAACCCGGTGCCGCAGGCGATCTTCGGCCTGCACGTCACCTCGCGGCTGCCGCTCGGCGTGATCGGCTATCGCTCCGGGCCGACGATGGCGAGCGCCGACAGCTTCAAGATCACCGTGCAAGGGCGGCAGACGCACGGCGCGATGCCCTGGTTCGGCGTCGACCCGATCGTCACCGCCGCGCAGGTCGTGCTCGGCATGCAGACGGTGGTGAGCCGCCAGGTCGATCTGACGCGCGAGCCCGCGGTCGTGACGATCGGCGTGATCAAGGGCGGCGTGCGCGAGAACATCATTCCCGATTCGGTCGAGATGCGCGGCACGATCCGCAGCTTCGACGAAACGATGCGCGACGACATCCACGAGCGCGTCACGACGCTGGCCGAAGCCATCAGCCGCGGCTCGCGCGCCGGCTGCACCGTCTGCATCCGCAAGAACTATCCGGTGACCGTGAACGACCCGAAGCTGACCGAGGCCATGGTGCCGACGCTGAGTCGCGTCACCGGCGCCGACCGGCTGATGCTCGTTCCCAAGGTCATGGGCTCGGAAGACTTCTCTTTCTTCCAGCGCGTCGTTCCGGGCCTTTTCATCTTCCTCGGCGTCGTGCCGCCGGGAGACGATCCGACGAAGGTGGCGCCCAACCACTCGCCGCGCTTCTATATCGACGAACGCTGCTTCGTGCTCGGCATGCGCGCCCTGGCGCATCTGAGCTGTGATTTTCTCGAATCGGGGGCTCCTCTGTCGGCCTGAGCGGCGCGTTCGCGCACGAACGACCCGAGCGCGGCGCCGACCTCCGCGACGACCGGATTCCAGTCGCCGCGCACCTGCTGGCGAAAGAGGCGTGCCACGCCCGGGTACCACGGCGAATCGCTGCGCTCGCTGAGCCAGCGCCAGTCGGTCATCTGATCGGGCAACAGGATCCAGCACGGCTTGCCCATGGCGCCGGCCAGGTGCGCGACCGCGGTGTCGACGGCGATCACGAGATCCAGGCTCGCGACGATGGCCGCCGTGTCGGCGAAGCTCTCGACGCCGCAGGCCGGCTCGATGAGGCGCAAGGCTTCGCGCGCGCTCGATGAATCGTTGTCGACCCGATCGGTCTGCAGGCTGACGAATGTCGCGCCGCCGACGCCGCCGAGCGGCGCGAGGACGTCGAGCGAAGGAATCGAGCGGGCCCGGTCGTTCTCGAACTTCGGGTTGCCCTTCCACACCAGGCCGACGCGCACGCCTCCAGCCGGCAGCGCTCGCATCCAGCGCTCGACGGCCGAAGGCTCGGCGCGCAGGTAGGGCAAGACCGCGGGGATCGAATCGACGCGTGTCTTGCAGTGATAGGGGCCGCTCATCAGCGAGGTCCAGTAGTCCCAACCCGATCGCGGTATCGCTTCGTCCGACAAGAGCACTTCGTCGACGCCTTCGAGCGAAGCGAACAGCCGCTCCAGCGGCGGCGGGCAGAGCAGCGAGACGCGGCGAGCGCCACGCCGCTTCAGCACGCCCACGTAGCGGCAGAACTGGATCATGTCGCCAAAGCCGCCTTCGTGGCCGATCAGCAGGGTCTTGCCTTCGAGCGGCTGCCCGGTCCAGCGCGGGCTATCGACGCGCAGTGCGAGCGCGCACTGCCAGGTACGCCACTCGAAGTGTTCCCAGCCTTCTTCGAAGCGGCCCTGGCGCAGGCACAGGTAGCTGAGATTGATGCGCGCCTTGGCATAGCTCGGATCCAGCCGCATGCTCATGCGGCAGCAGCCTTCGGCATCATCGAAGCGCCCCATCTGCGCAAACAGCGCCCCGAGGTTGGACCAGACGAACGCAGAGCCCGGCTCGAGCCCGACCGCGCGCACGTAGATCGCCTCGGCCTCGCGAAAGCGGTTCAGGCCGGCGAGAAAGGCGCCGTAGTTGAGGTGGATCTGCACATCGGACGCGGCCAGCGCCAGGGCGCGCCGGTAGCAGGCGTCGGCTTCTTCGCTCGCGGCTTGCCGGGCAAGCAGCCAGCCGAGGTTGGCGTGTGCCGCGCCGAGCTGCGGCGCGATCGCCACCGCCTCGCGAAAGCAGGCCTCGGCACGCGAATACTCGTGCGCGAAAAGGTGACGATTGCCGTCGAAGAAGAGTTGCTCGGCCAGGGCTTGCATCGCCCGTCATTGCAACGCCTTGGCGGCGCGACGGCAGCTCGATAAGAGGGTGAAAGCGCGGCAATTCGAAGCGGCAGCGCCGCTGTCTTCACGAAACTTTTCGCTGCGTCGCGCTCGCGCAGCGCTGCGCTCAGGACAAGGCGCCGCCGCTCACGCGCAGGTCGCGCTCGGCCGCCAGGGCGGCGGCCAACGCGATGCGGACGCCGTCGATCATCGTCTGCAAGGCCATGCTCGGCTGCCCGGGTCGATGCGCGGCCTGCTCGGGCAGCAGCGGCAGATGCAGGAAGCCGCTGCGAACGCCGCTGCCGGCCAGACGATGCTGCAATCCATAGAACAGGTGGTTGCAGACGTAGGTGCCCGCGCTCTGCGACACCGAGGCCGGTATCCCGGCCGCGCGCAAGGCCGCGACCATAGCCTTGATCGGCAGCGTCGAGAAGTAGGCCGCCGGGCCTGCGGAAACGACCGCAAGGTCGACGGGCGAAGCGCCGGCGTTGTCGGGAAGGCTCGCATCGTCGACGTTGATGGCGACGCGTTCGAGCGAAAGATCGGCGCGGCCGGCAGCCTGGCCGAGCGCCAGCACGAGGGCGGGCCGGCATTGCTCGATCGCTTGCCCGAGCACGGCCAGGCAGCTGCCGAACTCGCAAGGCAGCGCCTTCACGACGACGTTGCGGCCGGCGACGTTCGTGTCGCGCAAGGCGCGAACGACGCCTTGCGAGGAATTGATGCTTTCGCCGCCGAAAGGCTCGAAGCCGGTGAGCAGGATGCAATCGTTCATCGAGCGAAGGACGCTATCACGCCGGATCGTCGCGAAGGCGCCGCGAAGGTTCGCGCGACTGGCCTACAAGCACGCCATAGTTACTGCGCCCGCATACGAATATTGCAGCTACAAACCGTCGATGAAAGCTGCCATCCGTTTGCGCTGGTCCGGATCAGGGAGCCGGCCGCGCATGGCGCCAAGATTGTCAGCCATATGCGCCGGGTTGGACGTACCTGGAATGACCGTGGTGACCCGCTCGTCGGCGAGCAGATACTTGAGAAAGAACTGGGCCCAGCTGCCGGCGTAGCCCTTCGCCCAATCGGGAATCTCCTTGCCACGCACCATGCGGAACAGCCGGCCGCGACCGAATGGCAGAGCCGTCAGCACGCCAGCCTTGACCTCGGCTGCGAGCGGCAGGACGCGCTCCTGCGCGGCGCGATCGTCGAGCGAATAATCGATCTGCACAAAGTCCGGCTTCTCGTGTTCGAGCACCGCTTCGATCGTGGCGAAATCGCGATGCGAGGTGGAAGTGATGCCGATGTAGCGACACAGACCCCGCTCCTTCCACGCCCTGAGTTGCGCCAATGATTGGCGAGGATCGCGCACGTTGTGAAGCTGCAGCAGGTCGATCTTCGCCGTCTTGAGGCGCGCCAGCGAGCGCTCGAGCTCGGCTGCGTCCAGCGCCTCGAGCTTGGTGGCGACGAAGACCTTGTCACGCAAACCGGCGGTGGCAATGACGCTGCCGAGCACGCTCTCGGCATCTCCATAGGACGACGCGGTATCGACAAGCCGGCCGCCGGCGTCCACCAGCGCCTTGACGACCTGCGCCGCGGCACGCCGGGTCTGCTCGTCGTCGCCGTCGAACACGTTGGCCGTGCCCAGGCCAACCACCGGCAGGCGCTCGCCCGTGCTCGGGATGGCGCGCGTGATGGGCGGTGCCTCGTTGGTTTGTGCGTGGGCGGGAGGCGCCAGCAACTCGGCGGCCGCGAGCGCGGCAAATTCGCGGCGGGTGATACGGGTCATCGTCGGTCTCCTTGCGCCGGCGCGCCCAGACGGGCAGCGCGGCGCTCCTGCGTGCGCCCCAGCGCTGCCGACAGCGCGAGCCATCCGGCCACCACCGGAAGTGCGCACAGCGCAATGACACCGAGTTTCAGCCCGAGCGCCTGCAAGCTGTCGAACATCCAGCCGTACAGCGCGTCGGAGCCTCGATAGATCACCACGTCGATCAGGTTTTTCGCCTTGTACTTCTCCTCTCGCGCGACCACGGTGAAGAACACCTGGCGCGCCGGATTGGCGAGCGCGAAGTTCATCCAGCGCTGCACCACCTGGAACACCATCACGACGACAAGCCCGGGCGCCAGCGCCAGCGCCGCGAAGCCGACGACGTACACCGCCGGCAGCGCGCCGGCCGCCACACCGGTGCCGAATCGCTCGAGCAGCCGCCCGGTGGCGAAGATCTGCGTCGCCAGGGTCAGAAGCCCGACCGCCAGGTCGATGCTGGCGAAGATTCGTGTCTGGGCCCCGGCGCCATGGACCGCCGCGGCCACGACATGGGCCTGCGCGAAATAGAGGATCGTCGCGCCGAACGACAGCAGGCTGACCCACGCGCCGACGCCGAGCAGATACGGCGAGCGGATCAGCTCGGGCAGCGCGGCGAAGGCGCTGCCGCCGACACTGCGCTCGTCGCGTTGCGGGCCCTGCGGTGCACCGGCGCTGCGCTCGAGCCGGTACACGCAGAACACGGCGACTTCGAGAAACACGATCGCGGCAATCAGCAGGTTGGCGGGGCCGAGCGGCACCGACAGGACGATCGTGATCACCGGGCCGAGCAGGCCGCCGGCCGTGCCGCCGGCGCCGATGAAGCCGAACAGGCGCTTGCCCTGCTCGCTGTTGAAGAGGTCGGCCATGAACGACCAGAACACCGCGACCGCAAAGAGGTTGAACACGCTGACCCAGACGAAGAACACGCGCGCCACGATCACCGGCTCGATGCCCAGCGTCAGCAGCAGCCAGAACAACACGAGATTGGCGACGAAGAAGTGATAGACGATGGGGATGAACCGGGCGCGCGGCAGCCTCGCCACCAGCGCGCCGTAGAGTGGCTGCGCGACCAGCAGCGTCACGAAGGTTGCAGTGAACATCCATGGCAGCGCCTTGACCCCACCGGCGATGCCCATCTGGTCACGCAAGGGCCGCAGCACGTAATAGCCCGCCAGGAGGGCGAAGAAATAGGCGAAGGACCAGAGCGCCGCCGCACGTTCCGCAGGCGTGGCCGGCACCGCCCGCCACAGCCAGCGTCGAAACCACGTCATGGCGGCAACGACAGCTTCTGCTTGAGTTCGACCGCACTCACCGCCTGGCCGTAGCCAGGACCACCGCGCTGGAACCGGCGGGCGTCGGCGAGCGTGCCGACGATCACCGGCTCGAAGCCGGCATCGCGCACCAGGCCCGCGGCCACCTGCACCGCTGCGTCGTCGTCGCCGGCGATGGGAATCGCAAGCTTCGGTGCGGGGCGGTTCGCCTCACGCGCCAAGATCATGTAGGACATCGTGTTGAACGCGCGTACCAAACGCGTGCCGGGCAGGTACTTGCGTGAGGTGACGCCGATGCCGTTGTGCTCGACCTCGTCCGCGATGGCCCCATCGCGCCCATTCACGGCGTTGCAGGCATCGAGCACGACCTTGCCGTTCAGCGCGGCGCCGTCATCCTGGCCAAGCTGCGGCAATGCCGCGTAGGGCACGGCGATGAGGATCGCCTCGCCGAAGTCGATCGCCTGCGCCACCGTGCCGGTGCGGGCAAGCGGACCGAGCCCCGCCACGAAGTCCTTGAGCTCGTCGGGATGGCGCGACGAGAACAGCACCGGATGGCCTGCCTTGACCCACAAGCCGCCGATCGTGCCGCCGATATGGCCCGAACCGATGACGCCGACGCGCAGCTTGGCGCCGCCCACCGCCTGCGCGAGGGCGCGCCGCGGTCTCAGGGCCGCGGCAAGGACCAATGCGCCGCCTGCGATGAGCAGGTCGCGGCGGCAGCGCTCGAGGGACTCAGGGTTGGACACGAAAACCTCCTGGCATTCGACTTCTCGAAGCAGGCTGACTTCGAGCTTCACAGCAGACAACATCGGTCGCGGCCGTGAGAGTCGCTCCCGCGTCGCTGGCGCAATCATCATCCGGTCGTGCTGGACATGCAAGCGGTCTTGTCCAACGAGGCGTGAGCCCGGAGCCGAGAGCGAGATTTCCCGATCGATCGTGTCGCGGTGGAGATTCGGCGTCGAAAGGGAACGCTCCTGCCCCGTCAGGCGCGCTCGACCCGCGCCGCGTAGCAGCCGCGTCGCGCGTAGTGCACCTGGAGGTAGCTCGTCTTCGGGTCGGCGAGAAAGCCTTCGAAGAGCTTGCGCGTGCCATCGCCTTGGCAAACGTCGGCGGCGATCATCATGTGCTCTGGGTCGAAGGCACGCACGGAGAGCAGCCGCGACGTCAGCACGTCGGGCACCGTGTCGACGGCGTCGAACGCACGATCGGCGAGCCTGCGGACGTAGATGGCGTGCGTGGCGCGATAGGGCGTGTTCGCCGGCTGATGCTCGTAGCTCAGAAGCAGCATTTCCTCGCCGAGGCCCGCATGGGCGATGCTGACGCGGCACGGCAGGCGCGGCTCGTCTGCGAAGACGCGTCGCGCGCCGAGGCGAAGCAACGCTTCGTCGGGCAGATCGAACAGGGCCCGGAAGGGCTCGGGCGACAGCCCGGTGATGCGAAAGGTCATGGCGTTACTCTTGGTGGCCGGATGCGGGCATCTTCGTCGCCGCACGGTCCGCCGTCTGGCCGCATCCGGACACGCCATGCCGTGCGATCATCGCCGTCGCTTCACGAGCAGAGCCCATGCCGAACGACGCCATGCCCGATCTCGACACCGCGCCCGCATACGTGCTCGCCGCAGCGATCGGCGAAGGACGCCTGAGCGCGCGCGAAGCCTGCGAGGCGGCGATCCGCCGTATCGAGCGGCTCGACGGCGCCATCAACGCCGTTGTCGTCCGCGATTTCGAGCGGGCCCGCGCGCAGGCCGCACAGCGCGACGCGCAACTCGCGTGCGGCGAGCGGCTGCCCTTGCTCGGCGTGCCGATGACGGTGAAGGAATCGCTCGACGTCGCCGGCCTGCCGACGACCTGGGGCCTGCCGCAGCTGCGCGACTTTCGACCGAAGGACGACGCCGTCGCTGTCGCGCGCCTGAAGGCGGCAGGCGCCGTCATCCTCGGCAAGACGAACGTGCCGCCTTCGCTCGCCGATTGGCAAAGCACGAACCCGATCTACGGCCGCACCGTCAATCCGCGCGATGCGGCTAGGAGCCCCGGCGGCTCGTCGGGCGGCGCCGCCGCGGCCGTGGCTTCGGGAATGGTGCCGCTCGAATGCGGCTCCGACATCGGCGGCTCGATCCGCGTGCCGGCCGCGTTCTGCGGCGTGTTCGGGCACAAGCCGAGCTTCGGCCTCGTGCCCCATCGCGGCCACGGCTTTCCCGGCACGGATGGCGCCCAGACCGAGCTCGCCGTCATCGGCCCGCTGGCCCGCACCGCGGTCGATCTCGACATCGCGCTCGGCGTCATCGCCGGCCCCGACATCGAAGCCGCCGCCGCCTATCGACTCGCCCTGCCGGCGCCGCGGCCGACGCGACTCGCCGGATGCCGGCTGCTCGCACTCGACACGCATCCGCGGGCGCGCACCGATTCGATCATTCGCGAGGCGATCGCTGGCCTGTGCGGCGACGCGGCCCGGGCCGGCGCCGAGGTCGTGCGCGAGACCGCGCTGTTGCCGGACCTCGACGCCGCCCACGACCGCTACCTGGCAATGCTCGGTGCGATCATGACGCGGGGTGCGCCGAACGTGCCGCACGTGATCTCGGCGCATGAATGGTTCCTCCTGCTCGACCAGCAGATGCGCCTGCGCCGCCAGTGGCAGACGCTGTTCGAGCGCTTCGATGCGGTGATGACGCCGGCTTTCGGCAGCCTCGCCTACCCGCACGTCGATGCGCCGGACATGCGGACCTCGACGCTCATCATCGATGGCGAGCCGACGGTCTACGGTCACCAGCTCGCCTGGCCCGGCGTTGCGACCTTCCCGGGCTTGCCGGCGACGGCCGTGCCGATCGGCACGACTGCGGCGGCCTTGCCGATCGGCGTGCAGGTGATCGGAGCGTATTTGCACGATCGCACGACGATTGCCGTGGCCGGGCATCTGCACGCCCTGCGTGCGTCGTAGGGGCAGGACGGCCCGACAATCCGGTCGATGAATCCGCACGATCGCGACGCCGACACGCGCATCGCCATCCTCGGCAACGGCGTTCGCGTCGTCGCCATTTCATTACCGCACCTCGAATCGGCGAGCGTCAGCGTCTTCGTGCGCACGGGGAGCAGCCACGAGAGCAAGCGGCAAAGCGGCATCAGCCATTTCGTCGAGCACATGGCGTTCAAGGGCACGCACACGCGAAGCTGCCAGGAGATCAATCTGCAGGCCGAGCGGCTCGGTGCCGATGTCAACGCCCACACCGACAAGGACCACACCGCCTATCACATGCGGGGCCGGGCCCGCGACGCGCCGGCCTTCGTGCGGATGCTGGGCGACATCGTCCAGGGCAGCACCTTTCCTCAGGCCGAGCTCGAGCGCGAGCGCCAGGTGCTGCTGCAGGAGTACATCGAAGACGAGGAAGAGCCGATCTCGACTGCGTACAAGCTGTTCGACAAGCTCTGCTTCGGCACCCATCCGCTGGCCCAGCCGGTGATCGGCTCGCGCGGCAACATCCGCCGTCTCGAGCGCGACGATCTGCTCGACTACGTGCAGCGCCAGTACACGGGCGCCAACGTCGTCGTCGGTATCGCCGGCAATGTCGATGCCGACGCGATCGTTCGCGAGGCCGAGGCCGCATTCGGCGCCATGCCGAAGGGCGCCGAGAACGCGCTGCCCATGCCGGGGTACGCGGGCGGCATCGCCTCGCGCGCCCTGGCGGGTAGCGGCCAGACCCACATCGTCTTCGGCCTGCCGATGCCGACGTTGCGGGACGAGGCCCATCATGCGGGCGTCGTCGCCGCGGCGCTGTTCGGCGAAGGCATGAGCTCGCCGCTGCTCGACGAGATCCGCGAGCGGCGCGGCCTGGCCTATTACCTCTCGTGCTCGGCCGACGTCAGCGAGCTGGCCGGCCAGTTCGTGATCGAGGCGTCGACAGCGCCCGAGCACGCCGAAGAATTCCTGATCGAAGTCAAGCGCCTGCTCGCGGCCCAGGCCGAGGCCGTCGAAGCGGTCGATCTCGAACGGGCCAAAAACCAGATCGCGGTGCGCCGGCTTCGCGCCTCGGAGCGGCCGTCGCGCCGGCTCGAGGATGCCGCCCTCGATCTGCTCTCGCTGGGCCGCATTCGCCGGCGCGCCGAGCTCGCCGAGCGTACCGAGGCCATCACGGCGTCGGATGTGCGCAGGGCGTTCGCGCAGATGCTCGAGTCCCGCGAAGCCGTCGCCATCGCCGGCAAGATTCGCAAGGGCATGCTCGAGCGCGCGCGCGAGATCTTCGCGAGTCGATGATGCCGCTCGCGTCAAACCGCTACGGCTGGCGGATGGAGGAATGCGGGTCGTCTTTACATAGCAATGCAAAGCTATGTGAATAGGCAGGTGATGCAGCCTGTTTTGCTCAGTTCACGGCGTCGAGCGCCGATGTCTCATGGACACCCTTTCCACACCAGGGTCGATCATGAACATCTCGGGTACCTCGAACGTCCTCTCTTCGCTCGCGGCGACGCAGAGCCTGCAGCCGCAGCCGGTCAGCAACGCTGCCGACCCGGACGCCAGCCCCGCCGGTCAGCCGCACAAGATGCACGGCGGCGGCCACATGCGCCAGGCGGTCATGCAGGCGCTGCAGAGTCTGGGTCTCACCCCGGCGGCCAGCTCGTCCGGCACGAGCGCATCGAGCGCGACGTCGACCGTCGGCAGCAGCGGTTCGAGCGGCTCGACGTCCGCGACAAGCAGCGTCCAGCAGGACATGCAGCAGTTCATGCACTCGCTTTTCGAAGCGGTGAAGAGCGAGAGCTCGTCGAGCACGTCGACCTCGTCGGGATCGGGCGACCCGCAATCGAGCTTCGCCTCCGGCCTGTCCTCCCTGATCTCGCAGGTCAGCAGCGGCAGCGCTCCCGCGGATCTGCAGAGCGCGTTCTCGAAGCTGGCGTCCGATCTGCAGGCATCGGGCACGACCGCGAGCCCGACGGATCCGTCGTCCGCCAGCGGCGCGAGCAGCGTCCAGGCGACGCTGCAGGCCTTCCTCACCAATTTGCAGCAAGACCTCGGTTACGGAACCTCGAGCGCCTCTGCCGTCGGCACCCTGATGACGGCGCAGGTCTGATCAGGACAGCATCGCGACTCTGAGCGCAGGCGGACTCAAGGCTTGTCCGCTGGGCGCAGCTTCTGCGCCGCGGCTTGCAGCGCCAGGCGGTAGCCGATCGTGCCCAGTCCGACGATCACGCCTTCGGCGATGCCCGACAGATACGAATGGTGGCGGAAGTCTTCGCGCCGGTGCACGTTGCTGATGTGTACCTCGATGAAGGGGATCGCGACGCCGGCCAGCGCGTCGCGCAGCGCGACGCTGGTATGCGTGAAGCCGCCCGGATTGATGACGATGAAGCGCACGCCTTCGCCGCGCGCCGCGTGGATGCGGTCGATCAGCTGACCCTCGTGGTTGCTCTGAAAAGCGTCGACTTCGAGGCCGAGGGCTTCGCCTTCGCGCGCGCACATCGCTTCCACGTCGGCCAGCGTCGCCGCGCCGTAGATGGCCGGCTCGCGCGTGCCGAGCAGATTGAGGTTGGGGCCATTGAGGAGGAGGATTTTCATGAGCTCGCCGTCGCGTTCTGTTCCTGCGCTGCCATCCGCGCCGGCGCGTTGACGGCGCCGTACGCATCGTAGGCCCTGCGCTGCACGATCTCGAAGAAGAAACGGTCGGCGAACGGCTCGGCGTAGGCGTGGAGGTATTCGCCGCCCGCCGAGCGGTCGTACAGGATATCGAGCGCCTGCATCTGCCGGACCCGGTCTTCGCCGAGGTCCAGGCGAGCCAGCAGGTCGTCGTAGTAGTTGGCCGAGATCGGCACGAAGCGGACGCCGTTCTCGCGCAGGCGCTTCATGGTCGCGAAGATGTCGCGCGTGCCGAGCGCGATGTGCTGGACGCCGCCGCCGGCGCGGCCGGTCGCGCTCACCTGTCGCGCCGTGCGTGTGCGCTGGCTGAGCGAGACGTTGAGCACGAGCCGCACGCTGCGCTCGGGGTTGGCAAAGCCGCTCGAGCGGATCAGGCCGAACGGGTCGGCGAGCTCGAGGCTTTCGCCGCGCTCGAGGCCGAGCACGGCGCGGCCAAAGAGCGTCCAGGTGTCGAACTGGTCTTGCGCCAAGCCGAGGGCGATGTGGTCGATCGTTTCCAGGCCGGCGTCCGGCGTCGAATTGCCGGCGCCGGGCTCGGCGACGAAATCGGCATCGAGCGACGCACCGCCGGCCGAGGGGACGAAATGAACGATCGTGCCACCCGGAGCGACGATCGCCGGAAGCTGCAGCTGATCGGGCCCGCGCGGGCTTTCGTGGCGCGCCGAGAGCAGGGCGCTGGCGCGGTTGGCTGCCTGCATTGGATCGGGCGTC
>ODAK010004486.1_pt1 | contig 14277 bp, 13 predicted proteins | sample 1539591 | NCBI WGS metagenome assembly ODAK01 (sample SAMEA3539303, study PRJEB22396) | soil metagenome | biome: tundra; feature: field; material: soil | place: USA | collected 2010-05 | depth 0.15 m | reverse complement strand
GGAACAATGATTATAGATGAATCTGAAGATCTTGTGGATACTTCGAAGGGCGAGGCTCTTCCGTCAGAGACAATAGGAAATCTCTATGCGATCTTCAATCTTGGTCGCTTAGCTGCGCATGAATTTAGGGATAGGGAGAGTACTGGGTTCACAAAGGATTCCTTGTATGTATGGAATGAAGGGTATACTCAAGGACTTAATGATCTTATGGAAGAGTCTCAGTCCTCAACAAAGCAATAGCCATCCTAGTTAAAACCTAATCTTTTCTGAGTGTGAGAGCTTTCTTAGGTAAAGGGGATATCACATGCCACGTGCATCCATTGCAGACATTAGAGCCAATTCAGAGTTCCAGAAGACATTTGAGTGGTATTTCTCATTTATCCGTTGGCCCAAGGCAGTTGCGACTTCGATCACACAAGATAGATTCAATATGCAATGCCTCAGCACATCAAAGCCACATAAGAGTTCCAAGGCTGAAGTATTCATGATGCGCGGAGAGCAGATTTTCGACATCGGGATATACAAGGTCACTGGGATGCTTCCATTGGTCTTCCTTGAAACAGTTGATGGGATTATCCATGAGATGTTCATGGACTGGGAAAATGCTCTGTCAAAAAGAGCAGGTAGTTTCACAGATTTGACTGCGGATCTTAGGTTGGCTGAGATGGACAATCAAGACAACGACAATTGGGAGTATCAAATTAAATGGTGCTTCCCTGAGAATTTCAAATTAGCTCACGAGGACGCAGGAGAGCAAGGCGCACCTCCTATGCAAATGGGTTTCGACTTGTGTTATTCGGATTACACTCAGCAAAAAATAACTGGATAATAGTAGTTAGGTCGCTATGGCAACACAGGATTACCCAACTCCCTTTCTGACGAATCCTAGTCAAATCAGAGGAGTCACTTGGGCTAAAGGTTATCTCTGGGATTGCCAAATTCCTTCAGCCCCCAATCCATTCAATATGTGGTTTCCCGCGACGGATTATACTGAGGAAATATATGCCCCTGGTCAGACTCGACGGATTGTGGTGGGACATCAGGTTGTGGAAATTTTGGGGGACATGGAGGAATCTACTGTCAAGGTAGACTTTCCGGATAATGATCAATGCGTTCTTCTAGACTGGTTAGAAACTTGGGTCAATGGTGTACTTTATCGTAAGGACGGGACGGTCGCCACATTGACTGAGGGAACAATTTTGATGCGATTCGCTAGATTGGATTATCAAAGAAGAATAGTTCAAATGAGAAATGTATGGGTTTACCCAAAGAATAAAGTAGATGTCACATATGGATCAGATGTGACCACGCCATTTGTAAATTTATCCTGTACCTTTGGCATCTCTCAATTGTCTATTCAATCCGCATCTGAATTCCAGTAATACTTCCCTATATATTTGGTTATACTTTACTTGGAGGTTAAGAATGGCTGACGCATCAAAATTGGGACGTAAGGCTCATCCGAGATTTACACCTATTGAGGATATTCCAAAGGTCTCTCCTCCCCCTAAGGATGAAACTCAGGAGGAGCGTAGGAAGAGGCGTCTCGTTGAAGCCTCTGCGAGGGCTTCTGTCCCAATCAATCTTGATGGTAGGCCAGTTGCTGCCCCTTTAGATAAAGACATCGTCGGAGAGGACAATCCTAATCTTCCGAGATTCACATTCAAGGCGACGGACAAGCTTCCGTCTAGGGCAATGCCTTATCCAAAGGGGGCTAGTATTGATTATCGTTCTTACACTTTTGGGGAGATCGAGGAACTTGCTAATTCTTCTATTTCTTCAGTGGAGAAATTTCAATATATCCTTAGGGGGGTTAAGACGAATTTTGATACTTTGTCTTTAACTGTCCCTGATGTACTCATGATTGGGCTTCTTCGAAAGGTCTTCACTATTGGAGGTGAGGAGTTCAGAGTCGGGACTCAATGTCCTGCTTGTGGGAAAGCGCACACAATGATGTTTCATACCGCTCCTGAAGTAGGTAAAGAACTGGAAAACGTTATTGACTTTGAGTACCTTGATGTTCCTGCTCTTCCGGTGAAGGTAACGTTCTCCTTTGGGGAACACATCTTTTATCCTATGACTATCTCTGATTTTCTTTATTTAGTTGATAAGGGGTACATTGTCAACAAACTCACGAGTTTAGCAGTTCAATGTCATTCCCTTGATTTTCCAGAGTCCATTGACATCTTTGGAAATGTGGATAACGCTCAGGACATCTTGAAATTAAATAGGGTCAACAAACTATTGGGCCATCATGTTAAACCCCTTCATATGGTTTGTGACAATATATTGACGGCGAATAACGGTGACCTTGTTCCATGTGGTGAGAACCTCTGGATCGATTTAACCAATAGTGCTCAAAGCGTGATTCTTCCCTTTCGTTCACCAGACGACGCTATCGAAGATTCTTTTCATTTTGGCGAGTAAATATGGGTGGAGTCCTACTGATGTATTCAAGATGGATTTTCATTTAGTTCGCGAGATGTTCCGGGAAGCAACTTCGAAGAAGTAGTGTCGTGATAATAAAAAATGGACAGTGTAAACTTCTCGGATGTCAATTAGAATATACATGTGAGGAGAAGGATCATGAAACGGTTTATTGGAATTGCAGCGGCTGTGCTTATGCTGTCAACTTCGACGATCTCTTATGCAAAGAGCCAGCTTGACCTCCATTTGGTTGAGGGTATCATTTCTGTAGAGGACGGCATCGGAGTAGTCATCGGGAATGAGGATTATGTAATTCCAATGGGGCTTGTTGCGAATCAAGTCTTGAAGGTCTGTTTAATAGGGGACACCTGCAAGTTTGCAGCAATGGTTCAGGGTCCTTATCGTCCGTATGGTGTGGTGGTCAAGGCAGCGGATGTAACAAAGGTCCCGGACGGTCTTCATCGCAATATGCATGAGACTCCTGATTGATCGTGCCTATTAAAATCCTACTAAAATCCTCCTTTGTAAGGAGGATTTTTTTTGCCATTAGCGGTAGCACCCCCAGCTGAAAATGTAGTCTTAGCATCCGCGACGGGGACAGCTCCTCCTCCCGCGTCACAGGATGCTGCGCTCCAAATTCATAAACTTGAAGAGACTAATGATGAGGTCAAAAAGCATCTAAAAGCTCTCATTTTGATGCTCCCTGAGCAGAAGAAAAGATCAGAAGACCTTCAGCAGGGTTTGATAGAGCTTAAAAAATTCATGGAAGCTACTGGGAAATTTAATGCCAAGGATGTCAATGAGATTCTTGCGCATTCTAAAGCTGCGATTCAAGCGATAGATGAGAATATTAAGACCCTCACTGTGAAGCAACAATCTTATGCAGAGCACATTCGTCAGGGAATGATGAATTTTGATAGTGCCATTCGTCAAATGACTGTAAAGGATACTCGTCAGTCTAGGTTAACTGGGGCTGTTGCTGATAAATTTGGGGTTCGTGATTATTTCGATGAAATGAGAAGTGGTCGTCAGGGGATGTTTGAGTCTTTGGCAAGGGTTAAATCTCAGCATCTTGGAGTCGAAAACTTATATAATAAATATTTTGGAGAGGGGAATCAGGGTGGCATTGGGAATGTGATCAAGGGCGGCGTTCATATGCTCGCGGCTACTCATGGATTTGGAGGAATCTTTGAGGCGTTGACTGAGCCAATGGAGAAATTTTCGGCCGGGAATGAAAAACTCTCTGATTCTGTTGATAGATTGGACACAGCTGTTGATAAGTTGTCTAAAGTTAAAAGTGGATTGGAGGGTGTAAAGAAGGGGATCGAACCTCAGAAGAGATCCTTCATAGAGGATCTTCAACAGAAAGGTCTGGATAAACTAAAAGAAACTGGAATTGGTCAGAAGGTTAGCGGTGCGTTAAATGCGATCAATACGGTAAAAACTTGGGGACAAACGCTCACTGAGGGTGCGGAGACGGTGGGAAAGGTTGGATTGGAAGGGGCCGCAGGTGTAGGTCTATTGGGGGGTGTTGGCGTCGGGGGTGCGTTGGGGACTGCAGGGGCGTTTGCTGGAACCGCCGCCGCAGGAGCAGCTGCTGCCTCTATGTACTCTGCCGCCGCTGTTGGAGGATATGATTTTTATAAGCATCCTGGCAATCATCTTGGTGGTAGTGGATGGGGCGCTCTTAAGAGATTGTTTGGTGGAAAGCAAGGTCCTGGAGATGCTGCTGTCATTGAACCCCATGGGAGTCCAGAGGCGAGTCCGGAGGCAGCGCACGCGAGTTCTGCGGCTGCGCTCGGGGGAGTATCCCCTCAGATAGGGCTCGATAATGATAAGGATTTCAAGGTCAAGGTTATTGTTCTTTTGAATGATATCCTTGACAGGTTGAATCTTAAGGGCGGAAATGGACAGATTTTAGGGGCAGCTGTTTCGCAACTAAACGGCCCAGGTCAGATTGGGGGGGTCCTAGGGGATATGGGCGGACCACAAGTTGGCGGCGGTCCTGGAACTGAATTTGGAACCGCAGGAGGAGGAACTGCAGGGGCTGGAACTGCAGGGGCTGGAACTGAAGCAGGAGGGGGTGGTTTAGGACATCTCTTTGGAGGTAGTGGCTGGGAAGCTGCGAAGCATTTGTTTGGTGGAAAAGGAAAAGGGGGTCCAGGTGGAAAAGCAGGCCCAGGTGGAAAAGCAGGACCTGTTCCTGGATCGGCTGAGGCTTTAGCGTCTCGTACAACTCAGAAGCCATTATTTGATTCAGGTAAGGGAGGACTCTCAGGAGAGGAGGGAACCTCGGGGGTACAAGGTGCCCCAGGTGCAATGGCGGCTGGTTTTGGGCATAGAGGAGGGGGCAAGGGAGCGCCTGGGATTCCGCATGATCCAAACTTCAGTCATGAGGCGGCATATCGGGATATGAATCCGTATAACGTAAATTTGACTCCGTATGGTAAGACTTTAGGAGGGACTCTTGACCCCCTTCCAGATCAACCTCAGCATGGTCATTTTCCTTCAGCGGCGGCTGGATTTCAAGCTGGTCAAGAGGCTCTTAAGAATAGGTATAAAGGAGGGTCTACAACTTTAGATAAACTGTTCAATACCCCTAATAAACAATGGTCTACGGCTCCTGGAGCGGCGAATGCACTTGCGAAGAAGTTAGGCATTGGTATCAATGATGATTTGAAGTTGAATGACCCTAAGGAAATGGATAGGGTTAGTAGGGCATTAATTGCGCAAGAAGGTAAAACTGGTCAGCGTTTACTGTCTGAAATTGGGGGAGGGGAGCGTCTTCCAAATCAGGCGGCTATTGAGAAAGCAAGGAAAGATAATCCATCTTTGGCGGGTGTTGGACTTCACGAAGCGCCACAAACTGGAGGGTCGTTTCAACCGGGGAGTGGATCATCTGGAGGGGGTGGGGCATCAGGAGGTTGGGGTAGTATACATGAAGAACAATCTCATTTAGCCAATATTCGAAGGGGTCCGATTCAGGCTGGGCTTAAGGATCAATTAGGGTACGCGGCGTCTCAGAGTAATGTGGAGGTTGAAGTAACCTCAGGTGGTCAGAGAATGCCGGGGGCTCCTAATGCTACTGGATCTCACAGACATGATGGGGGAGGGTCTGCGGATCTTAAATTATTCAGGAGAGATAAGGATGGCAATAAGGTATATCTAGATATGGGAAATTCACAGGATCGTCCTATCATGCAGAAATTCATGGAAGATTCTGTGAAGGCTGGAGCGACGGGTGTTGGCGCTGCCCCTGGGTATATGGGTATGAATGAGATGCACATTGGTGGTGGAACACCAGCCGCTTGGGGTGAGGGTAAAGTCAGTAGTGGTGCTCCTGCATGGGTGACTCAGGCGTGGGAAAAGGGGATGAAGGAGCAGAAAGGCTTCAATCTTCAAGAATGGAAGAAAAAGCAACAAGCTAATCAACCAATAGTTCCTCCACAATCCCCTGTTCCTCCACAATCCCCTGTTCCTCCACAATCCCCTGTTCCTCAAACTGGAGCTGAAGCATTACCCAAATATAGTCTTGGTGGTAGTAACCCCCAATCTGTTCCACAAACAGGATCCTCTCCTGTAGATTCTGGGGGTGGGGAGAATAACATTCCATTCAAGGCTCCTGAAGAAAACTCATCTCCTAAACCTGATAATAGGATAGATCAAGAAGTGTCTAAGGGGAAGAGGGATTACGATAAGGAATCAGGACCTAAGTCTGGAACAGCTGCGGCAGTACCAATTCCTGATCCCCCATCTAGATCAGATGACCATAATACTAAAGAAATGGAACATCATAATAGCACAGAGGCGAGTCCTCTTCTACAGATATCAGATCATCTACTATCGTGTTAGAGAAAGGGGGAAAATCATGGCAACAAGTATTGGATCTAGAATAACGGGCCTCAGAGCCGCTTCTGTGACTTCTCCCTATGGGGGTTTAGCACCTCTAAATTCACCTTCGCAACTAATCTTCGACGTTGCTGCGAGGAATATGAATAATCAACTGATTCTTGATTTGGGAGATACAGCGAGTGCAACTGGAATTGGTCCTACGATCAATGCATTTATGATGCAGGATTTAACTTATACGTTGGGGAATGCGTGGCAATCTGTTTGGGATGAGGCGACTGGGACCGGGGCTCTGCAGAATATGGAGCAATTATTAGCATCAGCCGGAGCGCCATGGATAGCAGGTCAGAGTAGGTTCCAAAATGTCCTCCAATCAATTTCTCAATGGCAGGGATCGAATAGGATTAGTTTTAATTTGCCCCTGGTCTTTCTCGCAACTAAAACTACAGATGATGTTCTTGCTCCAATCCTTGCCTTAAATCGTTTTGGGCTTGCTAATTTTGACCCAGGTGCGAATACGTTATTTACTTATGCTCCAAGGCGTTTCGCTGGAAGTGCTACGGAAGCGGTAGGGGCAATGGGGTTCAAATATGGAAAATGGTTTCAAACACCAAGAGTCTTTGTTGTCCGTTCATACACCCCTATTCTATCTAAATTGTCGATGATGGGGAGCGATGGACGTGAGCGTCCTTTGATGGCTGCGGCGCAATTGGGGATTGAGGCGTACAGAATTATTTCTGGAAAAGAGTTCAATGAGTGGTTCATATCTGAGCCAGGAAAGATGGGGGCAGCGGGGGATTCCTCATTCTATACATCAAATGGTTATAATTCAATAACCAGTCCATATTAGGAGAGAGTAAACGTGGTCGATTTTTTTGATCTTTCATTCAATGGCGTAAGATACAAACAAGACCCGCAGATCGCGGGGATGAAGAGATATGACATTGCTAAATTTCTTGTTTTTCGAGATGGTTATTTTGACGCGGCAAGCTCATATTTGATACAAAACTTATCGTCTCTCCCCATGGTAGGGCAGTATCAGATAGTGGATACTCCTTATCGTCCGGATACGATCTCATGGGACATATATTCAGAAACTCAGTATTGGTGGATGTTGATGATTTACAACAATATTATTGATATTAGAAATTTGCAGCCTCTTGCGAAATTAAAGTATTTCTCTTTGAGTGATTTAGATTATTTCTTTTCTCAAATGGTAGCGTTACAGGGTTCAAAAAGATGAGTGGAAAGCCTAAATATAAAACAGATGAAGAAAGAATAGTCGCTCGAAGTGCGTCTAGGAAAAAATATAGACAATCTGAGAAAGGTCGGAAGACTAAACTTGAGGGGATGGACCGGTATTTATCAACTGAGTATGGGAATAAGAAAGCAAGAGATTGGCGTCAATCTGAGAATGGTAAAAAACTTAGGGATGAAGCATATGATAGATATATTCAAACTGAGTATGGCAAGGAGGAGAGGAGATTAACACATCTTAATTTCATGAAGGGGATTAATGCTAGGATTGCTCATAATTGTAGAGCTAGGGTAGGGAGGGCGTTGAAGGGATTGAGTAAGTCGAATAAGACTTTGGATCTTATAGGGTGTTCTATACAGGAGTTACATGAGCGTCTTGAGAGGCAATTTAAATATGGTATGACTTGGGAGAATTATGGGGAATGGCATATTGACCACATTCTCCCTTGTTCATATTTCGACTTAGCGTGCCCATTGCAACAAAAGTTGTGTTTTGGGTTTTGGAATCTTCAACCTCTTTGGGGACTGGATAATATAAGCAAAGGTGGGAGGGTGTCAAAATGCTAGGCGTAGCGAATCAGTACTGCTTACAGTTTGCATTGGGGGGGAATACAGATTGGTTGACTACTAAGGACTTTGTCTTTTTTCGCCTTTCTGAGGAGGCGGGAAATTCACTTCCTCAATTCATGTTGAAGTTCAAATTGACAAATGAAAATGATAGTGTGTTATCGCAGCTCAATGAGACTTCTGTTATCACGGCTTCATATGGTCAAGACCCTAGCAGCATGGGAACTTCGACTTTGTATATCACTGAGATCGAATTGGTCCCAGCTGGGGAGAGTTGGAATGTCCAGGTCCAGGGGCATTTGAATGCTCCTGCATATCTTTACAATAAGCATACGGGATGCTCACCTAAGGAGTCGGGAGTAGAGTGTGTGATCAATACGGCAAAGAAATACTTTGCGATTAAGACGAATATTCAGAAGTCTGACGATTCCCAGAACTGGGTTCAGCATAATGTTTCGGATAAGCAATTTGTTAGGGATACTTGGCTTCATTCTCATTCTCCAAGTTCCTTTATTTCTGTGGGCATATCAGCGTTGAATAACACTTTTGTCTTGAAGGAGATGGGACAATCTTATAGCGAGGGAGCCCAATGGCAGTTTCTCCCTTATGCTAATAATGATACATTTAATCAAATATCAGTTATGGGTTCGCCAAAAATTAAGAACATTTCTGGTTTTATAAATAGCTGGCTTGGATACCCTGAGAGTTTAAATGTCTTCAATATAGACACTGGACTATCCTCTTTGATCTCTACACTTTCGAATATATTCCAGGGTTCAGGTGGAGGGCCATTAGCAAATTCTGATGTACTTCCTCGTATGGGACAGTATCTAACGAAGACGGCGAATATGCATGATAATTATCATCAAGCGAAGCAGAATAATCTCTATGGGAATGCGGTTGCGTCCTCCTTTCAAGTGAATGTTATGTTCGATAAGATTTTCCGTCCTGTGATGGTCCTTGACCAAGCATATTTTAATCTTGGGGATGCTGCTGATGCTGTGACTGGGTATTCGAGTGGAAATTATACCGTTTTTCGCGTGGTGAGGGTATTTGGAAATCAAGTGTGCAGAACAATGGTGGGAATGTCAAGGGAGGCCCCAGGGTGTGTATGATGAGTAGTGTTATATCAAGAAAGGAGGCTAGAGAGAAGGGGTTAACTAGATACTTTACGGGGAAGGGGTGTCTAAAGGGGCATATTTCTGAACGTTCTATTTATAATTGTGGTTGTATTGAATGTCAAGTGGAGTGGCGTAAATCAGATTTTGGGAGGGGGTATCATAATTTAGCGACTAAGAAGTATCAAAAAACTGAGAGAGGTAAGAAAGTTCTGGAAGATTATCAGAGTTCTGACGATGTTGTGGCAAGGAAGCGAGCATATGATAGGGAGTATAGTAAGACTCCTGAGGGTATTGCGTCTCGTAATAAAAGAGTGTTGAAATACCAAAAGAGGAGGAAATCTGAAGATTTTATCTTTAAACTTATTTCTGTGTGTAGGATTAGATTGAATAAATCTCTTAAGTTGCAAGGCGTTCGAAGGTCTGAGAGGACATTTGATCTTGTTGGTTGTTCTCCTATAGAACTCAGAAGTCACTTACAAAAGCAGTTTGCTCCTGGCATGACCTTTGATAATTATGGGGATTGGGAAATAGATCACATTATCCCAATCTCGAATTTCATGCTAGAAGATCCATTAGAACAGATTATGTGCTTTGGGTACTGGAATCTTCAACCTCTTTGGAAGGACGAGAATAGGGATAAGAGTGATCGCCTTGACTGGGATAGGTCTCAGTACGAAAGGACTCTCGCATGTTATTGAACCTTATCGAACATCTCCATCCAAGTGAGCCTTTGTCTTCCAACGTCACAGGGACGATTGTTGGCGTGGATGCCGCTATGGGTCGGGTCAAGATGATCATTAAAGGGTATTACGAGGGGTCTAAAGAAAACCTTCCTTGGATTTACCCAAAGAATCCTCCTGATCAAGGAGGACAGCAAGACGCTTCACATCAGCAGATGCCGGATCTTTTTTCAACTTTAATGGTATCTTTTCCAACGGCGGACATTCATCATGGTCAGTATGATGGAAAACATTCAACTCCACAGGCATCGCAGAGTATCTTTCAAAAAAATGATGTTCCTATGGACGAAGATAGTGGGAGTAATCCCGCTGGACAGCAAGGGGATGCTTTTGGTCAGGATACTCCATCAGGGGGAAATCAAACTATAGATTTTACAACTCAATTTGGCAAGATCTGGAAGTCTACATCGGATGGGGATAAGTCCTGGGAACGGCACGATAAAGAACGCGGGGTCACCGAGCGTTATCACGGAAAATCTAAGCACTATCACAGAACTGAGGTCAATACAGGAAATCAAACACATCATTTCCCTGGACGTAAACTCACGAATGTCGGGCCTATGGATGATGACCAAAGCGGTAATCAAGGAGGAGGTCAAGGGGGACAAGGGGGACAAGGGGGAGGCGGTGGAGGAGATCAACAATCGAAGGATCACTCTCATAACATCAATGTTCCTAAAGATGATCATATCGTTCATGCAAAAAACATAGTTTTTCAGGCAGATGAGAGTATCTATTTTAGTACCCCGAACGGAGACGTTAGATTTGACGTTAAGAATTTTCAAGCTAAGACAGCTAAGGATGTTTCTTTTAAATCGGGGCAAAATATAATCCTAGGGGCTTCCAGCGGAAATATCACAGGAAAGTCTAAGAAAACGGAATGGAAGGGGGATACAGTCTCTGTCGATTCTTCTGATCCTAAGGTCAAGACGGCCTGGCAAACTGGATCAGCAGGAATTGCGAGTGATCCTGCTGATCCTGATATGAAGGTTATGACGGATGATATTAAGAAATTAACAAAGATGGTCACAAAACTTCAAAAACAGATAAAATCCCTCGACAAGCAACATACTAAGAATAAAGAGGATGCGACCCAGGAGGTCAGCAGACTTCAATCATTGGTAGCTCAAATAGGGCAAGGCGATTCCGTGGGATGATTAGTTTCAGACCTATTGATTTTCATCCTTTAGTAAGGGGAGAATCCATTGGCCCGCACACCGATATATTCAGATGTTAACGTGAGGAATCCCAGGGCTCAGTCTCGGGTGTTTGACTTTGACTCTGTGCAACAATCTTTGGATAATCTGGTCAGGACCCCTTCACGGCAGAGACTGTTCTATCCTTGGGGTTCTACATTTGATCATCTATTATTTTCTTTAGATGTCGCTACATTGTATAGGATTCAAAATACAGTCTTTGAGGCCCTAACGAGGGATTCTCGTGTTACCCTCCCTTATAATCAAACGTATGTGATTCCACAACCTCAGGATCACATATTTACTGTCGGAGCGCACTTCAGTATTAAAGGTCTCTTAGGTCAGACTTTTACCAAACAATGGAGTCTTAATGGTGGAGGTCCTGTATAATGCCTACAATCAATTCACCTATCAATACCACGAATTGGGCATACCCCCTTTCCACGGTGATTTCTAAGGCGTCCCTTTCATTTGAGAGTATTTTGAATGATCTCGTGACATGGGCGCAGGCGAAACCAGGGGGATCTTCTTGGGTTGATTGGTATGAATCTTCGGACGGTGAGATCATCGCAGAATGGATCGCTGGTTTGGCGACATTTAGGGCATTTCATGACGCGTTATCTGTGCGTGAGAGTCAGTTAGATAATGCTCAAATTCCTTCCTCTGTCTATAATTTGGCGTTCAATAAAGGCCTGTTACTTCCCCCTGCGATTGCGCCTGAGGTTACATTGAATTTGACGACTGCTCTGATTATCCCATTTGAGATTGGGGATTATGTGGCGACTATGGGGGGTTATGATTGCTTCTCTTTGGAATCGAAGACTATTACAGGGTCAGATTCTTTATTGGTGGTCATAGGAAATCAGCAAGTGACAACCACTACGGTCTCGGGATTAGCGAAGTTTCAAACATTTGGTTATACGACAACGGAGGATTATTACGCGAGTCAGCTTGAGACCTTTGCTGTTGATAATGTTGCAATTCCATTATTGACGGACCCTGATTATCTGAATAGTCTATCGAATAATTTTGTTCTTCGGAGGACTATGCCATCTCAATCGAGGGTTTATATCGGGAATGGTATTATTGGATGGTATCCTCATAATGGCGGAGCAACAGAGGTTGTCTATACTGCATTGACGTACTCGGACGCTCAGATGGCAGTTGCCTTGGTCTCACCGCCAAACATGATAGAGTCTGGGATCACTTGTGATTCTTATTCCATTGTGAATCAACCCTCTGATATTCCTGGTATTGAATTTGTCCGTCAAATGGCAACGTATTACCCCATTGACGGAAGAATCGTGACGGACAGTGATTATGATGTCATTATAACGAAGAATTTTGGTGGTTATATGACAGATATCTATTCTTGGAATGACAGTCCTAATGAGCATGTTCACATTTTAAAAGGCTCAAACTTTGGCGCAACTGGCAGTGAGCAGGAGGCTACTGTCCTGGCTGATATCACTTTACTTGTGGATTCGAAGAGAGCACTTGGGATGCAGGTCTTCTACATCTTGAATAATCATGTGGATGGTCTGGCATTCGTGACGACAATGAAGATTCCTAAGGCGGTCTTTAGTGATATTCTAATCACGAATATCAATGCTTATTTGACCTCTTTGACATTTCAGTTTCAGAGGGCTCCTGTGACTATTACCACAGAATCTCTAGCCATTCAACTATCAGCAAATTTTGGGGTGACAATTTATCCTAATGCAAGTGATAGTATTACTGCGGCTCCCACTCAATTCTTCAAAAGTCTTGCCATCACGGCTACGAGTTTTTAAGGGGGTGGAGAATGGCAACCAATCTTCTTGACCCTCCAATCACATTGCTGGCTGAAGATTTTCTTGCAGATAATTTTCAGGATCCAACCTTTAATGATCTCTATCCTTATCTTGCCCCTTTAATTGACTGGGCTCTTCCCTCTCCCCCTTCAATGGAGAATTATCCTCTTGATGCTCTGATTGCGGAGATGAATCTACAGTACAATTCTGCGGAATCGGTCAGTGCATATTTCAATAAATTTGTGAAGCCAATAATAGGCACTGCACCAGCAATGGATCTTGTCTTTAAATTGTTAGGACTGGACGCTACGCTTTCGGAATGGTATGAGCAGGTTGTCCCTACAGCTCCCTTTCTATTCGTCATTACATTCAATACATATCCAACTGGATTTGATATCAACGCTTTGATGGATCTCATTCTGGCACTCAAAAATGAGAGATCTTGGCCTACGTCTTTGCGTATGGCGGATTGTATGCCAAATTTGGTTTGGGATATTGGATCGCTTGATACAGAACCTATGGATGCTTCGGAAGGGTTCTTAACTACTGAGGGGTACACTCTCTGTCTTGAAGAGTATTTTAAGGGAGAGGTGACTCCTGTCACTACAAATCTTCTAGATATGTTTTCAGGCATTTATTCCCAGTCACATGCAATCGGTTGGACTATGCGCTGGGACTATGATTACTATGATGATAATTGGAAAGATTTTTGGGACGCTGTAGATGAGGGTAGGACCTCAATAACGGAGATCTATGTCACGTATGCCCCAGATGCGGGGGAACCCACATGGACGGGAAATTGTGAGAGTCAGCTAGTTTGGGATCAATGGGGGGCTCTTGATGACGGCACAGGGTCTTTGGTCGAATATACAGATTATGGCCCTGTTCAGACTTGGGATAGTTATGTCTTAGATGATTCACAGGTCGTTACATATCCGGTAACGCAACTCTTCTTTGAGACTAGATCTGAGTATGTGGACATGACGGATTGGGGTATGTCCATTGGGTTGAGTTTTGCTCGTAGTGGTTCTCCTGTTGAAATAGTTTCTGGGGGTTCTGTATTAGGAACTCCTAATCTTGCGATACCTGGTAGGGTTAATTTGGATTGGGCCAATGGGGTGATATCTTCGGATATCTCAATATTAGGAACTCCTAAGATTGCAATACCGGGTAGAGTTAATTTGGACTGGGCTGTTGGGGTGATATCTGTGGATGTTTCAATAGTAGGAACCCCAGTAATGACGGGTCTGGCAATCAAGGCAACTAGGGCAATGGCTACTGCAATGGCCTCCTCTTTGACTCCAATTGAAGGGATGATAAAAACTCT